>WNGI01008236.1_pt1 | contig 12952 bp, 11 predicted proteins | sample 5400621 | NCBI WGS metagenome assembly WNGI01 (sample SAMN13153374, study PRJNA577476) | soil metagenome | isolation source: 20 cm soil or saprolite under Garry oak tree replicate 1 | place: USA:California | collected 2016-06-15 | reverse complement strand
ACGTGATGTATGTCTGGGTCGATGCCTTGACCAATTACATCACCGGCGTCGGCTTTCCCGACGAGAGCGACGCGAACTGGCGCTACTGGCCAGCGGATGTGCATATCATCGGCAAGGACATCATCCGTTTTCACGCGGTATACTGGCCGGCGTTCCTGATGTCAGCGGGTATTCCGCTGCAGAAGCGCGTCTACGCCCATGGCTTTCTGTTCAACAAGGGCGAGAAGATGTCGAAGTCGGTCGGCAATGTCGTCGATCCCTTCAACCTCGCCAATCAATACGGCGTCGATCAGATGCGTTACTTCTTCCTGCGCGAGGTGCCGTTCGGGCAGGACGGCAGCTACAATCACGAAGCCATTGTTGCGCGCATCAATGCCGACCTCGCCAACGATCTCGGCAATCTGGCGCAACGCTCGCTGTCGATGATCGCAAAACAGTATGAGGGCGTGTTGCCCGAGCCCGGCGCCTTCAGCGACACCGACAAGGCGATCCTGGCGCAGGCCGATGGCATGATCACGCTTGCACGAACGGCGATGGCGACACAGCAGATCCATCATTGGCTGAATGCGGTCTGGGCCGTTGTGGCGGAAGCCAACCGCTATTTCGCCGGGGAGGCACCGTGGGCATTGGCGAAGACAGATCCCCAGCGCCAGCGAACCGTGTTGTACGTGACCGCCGAAGTGGTCCGCCAGGTCGCCATTCTGGCGCAGCCGGCGATGCCCGATTGCTCGGCAAGGCTGCTCGACATCCTCGGCATACCGGCCGATCAGCGCGATTTCGCAGGCTTGGGCGGCGCTGCCCGCATCAAGCCAGGCACCGCGCTGCCTGCGCCAACTGGAATATTTCCGCGCTATATCGAACCGACCGCTGCCTGAACGGCTGGAAAAACGATGCTTGTCGACAGCCACTGCCATCTCGATTTTCCGGATTTCGCCGACGACCTTGACGCCATCGTGGCGAGGGCTGCGGCCGCAGGCATTGGGCGCATCGTCACCATCTCGACGCGGGTGAGGCGCCTTGGCGGGTTGCTGGCAATCGCGGAGCGATTTCCAAACGTCTATTGCTCGGTCGGCACCCATCCGCATCACGCCGACGAGGAAGACGGGATTGCCGCGGACGAACTGATCGAGTTGACGGGTCATCCCAGGGTGGTGGCGCTGGGCGAGGCGGGACTGGATAATTTTTACCAGCACGGCTCACGCGAAGCGCAAGAGCGCGGCTTTCGCGCGCATATCGCAGCCGCCCGCGCGACCGGTCTGCCGCTGGTCATCCATACCCGCGACGCCGACGACGACTGCGGCCGTATCCTCGAAGACGAAATGACAAAAGGGTCGTTTCGCGCCGTGCTGCATTGCTATACCGGCGGACGTGAGCTGGCGATGAAAGCGATCTCTTTGGGTCTTTCGATTTCATTCACGGGGATTGTCACCTTCAAGAAATCGCAAGCCTTGCGCGATCTCGCGGCCGAGCTTCCAGCCGATCGCATCATGGTCGAAACCGATTCACCCTATCTGGCGCCCGGGAAATTCCGCGGCAAACGCAACGAACCGTCCTACGTGGTTGAAGTTGCCAAGGTGCTGGCGGAAACGCGCGGGGTCTCGTTTGAGGAGATTTCGCGCCAGACCACGGAGAATTTCTTCCGGCTGTTCGCTAAGGTGCCGCCTGCGGAAGCGACGGCATGACGCTGACGCTGACAGTTCTCGGTTGCGGATCCTCGGCCGGCGTGCCGCGTCCCGCGCTCGGCTAGGGCGCCTGCGATCCCAATAATCCGAAAAACCGCCGCCGCCGTTGCTCGCTGCTCGTCGAGCGGGCTGACGATCGCAGGGTCACGCGGATCGTGATCGATACCTCGCCCGACCTGCGCGAGCAGTTGATCGATGCCAATGTCGATCACATCGATGCGGTGTTTCTGACGCATGAGCATGCCGATCAAACCCATGGGATCGACGATCTTCGCTCTGTCGTGCTGCATCAGCGCAGGCGCATTCCGGTCTATCTGAACCAATCGACCGCGGATCACATCCTGTTGCGATTTTCATACTGCTTTGTGGCGCCACCGGGCAGCGACTATCCGCCAATCCTGGACAATCACGCCATCGAAGCCGGCGAAAGCCGCACCATCGAAGGCAAGGGCGGTCCGGTCGCGCTTTCGGCATTCATCCTGCGGCATGGCAATATCCCGGCGCTCGGGTATCGGATCGCAGATGCCGCCTATACGCCCGACGTCAGCGATATCCCGCCCGAGAGCTGGCCTTACCTGCAAAATCTCGATCTCTGGATTATTGACGGGCTGCGCTATGCCGGGCATCCCAGTCACTTCAGCGTCAGCGACGCGCTGTCATGGATCGACCGCTTCAAGCCGCGCCGGGCTGTTATCACCAACATGCATTCCGATCTCGATTACGAGGTGCTGCGTCTCAGTCTGCCGCCGACCATCGTCCCGGCCTATGACGGCATCCGGCTGACGCTGGAGCAGGCGGGGTAGCGACGCCCGCCGGATCGCGCGACGCACATTTTTTAACCTCGCGCGCGAGCTGTTTCCTGATCAGTTAACGTGCTGCACGCTCAATTTTAGTGCATCGCAAATTTGGAAGCAGCTTGTCACGCGCATTCCATACCCCCGGAAAGCCGGAGCTGGAACGTCATCGCGCGGTCAACGCGTAACGGCGAGCGCGAACGGTCTGGACTGCCAAATCCTCTCAATCGGCATATTTGTTGCATCTTTTCGAAGCAACAGAGGAGTTGCGAATGACGTCCAGGATCCGCCGCCGTGAATTCATTGCCGCCCTCGGGGTCGGACTTTTCGCACGCCCTGCGATTGTGCGTGCGGAGAGTGAGCCAATCGTCATTCGCGCGGGAGCTCTGAAGCTGATCCATTCCATCGCGCCGTATTTCTACGATCAGTTCGTGCCCGCGGGCTACAAGATCGAAGTGCTGCCGTTCGAAACGCCGACCGAATGCAAGAATGCCGTTGTGACCAAGTCGGTCGATTTCGGCGCGTTCGGTATCGCGGCAGCCTTGCTCGGCGCCGCGGCAGGCGAGCCGGTGGTGGTGATTGCCTCGACCTGCAATCGCGGCATGGCCATCATCGCGAAAAAGGACTCAGGGATTGCCTCGATCAGGGATCTCAAGGGAAAGCGCGTCGCGGTGTTTCCAGGAACCACGCAGGAAGTCTTCTTCCTCGAGCGGTTGCGGATGGAAGGCATGACCATCAGGGATGTCGAACCGGTTCGCGTCTCGTTCAGTGAAATGCATATCGCCTTGTCGCGTGGCGACATCGACGCCTATGTCGGTGCCGAGCCTGGTCCCGGCGTGTCGTTATCCAGCGGCGTCGGCTCATTGGTTGAATATCCGTATTCAACGGCCATGGGATCATGGTCGCGATGGCGTCCAGCAAGCTCGGGCAGAAGAAGGGAGCTATCGAAGCCTCGGTACCCAATGTCGAACTGACGTGGCGACTTGGGCCGAAGGAAATCGAACAATCGAAAATCTACGCGGACCACATGCTGTCGCTGAAACAGATCAAGCGCCTGCCTGATTTCGCCACCTTCATCGACACCAGCTTCGTCGATGCGGTGAAACCGACCTGATCGTGACCACGCTGGCGTCCGATACCGAGGACGAGACCGCCTCCGCGCCTGAAACTTCATGGGCGACAACATGGTGGCCGCGGCTGCGGCCCTTGTTGCTGGCGGTCACTTTTCCTGCCGCGCTGCTGGCGATCTGGCACTTTTCCACCGTGGGGCGGCCCGGCAGCCTGATCCCCCCGCCTTACGATGTCTGGCTCGAGCTGCAAGACCTGGCCGTTGGCGGCGTCAATGACGATGCCTATAGCCGAACCCTGCACATCCATTTGCTGGCTTCCATCGGCCGCGTCTACGGCGGCTTCGCGTTGGCTTTGATTGTCGCGTTGCCGCTGGGAATGCTGATTGGGCGTGTCCCGCTGGTCCGGCAGGTGGTCGACCCGACCCTTCAAATTCTTCGGCCGGTACCGGTCACCGCGTGGCTGCCGCTTGCGATGATCATGTTTGGGCTCGGGCCGCGCTCCGCTTTCTTTCTCGTCTTTCTCGGGGCCTTCTATCCCATTCTGGTGAACACCATTTTTGGCGTGCGTTCGGTCGAACCCCGATTATTCGAAGCCGCGGCGATGCTGGGCTGCAGCGGCTCGGCGCAGTTCTTCCGCGTCGTGCTGCCCGCTGCCCTTCCGTCCATCTTTACCGGCATGCGGCTCGGATTGGGCTTCGCATGGGTCGTGATCGTCGTCGGAGAAATGACCGGCGTGCAAACCGGGCTGGGCGCCATCATCATGGAAGCACGCCAGCTTTCGCGCACCGAAATCGTGATTTCCGGGATGATCGTCATCGGCACTGTCGGTTTCTTGTCCGACCAATTGGTCATGCTGATCGGGCGACGGCTTCTGGCCTGGAGTCCGTCCCATGGCTGAAGCGACGATTCCTATCCTGGAAATGAAGAACGTCGGCAAGACCTATTCGCAGAACGGGCGGTCGATCGAGGCACTGCGCGGCGCCAATCTGAGCGTGAAAAAGGGCGAATTCATCTGCCTGATCGGCGCATCGGGTTGCGGCAAATCCACGCTGTTGCGCATGGCCGCCGGTTTTGAGGCCGCAACGCACGGCGACAACCTGATGTGGGGTGTGCCCATCACAGGGCCGGGGCCGAGCCGCGGCATGGTCTTTCAGGATTACGGGCTGTTTCCCTGGCTCAATGTCCGCGACAACATTGGCTTCGGTCCAAAATCGCGCGGCCGCACCAAAGCCGAAACCCGTGAAACGGTCGATCACTTCATCGACCTCGTCGGGCTGCAGCGCTTTGCCGATGTCTACCCGCACCAGCTTTCCGGCGGCATGAAGCAGCGCGTCGCCATCGCTCGCGTACTCGCCAACGACGCCGAGGTGGTGCTGATGGATGAACCGTTCGGCGCGCTCGACGCGATGACGCGTGAACGGCTGCAGGACGAACTGGTCGAGATATGGTCGCGAACCGGCTTGACGGTTCTGTTCGTCACCCACGCGATCGAGGAAGCGATCTTTCTGGCCGACCGGGTCGTGGTCATGTCGCCCGGACCCGGCCGGATCGACAATGAGTACGGCATCGACCTGCAGAGACCGCGCGATATTGCCAGTCCCGAGTTCAACGAGTGGCGGCGCATGCTGTCATCGCAACTGCACAGCCATCACGCACGCAAGGCGGGCTGAAGCAAATCCGGTTAGCGCACCGTGATTGTGATCGGCTCAGACATCACCGGCGGCACCAGCGGGATGTGAGTCCAGTCGCCGAGTACCAGTTGAAGGGTGTGCTTGCCCTCCGGCAGGGTCACCATGGTTTCGGTCTGGCCGCCGCCAAAATGCTTGTGACTATCGTCGGCAGGGATAGCCTCTTTCATCTGTTCCTCAGTTAAAGCGGCAGCATCGATCAGCAGATGATGGTGGCCCGTGTTCGGTTTTTCCACACCGGCCGGAGCCACACCCATGCCGGATAGCCCGAACTGCACCAGGAACGGACTGCTCACGGTGTCGCCGTCCTTCAAATTGATGAAGTAGATTTTAGCTCCCGCCGGCGACGGCGTTTGCGCCGCAACCGGCGTGAAACCCGCTGCGGCGAAAACCGCAAGCAGCGTGAGTGTCGTTCTGAACCATGTGGTCATTATCAACCCCTTTAATGAAATCAATCGCACAGAAGCCTCAGGCTGAAATCGCCTTGGCCGATTTGACCTCGTCGCGCAGCATGAATTTCTGGATCTTTCCGGTCGAGGTTTTTGGAATCGGGCCGAACACCACGGCCTTCGGCGTCTTGAAGCCCGGCATCTGAGCGCGGCAAAACGCGATGATCTCGGCTTCGGTCGCGCTGGCGTTGTCCTTCAATTCGATGAAAGCGCAGGGCACCTCGCCCCACTTTGAATCGGGTTTTGCCACCACGGCCGCGAACAGCACCGCGGGATGCTTGTGCAGCACATCCTCGACCTCGATCGAGGAGATGTTTTCACCCCCGGAAATGATGATGTCCTTGGAACGATCCTTGATGATGACATAGCCGGTTTCATCGAGCACGCCGAGGTCGCCGGTGTGAAACCAGCCGCCGGCAAAGGCTTCCCGGGTGGCCTCCTCGTTCTTCAGGTACCCCTTCATCACGATATTGCCGCGGAACATCACTTCGCCGACGGTCTCGCCGTCGCGCGGTACTGGCTGCATGGTTTCCGGATCGATCACTGCCACGGCTTCCTGCAGCGGGTAGGGCACGCCCTGCCGGCGCTTCAGTTGCGCGCGCTGGTCCGCTGGCAGATCGTCCCAACCCGGCTGCTCCGCACACACGGAGGCGGGGCCATAGACTTCGGTCAGGCCATAGACATGCGTCAGCTTGATCCCGATGCTTTCGGCACCTTCCAGCACGGCAACCGGGGGTGCCGCGCCCGCAATCAATCCGACGACGGGCCGCGCGGTGGTGCCCTTCGGCGCATCGGGGGCATTGATCAGGGTGTTATAGACGATCGGCGCGCCAGCCATGTGGGTGACGCCGTGCTTCCCGATCAATTCGAAAATCTTGCCGGGATCGACCTTGCGCAGGCAGACGTTGATGCCCGCCGCCGCCGCTATCGTCCACGGAAAACACCAGCCGTTGCAGTGGAACATCGGCAGGGTCCACAGATAGACCGGATGCGGGCCGAGATTGGCCGCGAGGATGTTGCTGACGGCGTTGAGGTAGGCGCCGCGGTGGTGGGTCACCACGCCCTTGGGATTGCCGGTGGTCCCCGAGGTGTAGCTGAGCGCGATGGCGTCCCATTCGTCCTGCGGTAGTTGTGCGGTGAAGTTCTCATCGCCTTGCGACAACGCGTCCTCGTATTCGAGTTCGCCAATCCGTTTTCCTCCGGCGAAAGCCGCATCGTCGACGTCGATCACAAACGGCTTTGGTCCCGTCATCAGCGTCAACGCTTCTGCGATCACGCCGGCAAATTCCGGGTCGACCAGGATGATCTTCGCGCCGCCATGATCGAGCTGGAAGGCGATCGAGGGGGCGTCAAGCCGGATGTTGAGCGCGTTGAGTACCGCGCCCGCCATCGGGACCGCGAAATGCACCTCATTCATCGCGGGGATGTTCGGCAACATCGCCGCGACCGTATCGCCGCTGCCGATGTTTCGGGCCGCGAGGAAAGAAGCAAAACGCCGGCAGCGCGCATAGGTCTGCGCCCAGGTGAAGACGCGGCTCTCGTAAACGGCGCTGATATGATGGGGATAGACAGCAGCGGTGCGTGCCAGGAAGCTCAACGGCGTCAGCGGCACAAAATTGGCAGGCGTCTTGTCCAAACCGATGCTGTATTGGCTTTGCTGACCACTCATCGGTGAGCCTCCCTTTGATGCCGCTTACAGAAAACCGATCGAGATCCACGGAAAAATCGCCACGATGATCAATCCGATCAGCAGTGCGAGCAGATAGCCCCAGATGGGACGAATGCCCTCGGCAGGATCGACGCGGCCGATGGCGCAGGCCGCATAGTAGCCTACTCCGAACGGCGGCGCGAACAATCCGATGCCCATGGCGAGGATAATGATCATGGCATAATGGACTTCGTGAACGCCCACGGTCCGCGCGATCGGAAACAGCAGCGGGCCGAACAGCACGATCGCGGGAATGCCCTCGAGCACGCTGCCCAATACCGTGAACGCAACGATCGATACCGCAATAAAGGTCGCGGAGCCGCCGGGCAGGCCGGTCATCGCGCCGGCGAGGGCGCGCGAAAATCCGGATTGGGTCAATCCCCAGGCCATGCCGGTTGCGGTGCCGATGATCAGCAGGATCGCGCCGGACAGACACGCCGTCTCCACCAGCATCGGCGTCAGCCGCCGCCAGTCGAAGTGGCGATAGACCACGAGGCCGACGACCAGACCATAGACGATACCGATGGTGGAAACCTCGGTCGCGGTGGCGATGCCCTCGACCACGGCGGCGCGGATCACGAATGGCAGCGCCAGCGCGGGCAGGGCAATGACGAAAGATCTGACGATCTCGCCGCCGGTCGCGCGCGTGACGTGACTGAGGTCCTCGTCGCGGTAGCGCCACCACACCAGCGCCGACAGCGTGATCGCCAGCACCACGCCCGGCAACAAGCCGCCGGTAAACAATGCCGCGATCGAGACGCCGGTCACCGAACCGATCGTGATGAGAACAAGGCTCGGCGGAATGGTCTCGGTTTGCGCGCCGGTGGCCGCGAGCAGGGCGACGAGATCGCCGGGCTTGGCCCCCCGTTGCTTCATTTCCGGAAACAGCACGGGCGCGACCGCCGCCATGTCGGCGGCCTTCGAGCCCGAAATGCCCGAAACCAGATACATGGCACCGACCAGCACATAATGCAGCCCGCCACGGACATGACCGAGCAGGCTGGCCAGAAACGCCACCATGGCGCGCGCCATTCCGGTCATCTCGATCAGCAGGCCGAGAAATACGAACAGCGGCACCGACAACAGGATCAGGTGGCTCATGCCCTCGTCCATACGGCCGACCAGCACCATCAGCGGCGTGCGCGTCGTCAGCGCAAGATAGCCGAAGATCGCAAGTCCAAATCCGAAGGCGATGGGCACGCCGGTAAAGACGCAGAAGCCGGCGACGCCGACAAAGAAGATGATCAGGTTGAAATTGCCGAGCGGACGCAGCCACGGCTGTGCCAGCCAGAACATGCCGATCAGCAACGCGACCGATAGCACCGCGCCCAGCACCACCCCGAGATTGCCGGCCCGTGCCAGCCGCAGAAACGCAAACAGCGCCATCAGGCCAATGCCGACCGGCAACGCCGCCGCGCGCCAGATGTTGGGGATTTGCAGCGCCGGCGTGGTGATGAAACTTTCTTCGTAGGCGTATTCGTAGGCCGGCCACGCGACCAGCAGCAGAAAAGCCAGCGCGGCGCAGGTTGCGACGAGATCGAGATAGGTCCGCATCGCGGGCTTCGCGCTGGCCACGATGGCGGTCATTCGCATGTGCTCGGCACGACGGAACGCGACCGCGGCACCCAGCATCGCCAGCCAAAGGAACAGGATCGATGCCAGTTCGTCCGACCAGATCAGCGGCCGATGCAGTCCGTAGCGCGCGACCACGCCGGCGAACAGGATCACGATCTCGGCGACGACCAGAAGTGCCGCCGGGATTTCGACCAGCATTCCCAGCGATGCCTCGAGCGAGGCCGCAAAGGAGCGTGGGCGAGGGGGCATCGCCTCACCTTCCGCCGCTTGCGTCAATTCGGCGTGCGCCATGACGTTCCCTCAGCCCGTTTCTTGGCAGCTTCTTGGCAGCCCGTTACGACAGCTTGCCGACGGATTTCTCCAGCAACGCCCACGCCTCGTCGCCGTATTTTCCCTTCCACTCGGCATAGAACCCGGCCGAACGCAGCTTCTCGCGGAACGGCGCGACCTCCGGCTGATTGAACGTCAGTCCCTTGCCGGCCAACTCCTGCCGCAACCCGGCATTCAATTTTGCAACATCTGCGCGCTCGTTGATCCCGGCCGCATTGATGTTCTTGGCGACGATCGCTCGCACATCCTCGGGAAGCTTCTCCCAGGCACGGCGATTGGCAAGAAACCAGAAGCCGTCCCACATGTGATTGGTAAGCGAACAGAATTTCTGCACTTCGTAGAGCTTTGCGGTCGAGATGATGGCCAGTGGATTTTCCTGGCCTTCGACCACCTTGGTCTGCAGCGCGGAATAAACCTCGCTGAAATTGATCGAGGCCGGAGCGGCATCGAAGGCCTTGAACATCGATGTCCAGAGCGGCGAGACCGGAACGCGGATCTTGAAACCCTTGAGATCGTCAGGATGATTGATCGGCTTGCTGGACGACGTGGTTTCCCGGAATCCGTTGTCCCAGATCTTGTCCATCACGACGAGATTGGCTTTGGTGATTTCGCCGCGAATATAGGCGCCGAGATCGCCGTCCATCGCCTTCCAGACCGTGTCGTAATCCGGGAAGGCAAAGCCGATGCCGTTGATCGATGCGGCCGGAACCAGCGTGGCGAGGATCAGGCCCGAAAGCGTGAAGAACTCAACGCCGCCGGAGCGGATCTGGCTCAGCATATCGGTGTCGGAGCCAAGCTGATTGTTCGGAAAGATCTGCAGATCGAAGCGGCCGTTGGTTTCGGTCTTGATCGCTGCCGACATCTCCTTGGCGCGCGCGTTCATGGGATGCGCATCGGGCAGATTGTTGGCATATTTGTAGGTAAATTCGGCCGCTTGCGCGCGCGCGACAAACGGCGCGCCAATGCCACCCAATACCGCTGACGCCGCGGATGCCTTGAGTAACGTGCGTCGTGAAAAGCCCATCTGGTTGTCTCCCTGATTGTTCTTTTTAAATGCATCATATGACCCGGCAGCGCCGGGTCATCATCAATCGTCTTCGGGTGGCTTATTGCCTGCTTTCAATGGAAATACCAAGCCCTTGAAATACCAAGATTTGGATGAGCTTTTGTGCCACGGAATTCTATGCAAGGCTGCGCGACGAGAAGCGTGTCGAGGCCGGCGGCAAAGACCGGCGCATTAACGAATAAGGAGAGGGCACAATGACCGATCGCGGGGTGGCAATCGTCACCGGTGGCGCCTCCGGGATTGGCCTTGCGACCGCCAGGGCCCTGCTCGCCGACGGCTGGAAAATCATGATTGCCGATCTGACGCACGCTGGGCTCGAGGCCGCACGCGCCGAGTTGGAGCCGCTACGCGCCAATGCCACGAAATACGTCCTCATGGACGTCGCCAACGAGGCCAGCGTGATTGCAGGCCTGGACGGCTGCGAGGACGGCTTCGGGCCGGTCCGCGGCCTGGTCAATTCGGCCGGCATCGCCCGTGACGTGCCTTTCTTCGACACCAGCGTCGAACTGTTCCGCAAAGTCCTCGACATCAATCTCATCGGTACCTTCACGGTGGCCCGCGAAGCCGGCAGACTGATGCGGGCCCACGGCGGCGGCGCGATCGTCAATATTGCGTCGATTTCCGGCCAGCGCGGCAATCTCGGCCGGTCAGCCTATGGAGCGTCCAAGGGCGGCGTCATCACGCTGACCCAGGTGATGGCCTGCGAACTGGCGCCGGAGAATATCCGGGTCAACGCCATCGCGCCGGGGCCCGTGGAGACGCCGCTGGTCCGGGCGATGCAAAGTGAAGCCAACCGAGCCGCCTGGCTTCAGGAGGTCCCGCAGCGCCGCTACGCGTCGCCCGACGAAGTTGCCGGCGCCGCCGTGTTCCTCTTGGACGACAGCAAGGCGAGCTTCATTACCGGGCATGTCCTCAATGTCGATGGCGGCTTCGCCGCGGCCGGATATCTGCCTGCCAACTAGCTTGAAAACGCAGCATTTAGGTACAAGTGCCTGATATTCCTATGGATATAAATATTCCATAATATACCTTATGCGAATCGGTGATATTTGGCCATACGGCATCTTGACTCCGGGCTGTATCTCTCCCAGTTTTTCCTATGCCGCACCTGTTCAAGTTCGGCGGGCTTTTTGCTCCCCGGCTTTGCAGGCACCGGAGTCCGATCATGTGGTCGGGACGACGTGCGGCAGACGCGGACGCAACGTCCGTAGGTTCACATCTGGTGAGGAGAATGACGCCACCGGGCATAAGGTATTGACCTTGCTTAACCGCAAGGTCACGGCGCAACTTGAGGTGAACAGCAGCTGCTAGCCGTCATTGCGCCGCCGACAATCCGAACATATCCACGAGACTGACGGCGCAAAGGCCACGCGCTTTGCAGATCTCATTATAAGCTGGTGTGTACCAGACATTCTTCGCAAGACGAAGAACATGGGCCCCGCGATGCTCTTGATGCACCGGGGCCCAATCGTTTTGATGATGAATGTTGGTGTTTTATCTCCGATCATCGGAACCGTCATGCCCTCGCCCGGCCCACACCTATTGTTCTCCAATGCGTTAGGTCCGGAACATTGTTCCGAGCCTTGAGGTTACCTCAGTGGACGATGGAGACCGCGATGAAACGAAGTCTGATCTGCTTCTGCTTTCTGATGATTTTAGACCGACCCGGCTACACTCAGGCAGTGAAAGCAGCACCCGCATTTTACATTGTGCTGAATTCCTTGACGAAGACCTGCACTGTCGTCGACAAAACGCCTCGCACCGATACGCCGAACATCACCGTTGCCAGCGACACGATCTATAAGACGCGGGCTGAAGCCGAAATGGCGATGAAGGCTCTGACGCCGTGCAATCAATAAAGCGACCGTTGCCGGAGTATCCCGCTGAGCCGGAGGCGACGGCCTCCATCCGGCAACTTGAAAACGCCACTTTGCGATCCTATATAGGCTTTGTCGGCCCGGATCCGTTCGGCCAGCTCTCTGTTTTTGATCGAGCGCCGCGCCCAACCTCCTCGCTCACCCATCGCAGTTCGATCGTCGCCCTTGCGGCATCGCGCCCGCTGATTGTGCGGCAGTCCGACAATTCCTCCAATCGACGTCGCGCGGCTTCCGCCGCGCGGCATAGGGAACAATATGAACGACACTTCTGAGCGTCATCCATCGGCGGCACAGCTGCGCCGAAATAGCAAACGCATGGCCAACGCAATGCCGCGAACAGCCCAATCCCGGAGAACTGAATCTTCCGGGCTTCCCCGCTCCCAGGCGAGGAGTTCTCAAAACGCCCAGGGAAACTATCAGCGCTATCTGAATTTGGCCCAAGCCGAAGCTCTGGCGGGGGATCGGATCGCGGCGGAGAATTACTTCCAGCACGCCGAACATTATTTCCGGTCAATGCAGGAGAATGCGCGCTAAGAACAACCGACAAGCCCGCCTATATCGTCAGACAGGCAGCGTCCGCATCAGTTCCTAGCGCCCCTTGAACCGCGGCTTGCGCCGGCCAAGGAACGCCGCCACGCCTTCCCTGTGATCCTCCGTCAGGCTCGCCAGCGCGAACTGGTCGACGTCCATGTGGCTGGCGAGATCGTCGAGCG
>WNGI01004112.1_pt1 | contig 12955 bp, 12 predicted proteins | sample 5400621 | NCBI WGS metagenome assembly WNGI01 (sample SAMN13153374, study PRJNA577476) | soil metagenome | isolation source: 20 cm soil or saprolite under Garry oak tree replicate 1 | place: USA:California | collected 2016-06-15 | reverse complement strand
ACCCGATCCGCCGCGAGGTCGCCAAGCGCGCGCTGGAGCGCCTCCTCGTCGACGGACGCATCCACCCCGCGCGGATCGAGGAGATGGTGGCGAAGGCCCGTACCGAGATCGATCAGGTCATGAAGGAGGCGGCCGAGTCGGCGGTGTACGAGGTCGGCATTGGCGGTCTGCACCCTGACCTCGTGAAGCTCCTCGGCCGGCTGCACTTCCGCACCTCATATGGTCAGAACGTGCTCCGCCATTCGATCGAGGTCGCGCACGTCGCGGGCATCCTTGCGTCCGAAGCGGGCTACGACCCACAGACGATGAAGCGAGCCGGGCTCCTCCACGACATCGGGAAGGCCATCGATCACGAGGTGGAAGGTCCGCATACCGTCATCGGCGGCGAGCTCCTGAAGCGCTACGGCTTCCCGCAGTCAGTCATCGATGGCGTCGTCGGGCATCACGGCGATGTCGAACCGGTGACGATGGTCGGCACGCTCATCTCGGCCGCCGACGCGATCAGCGCCGCACGGCCCGGCGCGCGGAGTGAGATCGTCTCCAACTACATCCAGCGGCTCACCGAGCTCGAGGGCGTCGCGAACAGCTTCCCCGGCGTGGAGAAGTCGTTCGCGATCCAGGCGGGTCGCGAGATCCGCGTCGTCGTGAAGCCAGAGCAGATCGACGATCTTGAGTCGGCGCGTCTCTCGCGCGACATCGCGCAGAAGATCCAGGAGACGCTGCAGTATCCAGGTCAGATCAAAGTCACGGTCATCCGCGAGACGCGCGCGGTGGAGTACGCGAAGTGAGCGGTTCCTAGACGCGCCTCAGAATCGATCCGTTGGCGTGAAGAAGAGCGTGATCCTCAGCCTCTGCGGGCTGCTCATCGCGGCCTGCGCCCAGGGGCCCGCGATCTCGGGTGGGCCTGGTGGTTCGCGAGCGGTGCCGATCACGGTCGCCGCGTCGCGCTACGGCGCCGTGCAGGTCCGGACCACGCCCGGCGCGTCGTGCTCGCTGGTGGTCAAGGTCAGCAGCGGTACGTTCGGCGATGCCCCTCCAAATCTGACGGCCGCGACGGCCGGCGCCGACGGCTCGGTCGGCTGGAGCTACGCCGCCCCGCTCGCGCCCGCCGGACATGGTCAACACATCGTCGTCTGCACCGACGGCAGCCGCTCCTCCGAGGTCATGTCCGAGTTTGAGATCGCGGCGCGGAAGCTCGAGGCCAGGGGCTTCACGGTCCGTGTGGAGGCGGTGGACCCAAACCGTGGACTTCCTGCCGTCAACACCAGACTCGATCCGATGCTTGTCCCGGCGCGCGACGCCACCGTCGCGCGGATCGCCGCGACGCTCGAGAACGAGTGGAAGCTCGCGACGCGCGGGCTCGGGGCGCTGACGCTGGTCCCGTCGTCCGCGGACATCGCGGTGTACGTGCTGCCTGGAAAGGGAACGTCCGTGCACGCGACGGCGGCGGACGGCACGCAGCGCGTGGTGACCTATGTCGTCGGCGACCTGGGCGCCGTGTCGGCCGAGAACGGTGTGGCCGTCGTCCTACACGAGCTCGGTCACATCTGGTGCTGCGGCGGTCCCGACGCGGGCAGCGACGGGCACTGGCTCGAGAAGGTCCCCGACCCGCTCCTTCAGGGCGTCGACCGCTTCGGACTCATGACGCATCCGGTGACGTGCCTCGTGGGCCGGGGATTCGAGAGCTGCCCGAACCGCTTCTCGGAGCGCGAGCTCAGGGCCATGGGTTTCACTGAGATCCCCGCGCCCGCGCCAGATCCTTGCATAACACAGAAGAGCTCTCTGAACGCTCGGCTCGCGACGCAGCGCTCCACGGTCGATGGCCAGAAAGAGCAGCTCGCGGTCGTCGATGGCCGCATCAAGGCGATCGTGGCGCAGTACCCGTCGCGCCAGCTTCCGCCGGACGTGTACGCCACCTACGTCGACCTCGTCGCTCAATACAACCGCCTGGCGGCTCAGATCGACGCGAACGTCGCGGCATACAACGCGACGATCGACCAGCTCAACGCGCTGCCCTGCTGAGGTGAGAGTTCTCTTCGTCGGCGATGTCGTCGGCAAGCCCGGACGGCAGGCCGTGGCCGTTCTTCTCCCCAAGCTCCGGGCGGAACGCGATATCGACCTCGCGATCGTCAACGGCGAGAACGCCGCGGGCGGGAGCGGCCTCACCGGCGAGATCGCGGCCGAGCTCCGTCAAGCGGGCGCGGACGTCGTCACGAACGGCAACCATGTCTGGGATCAGCGCAGCTTCCTCAAGGAGATCGATGCGCTGGAGTTTTGCGTGCGACCGCTCAACCTCCCGCCCGGCAACCCCGGGCGCGGCTGGACCATCACGAAGGGCGCGCTCGTCGCGAACGCCATCGGGCGCGTCTTCATGGCCGAACAGGACGATCCGTTCCGCGCGCTCGACGGGCTCCTGGAGGAGCTGGGCGAGCGCGCCCCGAAGGTGCGCATTCTCGACTGGCACGCGGAAGCGACGAGCGAGAAGCTCGCGATGGGCTGGCATCTCGACGGGCGTTTCTCGGCGGTCCTCGGCAGCCACACCCATGTGCCGACGGCCGACGCGCGGATCCTGCCGCAGGGCACCGCGCTGGTGGCGGACACCGGGATGGTCGGCCCGCGCGACTCGGTGCTCGGCATCGAACCCGCCATCATCGTCGCGCGTTATCTCGATCACCTGCCGCGCCGCTTCGAGGTCGCGACCGGCGTGGTCCAGTTCAACAGCGTCCTGGTGGACGTTGACGATGCGACGGGCCACGCGCGATCGATCGAGCGGCTCGATCGCGAGTGGGCCCCCTGAGCGTCGCCTACCCGGTCGATCTCCACACGCACTCGGTCTGCAGCGACGGCACGCTCTCGCCTGGGGACCTGGTAAGGCGCGCCGCCGGCCGAGGAGTGCGCGTGCTCGCGCTCTCCGATCACGACACCCTGGCCGGTGTGGCTGAGGCCGTCGCCGCAGGCGAAGGGCTCGGCGTTCGGCTCATCTCGGCGTCGGAGCTCAACACCGAGTCGGAGTGGGGCGATGCGCATGTCCTGGGCTACTTCATCGATCCGACCGATGCGGCGCTGGAGGAGCGCCTGCGGTGGCTTCGCGAAAATCGAGGACGGCGTGTCGAGTTGATGGTCCAGAAGCTGAAGCAGCTCGGCTACGGGGTTTCGCTCGACCGCGTCCTGGAGATCGCGCAGGGCGGCGCCCTCGGGCGGCCCCATCTTGCGGAAGCGCTTCTTGAAAAGGGCTACGTCCACTCGTATGAGGAAGCGTTCGACACCATCCTCGCCAAGAGCTCGCCTGCGTACGTGGCTCGGGTGGGTCTGAGCCCTCTCGAGGCGGTGGAGCTGGTGCGTCGACACGGCGGCGTTCCCTCGCTCGCGCATCCGGGTACGGTGGTAGGCCTTGAGGCCCTGCTACCGAAGATGGTCGCTGTTGGCCTCGCGGGCATCGAGGCCTATTACGGCGAGCATTCCCCGGAGCTGACCGAACGCTGCCTTGCGCTCGCGCGCACGCACGGCCTCGTTCCGACGGGCGGCAGCGACTTCCACGGCCGCGGGGAGCACGGAGTCGATCTCGGCGCGGTCTTCGTTCCACCCGAGACGATCCAGATGCTTGAATCGCGCCGCATGCGGCCTAGCGGATAACATTTCACGCTCGTGCAAGGGGAGGCGTGAGGGTGGCAGGAGCGCTCCGTCCGGTCGTCCTGCTGATGCTCTTCGCGTCGCTCCTTTTCGTGATCGACGGGATCTTCGACGGCGTCTATCCAGGGGGACCCGCCTGGTTCACCGGCCGCTACGAGAACCTCGCGGAGATCGCCTACGTCTTTGCGATCGTGAACACTGTCGTCGCGCTCATGGTCGCCCGCGGGAGCGAGCGCAGCCTGCAGTCGCGGATCGCGCTCTCGGTCTTCTTCATCATCGAACGCCCGCTGACCGCGTTCGTCCTCGGCCCGAAGCCGATCGAATCCGTGGTTACGCATTTCGCGACCGCCGGCGTGGAGCTCGTGATCCTGATCACGGCCCTACGGGTCTGGCGGCTCGGCCACAGCATGGCCTCAGCCGAGGTCGACATGCTGTTCTCTCTCGACAGCGGGGTGCCGGCGCCACCCGCCGACGAGACGGGCCCGACCGGTTCCCGGCGCCGCGCGCCGTCAACGATCACCCAGCGGAACGCGTGGCTCATTGGCGGCATCACGCTCGCACTCGCCATCGTCCTCGTTGCGGACGGTGCCTACGAAGGCTTCGTGCCGGGTGGCCGGGAGTGGTCGGCGTCCGGTGAGGATTCCGGCTGGCTGGTCTACCTCTTCGCCGTCGTAGCGCTCATCGTCGCGGCGCGCGCGGTCCATGGCCGAAGGCTTGCGATGCGCGCGCTCATCGCCGTCGCGCTCATCCTGTTCATCGAGCGCTCCTTCAGCCCGTTCGTGTTGCGCGAGCAGGACCCTATCGCGCTCGGTCTCCACGCGGTGGCCGCCTTCGTGAGCCTCGCGCTGGCGCTCGCGACGGCCGGGGCCATCCGGGCCGGGCCCGCGCTAGAGCAGGCCTCCGTCCCGACGCTCGAGGCCGCATAGTTTCTCGCGTGACGCTCACCGTCCGCGATGCCGCCGAGCGGCTCGCGGAGCAGGTCGGCACAGTGGTCATCGGGAAGCGCCAGGGCACCGAACAGCTCCTTGCCGCGCTTCTCGTGGAAGGCCACGTCCTGCTCGATGACGTGCCCGGGGTCGGGAAGACCATGCTGGCGCGGGCGCTCGCCCGCTCGCTCGATCTGGCCTTCCGCCGGATCCAGTGCACGCCTGACCTCGTGCCGAGCGACGTGACCGGCGTCTCCATCTACGACCAGCACGCGGAGCGGTTCGAGTACCGTCCGGGACCGCTGGCCGCGAATGTCGTGCTGGTCGACGAGATCAACCGCGCCACGCCGCGCGCCCAGTCCGCGCTGCTTGAGGCGATGCAAGAGCGGCAGGTGACCGTGGACGAGACGACGCATCCGCTGCCCGATCCCTTCCTCGTGATCGCCACGCAGAATCCGGTCGAGCTCGAGGGAACCTTTCCGTTGCCCGAGGCCCAGCTGGACCGCTTCCTCTTTCTCCTGAATCTCGGCTATCCCGACGCGGACGAGGAGGACGCGATCCTCCGCGTGCACGGCCCATCGACCGTGCGACCGGAGACGCTGACGCCGCTTCTCGATGCGCCGGCGATCGCGAGGCTCCGCGAGGAGGTCCGTGGGGTGCGCGTCGGTGACGCGGTGCGCCGCTATGTCGTCGACCTCGTTCGCGCCACACGTCGCATCGACGGAGTCGAGCTGGGCGCGAGCCCGCGCGCGGCCCTCGCGCTCTATCGTGCCGCCCAGGCGCACGCGGCCATGCGTGGCCGCGCCTACGTGCTCCCGGATGATGTGAAGGCCCAGGCGGTGGCCGTCCTGCGGCATCGGCTGTTCCTGGGCGCCGACGCGCAGATGCGCGGACGGACAACGCCCGCGGTCATCGGCGAGGTGCTGGCGCGGACACCGGTCCCCGCGGAGGACATCGCCGCGACTGCCGGCTGATGGAGACCCATCCGCCCGGCGCGCAGACCGGCCGATTTCCGTGGCAGATCGTCCTCATCTTCGTCGTGGCGGCGGCGATCTCGCGCGCGCCCGCGGTCATCGTGCTGGCCTTCGGCGCCCTCGCCTCGTGGATCGTCGTCGAGATCACCGGGCGCCTCGCCCTCTCCGCGGTGGACGTGCGTCTGACGCTCGCGCCCGACCGCGTCGTCGCCGGGGAGGAGGCGATCGCCACACTCGAGATCGTCAACCGAAAACCGATCCCGCTGCCGTGGCTTGAGGCGCGAGTCTTCCTGGGCGAGGGCGTCGAGCCCGCCAGGGCGGCGCCGGCGACGCCTCGCGGGTGGATCGACTGCGGCTTTCCCCTACGCGGCCGCGAGCGCCTCGTGGCGCGGTTGCGCGTCGCCCTTCCGGCACGCGGCGCGTACGTGATCGGGCCGGTGCGCATCCGCGCCGGTGATTGGATGGGGTTCGTGCAGGTCGAGCGTACGGTGCCGTCCCGATGCGAAGTCATTGCCTACCCGGCGCCGCTCGCGGTCCGGGATCGAACGCTCGCGTCACTCCGGCCGCTCGCTGAGACCGCCACGCGGCGAGGCCTGGTGCCCGACCCGCTCCGGTTTCGCGGCGTGCGGCCGCATCAGCGCGGCGACGCACGCAAAGAGATCCACTGGAAGGCCTCAGCGCGACTGCGTGAGCTCCACACGAAGCTTTACGAGCCCGCGACGAGCCTCGATTCGATCTTCCTGGTCAACGTCGCCTCCTACGAGCAGTACTGGATCCAGGCCGACCCGGAGGCGGTCGAGCTTGTCATTTCCGCCGCGACCGAGCTTGTGCGCCACGCGGCTGAGGCGGGACGGCAGGTCGGCCTGGTGACGAACGGCATCGATAACCTCACGCACGAACGGCCGCGCTCCGCTCTGGGCAGGGGCCCGCGCCCGCTGACCCGCAGCCTCGAGATCCTCGCCCGGCTCAGCCCGTATGCGATCGGGGCCCCGGACACGGTGTTCCTGCGCGAGCGCGGTCGGCTTCCGTGGGGCGCGACCCTCGTCATCGTGACTCCGCGCGTCGGTCACGGCCTCGCCGGTGCCGCCATCGCGCTCCGGCGCGCGCACCATCGCGTCCTCATGGTCAGCGCCGCCGAGATTCCCGCGGCGATAGGTGCGCACCTCCTCGCGAACGGTGTCGCGCGCGACGCGCTCGCACCTTTGGAGCACCGTGCGGCGGTCTAGCTCTCGCGCGATCGCGACGCTCCTTGTGAGCCGCGCGGTCATGGAAGCCATCGCGTTCGCGTGTCTGCTTGCGGTCGCGCAGATCGCCGGCGGATCCGCCCCGGTGGCTCTCGCTCCGGCGACCCTTGGGCTCCTTGGGACGACCCTGGTGCTCGTCGCGGCACTGCGCGAGACCGGATCCGAGAGACGAGGGAGCACGATCGTCGGAGCGGTGCTCATCGTTGGCGTCGTCCTCGCGGTGATCCTTCCGGCGCATCGCCTCGATGTCGTCGGCTGGGGCGGCCGCGTGATCGCGTTCGCGATACTCGCCGAGATCTACCTCTGGCGGGTCCTCTCGCTCGCGCGGGGAGGCGTGCGGTGGAGCGATGCGCGCAACGCCGCACCGTTCGCCGGCACGGCCCTCGTCATCGCGGCCGTGCTACCGGCTCCGGTCGACCGCGGTCCACTGGTGCCGTTGGCGCTGCTCCTGATCGCGGCGACCGGTGTGGCGCTCTCTGTGGCTCGATCGACCGAGGAGCTCTCGCTCGCCAGGGAGAGCGCGGGTGCGGCGCGGATCTCATCGGCACATTCGCTTGTGTTCGCACTCGGTCTCGCCGCCATGGTTGCCGCCGTGGCCACCCCGGCGGTCGAGCAGATCCTCGCGGAGGTCGGGACGGTGCTCGCGCCCGCCTTTGACCGGCTTCTCTTTTTCATCCTGCTGCCGCTCGGCTATCTCGCCGCGCTCGTGTATGCGATCCTCGCGCCGTTCCTCCGCCCGGTCCTCGCGAATCTGAGGCCGAATCCGCCGCGGGATCCCGGGGAAGACGAAGCGCTCCTCCGAGAGATCGAGCGCACGCGGCCGTTCGTCATCGGCGGCCTCGAGATCCTCATCGTCATCGTCGTGATCCTCATCGCGCTCGTGCTCCTGGAGCGCGCCATGCGCGAGCGCCGGATCGCGATGCCCGAGGGAGCGGAGCTCGAGCGCGCGTCCGTCGACGGTCTCTCGCTCCGCGACACCCTGCGCGGGCTCTTTCCCCGCCGGCCCGCCCGGCGGCGCCCGCCGCGCGACGATGGAAGCGCCGCCGCAGCACTTCGCCTCGTTTACTGGCGGCTCCTCGCGCTCGCGGAGCGCGCAGGTCATGGCTGGCGCGTGACAGCGGAGACGCCCGCTGAGCATCAGCGGCGTCTCGCGGGCGCGGATCCGCGCTGGGCCGCCGCCGCGCCGATCGTGTCCGCATTCGAGGACCTTCGCTACGGCGAAGTCGCGCCGGACCAGCCGACCGTGTCTCGCGTCCGCGCGGCGTTGACGGCGTTGGAGGCGGCCTTACGGACGTGATCGCCATCGTCGGCCCCACCGCCTCGGGGAAGAGCGCCCTCGCCATGCGCGTGGCCGAGCGAGTCGGCGGCGAGATCGTCTCGGCCGATTCCCGGCAGGTCTACCGGGGCATGGATATCGGGACGGCGAAGCCCACCGCCGAGCAGCGTGCGCGCGTCCGGCATCACCTCGTCGACGTCGTCGATCCGGGCGAGCGGTACGACGTGCTGCGCTTCCAGCGCGAGGGTCGCGAGGCTGTCGCGGCGATCCGCGCCCGCGGGCGGGTCGCTCTTGTCGTGGGGGGGACCGGTCTGTACCTGCGCGCGCTGCTCGACGGCCTCGATCTGTCGGCGTTGCCTCACGATCCTGCGCTACGCGCCGAGCTCGAGCGTCAAGACCCCGGCGCGGTCTACGAGCGGCTGCGTGCGATCGATCCCGAGGCCGCCGCGCGCGTGGATCCGCGAAACGTGCGCCGCGTTGTGCGGTACCTGGAAGTCGTGACGATCGCAGGGGGTCCGGTCTCGCGCCGAGCGCGCGCGCCGCTTGGTGCGCTGCGCATCGGTCTGCGGCCGCCGCGCGACGTGCTCGTGGCCGCGATCGAGCACCGCGTGCGCGAGATGGTCGCGGCCGGCGTGCTCGACGAAGCCCGTGCGCTGGTGGCGCGAGGGATCGACCCGCGACTGCCCGCGATGAGCGCGCACGGATACGTGCACTGGGCGGCGCACCTGCGCGGAGAGATCGATCTCGAGACCGCGACCCTGCGGACGGCGCGCGACGTCCGCGCCTACTCGCGCCGCCAGATGACATGGTTCCGGAGGGACGCCGCGATCCGGTGGTACGACCCGACGGCCGAGGACCCGACGGACGCGATCCTCGAGGCCGCCGCTTGAAATTCACGAAGATGCACGGCTGCGGGAACGACTTCCTGGTCGTGGACGGCCCGGTCGCGTTCACCGCGGACCGCGTTCGTGAGATCTGCGACCGCCGGCGGGGCGTGGGCGCCGACGGCATCCTCATGATCGGCGTTCCGAACGGACGGCGGTGGCCTGTGATATTGCACAACGCTGACGGCTCGCTCGGCGAATCCTGCGGCAACGGTGCCCGTTGTGTGGCGCGCTACCTGCTCGATCGCAACGGCGGAGATTCGCTCGACATGCGCTTCGCCGGAGGCGATGTGAGCGCACGCCGCGAAGCGGACGGGATCGCGATCACACTTCGCGCGCCGACACGACCTGTGCCCGTATCCATCGACGGCGCGCGGCGCGCCTATCGCGTCAGCGTCGGCAACGCGCACGTGGTCGTATTCGTCGAGGACCCGTCGACGGTGGATCTGCCCGCGCTCGCCGCGACCGTGCGCGGCGTGGCCGGCGAGGCGAACGTCGAAGTGGCTCGCGTTGTCGATCCGGGTCTGATCGCGTTGCGCGTCGACGAACGTGGGGTGGGGGAGACCCAGGCCTGTGGCACCGGTGCCTGCGCGACCGTAGCGGCCGCGGTGTGCGAGCAGCGGATGAACGATGCCGTGCGAGTCCGCGTGCCGGGTGGCGAGCTCGTGGTGCGCCCCGGCGGCGAAACGTTCGAGCTCGCGGGCCCAGCGGAGTACTCCTTCGAGGGGCAGGTCGGTTGATCGACACGACGACGCCGGCCGAGCGTGCATATCTCGTCGGGCTCGACCTCCCGCGAGCTGGATTCGACGGCGAAGATTCCCTCGACGAGCTTGCCTCACTCGTGGAGGCTGCCGGGGGCACGGTGGTCGGCCGCATGCTCCAGCCGCGACGCGCTCCCGATCCGAGCTCGTGGGTCGGGAAGGGTAAGGCCGCGGAGATCGCGCGCGAGGTCGCGCGCCTGCGCGCCGATCTCGTCGTCTCGGACGACGAGCTCAGGCCCAGGCAACAGCGCGCGCTCGAGGAGATCACCGGGGCGGCGGTCGTGGATCGGTCCGGTGTGATCCTGGACATCTTCGCGCGTCACGCGCGATCTCGCGAAGGCCAGATCCAGGTCGAGCTCGCACAGCTCGAGTACCGGATGCCGCGCCTCACCGGTCGTGGGAAAGAGATGTCGCGGCTCGGCGGAGGCATCGGCACGCGCGGACCGGGAGAGTCGAAGCTCGAGAGCGATCGGCAGATCATCCGCAAGCGCATTCAGGACCTGCGCGAAAAGCTGGGCGAGGTCGCGCGCCAGCGCGAGCGCGCTCGAGGCTCGCGCGCCAGCGAAGGGCTGTTCCTCGCGTCGCTCGTCGGCTACACGAACGCGGGGAAATCCACGCTCCTGAACGTGCTCGCGAGCGCGGACGTGCTCGTGGCGGATCAGCCTTTCGCGACGCTCGATCCGACCACACGCCGGACCACACTCAACGGCGGCGTGAACATCCTCCTTTCCGACACCGTCGGCTTCGTGAACAAGCTGCCGCCGACGCTCGTCGCCGCGTTCCGCGCGACGCTGGAGGAGCTCGCGGATGCCGATCTGCTTGTCCATGTCGCGGACGTGGCGCATCCGAACCTCCACGAGCGCATGCGCGTCGTCGACGAGACTTTGAAAACGCTCGGTCTTGAGCATCGGCCTCGGCTTTTGGTCTTCAACCAGGCTGACCGGCTGCGCGACGAGGAAGGCCGAGCATCGCGTGAGGCACTCGCGGCGGAGTTTCCCGCGGCGGTGTTCGTATCGGCCCTTCGCGGCGAGGGCCTCGACGGCCTGCGCGCACGCCTCGCCGAAGCCGCGGCGGCCGGATGGCGGCGGATCGACGCCACGCTGCCTCACAGTGCCGGGGCGCTCGTGCAGCGGATCCGCACCCGCGGTTCGCTCAAGCGAGCCGACTATGAGGAAGCCGGCATTCGTATCGAAGCGGACGTTCCGCCCGACCTCGTAGCGGAGATCGAGGCAGCGACCCGCCGGCGCTAGCCCGTTCCTCCTACCCGCCGCGAGTAAACAAGCGACCGCTTCGAATCAAGTGCGCATCGTTGGTCCAACCGACCAGGCGTAGACCCCTTCCGTTACGCGCTCGTTGCATCGACTATGAGCTGCGAGGAAGGGAAGGGTCATGCGTTTCTGGGGTGTTGTCGTCGCGAGCGTGCTGGCGGTCGTGGGGTTGTTCGGTTTGATGACTCCGCTGGTCGCCGAAGGAGCGAGCCTCGATTCGACCGAGCTCGATCTGGTCGCGCGCGTGAATGAGTTTCGCGCCGCGCGCGCGCTTCCGAGACTCGCGGTCTCTGACAGCCTCACGGCCGCGGCGAAGTGGATGTCCGCGGACATGGCCGTGAGGGATTACTTCGCGCACACCTCCCAGGACGGCCGGTCTCCGACGCAGCGCATGGCCGATGCGGGATACCCCGCCTTCCGCACGTGGACAGGTGAGGACCTCGCGGCCGGCTACACGTCCACCGCGGACGTTCTCGCGGGATGGATCGCCAGCCCTGCCCACTACGCGGTCCTCGTCAATCCCGAGTACCACGCCATCGGCATCGGCCGCGGGTACGCGTCGGGCTCCGTCTACGGGTGGTACTGGACCGCGGACTTTGGCGGTGTCGTTGACGCGGGTCGTACGGCGCCGGCGTTCGACGTCGGCTATCACGCGCGATTCTCTAGTCAGACTCCGGACCCGACTCTAGCTGCGGGGCAAACCACGACGCTCGTCGTCGCGCTGCAGAACACCGGTTACCGCGGCTGGTACGCGGGCGTACCGAACCAGCAGGCCGCGCTCGGCACGAGCGCGCCGCTCGACGGCGCCAGGCCGGATCTCGCATACAACTGGCTCTCCATGAGCCGGGCCGCCACAACGACGACGAGCTACGTCGGGCCGGGACAGGTGGGCTGGTTCCAGTTCACCGTCCGCGCCCCGTCGACTCCGGGCGACTACACCCTGGCACTCCGCGGCGTCGTCGACGGCGTGACCTGGCTCGAAGACGCGGGCATCTTCTTCACCATCCACGTCCGCTAAACGCCACGCGGGGTAGAGTGGGCGTGCCCTGGATCGGGGCGGGCGCGATCGCAAGGATGATGTTTCGCGTCTGAGGGGAAAGGTATGGGCTCGCACCTTCGGCTGGTCCTCGCGTGCGTCGCGGTCTTCACTCTCGTACTGGCGAGTCCCGTCTCCGCGAGCTCGAGCGTGGTCCACGACGCCTCCGGCGATAGCCTCTCGAGCCACAGCTACACGGACATCGGCTTAGCGAAAGTCACAGATCAGGTCGGCACGGAGACCCTCTACTTCCAGCAGGTGCTCGGGGGATCGATCCCGGCGGCCCCCACGGGATTCACGGCATACAACTGGCTGATCGACACCGACGGCAACGGCATCGCCAACTATGTGATCGTAGTGCGCTTTTGCAGGCACTCTCTTCAAGCCGCGTGCGTGGGCGACGAGTGGCACTGGGAGTCGGCGCTGACGAATCCGGCGACCGGCCAATCGATTGCGAGCTTCGAGTTCACGATCGCGGGCAATGTCGTGAAAGCGTTCGTCGCGCAGTCGGCAATCGGGAGTCCGTCGACCTTCCGCTGGATCGCTGCGACACGGACGTCGCCGGCATCCTCGGGTCTGCCCTCCGTCGATCTTGCCCCCGACCTTGTGGGCAGCTCACCAGTCTGGGCCGAGTTCGGTCGCTGATCGCGATCGCCGGGCGGAATCCCACGCGAACGACGTTGCGGGTGGCACGGGGGAGCGGTTTGCGCGCGAGCCGCTCACCCGCCGCATCGCCGGGAGGCCGATCGAGGCGCGCAGCGGACCGGAAGGCGAGCGCGCAACCCCGACCGACTTCGCCGTCAGGGGCCCCGAGCCCGGCACAGGACCCGCAACGCGCACCGGACCCGCAACGCGCTGGGCCGGCTCAGCTCCGGCCGATGATGATCGGCAGCGCGGGATCGTTGCCCCATTCTTCCCAGGAGCCGTCGTACGTGCGGACATCGTCGTGACCCAGC
>WNGI01004111.1_pt1 | contig 12955 bp, 10 predicted proteins | sample 5400621 | NCBI WGS metagenome assembly WNGI01 (sample SAMN13153374, study PRJNA577476) | soil metagenome | isolation source: 20 cm soil or saprolite under Garry oak tree replicate 1 | place: USA:California | collected 2016-06-15 | reverse complement strand
CGCGCTGACGAGGTCGAAGTTGGTGCTCGTGCCCAGGTCGATGACGATGGCAGGGCCCCCGAACTCGTTCCTGGCTGCCAGCGCGTTGACGAGCCGGTCCGCACCCGCCTCCGCGGGACGGTCGATCTCGATCTCCAGGATCCCTTCGAGACCCCGGGCATCCACGATGAGCGGCGCCTGGCCCGTCCTGGCCCGGATCATCCGCGTAAAGGTGGTGGTCAGGGGCGGCACCACGCTCGCCACCGCAACCGTCTCGACCTCCTCGAGCGCGTGCCGGCCGAGGGCTAGGAGACCGCCAACCAGGACCGCTACCTCGTCATCGGTCGCTGCCGCCTGGGTGGTGCCGCGCCACGAGCCGATCAGCTCGGACTCATCGAACAGGCCGAGCGTCACGTTCGTGTTGCCGATGTCCGCGGCGAGCAGCTTCATCTGGCCGACATCCTAGCAGCCAGCCCCGGCGTTTCCGGAGCCGCGCCGTGGCTGGGCCATCGGCCCATCCGTGCTCAAAAGGCCGGTGCTAGACTCGCCGACGACCCACCCCCGTCGAGCGAGACTGCAGCGAACCGCCATGTCCGACGCACGAGCCAAGCTGTACATCAATACCGGCGTCGTCACCGACAAGACCGATATCTACAACATCCTGCGCCCGCTGCTGAAGCAGACCGTCAGCTACGCCTACTACCGCGGGAACCAGGTCGAGAGCTCGGGGACCGGTTGGGTCGAGCGCGTGGTGGTCGATCATCCCGAGATCGCGAGCTACTTCACGCCGCTTTCGATCTGCGTCAACCTCGATTCCTTCGACTACCTGCAGTTCGACACCACTTCCGATCAGCTGCTCGTCTACACGCTGGTGATCGGCTCCGAACGCGTGGTCCTCGAGTTCGCCGCCTCTGCTCCGCGGCTTGGAGCCGATGAGGCCGGCACCGGGCGACCGCTCCCGCGCAACGCGGAGGAGCTGGCACGTGACCTGCGGTTCATCCAGATGGAGCTGATGATGTCGCCGGATGCGTTGGATGGCGCCGACGATGACGAGGATGCCTAGGTGACCGTGCGGTCGGTGGCTCGCGCGAGCCGTGAGCTGCCGTACGTGCGGAGCGTGCTCGACAACGGGTTGCGCGTCGTCACCCAGGAGATGCCGCACGCGCGATCCGTCTCTGCCGCGCTCTTCGTGGGTGTTGGCTCGCGCCACGAGGACGACGCGGCGGCCGGCCTCTCCCATCTCCTGGAGCATCTCGTCTTCAAGGGGACGGCTAATTTCCCGGACCCCGGCGGCCTCTCCGAGCTGATCGAGGGATGCGGCGGAAGCGTCAACGCCAGCACCGATCGCGAGGTGACGGCGTACACGGCGCGCGTGCCGGCGAGCGCGGCGGCGACCGCGCTCAACGTGATCAGTGAGCTGGCGACGCGGCCGCTCCTCCGCCGCAGCGACCTCGCCGCGGAAAAACCGGTGATCGTCGACGAGATCCGCATGTACGTGGACTCACCCTCGGATCATGTGTTCACGATCTTCGACGAGCTCCTGTTCGGCCGGCACCCACTGGGTCGCGAGATCGCCGGGACGCCACGATCGGTTCGCCGGGCGACGCGCGAGGCCGCACTGGCCCACTGGCGTCACTGGTATCGACCGGGAGCGATGGTCCTCGCCGTGGCCGGAGCGATCGACCACGCCACCGTGCTGCGGTTGGTGCAGCGCTGGTGGGAGGCCGATGCGGGCGAGCCGGTCTCCCTGGCATCCCGCGCGGAGCTTGGCGCCGCCGAACCTGTGGTCACGCCACCGCAATTTGGCCAGGCGGGGTCCGTCGCCGTGGCCCATCGTCGCCTGGCCCAGGGGAACCTGTGCCTGGGCATGCCAGGCATATCACGCACGGACCCCGACCGATGGACCCTGGACTTGCTGGGCGCGGTGCTCGGCGATGGCATGAGCAGCCGCCTCTTCCTCGAGCTCCGCGAGCGGCGCTCGCTGGCGTACGACGTCTCAACCTTCGCTGCGAGCTATTCGGATTGCGGGACGGTCGGGGTTCACGCCGGCTTCGATCCCGAGCGAGTCGAGGACGTCGTGAGCGCGATCCTGCACGAGCTCGACAAGGTGGTGCAGGAGCCTGTCTCTAATGCCGAGCTCGAGCGAGCGCGCGCCTACACCCGTGGCCGCCTCGAGCTGCGAATGGAGGAGACCGGCGCCGTCGCATCATGGCTGGGAAGCGGCGAGATCCTGCTGCCGCGGATCCTCACCGTCGCGGAGGTGGTGGAGCACCTCAACGCCGTCACCACCGAGGAGATGCTCCGCGTGGCGCGCCGCTTCCTGGCTCCGAGCCTCGCCCGCCTCGCCCTGCTTGGACCGTTCCGGCGCGGAAGCCGAGTCGAACGCCTGCTCGCGGCCTGACTGCATGACCGCCCGCGATGAGCCTGCTTCGACTGAGACGCGGAGCCCCGGTGCACAGGAGCCCGAGGGCGGGTTACCGCGCCAGCCGCAGCCAGGGACCCGGCGAGCGTCAGGAGGAACCGAAACCGAGGACGGCGTCTACTACCTCGACCTCGTCGCCGATGAGCTCAGCCTGGCCCGCGCGCAGATTGCGAGCGGCCTCAGCGCCCTGGCCGAGGCGGTCCTCGTCCGCCGCATCGCGCAGCTCCACGCACAGGGAGACGTAGCGCTTGATGAGCTCGACGCCGCGCGGGCATTGCTCGCCGAGGCGCTGTGGCGCCAGGGCCGTCCCATCGCCGCCGGCGCGGCCGCAGGCCGGATCCGCTCGGGAAGCCTCGAGCGTCGGCGCCCGGTGGTCATGCTCATCGAGGCAGAGGCGCTGGCCGCCACCAGCCAGCTCGAAGCGGCGACGCGGCTGATGGAGCGCATCGTCGAAGAGGTCGGGGTGGACGATGCCTGGCGACTGCGGTCGGGCGTGCCATCGCGACTGCCGTGGCCGACCCCGGCCTCGCTGCGGCCGCGGCGGCCGGTTGAGCAACAGGCAACCGGTGCGGAGGCCCTGGCGCCTGGAGCGGACCCGGCCCGGACGGCGGCTGCCCACGCTCGCCTCGAGGCCGCGCGGCAGGGGTACCTCGCCAACGACGCGGAGCGGGGTGACCGCGAGCTGATGGTTGCGCTTCGCCTCGATGCACGGATCGCCCCCGAGGGGATCGCCCTGTTCGAACCGACCCTCGACGACCAGTCGGCCACGGAGCGTCTGCTACTCTACGGCGACCTGCTCAGGGCAGCCGGTCGCGCTGCCGAGGCATCAGCCGTCTACGACCGCGCCGCGCGAGCCTGAGCGATCTCGACCACGCATGCCTGGCGGGACGGCGTGCGCGCGGGACCATCGGTGCACTAGCTACTTCAGCAGGAGACCCAGATCGGATGGAGCGCACCCTGGTCCTGGTCAAGCCCGATGGCGTCCAGCGTGGGCTTGTCGGCGAGATGCTGTCCCGGCTCGAGCGCAAGGGTCTCAAGGTCGTTGGGCTGCGGCTGCTGCAGGTCCCCCGCGAGATGGCTGAACGGCATTACGCGGTTCACGCCGGCAAGCACTTCTACGAGGGTCTGGTCGAGTTCATCACCTCAGGCCCGGTGGCGGCGATCGCCCTCGAGGGACCCGACGCCATCGCCACCGTTCGACGGGTGGTTGGTCAGACGATGCCCAACGAGGCGGCTGCCGGGACGATTCGCGGAGATTTGGGCATCAGCGGGCTGCGCAACCTCATCCATGCCTCGGACAGTGCGGAGACGGCGGCATTCGAGCTGGATCTCTGGTTCGGATCCGGCGAACTTCTCGACTATCCCCGCGCTGTCGACGCCTGGATCGTCGCCGAGGAACCGGGTCGCTAGCCCCCGGCGAGCGCTCCGAGAGGCACGAGAGCCCCGCCGCTCGGTGTCGGAGAGGCGGGCTTGCTGGGTAAGCCGGCGTACACCGGATGCTGCACGAACCCGATGCGGCTCAGCGGGAAGTAGCGCAGCCAGGCGCGCCCGATGATCAGGTCCCGGGCGATGGGTCCGAAGGTCCTAGAGTCCTGGCTCACCGTGCGGTTATCGCCCATCACGAAGTAGCTGCCGGTAGGCACCGTCCACTGTGTCGTTCCCTCCGCATCCCGGGGCAGCGTCGGCTCCGAGCGGCCGTTGATGTCGACGTTGATGTAGGGCTCGTCGAGTCGGACGGCTGACCCTCCCGCCGGGGTGACGAACACCCGTCCGTTCTCGAGGCGAACGGTGTCCCCCGGGAGCCCGATGACGCGCTTGATGAACGGCACGCCCCCCTCCGAATAGCCGGACGGCGGGTTGAAGACCACGATGTCCCCACGCTCGTAATTGCTGAACCGCGGGCTCACCTTGTCGATCAGCACGTACTCGCCCTCGAGGATGGTCGGCACCATCGAGTTCTGCTCTACCTCGAAGGGCTGGGCGATGAAGTTGTGGATCAGCAGGTAGATGACGAGAGTCAGGACCAGCGTCTCGACGATCTCGAGAGCGCATCCAAGGCCGCGCCGCGGGGCGCTCGTCTCCGACGTCTGGGCGGCTCCATCGCGAGCCGGGTCAGGCGATGCGTAGGTCATGGGCTCCGTCAGTTCGGGGCAGCGTTCGGGCGGGGACGGCACAGCATAGCGTACGGACCGTGGGCGGCCGCGGGGCCTCACCGACCGCCAACACGCATGATCCCGATCCGTTATCGAGGTTCGCGCGTACGGAGGGATCACCACCCCACGCTAGACTCGGGCACAGATGGGACACCTGCTGCTCGTCCGTCACAGCACCACTGAGGCCAGCGCCGGGGGGCGCAACCTGGGACAGGATTCCGATCCGCCTCTCACCGACGACGGACGAGAGCTGGCCGCGCTGCTGGGAATATGCCTCGCGCAGGAGCTCGTGGAGATGCCCATCGCCGACCTTCGGTTGGTCTGCTCGCCCGCGAAACGGTGCCGCGAGACGCTGGCAGCGGTGGCCGCCGGCATCGGATCGCAACGGGAACCTGAGATCGAGCCGGGCTTGCTCGAGATCGATTACGGCGCCTGGGAGGGGCTGACGGCCGACGAGTGCTGGGCGCGCGACCCCGAGCTGCGGGCCGCGTGGGAGCGCGACCCATATGCGACCAGGACGCCGGACGGCGAGTCGGGGCGCGACGTCGCGGCACGCGCGTTCCCGGTCTTCGACGCGCTCGAAGCCTGGCTTTCAGAGGATCTGGCCCGCGGCGTGCTAGTGGTCGCCCACAACCATGTCAATCGGCTCCGCCTTACCGCCCTGCTCGAGTGGCCGATGTCGATCGAGGTCAGCCACCAGCTCCTCCCCACGATGCAGGCGAAGGTGACGCCCAAGCAGATCGTCGCCAACCGCATCCTGGCGATGAGCTCGGTCGAGCTGCAGCAGGCGATCTCGGAGGAGCTCGATGAGAATCCCGCTCTTGAGCTGATCGAGGAGGTCATCTGCCCGACCTGCGGTGGGCCGACCTTTGGGGGCAACTGCCCGAACTGTTCTCCCCGCACCGAGGGCCCCAGCGCCACCGAGATCTTCGAGCCGGGGCCAGGCCCCGCGCGGGATGACCCGGACGCGGACGACCCCATCGCTCGTGCCGAGGCCTCGTTCACGCTCCAGGAGCACCTCGACTGGAACCTCCGGGCGCAGCTCCCCAGTGCGCTGCACGACGTCGCGACCTGGGTCATCGGCGAGCTGGACGAGAACGGCCTGCTGACCAGGACCGATGAAGAGATCGCCGCGGAGAGCGGTAGCAGCACCGCCGCGGTCGCGCGGGTTCGCGCGGCAATGCTCGGCCTTGAGCCGATTGGCGTCGGGGCGCGCGACGTGCGCGAGTCCCTCCTGATGCAGCTGGCCCATCTGCGCGAGACCGGACACGACGTGCCGCGGATCGCCGAGACGCTCATCGCCGACCACCTGCGGGCGCTCGCCGATCGCCATTTCCGCGATATCGCGCACGACCTGGGCGTGAGCGAGGACGAGGTCCTGGAGGCATGGGAATACGTCAAGACCAATCTGCATCCGTATCCCGCGTCGGCGTTCGTGGCGGCCACGCGCGGCGACGCGCCACGCCCAATCCTTCGGCCAGATGTGCTGATTCGGATCGTGGACGGCGAGCTGGAGGTCGAGGTAGTTGAGTCGCGCCGCTTCAGCCTTCGCGTGGCGGCGTCCTACGCGAGCGTCTCCGCCGCCCTCCGCTCACCCACCTGGAGCGAACAGGAAAAGGAGCACGTCCGCGAGCACGTAGGTCGCGCCCGATTCTTCATCGATGCGGTGCGCCGCCGACGCGCGACGCTGCAGCGGATCGCGGCCACGCTCGTCAAGCGCCAGCGCGATTACCTGTTGCATGGAGTGCGGCACCTGGTTCCATTGACGCGCGCGGAGGTGGCGTCGGAGATCGGAGTGCACGAGTCGACGGTCAGCCGTGCCACCGCTGAGAAGTTCGTGATGATCCCTTCCGGGGAGGTGGTGCCGTTCTCTCACTTCTTCACCGCGTCGCTGAGCATCAAGGACCAGATCCGCACCATGATCGAGGGAGAGGATTCGCACCATCCGCTGAGCGACCAGCAGATCGCCGATGAGCTCCTGGCTCAGAGCGTCGCGATCGCGCGGCGCACCGTCGCCAAGTACCGCGACGAGCTGCGCATCCTGCCCGCCCGACTCCGGCATTCGTGACCGGTGGCGCCGCCGGTCGCCGGAGGGAGGACTCGACGCGTCGTCATCCGGACGGTCCTCGTCCTGGCCATCGGTGGTGCCCTCCTGGCGCCGATCCTGTATTACGCGAGCACGGTTGACGTTCGACCGCCGCAGGTCAATCGCTTCGTTCTGACACAGCACCTGCCCGGCGACGACGGGGTCGCGCTCACCACCTCGAGCCTGGAGGTGGTCTTCTCGGAGGCGGTCGACCGCCACGCCGCCCAGGCCGCCTTCACGGTCGTTCCGCAGCTGCCGGGTTCGTTCAGCTGGAGCGGAGCGACCATGGTCTTCACGCCCGCAGACCCCTTGCCCCTGGAAACGTCGTTTTCGGTCCGGCTCCGCGGTCAGATCCGCGACCTGGCCGGGAACGCCATGGGCGGCGCGGGTCCCTTCGGCTTCCGCACCGTCGGCGGGCCAACGATCGTCGCCACCCAACCCGCGGACCAGGCGGAGGGCGTGGCGCTCGATGCCCGCATTCAGATCACGTTCTCGACGCTGATGGACACGGCGAGCGTCCAGCGTGCCCTCGAGGTGGTGCCGAGCACCGAGGTGGATCTCCGCTGGGCAGGCCAGCGCCTGACCATTACTCCGCGCGCGCGGCTCCTCCCCGACCAGGCCTACACCGTGTCACTCGGGTCCGGCGCTCACGACCAGGCCGGTACGGCTTTGACCGAACCGCTGAGGCTCGAGTTCACGACCCTACCCGCGGGACTCTCCGCGCGCACCGTCGTCCCTGCCCAGGGTACGCAGGGCATCGCGGTCACTTCGCCGATCGCGGTCGTATTCGATCGGCCCCTCGACCCCCAGACCGTTAGCGACAGCGCCTTCACCATCACCCCGTCGGTCCCGGGCAACGTCACCTTGACCGCGCCCGAAGGCGCGGCGGGACTCCGGGACGACGCGCAGCGGATCCTGCGCTTCACCCCATCCGGCTCGATGCCCGTCAACACCACATTCACCGTCACCACCGGTGCCGGCCTCCGTGGGACGGACGGCTCGCGACTCGCGACGCCGCTCTCCTGGACCTTCACGACGGGGGCACCATCGAGCTCGCTGGGCAACCAGATCGTCTTCCTCAGCCAGCGGGCCGGGATCGCGAACCTGTGGGTCATGAACCCGGACGGCTCGAACCAGCACGAGGTGTCTGCCGAGCTTTCACCTCTCAACTCCTATGCGGTCGCACCCGATGGTCGATCGCTGGTGGTGGGTGACGGCGTCCAACTGATCGAGCTCCGGGCAGATGGATCCGGCCGTCGAGTCCTGACCGATACGGGCCTGCTCGAATTCGACCCCACCTACGCGCCGGATGGGTCGGCGATCGTCTTCGCACGAGCCAACGCCAAAACCGGCGCCGGCCTCGGGATCTGGCGCCGCCCGCCGGGCGGCGGCGGCGCGGAACAGATCGAGATCGCACCGGCAGCGACACCGTCACCGTTGCCAAGCGTCATCCCGTCAGCGAGTGGTAGCGGAAGTCCGGCCCTCGCCCCCGTTCTTCGCGCCCCACGCCTCTCCCCGGACGGCTCGCGCCTCGCGTTCGTCGACTTGTCCGGTTCTGTCGGCATCGTGAATCTCCAAACGGGAGCCGCCACGAGCTCGCCTGGATTCGCGGCGGCTCCTCCAGCCTGGCTTCCGGACAATGCAACGGTCCTCGTCAGCGGGCTGCCATTGCTCCAGCGCCCCGGACCGGTCGCGGGCCCTGGCGAATCAAGGGAGTCGGCAGGTCTGCTCACGCCCGGCGCCGTGGTGAACCCTCTTTCGCCGTCGGGCCTGTTCCTGACCGTCGCCGAGCGGGCCTCGCTGAGAATCTGGGCCATCGGGGATGGCAGCAAGCCACTGCCGCAGGTGTCGCTGCACGACGGGGGAACGCTTCCCGACGTGGATGCCAACGGACGCGTAGCGTACCTCGTGCTCGATCCTCGCCTGCCCGACGCCGGGCGCGCCTGGATCAGTCCCTTCAGCACCTCCACATCGCGGCAGATCGTCCCGGACGATCGTGCCTTTGAGTCGAGTGTCAGCTTCGCCGCCCAGCCGCAGGCGCTGCTGGTCGCGCGGGAGGCCCTCTCCCGCGCATCACCGACGCCGATCCCCGAGCCATCGACGAACCCCTCACCCAACGCGACACCCAGCCCCACCCCAGGGCCATTGCCTACGTCGCCGGTTCCCACGTCGGGTCCGGGCGGCATCTGGCTGCTCAACCTGGTGAGCGAGTCGAACACGCAGCTCAGTCCGGACGGCTGGCTGCCCGCCTGGCTCCCGTGACCTGGCTCGCTCTGCGCAACCCACGCGAGGCTCAAGTTGACCCGCAACTTGAGCCCATGCGAGAATCGCCGCGCCTCGCTGGCGGGTGCCGATTCGGTGCCAACGCCGGCGATTTCCATGTGTGAGACGGGCTCCGCCTGACGAGCGCGCCCTCGCCACCAATCTCGGCGTCTGCCGTACGCGGTGACATTCGGAGGATTGATGGAGCTCCAACCGATCACCTGGGTGATCCCCATCGCGGGCCTGCTGGCCATCGCATTCGCCCTCTACCTTGCGTACGACGTCCTGCACCGCGACATGGGCACCGAGGCGATGCAGGAGATCGGGGGGATGATCTTCGAGGGCGCGGTCGCCTTCATCCGGCGCCAGTACCAGACCATCGGTCTGCTGGCGCTCGGTGGAGCGGTGGTGATCGGCCTGGTCATCACCCTCGTCGAGGGCAAGCAGGTCGCCGATACCGACATCTACGGCCTCGATCTGGGCTGGCGGACCGGGCTCGCCTTCCTGGTCGGTGCGGCTTGCTCGATGGCCTCCGGCATCATCGGCATGTACATCAGCGTCCGCTCGAACGTGCGTACCGCTGCCGCGGCGCGCCACAGCCTAGTCGGGGCTGTGCAGACCGCCATGCGCGGTGGCGCCGTCTCGGGGTTCCTAGTGGTCGCCCTCTCGCTGCTCGGCGTCTATTCGATGTTCGCGCTCTACGGCGGCTTCAGCCATCCGAACCAGGCGCCGTTCCTGATCGTGGGATACGGCTTCGGGGCAAGCTTCGTGGCCCTCTTCGCCCAGCTCGGCGGCGGGATCTACACAAAGGCCGCCGACGTCGGCAGCGACCTGGTCGGCAAGGTCGAGGCCGGTATCCCTGAAGACGACCCGCGGAACGCGGGCGTGGTGGCCGACCTCGTCGGCGACAACGTGGGCGACTGCGCCGGCCGTGGAGCGGACCTGTTCGAGTCGACCGCCGCCGAGAACATTGGGGCCATGATCCTGGGCGTCGCGGTCTACAGCATCGCGAGCGCCGCCGGTTGGCCGCACCCGGAGGCCTGGATCTTCTTCCCGCTTGTCGTCCGCGCCTTCGGGCTCATCGCGACCATCATCTCGATGTTCTTCATCGGCGGCCGCGAGGACGAGAACCCCATGAACATGCTCAACCGCGGCTACTGGGTGACGACCCTCCTCTCGGTCGCGGGCCTGGCCTTCGTCACCTGGGTGATGATGGGCACCGCCCAGCAGAGCGGCGTCGGCGGAATCCCGGTCTGGATCTACTTCTTCGGCGCCGGTTGCGTGGGCCTGGCGACGAGCGTCGCGTTCGTCTACCTCACCCAGTACTACACCGCCGGCACGTACCGTCCGGTGCGCGAGATCGCCGAGGCCAGCAAGACGGGCCCTGCGACCAACATCATCTCCGGCGTAGCGGTCGGCTTCGAGATCACCGCCCTGACCGCTATCACTATCGGCATCGCGCTCTTCGCCAGCCACTGGCTCGGCCAGCAGGCGAATCTCGTCAACCCGCAGACCGGCGCCAACGTGGGCGGCATCTTCGGGACGGCGGTCGCGACCATGGGCATGCTGATGACAACCGCCTTCATCCTCGCCATGGATACCTTTGGACCGATCACCGACAATGCGGGTGGGATTGCCGAGTTCAGCCACGCGGAGCCGAAGGCACGCGAGATCACCGATCGCCTCGACGCGGTCGGAAACACGACCAAGGCGCTCACCAAGGGCTACGCCATCGCCTCGGCCAGCCTCGCCGCGTTCCTGCTGTTCAGCGCCTACATCGACAAGGTCAACCTGATCCTGGGCAACCAGATCCGGGCCGGGACCCGTCCGCCGGGCTCACTGCTCGCATCGGTGAACCTGGCGGATGTGAGCGTCTTCATCGCCGCCCTGATCGGCTCCATGCTCGTCTACTTCTTCTCGAGCCTCGCCATCCGCGCGGTGGGGACGACCGCGCAATCGATCATCGTCGAGGTGCGCCGCCAGTTCCGCGAGATGCCGGGGATCATGGATTACACCCAGCGGCCGGACTACGCGCGGGTGGTCGACATCACCACGCGGGCGGCGCTGCGCCAGATGATCCTGCCGGGTGTCGTGGCGGTGGCCACGCCCATCCTGGTCGGGCTCATCCTCGGGTACGAGGCGATCGCGGGGATGCTGATGGTCGGCACCATCGCGGGAGTCATGCTCGCCACCGTCCTCAACAACGGCGGTGGAGCGTGGGACAACGCCAAGAAGTACATCGAGTCCGGCCAATTGACCGATGACGCCGGCAACGTGCTCGGTAAGCGAACCGAGGCGCACGCGGCGGCGGTGGTGGGGGACACCGTCGGGGATCCCTTCAAGGACACCGCCGGACCGTCACTGCACGTCCTGGTGAAGCTGCTCGCCACGATCACGCTGGTCATGGCGCCGCTCTTCATCCGCTAAGCGCCGATTAGTTCGTGCCCCTCGTCCTGCAGGCGGCCTTCATCGGTCTGATCCAGGGACTCACCGAGTTCATTCCGGTCAGCTCCTCGGCACACCTGATCGTTGTGCCGCGCCTGCTTGGCTGGAACGACCCATTCATCAACTCCAATGGCTTCGACGTGATGCTCCATATGGGCACCCTGGTCGCGCTGCTCATCTACTTCTGGACCGATCTCGTTCGCCTGCTCGGCGCCTGGCTGGCCTCCATCAGGGAGCGGTCGATCGGCCAGGATCCCGATCGGCGGCTGGCATGGCTCATCTTCATCTCGATGCTGCCGGGGGCAGTCCTCGGCGCGCTGGGCGAGAGCTTCTTCGACACGTTCTTCCGGGAGCACAGCCTGCTGTTCATCGCAGCGCTGCTGGCGATCGGCGCCACGATCCTGTGGCTGGCCGAGTGGCTGGGGAGCCGCCGTCGCGGCATGGAGGACCTGCGCACCGTGGACGCCGTCGGGATTGGCGCCGCCCAGGCCCTGGCGCTGTTCCCGGGGATCAGCCGTTCGGGCATCACCATCTCAGCAGGGCTCTTCGCCGGCCTGAATCGCGAGGCGGCCGCCCGCTTTTCGTTCCTGATGGCCACCCCGATCATCGCCGGTGCCGGCATCTGGAAGGCGCGGGAGCTGCTGGGCGGCGGCCTCCCCGGTGCGGACCTGCTGCCGCTCGCCGCGGGTTTCGCGACGGCCCTGGTAGCAGGCTTGCTAGCCATCGCCTTCCTGCTGGCCTTCCTACGTCGTCGCAGTACCGCGTTGTTCATCGGCTACCGATATGCGCTGGCCGCCGGGCTGGTGGTGTTCGTCCTCCTCGGGCGCTGAGGGATCGCTGCAAGGTCAGCGTTCCGGGCTTTGACACGTCAGGGGGCCCGACCTACAATCGCGCGGCGCTCGGACCGACCGCGAGGCACGGCGAGCGACACAGATCCTGGCCATAGGCAGGGTAAGGCCAGCTTCAGGACGCCATCGGTCGCGGTGGCAGAGCCTGGAGCGTTTTTTGTTATGACAGCCGGCCCAGCCGTCGCGCATCCCCACACGACGGTGCCCAACCCGCCCACGCCGGTGACGGCCGCACGTACAACAGGGGAGAGACGATCATGAACAACAAGCCCGTCTACCTGACCGCCGAGGGACTCGAGAAGCTCAAGAGCGAGCTGCAGCACCTCGTTACCAAAGAGCGCCCGCGCGTCGCGGCGCGCATCCACGACGCGAAGATGGATGGCGACATCACCGAGAACGCCGAGTACGAGGACGCCAAGCAGGAGCAGTCATTCCTGGAGGGGCGCATCGCCACGCTCGAGTCCCAGCTGAAGAACGCTGAAGTCATCGCGCACTCCAATGGCGACAAGGTTGGCATCGGCTCGACGGTGGTCATCCGTGGAGCAGACGGCGAGGATCGCTTCACGATCGTCGGATCCGCTGAGGCGGCCCCTCGCGAGGGACGGATCAGCAATGAGTCCCCGGTTGGCGCGGCCCTGATGGGCCGGCGCAAGGGCGACAAGGTCACCGTTCAGGCGCCAGCGGGTTCCGTCACCTACACGGTCGTCTCGGTCGGCTAAACGAGGCGCGAGCGTCTCGTGTACTGGGCCGACGAGCTCGC
>WNGI01005852.1_pt1 | contig 12960 bp, 9 predicted proteins | sample 5400621 | NCBI WGS metagenome assembly WNGI01 (sample SAMN13153374, study PRJNA577476) | soil metagenome | isolation source: 20 cm soil or saprolite under Garry oak tree replicate 1 | place: USA:California | collected 2016-06-15 | reverse complement strand
CCGCGACCGCCCGCGCCAGTAACGTCTTCCCCGTGCCCGGCGCTCCAACGAGAAGCACGCCCTTGGGCGCAGTTCCGCCAAGCCGGGTGTACTTCGGCGGATCCTTGAGGAAGTCCACGATCTCGACGAGCTCCTCTTCCGCTTCATCGATCCCCGCGACGTCGTCGAACGTAACCTTCATCTCCTGCGTCGTGTCGAAGCGACGCGCCGTACTTCGGCCGATCCCCATGAGGCCCCCGCCGATGCCGCCTTGCTTCGCCGCGCGCCGGAAGAGCCATACATACGCGCCGATGATCAGCAGACCGGGAGCAAAGCTCAGTAGAAGACTGCGCCATGTGCTGCCTTGCTGGATCGGCTCGGCGCTGATCTCCACGCCTTTCGAGATGAGAAGCGTCTCCAGCCCTGGGTCGACGAAGGTTGGGAGAGTCGTCTCGAAGTCGAGGATGGGCCGAGGGGCCGCGCCGGTGTTCGAGTCTGGTCGTACCGGGTAAGTGACCGCCGACTTGAAGCGGCCCGTAATGCTCTCGCCCCGGCTGTAAATCTTCGCGACGTTACCCTGTGTTACCTGCGCTTTGAAGAGTGTGTAGGGCACCTTTCCTGGCTGCGGGCTCGGAAAGAGCAGCCGCATCAGCAAGTAATTGGCGAGGAGTACGATTAGAAAGGTGAGCCACGTTCGTCGCGGGGGCATGCGCGACGCCGCGTTCCGCCCAGGCTCATCAGGCTTGCCGCCCTCACGTGCGCCTATCTTCTTGGGCTGCGAGCTCTGCGTTTTCATGGGGCGAGTGGCCCGAGCGTGTCGTTAGGCTATTCTGAGAACGATCCGACCCAGCAAGTGTCCGCGCTCCAGCCGCTCGTGCGCCTTGGCCGCGTCTTCCAGACTGAAGACCTCGGCGACCGGAATCTCGGGATGTACTCTCTCGATCTCGCGGCCGAGTCGCTCGAACTCGCGCGGCCCAGCCTCCGCGTCGTATGCCTTGATGCGGACACCGCGGCGCTTCTTCGGCTCCGGCTCGATTCCGTTAGGGTACGCCACTCGCCCGCCGCGTCGCAAGGCGTCGAGGCAGCCCGTCAATTCGTGGCCGCCTACGAAGGCGAGCACGGCGTCGATTCCGTCGGGCGCGAAGCGCTTCGCCGCTGCCCCAATGTCGACACGCCGGCCGTCGATTACTTCATCGGCGCCCAGTCGCCGCACAAACTGCACACCGTCAGGCCCTGAGGCGGTGGCGAGCACACGCGCACCACGGTGCTTCGCGAACTGGACGGCGAGCATGCCAACGTTCCCACTCGCACCGTGCACGATCACATTCTCTCCACCTGCGAGCTTGAGCGCATCATTTACGCCCTGGAGCGCGGTGAGGCCCAGTGCTGGGAGCGCTCCGGCGCTGGTCTCGTCGAGAGCGTCCGGCACGGGCGCGACTTTCCCTGCGGAGACGGCGACGTATTCCGCGTAGAAACCCCCTTTGGGATTCGCATAGCTGTAGGAATACACATAGTCGCCGATCGCGAACCGCTGGACGCGTGCGCCAACTGCCACGATGGTCCCCGCGCCGTCGATGCCGAGGATTAGGGGAAAGTCCTCGTCGCCTTCTACCCACTCACCATTCCGCTGACTGGCGTCCCACGTGCCGACGCCGGCCGCGTCGACGGCGATGAGCACTTCCTGCGCATTTGGCTCCGGCACGGGGAGGGTGTGAACCGAGAGGACCTCAGGGCCGCCGAAGCGATCGATGGCGGCGGCGCGCATCGTCGCCGGAATTTCGCTCGGAATCGGGCGAGCGGGGGTGCGTCTCGTAATCGTGCTGGGCGTCATGGTTGCTGTCTCCTTGACCGGGAACGGCAGGCGGGGTCGCCGTTAGGCAGCGGAATAAGCCCACGCCGACTACGTGGCGAGCCTCCTACTCGCGCCCTTCGTGGCGCCGGCGCGTCGCCCAGCCTTTCCTAGACGCTCGGCTCCGCGCTTCGCTTGTCTCGCTGTGCCCACCGATGCGTCCGCCTTTTCGTTCAGGCTCATGATTCTCGGCGCGACCACGCCCCGATCCCGACTTCTTTCCGCCGTGTGTCGTCGCGTTGACCGTTGCCCACGCTCGCCGCTCGGCTTCTTTCTCGGAAAGGCCGCGACTCTCGTAACCTTCCTCGATGTGCTCGGCTTGCCGCTTCTGCTTGTTCGTGTAGGCACTCTTATCGCCACGTGGCATGCTGACATCCTCCGGGTAGTTGGCGGGAACCTTCCAGCACCGTAAAGCGTGCTCGACCCCAGCACTGGTTTAGCATTCGCGCATGCTCTGTGCCGGACAGGGCGGCGCGACCCTACCGTCGAGATGCGTCTGGCTACTCGCTGGCAGTGCGCCCGAGCATGCTCTGGTGGTGCAGGATCGACGGCCCTCTCGCGTGAGTTTCCCGATGCTTCGATGGATGATCCACCTCGTCGACTCCTTGAGTTACTGGGGAGTCGGACTCCTCATGGCTATCGAGAACATCGTCCTTCCGCTGCCTTCGGAGGTGATCATGCCCCTGGGTGGGTTCGAGGCCAGCCGTGGACGCATGACACTCTGGGGCGTGGTGCTTGCCGGATCGCTTGGTTCGGCTCTTGGTGCACTGCCTCTCTATTGGGTTGCGCACGTTCTTGGTGAGGCGCGGGTCACGAACTGGGTCGGCCGGCACGGCAAATGGATCCTCCTTCGCCCCAACGATCTGCGGAAGGCCCAGAGCCGCTTCACGCGATACGGCAGCCGCGCGGTGTTCTTCGGCCAGCTACTCCCAGGTGTGCGCGGACTGATCTCGCTGCCGGCGGGTTTTGCCGGCATGAACGTCGTTCTCTTTTTGGTCACCAACTTCGCCGGGACATTGATCTGGTGCAGTATACTAGCGCCGCTCGGCTACCTGCTCGGGAGAAACTACATCAGGGTCCACGTCTATCTCGGTCCCGTGAGCTGGTTCGTCCTAGCGGGACTCGCCGGCTGGGTCATTGCGTGGTTTGTGCGCCGCAGAGCGAAACGTGCGCGCGCCAGAGGTTCGGCCTAACGACAATGGCTAGATCGCAGTCCTTCGCCAGCCGCCGACCTCGATGAAGTCGGATCCATAACGAGGGTCTTCCGCGAATTTCGGGAAGGGTTGAAGTCAGCAGGGCCGCTGAAACCACTGGCACGGCGCTGACACCACTGATTTGTTCCTCGCTGCGCTCGGAGCCAATCGATCTGGAGTCGCGCGTTGCGCGCGCTCCCGCTCCTCTCGCCTTGCAGCTAGCCGTTACGTATTGCAACACATCACTGGCGTGCGGAGCTGTCTCTGTACACGGAGCCCGTCAGCGGTGTCAGGGCAATGTCAGCGGTGTCAGCGGCCCCTCGCTTCGCTCGGGGCCAGTGTTATTTGAAGTCGCTCGCGCTCGGCGCTCGCTCCTGCTCCTTTGCCATCCCGAAATTCCGCGAAAAACCCAGATTCAACGTAGATCATATTCAGCTTCGGGTCGGATTCACCCGAAGTCAATATCGCACGGGGAAATGGGCACACTCATCGCGATCGACGGCGGCTTCAGCGTGTTTAGTGGTGTCTAAACATCGCTCCTATCGGTGGACCGTCGTCGCGTTGCTGTTTGCCGCGACGACGATCAACTACGTCGATCGACAGGTGCTCGGCATTCTCGCACCAACGCTGCAAGGAGAGCTTCGTTGGACCGAATCGCAGTATGGAGCGATCGTCTCCTGGTTCAGTCTCGCGTATGGCGTCGGCATGGTGTTCATGGGTCTGGCCATGGATCGGCTTGGCTCGCGCACCGGCTTCGCGGGGGCGATCGTCGTGTGGAGCGTTGCGGCGATGTCGCACGCCTTAGCACGGACGGCTGGCGCGTTTGGGGCCGCGCGCGCGCTCCTCGGACTGGGTGAGTCGGCGAACTTCCCGGGAGCGGTGAAGACGGTGGCGCTGTGGTTTCCGAAGCGCGAACGCGCGTTCGCCGTCGGCGTCTTCAACGCCGGAAGTAACGTCGGCGCGCTGTTGGCACCGATCCTCGTGCCGTGGATCGCGCTTCGGTGGGGTTGGCAAGCGTCGTTCATCGCCACGGGCGCACTCGGATTTGTGTGGCTGACTGTCTGGCTGGCGATCTATCACGACCCCGCAGGGCACCCACGCATCAGTCACGAAGAGCTCGCATACATCGAAAGTGGTGATTCGGCCGACGCGACGCAGCGCATTTCTTGGCGCGCTCTTGTCGGCCGCAGAGAGACTTGGGCGTTTGCTGTGGGAAAGGCACTCACGGACCCGGTATGGCTGTTCTATCTGTTTTGGCTGCCGAAATTCCTCGACGCTCGGTGGCGCGTCACCCTGTCGGCGCTGGCAGCGCCGTTGATTGCCATTTATCTGTTCGCCGACGTCGGCTCGATCGCAGGCGGCGCCTTCTCGAGCTCCCTGATACGGCGCGGCTGGTCCGTGAGTCGCGGACGGAAGACCGCAATGCTCGTCGCCGCGCTTCTCATCGTGCCGACCATGTTCGCACCATACGCATCATCGTTATGGGGCGCCGTCGCCCTCGTGAGTGTTGCCGCGGCCGCGCACCAATGGTGGTCGGCGAATCTCTACACGAGTGTGGGAGACGTCTTTCCGCAGGGGGCTGTCGCATCCGTGATCGGCATCGGCGGTTTTGTCGGCGCCATGGCGTCGATGCTTTTTCAGCGATATACGGGTGCTATCCTCGATGCATCACACGGTAGCTATGTGACTGTCTTTCGATTCTGTGGATCGGCGTACCTCGTCGCGCTCCTGCTCTTCCACCTTCTCGCTCCGCGGCTCGAGCCGCGTGCCAGCGTGCGCGTGGTGGCAAATGGCAGGCGACTTCCGCTTGACAGCATGGCGGGTGAACGCGAAGATCGTGGTGATAATATGACTTGATCAGGTCGATGTATGGCCTTGTCCTTTGTTTTTCCGCGCGATGAAGATCATCGACATCCGGGCGACTCCAATTGCCGTACCTCTCGCTGCGCCGCTTCGCCACGCAAACGGGTGCCATTGGGGACGCTTCGTTCGCACCATCGTCGAGGTCGAGACCGATGATGGACTGATTGGGTTAGGGGAGATGGGCGGTGGTGGCGAGAGCGCCGTCGCTGCCTTCAAGGGGCTCGAGCCGTATCTGCTCGGCAGAGATCCCGCGCGCATCGAGGAGATGCGCTTTCTCATAGCCAACCCGACCGCCTCGCTTTACAACAACCGCACGCAGCTTCTCGCCGCGCTCGAGTTTGCGTGCCTCGACATTCTCGGTCAGCGCTGGGGCGTGCCTGTCTCCGATATTCTCGGTGGACGGCTTCGCGACCGCGTGCCGTTCGCGTCGTATTTGTTTTTTCGCTACCCGAACGAAGATGGGGCGAACGAAGTCCGCACCGTCGAGCAGCTCGTGCACGAGGCGGCAGAGCTCAAGCGCAAGCACGGCTTTACGACGCACAAGCTAAAGGGCGGCGTGTTCTGTCCCCAATACGAGTTGGAATGTTATCGCGCTGTCGCCGAGTCGCTTCCCGGTGATCGCTTCCGCTTCGATCCGAACGGCGTGTGGTCGACGGAGCAAGCGATCGCATTCGCGCATGCAATCGAGGACCTCGACAACGATTACCTGGAGGATCCCGTCTTCGGAATGCATGGCATGCGGCGCACGCGCGAAAAAGTGCGCATGCCATTGGCGACGAACACGGTGGTGGTGAGCTTCGAGCAACTCGCCACCAACGTCCTGCACACGGCGGTCGACGTCATTCTCCTCGACACGACATTCTGGGGCGGCATTCGAGCCTGCGTGAAAGCCGCTGCCATCTGCGAGGCGTTTCAATTGGGGGTCGCGGTGCATTCCTCCGGTGAGCTCGGGATTCAGCTCGCCACGATGCTGCACCTGGGCGCAGTGATTCCGAATCTCACCTTCGCCGCCGATGCGCATTACCACCATCTCCTCGACGACATCATCGTGGGTGGACGGATGTGCTACTGCGGCGGATCGATCGCCGTGCCGACGGCGCCCGGTCTCGGTGTCCAGCTCGATCGGGAAAAGCTTGCCGAGTACCACGAGCTCTTCATGCGATTGGGCGCCTATCCGTACGATCAAGATCCGCTGCGCCCCGGATGGACGCCGCTGATCCCCAATACGCGTTGGGCGGACCCTAACGACGATCGAGCACCGAAGATTCCGTGGTGAATCGGCGCGTGCGACCGACGCTTCTCGTCCTGGCGATGTCGTTCGCGCCAATTGCCGCGACGCACGCCGAGACGGGTTACGAGCTCTGGCTGCGCTATCGGCTCGTCGTCAACGCCGAGCGGTTGCGAGAATACCGTCAATCGTTAGGCGCCGTAGCAGTCGACGGCAGGTCACCGACGTTCGATGTCGTGCGAGAGGAGCTACTCCGCGCGCTGAGCACCTTGCTTGGGTGGGATCTCGTGATCTCGAATGAGATGACGCCGAAAGCGACGCTCCTCGTCGGCACGTACGACAGCTCCGCCACAGTCCGCTCACTGATTAGGCGCGACGAGCTGAGTGGCGTCGGCGCCGAAGGGTTCGTCATTCGGCGTCCGTTTCTCGCCGGCCGCCGCGTAACGGTGGTCGCGGCGAACTCCGACATCGGCGCGCTCTATGGAACGTTCGCGCTGCTGCGGGCCTTGCAGACGGAACGATCGCTCGACGCAGTCGTGATGACGAGCGCGCCTCGTATCCACCGCCGCGTGCTCGATCACTGGGACAATCTCGATGGTACGGTAGAGCGCGGCTACGCGGGCCGCTCGTTATGGGACTGGTCGCGGCTACCCGCGATTTCAGCGCGGTATCGCGACTATGCTCGAGCGAACGCGTCTATCGGCATCAATGGCACCGTGCTGACGAATGTCAACGCCAATGCCAAGGTGCTCACGCCCGCCTATCTCGCCAAAGTTGCCGCGTTGGCCGATGTATTTCGCCCGTACGGGATCACGGTCTATCTCACCGCGCGTTTTAGCGCGCCGATCGAGATCGGCGGCCTACCGACAGCGGATCCGCTCGATTCGAGGGTCCGCGCGTGGTGGCGCGCGAAAATCGACGAGATCTACCGTTACGTGCCGGACTTCGGCGGCTTTCTGGTAAAGGCCAACTCGGAGGGGCAGCCCGGGCCGCAGGACTATCACCGCTCGCACGCCGACGGCGCGAATATGCTCGCCGACGCCCTCGCGCCGCACCATGGCGTGGTCATGTGGCGCGCGTTTGTTTATCGCAGCGCCCTGGCGGAGGATCGCGTTAGGCAATCATACGACGAGTTCGCCCCTCTCGACGGCCACTTTCGCTCGAACGTCTTGCTACAGACCAAGAACGGTCCGCTCGACTTCCAGCCCCGCGAGCCGTTTCATCCGCTCTTCGGCGCCATGCCGAAGACTGCCCAGATGATCGAATTTCAAATCACGAAAGAGTATCTCGGCGAAGACTCGCACCTGGTGTATCTCGCTCCGCTCTTTGGCGAAGTACTCGCCGCGGATACGTACGCCCGCGGTCCGGGCTCGACCGTGGGAAGGGTGATTGACGGCACCCTGCAGGGGCAACGAGAGACGGGAATCGCCGGTGTATCCAACATCGGCAGTGATACGAACTGGACTGGCTCCGAGTTCAATCAGGCGAACTGGTATGCCTATGGTCGATTGGCATGGGATCATGGGCTGTCGCCCGATTCGATTGCCGACGAGTGGGTGCGCATGTCGTTCTCCAACGACTCCACAGTGGCGCGGACTATCGTGCACATCATGCTCGTCTCGCGCGAAGCGGCTGTGAATTACATGACGCCGTTAGGCCTCGCACACCTCATGGGTACGAACCACCACTACGGTCCCGCACCCTGGGCGCGTCTCACGCGCGCCGACTGGTCGCCAGTGTATTTTCATCGGGCGGATTCAGCCGGCATCGGCTTCGACCGCACGGCGACGGGCAGCAACGCGGTTGCACAATACTTCCGGCCGGTGGGGAATCGTTATGCAGATCGCGCCACGGTGCCGGAACACTTGCTCCTCTGGTTTCACCACGTTGCTTGGACCGACCACATGCGATCGGGGCGAACGCTGTGGGATGAGCTGGCACTGCACTACCAGGCGGGCGTCGACACCGTGCGCGCCATGCGGCACGCATGGAGTGCGCTGCGCGGAAAGATCGATGACGAGCGGTTCACGGAAACGGAGCACTTCCTCTCGATTCAGGAGCGGGAGGCTCGCTGGTGGCGGGACGCCGTTCTGCAGTATTTCGCGACATTCTCTCACCAGCCGTTGCCGATCGGCGTCGAGCGGCCGGCGCATTCGCTGAGCTACTATCTGGCCCTGCGCTGTCCCCGTGATGAGCACAAGCCACGATGCGAAGCCATACCATGAGAAGCCGATGACGACGCAGGATGTGTATACGCCGCGGTTGGAGCACCATTTCACGTTTGGTCTTTGGACCGTGGGCAACGCCGGTCGCGATCCCTTCGGTGATCCAGTGCGGGCAACCCTCGCGCCGACGCGAATTGTGGAGAAGCTCGCCGAGCTCGGGGCGTATGGTGTGAACTTGCACGACAACGATCTCGTGCCGCGCGATGCGTCGCCATCGGAGTGGACGCGGATCGTGGCGGACTTCAAGCGCGCGCTCGACGACCATGGGATGCGCGTACCGATGGCGACCACCAACCTGTTTGGCGATCCCGTGTTTAGGGACGGAGCGTTCACGAGCAACGACGCGACCGTTCGCCGTTACGCCTTGCAGAAGACGATGCGCGCTATCGACCTCGGCGTCGAATTGGGAGCCGAGACGTATGTCTTCTGGGGCGGCCGCGAAGGCGCTGAGACCAATGCCGCCAAGGATCCACAGGAAGCGGTAAAGTGGTTCCGCGATGCGATCAACTTCCTATGCGAGTACGTGCGGGCGCAGCGGTACAATCTGCGTTTCGCGCTCGAGCCGAAGCCTAACGAGCCACGAGGCGATATTTACCTGCCGACGATCGGCCACATGCTCGCGTTCATCTACACGCTCGATCACCCGGAAATGGTGGGGTTGAATCCGGAAGTCGCGCACGATCAGATGGCGGGACTCGACTTCGCCCACGGCGTCGCGCAGGCGCTCGAGGCGGGAAAGCTCTTCCACATCGATCTGAATGCCCAAAAGCCCGGGCGATTCGATCAGGACCTGCGTTTTGGGAGTGAAGACCTCAAAGGCGCGTTCTTCCTCGTGAAGCTCCTCGAGGATTCGGGTTGGAGCGGGATGCGGCACTTCGACAGCCACGCCTATCGTACCGAAGACGAACAGGGCGTCTGGGATTTCGCGGCCGGAAGCATGCGCACGTATCTCATTCTCAAGCAGAAGGTCGCACGCTTCAACGCTGATCCCGAGATTCAGGCGGCATTGGCCGAGCTGCGTGAGCGCGGGGCGGAGTCCGGTCATCGCGTTCGCTTTAGCGACGACGAAGCGCGTGCCATTCGTGACGAGCGTTTCGATCTCGAGCGGCTGCGGATGCGGGGGTACGCGTACGAGCGTCTCGACCAGCTCACGATCGAACTGCTGATGGGTGTTCGTTAGGTGGAGGACGCGCACGTTCTCGGCATCGACGTCGGCACGAGCGGCGTGAAGGCGGTGCTCGTCTCGATGGGCGGCGACGTCGTTGCGTCGACGACCACGCCGCTCACCCTCTCGACGCCGCGGCCCGGTTGGGCGGAGCAGGATCCCGATGCCTGGTGGCGCGCGAGCATCGCATCCGTTCGTGCCGTGCGCGAGACATATCCGAATGCGCGCGTTGCGGCCGTCGGCATCTCCGGCCAGATGCACTCGTCCGTATTCCTCGATCGGGAAGGCAGAGTCATTCGGCCGGCGCTGCTGTGGTGTGACGGCCGCACCACCGCCGAGTGTCGCGAGATCGAGCAGCGCGTCGGTGGAGAAGAGCGGCTCCGTGACCTCGTGGCGAATCCTGCACTCGAGGGATTCACACTTCCGAAAGTATTGTGGTTGCGCAATCACGAGCCAGCCGCCTTCGCACGGCTGTCGAAGGTGCTACTCGCGAAGGACTACATTCGATACCGACTCACCGGCGAGTTGGCGACCGAACCATCCGATGCATCGGCCACGCTCATGTACGACACGGCGCACCTTGGCTGGAGCGCGGACATCCTTCAAGCGCTCGAGCTGCCGGAGTCCATCCTCCCGCGCGTCGGTGGGTCATCCGAGGTGCTCGGTTGCGTGACCGCCGAGGGCGGCAAGATGTCGGCGCTGCCGGTTGGGACGCCGGTTGTTGGCGGCGGCGCCGACAACGCCTGCGGCGCGGCCGGTGTTGGAGTCGTTGCCCCTGGTGAGGCCGTGGCGAGTTGGGGCACATCGGGAACTTTGCTCGCCCCGGTCGCGGAGCCTCGCGTGGATCCCGCCTTACGCGCGCACACGTTCTGTCACGTCGCGCCCAATTTGTGGTACTTGATGGGCGTGGTGCTGAGCGCCGGCGGTGCATTCGCCTGGTACCGCGATCAACTCGCGCGCGATCTCGCCGCCGATCCGGAGATCAACCAGGTGCTCAACGACGAAGCGGCGTCGATCGGGCGGGGCGCCGATGGCGTCACATTCCTACCCTATCTCCAGGGCGAGCGAACGCCGCACCGCAATGCCAGGGCGCGCGGGGCATTTCTCGGATTGAGCCTCGCGCACTCGCGGGCGCATCTCACGCGCGCCGTGCTGGAGGGTGTGTGCTTCGCGCTGCGCGATTCGCTCTCCATCCTGCAATCGTTAGGGCTGCAGCCGAAAGAGCTGTTGCTCACTGGCGGCGGCGCGCGGAGTGCATTCGTGCGTCAGCTACAAGCCGAGGTCTTCGGCATCCCGGTCGCGACGGTGAATCGTGAGGAGGGGCCGGCGTTCGGGGCGGCGCTTCTCGCCGCCGTGGGGATCGGCGCCTTTTCGAACATTGCGGCCGCGGCCCGCGCGACGATCGCGCGCCAGCCAGCCGCGGCGGCGTCCCTCGACGCGCATCGCGCCTACGACGAGGCGTACGCGCGCTTCCGCGAGAGCTATCACGCATGACGACCGCCAACTCCCTCGCGCGCCGGTTCTTGGGTTCACAGGAGACTGGGCTCGTCATTGTCGTTATGTCCGACCGCCTGACCGGGGCAACTGTTAATAATTTCCTAAACTCGAACACGCTCATTCAGATCGCGACCGACGCCAGCTTCTTCGCCATCATGGCCATCGGCGCGACCATCGTGATCATCTCGGGTGGAATCGATCTCTCGGTCGGTTCGATCTACGCCCTCGCCGGCGTGATTATGGGCCTGGCATTACGCGCGCTCGGGGCAGCCGGCACACCGGCGATCGTTCTCGTCGGACTCGTGACGTGCATCGGCGTCGGGCTGCTCTGCGGCGTGCTGAACGGATTTCTCGTCGTCGGCTTGCGCGTACACCCCTTCATCATCACCCTCGGCACGATGTGGGTGCTGCGCGGCATCGCGTTCGTCACCACGAAAGCGGAGAGCATCCTCGTACCGTTTCAGCTGACGTCGGTGACGAAGGCGTCGCTCGGGCTGCACGGTGGTCTCTATCCGGTACCGATGTTGGCGATGATTGCCGTCACCGTCGTCGGTTGGCTCTATCTCACGCGCACGGTGATGGGTCGCCACATCTTTGCCTTTGGCGGCAACATCGAAGCGAGCCGCTTCGCCGGCCTCGCACTCGGCCGGATTCAGCTCGGGGTATTTGCCGTGTCCGGTCTGACCGCGGGCCTCGCCGCCTTTCTCGGCGCGAGCTTCTATGGCTCTGTCTCGTCAGGCGACGGGCAAGGATACGAGCTGTACGTCATCGCGTCAGCGGTCGTTGGCGGGGCGAGCTTGATCGGCGGAAAGGGCAGTGCGATCGGCGCTACGCTTGGCGCGGTGCTCATCGTACTTATTCGCCAATCCATTCGCACGCTTCATTTCGATCAGAATTACGAATGGATCGTGATCGGTTGCGCGATCATCGTGGCCGTCGTGGTCGACCGCTGGAGCGCTGGCGTCACCGCGCGTCGACTGAGCCGCAGTGCCGGTGTAACCTAACGAGAGTTGTGAACGAAATCACCGAGGACCCATGCGCGTTCCCTATTCGACTCTGGCCGCAGCGCTGGCAGTGGCCGCACTTGCCTGTAGCACGAAGGACTCGGCGCGGGATTCTTCCAAAATCGTAGCCGCCGGGAAGTCCGCGAGCGCCGTGCATAACGACAGCACGTTGCGTATCGCGGTCATCGCGAAGAGCTCCACCAATCCGGTATTCCTCGCGGCGCGCACCGGCGCCGAGGCGGCCGCCAGGGAACTTGGTGCGAAGAACAACATCAGGATCGAAGTACTATGGCTCACGCCGCCTCAGGAAGACGCCCAGGTCCAGGCGCAACGCATTCAGCAGGCCGTGAACGATGGCGCTGACGCCATTCTCATTTCCTGCTCAGATGCCGGCAAAGTGACAGGCGTGATCAATGACGCCGTCGCTCGCGGTGTTCAGGTGATGACCTTCGACAGCGATGCGCCGCAGTCGAAGCGTTTCGCATACTATGGCGTCGATGATATCAAGACCGGACAGCAGACTATGGCCGAATTGGCGACTCTAATGAACGGAAAGGGGAAAGTTGCAATCCTCGCCGGAAACCAGAACGCACCGAACCTTCAGCGTCGCGTGCAAGGCGCGAAAGAGGAAGCCAAGCGTTCGGGCATGCAGATCATCGGCGTGTTCAACCACGTCGAGACCGCGCAGGACGCTACCGCGGAAGTCGTGCGGGTCGATAACGCGTATCCAGACATACAGGGGTGGGCGTTCATCGGCGGCTGGCCGCTATTCGCGCAGTCGCTCTTGACGGATGGCACGTTTGCGAAGCTCAAAGTGGCGTCCGTGGACGCGCTTCCGGCGGAGCTTGCCTACGTCGATCGCGGCGTCGTTCCCGTGCTCTTGGCGCAGCCGGTGTACAAGTGGGGATATGTCGGCGTACAGACGATCGTCGATAAAGTCCACCTGAAGAAGGCGGT
>WNGI01014977.1_pt1 | contig 12962 bp, 11 predicted proteins | sample 5400621 | NCBI WGS metagenome assembly WNGI01 (sample SAMN13153374, study PRJNA577476) | soil metagenome | isolation source: 20 cm soil or saprolite under Garry oak tree replicate 1 | place: USA:California | collected 2016-06-15 | reverse complement strand
GCGATTGCGCGGGGGGACAATCCCAGCGGGAGCCGTCTAGACGTCGAGCGGCTCGAGGGGATCCTGCGGAGCTACCACGAAGCGCGGGACAGGTCTGCGTTCCTGGCCAAGTGTTCCGACGACCTCGCTCATGCGTGGCAGCCTCGACCCCTGCGAGGCAGCGCGGTCGAACCGTCTTCTCTCTTTATCCGACCAGTGCATTCTCTCGGTAGACGTCAATCACATCGTCGGCTGGCCCACTGGCGCGAACCACGCCGTTCTCGATCAAGAGAACTCGGTCGCAGAAGCGGCTCAAGAGATTGAGATCGTGCGTAACGAGGACAACCGTCTTCCCTTCCTCCTTGACAACCCCGACAAAGTCGCGTTGATGCGGATGTTGTCTCGCGCGTTGAGTTCAGGGTTGAAACCGACGCCTAGCTCGATGAACGGCGAGAGCAAACCGTTCACGCGAACGCGTCCGGTATCGGGAACGTAGATGCCGGCCAAGACGCGGAGCAGGGTGCTCTTGCCGCTGCCGTTCGGGCCGAAAATGCCGAAGAACTCGCCCGCGTCGACTGAGAAACTCACGTCCTTCAGCGCATCATTGCGCTCGTAGGTGGTCCGTCGCGACGGGTGCATGAAGTACTCCTTGAAGTGTGTCCGCTGTTCGTGCGGGATTCGAAAAGACTTCGAGACTCCGGCCGCCTCGATCGCCGCTCCCATTCAGACCCTCTCCGCGAAATATCGGCCATCCCGCCGGAAGAAGGCAAGTCCACCGATGGAGATCAGCACGACGATCGCGATCGGAATCGTTCTCCCGCCGACGTTTGCATAAACGTCGGCAGCCGTCAGATCGTTCGGGCCGCTCGAGCCGAGGACGGCATGCCGCACGTCCTGCATGATCTGCACGAACGGATTCAGGAAAGCGACTTTCTGCGCCCAGATGGGGAGGATTCCGATGGGGTAGAAGATCGCGGACGCGAAGAAGAGCAGTTGCGACGTGAGTTCCCAGATCTGACCAACGTCGCGGAACCGCACGTAGAGCGCACTCACAAGTAAGCCGATTCCGAGACAGAAGAGATAGAGCTCCACGAGCAGCGGAATCACCAGCAGCCACTCGATGCGCGGCGCGACGCGTTGGATCCCGACGAACAGGATGATCACGGACAGGTTTACTAGGAACGTGATGAAGATGCCGACGGAAGCCGAAAGCGGGACCAAGATGGGCGGAAAGGACAGGCGCCGCAGGATTGATCCGCCCTCGACGATCGAGGGCAGCATCACTCCGACCATCTCGTTGAAGAACGTGAAGAGCAAGATCCCGATCAGTAGAAAGATGGGGAAGTCACTTGTCTGATTGGCGGTCCGCAAGAGATGCGCGAAGACGAGCCAAAGTACGCCGAAGTAGGCAAGCGGCTTGACCATCGACCAGACGTACCCGAGGGCGGCGCCCGCGTATTTCGCCTTGAACTCGATGACGCCGACGACGCGCAGGACGCGTAGGTAGTAACGGAAGCCTTTGGTCCGCGTCCGGCCTGACAGAGGGTACGAGATCTCGCTCACGTGAGGCGAAGGCTAACGATGCTGGTGCCCGGCAGCCGCGACCGGTGGTTGGCCCAGAATGGGTCGGTGCTCTCGACCCCCCCTCGATCCGAGGTCCCTATTCCTGAAGCGGCGCGGCTTCGCAGCGGGACGCGGAGCGGTGCGCTGCTCGCCGTCGCGAGCGGCATCTCCATCGTCGGTGCATACATCTTCCTCCTCGCGGCCGGCCGGCTCCTGGGCAGCGACGCCTACGGCTCGCTCGCGGCTCTGCTCGGGCTGCTCGCCATTGTGCTCATTCCGGCCGGCGCGCTGCAGATGGCTGTGTCGCGGGAGGTTTCCCGGTTAGTCGCCTCGGGCGATCCGGCCGGCCCCGCGCGCCTTGCTCGGGGCATGCTGCGCGCATCCCTGATCGCAACGGCGCTCCTCGTCGTGGGGCTCGCGCTCGCGGGTCCGTTATCTCGCCTGCTGCACATCCATTCCGTGGCCATCGTGGTGCTTGCCGTCCTGACGCTGTCGACGGCACTGGTGTTCCCTCTCGCGATGGGCGTCTTGCAGGGGCAGCAGCGCTTTCCCGCGTTGGCGACGCTGTACGTGTTCCCGTGGGTCCTTCGGCTCCTGCTGCTCGCGGTCTTCGCGGCAGCCGGCTATCGCCTAGGAGGAGCGATTTTCGCGACGCTCGTGGGTGCCGTGGGAGTCACCGCGCTGGCGCTCGTCCTGATTCGGGAGCCACTGCGAGGCCCCGGCACGCTTTCGCGCGCCGAGCTCGTGACGTTCCTCCGCTACTTGAGTCCGGTCGCCGTCGGCCTCGTGGGCATCGCCCTCCTCACCCATATCGACATCCTCATCGTCAAGGCCCGCTTCTCTGGAGACGAGGCCGGCGCATATGCCGCTGCCTCCGCCTTCGCGCGCGTCGGCTTCTTTCTGCCCGCAACGATCCTGGCCGTTCTCTTCCCGCGCACTGCGGCGCGTCAGGCGCGCGGCGAGGAGACGGAGGACATCCTCGGACGTTCGCTGCTGGCCACCGCCGTGTTCTGTGGACTGCTCGCGCTCTTCTACGCGGCGGCGGGTCCAGGGCTCGTCGCGACGACATTTGGCCAGGACTTCGCCGAGGGAGGCCGCGTGCTTGCTCCCTTTGCTCTTGCGATCGGTCTGTTCTCGATTGCCAACGTCCTGGTCGGCTACCACCTCTCGCGAGGCGAGACACGGTACGCCTGGATCGTCGCCGGCGGTGTCGTCGTCCAGGTTGCTGTCCTTGCATCGCTCCCCACGAGCCTACGAGGCGTTGTGTGGACAAACGTCGGGATCGGCGTCGCGCTCCTGGTGGTGCACGAGCTCACGGTCAGATCCAGCATTCCGGCGCTCCGCGCTGGGTTCCGGCATTTCGCACGATCGTTCGACGTACGCGTACGCAGCCTCGCCGTCGAGGCTGGAATCGTGCTCCTGAGTACCACCCTGTTCGTCTGCCTGCTCTTCTTGCCGATGGTCGCATCCATCGGATCGACGGTGGTCGGTCGCGGTTCGGATGCATCCGGAACGATCTGGTGGCTCTACTCACTTCAACGCGAGGCCGGTTACCACCTGTTCGGCCAGACACACCACACGCTCACCGGGGCGCCGTTCGGCTGGGACGGCGACAACGGGCTCAACATCCAGTGGCTGCTGCCGTACTACCCGGCCTACCTGGCGACGAAAGTCGTCGGCGAGGTGGCGGCGCACAATCTGGTTTTGCTCACGGGCTACATCTTCTCGGGTGCCGCGATGTATGCGCTCGTCCGCTACCTCGGTTGCGCGCGCCTCGTGGCCGCCTGGGCCGCGCTCGTCTACATCGTCTTCCCGTGGCACCTCGAGCGCACGCCGCACGCCTCGCTAACGCATCTCGAGTTCCTACCGCTGCTGCTTCTCGCAATGGTCGCGGCCGCGCGGAGTCCGTCGTGGCTGCGTTTCGGGGGCGTCGGCGTCGTCGCACTTGCGTGCTGGTTGACCTCCGGTTACTTCTCCTTCAGCAAGGCCCGACGCCGCCCGTGGCTCCTGCTCATCGGATCCACGGGCGCCACGGTCGGGGCGAGTCTCCTCGTCGCGATCCTTTCGACGCTGGCCGGCGTCGGCCGCGGCAGCGGGCTACATCGCTTCGCCAGCGACCTTCACGTCTACGGCCTCCGACCTGTCGAGCTCGTGGTTCCCGCAGCGGGGAACTTTCTGTTCGGCGACTGGACGAGGCCGTTCCTCGCCGGCCGGCAGCACTTCTCCAACCCTACGGAGACGACGAACTACGTCGGCGTGCTGACGCTGGCGCTGGCGCTCGCGTGGCTCGTCCGCGCGTGGCGCAGGCGGGCGACGCTTCCCGACGACCTCAGGCTGATAACGCCAGGGCTCTTCGTGGTTGTCGTGGTGTCGCTGCTGCTCGCACTCCCGAGCCCCGTCACGATCCTCGGGCACGACCTCTGGATGCCGTCGCGGCTGCTCTGGCAGGTACTGCCACCTTTCCGAGTGCCTTCCCGGTGGCTCGTGCTGGCGATGGCCGCGCTCGTTCCGCTCGGTGCGCTCGCGCTGCAAGCTGCGGTCTCGAGGTTGTCGACGCACCGCGTCCGGTGGCGCGGTGTGCCGGTCGCGCCGGTCGCCCTCGTCTGCGGCGCGATGCTCGTGTCTTTTCTCGAACTGGGGGAGAATCCGTCACGCCCCCGCTTTAACGCGGATCACGTGCCGCCCGAGTACGCGGCGCTGGCGCGTGCGCCCGCCGGCGACCTCGTCGATTATCCGCTCTTCCAGGACATCGACCGCCTCTTCTGGCAGCGCAAGCATGGACGGCCCGTCCTAAATTCGGAGGCATTTGGAACGGCTGCTGACGACGCCCGCAAGGTTCTAACGAATCCGCGCACGCCTGGAACGGCGGAACAGCTCGCGTTGCTCGGAGTGACCGTGATCGTGACGCACGTTGACGCGCTGCGCTACTCGCTCGAGATTCCGGACGTGCCAAACGCAGACTGGGGTCCAGGCTACTCTCTCCTCGCACGCACGGCCGACGGCTCGTCGACCTGGCGCGTCACGGCTTCGCCGGCGCCGGCGCTCGTCACCCTTCCGGGCTTCGCGGGCCCGAATCCACTCGCGCAGGCAGCGCTCGGCTTTCTGCTCAACTCGCCTTCGGGGGTTGCGTACATCGGGTTCCGCTCGAAAGAAGCCCAGGTCGTTCGTCTCGTCTTCGACGCCGCGCCCCCGAAGAACGCCACGCGCGTGCTTCGTCTAACAGACGACAAGAAGGAGATGCCATTCACTCTCAACGGCAAGACGCAGATCGCGTTACTCGTCGCGATTCCCAGGGGCTACTCCCTGATCCTCGCGAAGACGGACCCTCCGGCCACTTCGGACGCCAGCGCGATCGTGCTCTCCGACGTTCGGGCTGAGCGCGGGTCGGGCGAGCCCGCGCTGAACGGGCTGCCGGAAGCCGCCGATCCCGGCTTCTGACGCTGCGCATCCTCGTCTTCAACTGGAAGGACCGGTCGCACCCGCTCGCCGGTGGGGCCGAGGTCTTCACCGAGAAGGTTGCACAGGCTCTTGTCGAACGCGGGCATACGGTGACGCTCTTCGCCTCGGCCGTCGCGGGCCGACCCGGCCGCGAGACCGTCGCGGGCGTCGAAGTCGTCAGGCGAGGCAGCCGCCTGGGTGTTTACCGAGCCGCCCGCCGCTTCTGGGGCGATCAGGCTCCTCGCAGCTACGACGTGGTCGTCGACGAGATCAACACTCGTCCGTTCCTGACGCCTCGGTGGGTCAGGGGAACTCCTGTCGTCTCGTTGATCCACCAGCTGGCGCGAGAGATCTGGTCGTATGAGACGCCGTTTCCGATCTCCATCCTCGGCCGCTACGTACTCGAGCCCTGGTGGCTACGGGAGTATCGCGACGTGCCGGCGTTGACCGTTTCCGAGAGCAGTGCGGAGTCGCTCACTCGTTACCACGGTTGGTGCGACGTGACAGTCATCCCCGAGGGTTTGACTCCACATCCCGTCCCAGTCGTCGCGAAGGAGCCCGACCCGACCGTCGTGTTTCTCGGACGACTCGTGGCGATGAAGCGGCCGGAAGAAGCAATCGACGGCTTCCGCCTGCTCAAGCGCACGTTCGGTTCAGCTCGACTCTGGATGATCGGCGACGGCCCGTGCCTACCGCGACTTTCCAATAACCCGGCTCCTGGGGTCGAGTTCCTTGGGCGCCTGAGCAGAGACGACGTGATCGACCGGCTAGCGCGCGCGCATGTTCTCGTCGCGACCTCGGTCCGTGAAGGCTGGGGGCTCAACGTCAGCGAGGCCGCAGCCTGCGGGACACCCGCGATCGGCTACTCCGTCCCGGGCCTGGTCGACTCGATCCCCGCATCAGGAGGAGTGCTCGTCGAGCCGAAGCCGGAGCTACTCGGCAAGGCCCTCTTCGACTTCTTCTCGGACGGGCTAGATCTGCGGCCGAGAATCTCGACAGTGCCGTGGGCCGATGTGGCCGCTAGCGTCGAGCGCCGTCTGCTGGAGGTCGTATCCGCTCATGGATGATCGTCAGTAGCCCCCGCCACATTCCCAGACCGTGAGCCACGCCGTAGACGGGCGTGACCACTGCCAGCGACGCCACCTCCAGCGGGCTCCGCCGCCGCAGGATTCCGAGCACTGAAGCGCCCAGGGCGAGACTGAGCAGGGTGGCCGGAGCGACGATCGGGCGCCGCATCGTCGCGGCCGCCAGCACCCCGCTCACGGGATAGAAGGCCGCGACCGCCGGGAAGAAACGCGACTCTCGGCGTCCGTGGCCATCCACGAAGACGACGCCCCGATGCACCGAGTGGCGCAGGAACGAGCCCACCGTCGTCCGCGGCCGGTAGAGACACCTGAATCCGGGCGCGACATGGATCGGCCCTCGCTCTGCGAGCCACCGGAGCAGGGGCGTGTCGTCGTTTGCATCACGCAGGTCTGCGTACCGGCTGCGGAATGCTGCGATCGCGTCGAGCAGCAGCTGACGCGGCGCGAAGAAGCAGGTCGTCCCTTTTGGATACCGGTCGAACTCCTCCGGTCCGAAACTCGTCTCGCGCGGGTGGTCGAAGTAGTCGCTCCAGGCCAGCTCCGCAATGAGCTTCCAGAACGCCCCGAGGAGATCGCCCTCCGCGGCTACGTCGACATGGGCGGTCCACACCGGCGCACGTTCGAGGCGTTCCCGAACGTACGCCAGACTGCCGACGTCGATCTGCACGCGTCCGTCGAGGAGCAAGACCGAGTCCCCCTCCGCCGCCTCGAGCCCGAGGCGGCGCGCCTCGAACCGGCCCAGGTTGGGTTGGCTCACGACGCGCAAGGGAGCGCGCTCTGCCACGGCCTTGCGCGTGACCGCCACGCTGTCGTCTGTCGAGCCGTCATCGACAAGAACGATCTCGACATCGAACTCGCCCTCGTTCACGGCGGCCAGGAGCGACTCGATCGTCTCGGGAAGGCTCGCCGCCTCATTGAAGACCGGGATGACGACGCTCAGGGACGGGTTGGCCACAGCCACGCGGAACCGTACCGGCAGTCGCCGCTAGGGTTGGCCGATGCTCGAACGCGCCGACGCCGGCTTGTTCGCTCGCGACAACCGGTGACGATGGTTGCAGCCATCGAGACCGGGACGACAGGCGGTGAGCTTCGCTACCGGCTGCGCTGCATCGACAAGCTCGGGCACTCCTTTCGGGGCGACGAGTCGCTGCTCGACGCCGGCTGCGGCAATGGCGGAGTCGCGCTGCTACTCCGGCAGCGAGTCCACCAGGTCACGGCGATCGACGTCGAGCCCTCACCCGCCTGGCACGACGCGCCCGGGCTCATCTTCATGTCCGGCAACGCCGAGGAGCTTCCGTTCCCAGACTCATCGTTCGACCTCGTGCACTCGAAGGATTCGCTCCACCACATGGACGCGCCGGAGCGAGCAGTTGGCGAATATCGCCGAGTGCTCAAGCCCGGCGGCAGCGTCCTGATCGTCGAGGCCAACCGCTTCAACCCGGTCTTCTATCCGCACATGACGCTTGCGCTCGGCCACGAGCATTTCACTCGTAGACGGTTTCGAGGGCTCGTGCACGAAGCGTTTCCCGCGGCACGATTCGGCGCATTCGAAGCGCACTACGTGCCGGTGCTCAATCGAGTCCCCCGGGTCCAGCACGCAATCGAGGAGGGACTCGAGCTCTTCCCGCCGTTCCGGCCGTTGCTCTCGTACAACTTCGCCGTTGCCGTCGCCTGAGCGTCAGTCGACGTTCGCGATCGTGGCGAACGGCTTCAGCGAGGGGCCTGCTCAGGCACTGCGCGACTATGTGGTCGCCCGGGGAGCCGACGTCTTCACAGTCTCACATCCCTTGTCACCCGAGGACGGAACACGGCACGTGATCAGGCGATACGCAGGAGGGCTGCTCCAGCACGAGCGACGCGTGCGCGTCCCGTTACGCCCGCCTCTGTCGTTTGCGGTCGACTCTTTCATCCCTTTGCTTCCCCCTAGCGTGGACGCGTGGTTCGGGTTCAACCCATTGGCGTGCAGCCGTGGACTTGTTGCACGCGCCCAGCGCCGCGCGAGCTTCGTGACGCTGTGGTCGGTCGACTTCGTGCCCGACCGTTTCGGCCGTAAGAGTTCGGCGACCGCTCTTTACGACCGGCTCGATCGGCTGTGCTGCACTCGCGCAGATGCGCGGATCGAACTCTCCGAGACGGCTCGGGACGAACGCCGGCGGCGGCACCGCCTGCCGGACGACGCTCCGCCCGCACACATCGTTCCCATGGGAGCGTGGCTGGAACGAGCCGCAACCACGACGACAGAATCATTCTCGCGGAGACGCGTCGCGTACGTCGGACACCTCGTGCCGAGACAAGGCGTCGACCTGTTGCTCGACGCGCTTGCGGTGCTGCGCGGGCGCGGTGAGCAGGTTTCTGCTGACGTCATCGGGACAGGACCGCTCGAGGCCGAACTTCGACAACGCGCGACGAAACTCGGGCTTCGCGACACCGTCCGGTTTCACGGTTTCATCCCCGATCATCGAGAGGTCGAGCGGATCCTGGCCGAGTGCTCGCTCGGGGTTGCGCCGTACCGGCCGAGCGACGATACGTTCACGCGCTACGCCGACCCCGGCAAGTTGAAGGCCTACCTCGCGGCCGGCCTCCCGATCGTGCTCACCGACGTACCGCCGAACTCGCGCGCGCTCGAGCATGCGGCCGGCGCCGAGGTCGTGGAGTACGACGCGGTGGCCCTGGCGGATGCAATCTCCGCGGGTCTCGCCTCCGCCGAGGTCTGGAACGAGCGGCGGGCCGCCGCACGTGCATATGCCGAACGGTTCGACTGGGCAAAGCTGCTTCCCGAGTTGCTGCGGAAGCTAGGCCTGACCGCCTAGCGGCCTCGCGTTAGACCGCGAACGAAACCAACCATGTAGGTGGCCTGGCTTGCGACGACTGCGGGGGGCTGGAGGACGCCGACCGCAAGAGAGCGGAAGCGAAGCGATGCATGGAGACCGCTCGCGGCGAGCGCCGCCGCATAGGCGAGGACAAGGCCCGCACCCACCGCCCCGATGCTGACCCCAGCGGCGAGCAACACGCCGCCCGCCGCTGCAGCCGCAGTCGGAGCCAAAGAGAGCGCAGTCGCCAGGCTCAAGCTTCTGCCTCGAGTGCGCCGAGCCGCAGCTCCTCGCGCGCGGGCATGGCGGAAAGTGTCGCTCAGATGCGGTCTGATCAACGGTGCCGGGACGGCCGCCAACGATGTATCGGGCGTGTAGATCGTTCGCTTGCCCTGCGCCGCAAGCCAGGCCACTAACTCCTCGTCGTCCACCCCGGCGTCGAGGGCCCCGAGGTAGTCGCCACGGCGGGCGACAACGCTCTCGGCGGGGTAGTCGGAGACCGCTCGGACGTTGCCGGGAAAGTAGCTCGTCCGGCGCGAACCGCTGCCGAGCCGAGATTCGAGCACCGAAGCAGCGATCCGCTGAAGAAGCGAGGCCCGGAGTGGTGAGACCGTCGGAACGACGACGGCCGAGACGAAGGGATCGGCAAAGAAAGGAACTGCCGCGCTCACCCAGTTCCCTGCAGGACGCGCAGCGCCAAGCACGGCCACGAGCTCGCCCTTTGCTCTGCGCGCCGCACGTGCGAGGTCGACGTCCTGAACCAGCTCGAGCTGCGGATAGTCGAGTGTTCCAGCTGCAGCCGTTTCACCGATGACACTGACCAGCGGTTGGCTCTCCGGAGGCAGGGATCGCCCCCCGCGCACGAAGCGGCGCTTTCGCTCATACGTGCGGAGGATCCGCAGCCGATAGAAGATCGCGGCGGTATCCCACAGGGCGAACAGCACCGCTGTCGAGCCGACACCCGATCCCGTGAAGCGATACTCGAGGCGCACAGGCAGCTCCCGGATACGGCCATAGCCGAGCGCCTTCGCCACTGCCAACAATTCGAGATCGAACGCAAAGCGCTTGACGAGCAAGAGCGGCATGACGTCGTCCACGACTCTCCGGCTGAAGACCTTGAGCCCGACCTGGGTGTCGCGGACGTCGAGCCGGAAGAGAATGCGGTTCAGCTGCTGGTACCACCAACTCGCGATCCGGCGCGAGCGTGGGTAATGAACGAACGAGTCTGGATGGCGCTTCGAGCCAATCGCGAAGTCGAGGCTCTCCCGTTGGGCAGCCTCGAGGTAGCGGGGAACCGAGGCCGGGTCGAGGTCGAGGTCCGCGTCAACCAGAGCGATCCATGCGCCGTGGGCGGCGAGAGCACCCGTTTTCACCGCGTAGCCCTTGCCGAGATTGCGGTCGTAGTGGATCACTCGGATCCCGGCCTCGCTGCGAGCGGAGAGAAGCCGCTCGGCGGTGTCGTCGATCGACCCGTCCGACACGACGATCACCTCGACGTCCTCTCCGGGCAGGTCCGCGGCGATGGAGCGCTGGATGATGCCGACGTTCGCGACGATCTGGTCGCCACCGTTGTAGACGGGCACCACCACCGTCAGCAGTGGCCGCGAAGGTGCTATTACGGCCGAAGCGGCGTCGACCCGGGGGCCCGGCGAGGCGGTCGGGACTCTCACCGCAACGATTGTAGGGAGGCAGGAGGCGCCGGCCCTGCGCCGGCGCCTCCTGCGATCCGAGCTAGTGGACGCTCAGGACGAGCGTCTTCGCCGACACCGCGCCCAGGGCATCCCTCACGCGAACGGTGAACCGGAACGTCCCCGCGGCCCCCGGACTGCCCGAGAGCCGTCCCGTCACCACATCGATGCGAAGCGTTGCTCGATAGGCGTGTCCCGCCGTCGCAGCAGGCAGGGACTTGGTCGCGATCGCCACCCGCGGGCGCACGACGAGCTGCACCTGCACGTCTTTCGCGGAGCCGTTCCCATCAACGACATGAGCGGTCAGCGTCACCACGCCGGGTTGCTTTGGTACCCCCGTGATCGAACCGTCGGAACCGAGCTGCAGACCCGTCGGCAGGACGCCCTTGGCCGACCATGTGTACGGGGCCGTCCCGCCCGTCGTTGTCAGCGCGGAACGCACCGGAACACCGACCTCCGCTACGCCGCGCGACAGAGTTGCGGTGAGCTGACCCGCCACATTCAGCGTGAATTGCCGTGAGTCGACGCGAGTGCCGGGCGACGAGGGATCCGTGGACTGCGCAGTGCCCTTGACCGTGAAGGTCGACGGCCCCGCGCCTGTCGGAGTGCCCGAGATGGTTCCGTCCTTCGCGAGCGTCAGCCCAGTGGGCAATACGCCGCTCGAGATCTCCCAAACCACAGTCGAGGGAATGCCCTTCGCTTCGAGCTTGAACGAGTACCCCGAACCGGTCGCGCCCGGTGGAAGCGAATCGGTGACAATCCCCCATCTCCGTATGTAGACCTCGAATGTGAACAGGGTCTGCGCGCTCGCGTTCGCGCAGTCCTTGAGATAGATCCAAGCGTTGTAGACGCCCGGTTCGGTCCCGATGCCGGAGACCAGGCCGGTGTGGTCGTTGAGCTGGGTGAGCTGCAGGCCCGGAGGCAGCTGCCCCTGGCCGATCGAAAGCCGATGAGGAAGGCAGCCGGCGTGCGTGCCGATCTCGTAGTGGTAGACGAGCCCGACTTCCGGGTGTGGCGGCTCCGGATCCTCGTCGTCAAAGTCGAGCGCGCGTGCCACGCCCGCGTAGGCGCCTGCCATGACGCCGAGCAGAACCAGGATCTGAACGAAACGGAATCGCATGCAAACCCCCTGTAGAAGCCGGTTCCCGGCCAGTTGACGGGCGCAGGGTACCAGCGGCTTCGGCCGGTGAAATCGCTACGGTCCCTCGGGTGAGCGAACCCGCGCGGTGGGGACTGCGGCGCAATCTCCTCGACCTCATGGACAAGGTGCACCTTGCGCGGCCGGCGGTACAGGCATATGAGTACGCCCTCGCCGCAACCCGGGGCACGGCGACACGCGGCACGAAGACGGACGGCCTTCCACTTCCGCCTGCACGCCTCCGTGCCCAGATCGGGCCGAGCCACGCGGACGCGAGAGTCTTCCTCGAGAGCGGCCGGATCCAGGCCGGGCTCATTCGCGATCTTCTGCGGGAGGATGGACGGTCGGTCGAGGACCTCGACGCCATCCTGGACTGGGGATGCGGTTGCGGGCGTGTGCTCCGCCATTGGTCCGGGCTCGGCAGAACCGCTGTCTACGGCTGCGACATCAACCCGAAGATGATCGAATGGTGCCGCGACAACCTCACGTTCGCGGAGGTTGCCGTCACCGAGCTGTCGCCGCCGCTTCCGTACGCGGACGCGACCTTCGACTTGGTGTACGCATTCTCGGTATTCACCCATCTCGCCGAGGAGTTGCAGCACGAATGGATGCGGGAATGCCGCCGCGTGCTCAAACCGGGAGGACTCCTGCTCATGTCGACCATGGGCGAGTACTACCTCTCGCGGCAGCGGCTGTCGGCACCGGAGCAGCAGGCGTTCGAACGCGGCGAGCTGGTCGTGCTCTACGAACGGTCTGCCGGCACCAGTCTCTGCAGCGCGTACCATCCGCCCGCCTACGTGCAGCAACGGCTCGCGAAGGATTTCGAGCTGGCTGCCTTTCGTCCCTCGGCTGACGGAGGACCGCACGACATCCACCTTCTCCGCAAGCCAACCGTGAGCAACTGACCCGAGGGGCGCGATACCGGCTCGACCGTGCGCTCGCGTCGCTCGAGCGACTCGCGAGCCGACCACTCGGCGCGTTCGTGCTGTTCGTCGTCGCTCTCTGCGTGTACGGCGTGCAGTCGATCGGGTGGCCGCTGGTCGCCGGTCGTGACCTCGACGAGTACCTCTACGGCTACATCCAGCTCCTCGACTGGCACCCGCTGCTGCCGTGGTCGGTGCTCTTTCGGACGCCGGCGACGCCGATCCTCGCGGGAACGCTGCTCGACTTCGCCGGAGGGGTACTGGCGGAACCCTTCATGGCGGTGCTCTTCGCCGCCTCGGTCGTCGCTTGGGCCGCCGCCGCGCGCGCGTTCGGGGCC
>WNGI01007324.1_pt1 | contig 12966 bp, 19 predicted proteins | sample 5400621 | NCBI WGS metagenome assembly WNGI01 (sample SAMN13153374, study PRJNA577476) | soil metagenome | isolation source: 20 cm soil or saprolite under Garry oak tree replicate 1 | place: USA:California | collected 2016-06-15 | reverse complement strand
TAGCTCCGGCGGCTGGACTGCTGCACGATCCATGCGGTCAGCAGGAGCGAAAGGATCGACCCGACGGCGCCGTATGTCGATGCGACCGGCACCGCAAAGTATGGAGAGCGAGCGCCGTTGGCGGCGAGGACGCCGAATAGAACATTGGCGGCGACAACACCTGCGAACAAGGCGACAAGCGCTGCACCGAACGAAATCCGATACCGGAACAACCGCAGCACCAGCGGCAGGACGAACGCGCCGATGACACATGCCGCCACGCTCCAGCCGATGACGTAGCGGCTCCAGCTTGCGTACGCGTACGAGCGGCCGTTGATCGGGACTGCAAACCAGAACATGCTCACGAGTCCGCCGCCGACGGCCTGCGCCACGAGAGAACTGACCACGGCGGGACCGAATCCAACGGGCTCGGAGGCGGCGTCCGTCGACCTCGGCGGAGCGATCTCTGACACGTCACCCTGACGGTAAGGGTGAAGATCGCCAGGACGATCAGCCGAACGGCGCGTCGCCGCAAGACGTCGGTCTAGGGATGTCGAGAACGCATCGCCTGCTCCGTTCTTATGGTGACAGCGCCAACATGGGCCTACAGCCCGGAGACGAGGAGTGGAGATGACCAGATACCTACTGGCAGTCAATTTCGAGGGAGGCGTCGTCGATACGCCGATGGAGGAATGGAAGCCCGAGGAGATCACGGCCCACTTGGACTACTACAGGGCCCTGCACAAGGAGCTGGTCGACAGCGGTGAGCTGGTCCAGTCCGAGGTTCTGGCCGGGCCCGACCTGGCCAAGATCGTGACCTCTGACGGTGCGACAGCGCCCGTGATCACCGACGGACCGTTCCAGGAGTTCAAGGAATGGCTCGCCGGCTACCAGATCGTCGACGTGGAGTCAGAGGCGCGCGCAATCGAGATCGCCGCGAAGATCTCGGCCGTGCCGGGACCAGCCGGTGTTGCGACTCAGCAGCCGATCCAGGTACGGCAGGTGATGGAGGACGCTCCCTCCGACGTCGCCGAGATGGAGGGGTACCTCCAGCATGTGGGCGGCGAGCGCTGAACGTGCCGCCGAGTGTCGAGGACCTGCTGCGCACGTTGGCGCCGCAGGTCCTGGGCACGCTCGTTCGTACATACGGCGACTTCGACGCTGCCGAGGACGCCGTTCAGGAGTCGCTGCTCGCCGCCGCTCTGCGCTGGCCGGAAACCGGTGTTCCGGCCGAGCCACGGGGCTGGCTGGTCCAGACGGCCACGCGCCGGCTGATCGACCAGTGGCGGAGCGAGCGGTCGCGCAGAGCCCGCGAGAACCTGGCGTTGCTGCAAGAGGCGGCGCCGAAAGACGTCTCCGGTCAGGACGACACGTTGATCGTGGTGTTCATGTGCTGCCATCCGGCACTGACACCAGCCTCCGCGATCGCCCTGACGCTGAGGGCGGTGGGCGGATTGACCACGGCCGAGATCGCGAACGCTTTCCTGGTGGACGAGCCGACGATGGCGCAGCGCATCAGCAGGGCGAAGCAGCGCATCAAGGCCTCCGGCGTGCCGTTCCAGCTGCCGACCCAGGAAGAACAGGCGGCCAGAGTGCGCACGGTGCTGCACGTGCTCTATCTGATCTTCAACGAGGGGTACACGAGCAGCACCGGCCGCGAGTTGCAGCGCACCGAGCTGTCGGGCGAGGCGATCCGGTTGGCCAGGATCGTGCAACGGCTGCTTCCCGACGACAGCGAGGTCACCGGTCTGCTCGCTCTCATGCTGCTCATCGATGCAAGGCGTCCCGCGGATCCCGCTTGCGCAGCAGGATCGGAGCCTGTGGGATCAGGCGCTCATCGCCGAGGGTGTCGCCTTGCTCAACAGTGCGGTGGGAAGGGGGGCGGTTGGCGAGTACCAGCTCCAGGCCGCGATCGCCGCCGTTCATGATCAGGCGCCGCAGGCCGACGACACCGACTGGCGACAGATCCTGGCGTTGTATGGGCTGCTGGATCAGATGACCGGCAACCCGATCGTCACGCTCAACCGGGCCGTCGCAGCTGCCATGGCCGAAGGCCCTGCCGCAGGCCTCGCCTTACTCGACGAGGTCGACGAACGGTTGGCCGGTCACTACCGCCTCGACGCTGTCCGCGCCCACCTGTTGGAGCTGGCCGGTGACACGGACGCCGCGCTGACGCACTACCGCGCCGCGGCGAGACGTACGACGAGCCTTCCAGAACAACGCTACTTGGCGACACAGGCCGCGCGCCTGAACGTCGCAGGCGATATACGCGAATCGTGAGGATCACTCATATCGGTGGGCCCACCGTCCTGATCGAAGTCGATCGCTGGCGGCTGCTGACGGATCCCACGTTCGATCCACCCGGTCAGAAGTACAACTTCGGCTGGGGGACGTCGTCGCGCAAGCTCGCGGGGCCCGCAATCGCCGCCTCCGACCTGCCGCCGCCGGACGCGGTGCTCCTCACCCACGACCACCACGGCGACAACCTCGATCCCACGGGACGCACTTTGCTCGCCGACGCCCGTGTCGTCGTCACCACCGCCTCAGGCGCACATCGCCTCGGCGGTGGTACGCGCGGGCTCGAGCCGTGGCAAAGCACGAACCTCGTCGAGCAGGGACGACCGACGATCGAGATCACCGCGACGCCGTGCCGGCACGGCCCGCCGCTGAGTCATCCGCTGATCGGAGATGTCATCGGCTTCGCACTTCGCTGGGAAGGCCAGCAGCACGGCGTGCTCTGGATCTCGGGCGACACGGTGCTCTACGGCGGTGTGCGCGAAGTGCCCGACCGGCTGGCGATCGGCACCGCGATCTTGCACCTGGGAGGCGTGCAGTTTCCGGTAACGGGGCCGGCCCGGTACACGATGACGGCCCAGGACGCGGTCGAGATCCGCCCGCACACCGCGATCCCGGTTCACTACGAGGGCTGGAAGCACTTCAAGCAAGGCCGAGAGGCGATCGAGCGCGAGTTCGCAGTTGCGCCGGAGAGCATTCGGCAGAGCATCCGCTGGCTGCCGATCGGCACCGCGGTCGAGTTGACCGTCTAGAGCTCCGCGGGATTACCCGAGCTGCTGCGCGACTTCCCAGATGTGGCCGTCGGGATCCTTGAAGCTGGCGGTGCGCACTCCCCATTCGCGGTCCATCGGCCCGTTGAGCAGCTCGACGCCACGCGACCGCAGCTCCGCACACACCGCGTCCGTGTCGTCCACCCAGATGGTGAGCTGGAACCGGGACCCGGTCTCCGGGGCGGCGACCGTTCCGGGATCGATGAGCTCGCGCGCCGCGGAGAGCTCGAGCAGGTTGACGATCATGTTGTCGAAGTTGAAGGCCGCGGAGTGCTCGTCCTCGTAGGCCGGTGCCAGGTCGAAGACGGACTCGTAGAACGACTTCGACCGCTGCGGGTCCGCGACGAACAGCGTGATGGCACCGACGCTCTTCAGTGACGTGCTCATGTCAGTTCCTGCATCTGCGGCAGATCATCGGTGATCTCGAACCACGGCGCTTTCGAGCCGACGAAGATGTGCTCGGTCGGCCGGATGCTTGGCGCGTCGACGAGCGATCCCAGCGCGACGTGCACGTAGGCGCCGTCGCGCACCACGGAGAAGAGCAATGAGCCACAGACCGCGCAGCGGGTGTTGTTCAGGTCGTCCTCGCCCCAGACGAAGAGGGTGTCCTGCCCGTCGACCACCTCGAGCTTGTCCCGCTCGATGCCGGCAAACGCCTTGAACGCCGAACCGGTTGCCGCGCGACAGTTCGAGCAGTGGCAGTTCGCGGCGTACAGGAACTCGTCGGCGACGCGATACCGAACCGCGCCGCACTCACACTTTCCACTGAGCATGCCTCCGACCTTAACCAGGGGCCGAGGCGAGCGCCGGCGGAGCCCTCCCGGAGGAGGGCTCCGCAGCGCGAACTCCCTCTTTGCGGCTTAGAGGTAGCCCTTGACGGTGTTCAGGGCGTCTGCGATCGCGCCCGAGAGGGCGAGCAGCGCCACCACGATGAGGCCCGTGATCACGGCGAGAACAACGCCGTACTCGGCCATCGTCTGACCCTCCTCGACGCCGAAGCGTGCGCGGAGGTAAGCGACTAGATCGGTGAAACTCACGATGGATTCACCTCCTCTCGGCAACTCGAGCGCATGCACTGCGCTGGCGGTGCCGCTGGGAGGCGAATCGGCGAAACCGGAACCTTTCGACACGCCACTGCGTCCTTTCTCTGCGGAAGGCGCGCCGCTCGCCTGGGCCGAAGCCTGTCCTGGTTATCGCCTTATGAGGCGCGGTGCGTGTCACTCGCGTGAGTGATCCACGTCGACGTTCCCTGACGTGGGGGACGGATCTTCCGGTTTACGAAACAGAAGCGAGCACGCGGTCCAGAGGCCGAGGTACCTCTGCGAGGTCGAGCGCCTCGACGAGCAAGCGTCCGTAGCGGATCTTCCGGCCGCTACGCGTGCCGATGAAGCGCCGCAGCTGCGCCTCCAGAGGCCGCCCTCGCTGGGCGGGCTGCTTCTGGAACGTCTGGAACGATCCGAGCTCACCCTGCGAGTCGACGAGCTGTCGCACGGCGGTCGTGCCGAGAGCGCGGATCAGCTCGTCCTCGAGGTCTGCGACGCAGACGTAGAAGCCGAGTTCCTCCATCTGCGTCCGGGTCAGGCCGGCGGGAAAGCCGGCCCGCTCGAGCCCGCGCTGGAAGTCCCGTTCCTCTCCTGCATCGCACAGTCCCGCCAGTCGAACGTCGAGTCCCGCCGGGCCGTACACGCTCAGGAAGAGCCCGACAGACTGCGAGCCGCCGATCGGCACGACGGTAACGCCCTCGGCGTCGAGATCCCGGCCGAGGCGGTCTGCGAGCGCCGCGAGGGCTGCCTGGTCGCTCATCCCCTCGACGAGGACGACGGCGCGGGGTTTCTCTTCCATGGCCGCATTTTCACATCGAGGCCCCGACGCTCGTTTGCCTCGGGGCCTCGATGGTCCAACTCCGTTGGCGGTCTGGCTACGACCTCGGCTGTGCCATCCGGAAGTGGTTCCCGGACGGATCGCGGAAGCCCGCGTCGATGCCGTAGGGCTGCTCCGTCGGCTCCTGCGTGAACTCGACGCCGCGGCTCTTCAGCTCCTCGTAGCTCTTCTTCGCGTCCTCCGTCGAGAAGAACAGTCCGCCCGAGGCGCCCGTGGCAAGGAGCTTCTGGATCCGCTCGCGGGTCTCCTCCTCGAAGACGGGCGGGCCGGGGATCGCCATCAGCGTGATCGCGACATCGTCCTGTCCGGGGACGCCGACGCTGAGCCAGCGGAAGTTGCCCATCTCCGGCACGGTGACGTCCTCGCGCAGCTCCATCCCGAGCTTCTCGGTGTAGAACGCGAGCGCCTCGTCCTGGTCGTGAACCCAAACCTGCACGTGTGTCAGTTGCTTCAGCATGTCGTCCTCCACGTCGAGTTGAACGGTCGTCGGCGACGTTAGCCGTCTGCCGCGCGCCTGTCTTCTCGAAAACTGCTCGACTGCGGCCGGGCGTACGCCTGGAGGACGCAGGTCGGCACGCGCGCGCGCTCGACGGGCGGGTGAGCAGCGCGGTACGCGGTCGGGGAGATGCCGTAGACCCGCCGGAAGCTGGTCGTGAACGAGCCGACGCTGCGCAGGCCGACGGTGAGGCAGATGTCCGCGACCGATCGGTCGGTGTTGCGCAGCATCGCCGCTGCGCGCTCCAGCCTGCGCGTGAGCAGGTACTGGTGCGGCGTCTCGCCGAAGGCGCGCCGGAACTCGCGGCTGAAATGCGCCGGAGAGAGGTACGCCGCGCGCGCAAGCGACGGTACGTCCAAGGGCTCGCGGAATCTCGCGTCGACGATGTCTTTCGCGCGCAGCAGGTGGCGCTCCGGCGGGATCGGGGTCATGGGGCCTCGTCCGAGAAGTCCCAGGCCCGCAGCCGTCCCGGCTCGAGCCGGATGATCGTGTCATCGGTCGTCTGGTCTGCGTAGGCAGCACCCGCTTCGGCGCCGAGGTAGCGCGACGCGATCCGCCGGGTGGCGTCCTTGGCGCCGTCGGTCAGCAGTCGCGCCTCCCCGCGCACCTCGATCCCCCGGTACGGGAACTCGTGCTCGTACACGACGATGCTCGCCCGAGGGTCGCGGCGCAGGTGTTGCACCTTGATGCCGCCGTGGCCGGTGACGACGTCGAAGCCACCGGCGCGCCACTCGTGCCAGACAGGTGAGAGGAGCACATCCCCGTTGCGGCGATAGGTCGCGAGCACCGCGACGAGCGGCCGCTCGAGCAGGTCGCCCAGATCGCCGGCGCCGAGGTTCTTCCGCATCTCTACGAGAGGACGGCCGCGAGGGCGGCCTTGCCGTCGTCGAGTACCGGTTTTCCGTGGGACACGAGCACGCGTTCGACCGGCAGCTCGAGCAGAGGGCGAAGCGCCGCTCGCAGGTCGTCGTGCGTCTGCTTGCCGAGCCAGCTCTCGGGGCACAACCGCAGCCGGTCGTCGGTGGGCCGCGGCTTGGCGCCGGCGCCGAGCAGGACGTCGCCGACTGCGAGAGCCCGCTGGTGCGGCAGCCAGTAGACGACCTCCGCGGCGCGTGCCGTCTGAATGGCGCGGACCCCGCCCGGCAGCTCGTCGCCCGCCCGGAAGACATCCGTGACCCCGATCCCGCGGTTGCGAAGGGGCTGCGCCGAGCGTGTCGGAGCCCAGACGTGCTTCGCGTCGACGCCCTGAGTCGTCCGTCCGTGCCAGTAGACGGTGACGAGCACGTGATCCGCTTGCTGCAGGTCAAGCGGCGTGTCGAGCGGGTCGATCAGCACGAAACCGTCGCTCGTCTCGAGCGCGAGCGAGCCCACCTCGTCCTCCCATTCCTCGTGCCACGCCGTCCAGCGGCGTAGGCCTGGCGCGATCTCCTCTATGCCCGAGACGCTACTAGTTGCCTTGCGCGCAATGGCGCAATGCGTTCAGGCAGCGATTCACGAGCGACGTCAGGGTGCCCTGTCTCCAGGCGTTGAAGAAGTCGGCGTGCGCCGAATACTGGCCGCCGGAGGAAAGCGTGACGCCGGGTCCGCCCGCGATCGCGTAGCGGAAGATCAGCGAGATCGCCGGCACCGCAACCGGATGAGTCGCGGGGCAGGCACCGCGGGTCGCATATGCCATGTGGCTCTTGTGATCCGCGCTGTCGAGGCGGCGCCCGTCCCAGCAGCTCGGGAACGTGACGTGCAGGCGCAGGCTCTCGCTTCTGGTGTTCGGGCAGGTCGGGACCTCGGTGGACGCGGGCACGGTGCTCGCCGCGCCGCAGTTCCAGTAGGTGATCTTCATCCCCTGCGGCGAGGTCGCCTGGCGGTCGCCGGCGATCAGCTTGAAGCCGGCGGGGAACGGTGTCACCGGTGCGAGCGACTTCCGGCGGTAGTAGATCGTGGCGCCACGTGGCGTGACCATCTGGCCGTTGAGCAGCAGCGTCGGCATCCAGTAGGCCGCGGTCTCGCCGTTGCGCTTGCAAGTCGTCGAGCCCGCGCGCAAGGTGGCGAGCGTCGAGAACGCGCCGGTCGTGGTGTTGCCGACGAAGCTGTGATCGTGCGAGGCGCCGGGCTGGCCCGGATACACGATCGGGTCGTCCATCGCCATGTGGCTGAAGGTGCACGAGCCGACGAAGTTCACACCCTGCAAAGCGCGGAGGTCCTTGGCCGCCGGCCGTGCTGCCTCGCTCGTGTGGGCGACAACGCCCATCCAGACGGCGACGCCGAGCGCGGCAGTCACGAGACAAGCCCGCATGCCGGTGACTCTAAGACGCAATGGTTGGCGAATTCGAAGCGGGATGTTCGGGGTTTGTCAGCGTGCTCGGGCTCCCTCGCCAGGGAGGAGGCGAGCGGCGGTCCCGCGAACGGGGAGGAAGTGCTGCAGGATCGAGGTTTCTTAACAACGCCGGAGTACGCTCGGCGCATCCGCACGATCTCCGTCGTCGCGCTCGCGCTTGCGGTCGTCGCCGCCGCTTCGGCCTGCGGCGACTCCTCGTCCAGCAACGCCGAGCCGCCGGGGTCCGGCTCGACGACGACGGTGACAGAGCCGACGACCACCGCGGAAGGGATCGATCCGCTCGAGGGCGCCGGCACGACCATGGTGGTCGGCACGACGACGGCGAACTCGACCGCGCTGCTGGAACGGGTGGCGGTCGGGAGGCACGAGGGCTATGACCGCGTCGTCTTCCAGTTCCGCGGCGAGGGTCTACCCGGCTACCGCGTCAGCTACGTGGAGCCGCCGCTGAAAGAGGACGGCTCGGGCAATCCGGTCGACATCGCCGGGGCCGCGTTCGTCGTCGTCCGCATGGAGCCCGCGTCAGGATTCGATCTGAACACGGGGGAGGGTGTGCTCGTCTACAAGGGGCCGAGGCGCATCGAGGGCTCCGGCGCCGGCACGTCCGTCGTGAAGGAGGTTGTCCGCACGGGCGACTTCGAGGCCGTGCTCAGCTGGGCGATCGGGCTGGAGGAGAAGGTCGATTTCCGCGTGACGACTGCAGCGTCGCCTGCGCGCCTGATCGTAGATTTCCGGAATCACTGAGACGCCCGACCAGGTCCTGCGGCGGATCCGGACGATCTGCCTCGCGCTCCCCGAGACGAGTGAACGGCTCAGCCACGGCGCGCCTACCTTTTTCGTCCGCGGCAAGCGCGCGTTCCTGATGGTGATGAGCAACCACCACGGGGACGGACGCTTCGCGGTGTGGTGCGCGGCCCCCGAGGGGATGCAGCAGATGCTCGTGGATGCGGATCCGGAACGCTTCTTCGTCCCGCCGTACGTCGGCCACCGCGGCTGGCTGGGCATGCGGCTCGACCGCGGACTGCACTGGGACGAGCTCACCGGGATCGCAGAGGACGCGTATGCGGAGGTCGCTCCGCCCAAGCTCGTGGAGTCGGCGCGGCTCGAACATGGCTAGACCCGTAATCGGCATCACGACCTACGTAACCCAGGCGCGGTGGGGCTACTGGGACAAGGAGGTCGCGCTCGTGCCTGCCGCGTACGTGCAGGCGCTCGAGCGCGCGGGCGGTCGGCCGGTGTTGATCCCGCCGAGCGAGTACGGTGTCGAGGAGACGCTGGACGCCGTCGTCGGCCTGCTCTTCTCCGGTGGCTCCGACCTCGATCCTGATTTCTACGACCAGGAGCCGCACGACGAGACGTTCGGGGTCGTGCCCGAGCGAGATCGTGCCGAGCTCGCCTTGCTCGAAGCGGCACTGGCACGCGACCTGCCTGTGCTCGCCGTCTGTCGCGGTAGCCAGGTGCTGAACGTTGCGCGGGGCGGTGATCTCGTCCAGCATCTGCCTGACGTCGTCGGCGACGACAAGCACAAACACATGCCGGGCACGTTCGCCGACCACGACGTCACCCTTCAGCCCGGCACGCGGCTCGCCTCGCTGCTTGGCGACCATGCGCCGGTGAAGTCACACCACCATCAAGGCTTTGGCCGCGTCGGCGACGGACTGCGCGTCGCCGCGCATGCGGAGGACGGCACGATCGAGGCTGTCGAGGACCCGTCGCGGCGGTTCGCACTCGGTGTCCTCTGGCATCCCGAAGCGGGAGAGGATCGGAAGCTCTTCGAAGAGCTGGTCGCTGCCGCGCGCGAATACGGCGCGAGTCGCTAGCGGTTGGGATTCCAGCGCGTCGGATCGAAGCCGAACGTTTCGACGAGATCCTTGCGCGCGAGCTCCGCAGCGGCGGCGCGGCTCTCGCTGTACGTCCACACCGTTTCCTGCTGCTCGCCGTCGATGCGCTCGATCTCGAGGGCATCCGGGCTGTGCTCCTGCACGTACTCCATCGCGAAGTCGGCCGCCTCGAGGAAGTTCGCGCTCTCGCACAGACTGCCGCGTTCCTGAAAGCCCTGCCGGAACGCCACGTTGTAGACGCGGTAGACGGGCTCGGCCGCCGGCGCGGGCCTGAGCGACGTCTCGAGCTCACCCGCGAGCTCGAGGCCGTGCTGCTCACCCAGCGCGCGAGCCAGATCTCCGCCCGAGATGACGCCGCGTTCGACGAGGAGCTCGCCGAGGCGACGGTTGTCCGTCTGCGCGAGGAGTGCTTCCGCGAGCTCCGTCTGCGAGATCAGGCCCTTCTCCACGAGCAGCCGGCCGAGCGGCCGCCACGTCGTGGGGACCGCGGCGAGCTGCGCTTTCGGCTCCGGTTCTTCGGGCGTGCGCAAGTCGACGCCGTGCTGCGCGGAGAGCACCCGCGCGAGCGAGAAAGCGGACAGGTAGCTACGGTCGACGACGATCTGGCCGAGCAACCGGCCGGTGCGGCGCTGCTCGTCGAGGGCGAGCTCGAGCTCGGCCGACGTCAGCAACTCCTCGTCGACGAGCAAGGCACCGAGCTGGCGCCAGGGGAACATCGCAACTGCTGCTGAGCTCTCCACGGATGTTCTTATCGGCACGAAGGGCCTAGTAGCTCAAGCCCTCTCCGCGCGCGATCACGCCGATCGTCCGCACGAGAATTTGCACGTCGTAACGCACCAGCGCCCAGCTGCCGAGCCGGCGGCAGCGTTCTGCGTAGACGAGGTCGAGGTCGGCATACCGCTGCCCCGAGCCCTTCGTGACCTGAGCGGTCCCGGTCAAGCCGGCGGTGAGCTCGTCCCGGTAGGTCAGACCCTCGGCCCGCTGCCGTTCGACGAGCTCGGGCGGCCAGGGCCGCGGTCCGACCAGGCTGATGTCTCCGCGGAGGACGTTCCAGAGTTGCGGCACCTCGTCCACGTACCACGGCTTCAGCAGGCGCCGGCCGATCCAGGTCAGATTGGCGGCGTCGGCCTCGAGCAGCCGTGCATGGCCGGCGCTTCGTTCGAGGACGTCGCTGCGCAGGGTGCGGAATTTGAGCAGGCCGAACGTCCGCCCGCGCGAGATGCGCTCCTCGCGATAGAGGAGGCTGCCGCGGTCGCGCGGGCTCAGCAGGACGTCGAGCGCGAAGGCCACGAGGACGACCAGGAGCACCGGCAGGAAGACGACGAGCAGCATGCCGGCAACGACGAGGTCGAGCAGTCTCTTGGGCAGCGGCCGCGGCACGGCCGGATCTTCGCGGACGCTAGAAGGTCTTGTACTTCGGCACGACGGAGACCAGTGCCGATGCCGCCTTGGCGAAGGGGATCGGGCGGACGCCGTTCGTGATCTTCATCGCCATGCGCGCCGCCGGCGGGAGCGTCGCGACGGCGAAGCCGGTGCCGCCGCCGAGGATGTTGCCGCCGGCGTCGAAGATGACACCGGAGAGCTCGACGTACTGGATCGTCTTCTTCGGGTGGTCGTTCTGGACCTCGCCGTCGATCTCACCCGTCCAGGCAGGCTCGAAGGTGCTCGGCGCCACGCGCACAAATGAGATGCCCGGTTTCGAGTGCGTCGCCGGCCCGGCCTTCCCGATCTGGACGACGATCTCGAGGCGGGCGATCGGCGCGCTCGCCGGGAACGTCAGCTCGCCGCCCGTAACGTGCTTGCTGTCGGCGGCGATGTCGGTGATGCGCGTCGTCGCCGTGCCGATCAGGCGGTTGTCCGCCATCACGAAGTTGCAGAGAACCTGGACGTCGAGCGCATCCTGCGTCTTCGACGTGTTCGCGAGGATCACGCCCCAGCTGACGCCCGTGCCGCCGTACGAGAAGGAGCGCGCCGACCAACCCGTCTGCACGACGTCGATCTTCGGGGGCAGGACCTGGCCGATGACCATCAGCGTGCGGCTGGCACGACCCGCACCGTTGCACGAGACGCTGACACGCGTGAGGCCCGGCTGCACGAGGCGCGGAATGATCCACGTCCACGAGGCGCGCCCTCCGGCTGCGGTGACGGTCTTGAGGCCCTTCTGCTTCGCGCCGCTCTTGTAGCGGACGGAGATCGAGCACCTCGCGCCGGCCGGCGAGACGTTGACTGCGACCGTGACGGGGTTCCCTTGCACGACACGCGATGGGCCGGCGACGAAGCCGACGCCCTGCGCGCGTCCGTTCGCGGCGCCGGCGAAGACGGCCACGCCGACGACGGTCGCGAGGGCGAGCGGGAGGAGGCGCTTGACGTTGGCGGTGGCAGTCATGTTCTCGGGCGGCGTGCCGCGGCGCCTCTTCCTACTTCGCTCGGCGCCCGGGAAGCCTCTACCCCTCGGACGGGGGATGTCCGCGCCGCAGCACGGCCCGGGCCGCGAGCTGGCCGCACATTCCGTGAACGCCCGCGCCGGGCGGCGTCGAGGCGGAGCAGAGGTAGAGCCAGGGGAGCGGTGTCGAGTACTGGCGGCGCGCGACGAGGCGGGAAAGGAGGTTGGCCCCGCCGGAGATGTCGCCCCCGACGAGGTTCGCGTTGTCGCGCTCGAGCTCTGCCGTGTTGCGTGCGCTGCAGGCGAGGACGCGGTCGCGGAAGCCGGGGGCGAAGCGTTCGATCTGCGCCTCGACGCGGTCGCGCATGTCGACCGTCGAGCCGTGCGGAACGTGGCAGTAGGCCCAGGCCGTGTGCTGGCCGGTCGGTGCACGCGTGTCGTCGAAGAGGCTCTGCTGTGCAAGCAGCACGAACGGCCGCTCCGCATGTCGACCTTGCCAAGGTGCGCGTTCGGCTTCGACGAGCTCGGCAGGCGAGCCGCCGAGATGCACCGTCGCCGCGCGCGCCACGCTCGGCGCTCGCCACGGGATCGGTCCGTCGAGTGCGTAGTCCAGCTTGAAGACACCGGGTCCGTAGCGCCAACGGTGCAGGCGGTGTCGGTACCGCGGCGGCAGCAAGTCGCCGGCGAGCGCGAGCAGCTGGCGCGGCGTGACATCGCACAGCACGGCGTCGCTCCGGGGGAGGTCGCGAAGCGATTCGACGTTGCGTCCGGTCTCGATCTGACCGCCGAGGTCGCGAAGCCGGGCGGCGAGCGCGTCGGCGATCGCCTGCGATCCTCCGCGCGGAAACGGCCAGCCCGTCTCGTGCGCGAGTGCCAGCAGCGTCAGGCCGAAGCCCGCAGTTCCTTTCCGGTCGAGCGGCAGGACCGAGTGGGCCGCGGCGCCGAGGAACAGGGCCCGTGCGTGGTCGCTCGGAAGCGTGCGCGCGACAGTC
>WNGI01006016.1_pt1 | contig 12966 bp, 16 predicted proteins | sample 5400621 | NCBI WGS metagenome assembly WNGI01 (sample SAMN13153374, study PRJNA577476) | soil metagenome | isolation source: 20 cm soil or saprolite under Garry oak tree replicate 1 | place: USA:California | collected 2016-06-15 | reverse complement strand
GTCGCTCAGGCTTTTGGCGGGAGGTACGAATGCCCAACAACATTTCCGCCGGCGACACCGCATGGCTCCTCGCATCCGCGGCGCTCGTGATGCTCATGACTCCCGCGCTCGGGTTCTTCTACGGCGGGCTGGTCCGGCGGAAGAACGTTCTCGCGACGATCATGCACAGCTTCTTCATCCTCTGCCTCATCAGCGTGCAGTGGGTCCTCTGGGGCTACACGCTCGCGTTCGGACCCGACCACGGCGGGATCATCGGTGGTCTCGACTGGCTCGCGCTCCGCGGCGTCGGTCAGGATCCCGGACCGTACGCGCCCACGGTTCCGCACGAGGCGTACATGGTCTTCCAGATGATGTTCGCGGTGATCACGCCGGCGCTCATCACCGGCGCGTTTGCCGAGCGCAAGCGCTTTAAGGCGTTCGTCATCTTCACTCTGCTCTGGGCCACGTTCGTCTATGACCCGATCGCGCACTGGGTGTGGGGCGGCGGCTGGCTCGGACAGCTTGGCGCGCTCGACTTCGCCGGCGGCACGGTCGTCCACATCACGAGCGGTGTCTCCGCACTCGTCGCGGCACTCGTCCTCGGACGTCGCGTGGGCTACGGCCGCGAGGCGCTCGAGCCGCACGACGCGACGATGACCGTTCTCGGCGCCTCGCTGCTCTGGTTCGGTTGGTTCGGCTTCAACGCCGGAAGCGCGATCACCGCCGGCGGTCTCGCCGCGAACGCGTTCGTCGTCACGAACACCGCGGCCGCGATGGCGGCGCTCACGTGGATGACGGTCTCATGGCTGCACAAGGGCGCGCCGAGCGTGCTCGGTGCCGCGGCCGGGGCCGTCGCCGGCCTCGTCGCGATCACGCCCGCATCCGGCTACGTCGACGTGTCGGCGTCGATCCTCATCGGTCTCGGTGCCGGCGTCTTCTGCTACACCGCGATCCAGCTCACGAAGCGCCTCAAGGTCGACGATGCGCTCGACGTGTTCGGAGTGCACGGCATCGGCGGCGCGTGGGGCGCGCTCGCGACCGGCATCTTCGCGACCGTCGCGATCAACAGCGGCGCGAAAGACGGGCTCCTGTACGGAAACCCCGGACAGCTCGGCATCCAGGCGATCGCGGTGGCCGCCTCGATCATCTACTCGGCGGTCATGACGTTCGTGATCTTGAAGCTCATCGATGTCTTCGTCGGACTGCGCGTCCCAGAGAACGAGGAAGTCCTCGGCCTCGACGCCTCGCAGCACCGCGAAGCCGCGTACCAGATTTAAGGAGGCGGAGATGGAGATCCTCGCATTCGTGTCCTTCGCGGTCCTGGTCGTCGCATGGCTCGTCGCGCCGTCGCGCGGCAACGTCGCGGTCGTGAGCCACGCGGAGGACCGCAAAGCGGCATAGCCACCCCATTCATTACGGTCGATCGAGGGCCAGGCCCGGTGACGGGCTTGGTCCTCTTCGTGTCTGCTTTCTCGGCGTAGAATGAAGAGCACACAACTGAATACGACGGGGGAGCGCCCGACGAACGGGGCGCTGAGAGTGCGGAAAGCCGCAGACCCCAGAACCTGATCTGAGTAATGTCAGCGTAGGGAGTCGAGACACATGGAATCCCTTACGAGCGGCGCTCAGGCGCCGCTCTTCGTTATCCGGCACGAACGGAGCGGCGCGACAGGGCCTGTCCCGGGGTCGGGGTCGCGCGCTCAGGCCGCACCCTCCCCGCAGCCGCCCGCTTCTGCTCGGCGTCGCGGCGTTCGGGCGGCGCGGGTCCCCGGGGAACCCGCGGCCTTCGCGCGCAACCCGCTCCCCCGTGCCACCCATCGCGCCGCTGCGCTGTCTGCCGGATGCGCGCGGTAGTAGTGGGGCACGGGGACGTGCTCCCATCCGATCGCGCGGCGATCGGCGCGAATGACTACGTCGTCGCGGCGGATGGCGGCGCGTTCGCGCTTGAGCGCTGGAAGCTCCTTCCCCATCTCGTGGTCGGCGACATGGACTCGCTCGGCGACGCGGGTGTGGAGCGATTCGCTCGGCAGGGCGTACCCGTCGCCAAGTTCCCGAAGGCTAAGGACGAGTCCGACCTCGAGCTCGCAGTCGCGCAGGCGATCGCGGCGGGCGCGACCGAGGTCGTCGTCCTCGGCGCACTCGGTGGCGACCGGCTCGATCACGAGACGGCAAATCTTCTGCTCCTCGCGGATCCGGGCTACGACGGCGTTCGCATCGAAGCACGCCGCGGTGCCCTCCGTATCCGCGCGGTCCGAGGAAAGACGTCGCTCGCCCTCAACGCGCCGGTCGGGGCGCTCGTCACGCTCCTTCCGGTAAGCGGCGACGCCGAGGGCGTCACCACGGAAGGGCTGCGCTACCCACTGCGCGGCGAGACGCTCCGCTTCGGCCGCGCGCGCGGTCTCAGCAACGAGGTCGCATCGCTCCCCGCGAAGGTCTCGGTCGACAAAGGAACGTTGCTCGTTTTCGAAACAGCACAGGGAGGTACGTGAGATGTCTCGCGATCTAACGTGGCGGACCGTCGACATCGTTGTCGCGGCCGCGCTGGCCGTCGCGTTCGGCGTGGTCTTCTGGGCGTGGAACTCCGTGTGGGAGGCGACGAAGCCGCTCTTCGTAGCGGTGACCCCGGCGCAGTACATCATCTCCGGCGTCTGGCTCATCCCCGCGGTGCTAGGCGGACTCATCATTCGGAAACCCGGCGCATCGCTCTTCACCGAGCTCGTCGCGGCCACGGTCTCCGCGATCCTTGGCTCGCAATGGGGACTCGACACACTCCTCTCGGGCGCGATCCAGGGCGCGGCCGCCGAGTTCGTGTTCGGGGCGATGCTCTACGGCCGCTGGTCGATCTCGGTCGCGATCGCCGCAGCAGCGGCGGCCGCGGTCGGCGAGTGGCTGCACGACATGCCCGTCTACTACGCGACACTCGACCTGGGCCAGCAGCTGGTGATCGGCGTGTTCATGCTGCTGAGCGCGGTGATCATCGCGGGCATCGGCTCGTGGTTCCTCATGCGGTCGCTGATTCAGACCGGAGTCCTCGCGCAGTTCGCATCCGGGCGCACGCAGCAACGCATCTGAGCGAACCAGCCATCGAGGCGCGCGGCTGGGGTTGGCGCCACCCCGGCCGCACGGCCTGGGCGTTGCGGGGACTCGACCTGCGCATCGCCGAAGGCGAGCGCGTCCTTTTAGTGGGAGCCTCGGGCGCCGGGAAGAGCACGCTCCTCCAGGCTCTCGCCGGCCTGCTCGACCGGACCGGCGCTGCGGACGAGGAGGGCGAGCTCCGCGTCCGTGGCGATGCCGGTCTGGTGCTCCAAGACCCGGACACGCAGCTCGTCATGGCGCGCTCCGGCGACGACGTCGCCTTCGGTCTCGAGAACCGGTGCGTCCCCACCACCGAGATCTGGCCGCGCGTCCACCGCGCGCTCGCCGACGTCGGCTTCGCGTACAGCGAGGACCGCGCGACCGCCGCGCTTTCGGGCGGCGAGAAGCAACGCCTCGCGATCGCCGGGATCCTTGCGCTCCGCCCGCGCGTCCTGCTCCTCGACGAGCCCACCGCGAACCTCGACCCCGACGGCGCGCGTGCGGTTCGCGAGGTGATCGCGCGCGTCGTGGAGCGCGGCGATGTAACGATGGTCATCGTCGAGCACCGCGTCGCCGACGTGCTGCCGCTCGTCGACCGGGTGATCGCGATCGAGGCGGGCGGCGGTGTCGTCGCCGATGGGCCCGCTCACGCCGTTTTCGCACGCGAAGGCGAGCGCCTGAAGCGACTCGGCGTCTGGGTGCCTGGCGCCGCACCGGCCGCGCCGCCTCGTCAAGCGGCAGCCGGCGGCGAGGCGATCGTCGCCCGGGATCTCTCCTATCTATATCCACGCGGCGAGGGACCGGCGCTCGACGGGGTGTCGGCAGCCGTTCGGCGCGGAAGCGCCCTCGCGATCACCGGGCCCAACGGAAGCGGGAAGTCGACGCTCGCGATGCTCCTTGCGGGGCTGCTTCGGCCGCGGCGCGGCGAGGTGCGGGCGTTCGGCGACGAGCCGTGGCGGCTCCGTCCGCGGACGCTCGTGCGTCGGATCGGCACGGTATTCCAGGACCCCGAGCATCAGCTCGTCGCCTCCCGCGTCGACGACGAGCTCCGCGTCGGCCCGCGCGCTATCGGTCTTCGCGCGGACGAGGCCGAGCGGCGCGTGCACGAGCTCCTGGAGCGGCTCGACCTTTCAAAGCTCGCGGCCGCCAATCCCTTCACCCTGTCCGGCGGCGAGAAGCGACGGCTCTCGGTCGGCACCGCGCTCGCCACGACGCCCGGCGCGCTCGTGCTCGACGAGCCGACCTTCGGACAGGACCGCCGCACCTTCGCGGAGCTCCTCAGGCTCCTCGCGGAATACCGCGATGGCGGAGGTGCGATCGCGTTCGCCAGTCACGACGAGCTATTCGTCGACGCGTTCGCGGACGAGCGCCTACGTTTGGAGCGGGGGCGCGCGGCGTGAGGCTCCTCGAGCCGCTCACCCCGGACCCGCACGCGCCGCTCGCCCGTGTCCATCCGCTCGCGAAGATCGCGGCGGCGCTCGTCCTGATGTTCACGCTCTTCCTCACGCTGGATCCCCTCACGCCGGCACTGGTTCTCGTTGCCGAGATCGCCGCGGTTCCGCTCATCGGCATCGCGCCGCGCGCGCTGCTGCGCCGCGCGTTCCCGGTCTTCATCGCCGCGATCGGAATCGGCTTCTTCAACGCGCTTCTGAGCGGCAACGTCGGCGGTGGCATCGCAATCGCTATTCGCCTCGTCGGCGTCGCGCTCGCCGGCATCGTCGCGGTCGCGAGCATCGACCCGACCGAGCTCGCGGATGCGTTGACCGAGCATCTTCACGCGCCCGCGCGCTTCACGATCGGCGCCCTCGCGGCATTTCGCCTCATGCCGCTCTTCGCGGATGAGTGGGACACGATCGCGCTCGCGCGCCGCGCGCGGGGACTCGACGACGCACGCGGCCCGATCTCGCGCGTGACGGGCTTCTTCGCGATGACGCAATCACTGCTCGTCGCGACGATCCGCCGCGGGACACGTCTGGCCCTCGCGATGGACGGCCGCGGGTTCGCTGACCTCGGATGCCGGACGCTGGCGCGACCGCGACCGATCGTCGCGCAGGACTGGGCACTCATCGCGGCATCCTTCGCCGTCGCGGCGCTCGCGACCGCGGCGAGCGTCGCGTTGGGAAGCTGGCGCTTCTTTCTCGCCCGCTAGGTCTCGGTGGCGGCAGCAGGAGCGGGGTGTGTGTGTTTCCCTTACCTGCGTCTTGCGGGCGTGAGCTCCTGGAGGGTTTCGCGCAGCTTGGTGAAGTCATCGGCGCTGATCACGATCCGATTTTGCGTGATCGAGTACGTCGGTCCGACGTTGAGCTCGTTCTCAGCGAGCTTGCGGAAGATCTGGGCGACGACACCCGGGCGATCTTCCACATCGATGACCGCGGCGTCGCGCTCATCTTGGACTTTGAACCCCGCGGCCTCGAGTGCCTTGCGCGTGCCCGCCGGGTCCTTCGTAACGACGCGGAATGTGCCTTTCCCCTGATTGCCTGAAGGCACCGCGCAGTAGCCGTCGATGTTGATGCCGGCCTTCGCGATCGCGTCCGTTGCTTTCGCGAGCGTGCCCGGCCGATCGTCCAGGGTCACCGAAAATTCCTTGGTCTGCTCCATGAGTACCTCCCTAGTGCTGATATGAGACGAGACGACACGTCCCGCTCCCGCTGCCGCGCCCCGAGCATGGCCGACGAGACGGCCCGTGTCACGGTGTCGCAGGCGAGAGCGCTTGCCTGATTTGGTGAGCCCTGAGCGAGACGCTCACGCATTGCTCCGGCACGCTTGACGGTCGCCTTGCGGCCGGGTTGCGGGGCGCCAGATCGGCGCCCCGCAGGCGGCTACTTGCTCGCGTTCAGCTTCACCGTCCCAGCGGCGCTTGCATAGAAGCTGTGGAAGTACTCAGAAACGATCGCCTCGACCGTGGCCTGCGAGGTTCCGGAGTTGAACGCCCGGCCATCTGGAATCGCGGTCCCCGACCACTTCGTCGACGGTGCGACGCAGTCAACATGCGCCTTGAACGTGCCACCGACGCCGAGCTTGTTCGCGAAGGCCTGGCCCACCGAGCCGTCGAGATCGACAGAGGCCTGCCTTGAGCAGAAGACGACGCCGGAAACCGTCGCCGTACCGCTCTTGGGGTCCTGAGTTCCCTCTCCGCGAATGTTGATAGTCATCTCGAGCGGCGGCAGCGGGGCCGGCGTTTCGATGCGGATGCGGCCGAAGAGCGCGGGGATCGCCCCGGAGCAGTGCTGTTCGAAGGTTGCCTGGAAAGTCTTGAGATCACCCGTCGACCAGAACGAGATCTCGTCCACGTCGAACTTGCCCGTCAGCGTGTTGCAGCCGCTGCCGTCGCCACTGACGTCGAGGCCCGGGTGATCGGTTGGTGTGTTCGCCCTTCTCGCGCTGATGTAGGACCTCGCGACGAGAATCTCAGTGGGTGGGGGTGTGATCACTACCGACCAAAAGTGAAAGTTCCCCTGGATGATCCGGCCGCTGAAGTAATCGGGGCCCGGAGTCCCCGGAAGCATCAGACCTTTGATGCTCGAGTCGGCCCCTGTGTAAAGCTGCTCGGTCCCGCGTCCCACGTAGTCGCCAGGCTGGCTGATCAGGTAGAAGAAATTGCCTGACGTGGGAACGGTCAGCGAGCCAGACGGCAGCGTCACGCCCGGTGTCGGTGGCGGGATGTCGATCCGGATCCGACCAAAGAGCGCGGGGCCGCCGACGTCGCAGTGCTGTTCGAAGGTCGCGTCAAAGACGAGGAGCTCGCCGGTCGGTGCGAACGAAACCTCGCTCACGTCGAACTGCCCAGTTGCCACGTTGCATCCGCGGCCGTCGCCGTCGACTGCGAGCGCGGGAGCGACGCGGGACGTCGAGTTATTACCAGTTGCCCCCGTGTAGGAGCCGGGCACAAGCGCGTTGCCAGGCGCCGCGGCCATCGTTACCGACCAGCCATGTGTGCCTGGAACACCGACGAATAGAACTGATCGCCGCCCACTTCCAGGCGCGCGACGATGCCTGCGTCCGGCGAAACGTACAGCTGCTCGATGCCCCCACCGACCCAGTCGCCGGCCTGGCTGTTCAGATAGAGGAACATCCCTCAGCTCGGGATCGTGATCGCGCCGGGCGGGATGACGACGAACGCCGCGACCGGAGCCGACGTCACGATCGCACCGATGAATGCAGCGAGCACCGCGGTGGATTTGACCTTCACGTTTCCCTGCCTCCCACGCGGATTGGTATGGGCGCGGATGATCGGCAGGCGGTCACCGCGGCAAGTAGCAGAGAACGAGCAGGTCCGATAGGACGATCGGCACAGTCGAATGCAGCGAGGTTCCCGCTGGGGTTCGCCTCAACGATACGGGCCTGAGACCAACGGCCTTGTCGCATTGGGAACTCTGGCTTCGTGCGACGAGCGCTCTTGTGGACGGTCGACCGTGTTCGGGCGGACGCTGTGATCTTTGTGTTCGCCGGTGTTGGCTTTCTGCTCACGCTCGCATACGGCGCGTACCTCGCGCCGGACTGGGATCCGGTCCGCGACGATCAGAAGGAGTACCTCGCACTAGCTGGCGGGATCGTCGAGCGAGGCGAGTACACACGCGCCGTCGGCGCCGACGCCTTCGCGCCGGAGCCACTTCGTCTTCCGGGCTACCCACTCTTCATCGCACCGCTTTGCGTGCGCGGATGTTCGATGTGGGGCATCACATTCGTTCAGGCGATCCTCGTCGCGGTCCTGGTGGTGCTCGTCGCGAAGTTCGCCACCGCGCTGATCGGACGGCGCGGCGGCGTGATCGCGGGCGGCCTGGTCGCGCTGAACCCGTCGTTCGCGTTCTTCGGCGCGCACGCGCTCTCCGACGTCCTCGGCACCGTGCTCATGGTCGGGTCGGTGGCGGCCGCGGCGATGCTCATCCCAGCCCGGAAGTCCGGCGGTCTCTTCGCGGGTCTTCTCTTCGCTGCCTCAGTGCTGACCCGGCCGCTCTTCGTCGTCGCGCTTCCGGTCACGATGCTCGCGGTCGCGCTCCGCCACGGCCTTCGGCGAACGGCCGCGCCGCTGGCCCTCCTGGTGATCGCCTTCGCCTTCGCGGTAGCGCCCTACGTCGCTTACACCGAGTCTGCCTTTGGGCGGCCCGTTGTCGGAAGCAGCGGAACGCAACTCTGGATGGCGTATTTCGAAGTGAGAGGAGAGCTCGACGCGACGGAACGCGAACAGGAGGCGGCCGGTCGGGCGGCGCTCGCGCGATTCGCCGCGATCAGCGACCGCGTCGAGCAGTCACGTGGCTGGATCGCCCTCGATGACGAGCTCCGCGCGCGAGCGCTGACACTCATCGCGCACGATCCGTGGGGCTTCGCGGCGCGCGGCGTTCTGCGGTCCGCGGTGCTCTGGACCGGCGACGTGCCGCTTCGTGCGGAGCACATCACCGCGACGACTGCGGCTCTCTGGCGCGTGGCTGGTCTCACTTGGTTTCTCGTGGGCTTTCTCGGCGCGGTGTTCATGATCCGTCGCGCCGACCCGCTGACGGCATTGCCGCTGCTCGTCATCCTCGCGACGTGGGCCGTCTCGTACCCGTTGTGGGCGGAAGGGCGGTACTCGCTCCCCGCTCAGCCGTTCGTCGCGATCGGTCTCGCGGCGATGCTGGTTCGTCTTCGGAAACCCATGCCGCGCGCAGAGCCCAGCCAAGCGAGGATCGTGCAAATCGCGCCGAAATGATGGGCGAACGCTCGGGTGCGCGAATCAAACCCACGATCAAGGTTTTGCAGACTTCATATCGCTCCCGGCTGACCCAACTCCTACGACGCAGACTTCTGTGTCCGCGCGGCACGGCTGTGATCAAACAGCCAAAGGCCCCATTCCATGCCGGGAAGGATTCGTGAGCCTGTTTAATCCGTCGCGCTGCTGGTAGACGCGGCCTTGGCTGTCGTAGGTGTTCGCGACGCGCACCCGGCCATCGGGGGCGGTGATCGTCGTCTGGTGCCGGGTCGCGCCGTCATAAGCGTCGTGCAGCTGCTGGCGCAGCGGGTTCTGGCCGGCGGCGTTGCCCATCTTGTCGGTCACGGTCGCAAGACGCGCCTGGGCATCGTACGCGTAGGTCATCTTGCGCCGAATCGGCCGATTTGCGGGGGAGCCGGACACATCCAATAACTCAAATCGCGAGCGCGATACCTCGCGGTCGCCGAGGACTTGGACGGAAGCTCAGTGGCTCAGTGCCTCAAGTAGCGTTGCAGATCCATCCCGGTGCGGTCCATGAGTGGGGCTACCTCTTCAGGGGCGAGGCGCAGGTAGGCAGTGTCTTCTGAGGCGATCGTAGTAAGCCACGCCTCGCCGTCGGGTCTCAAGAGGCACAGGTCCAGCGGGAGCGGCGGCTGCCACGAGAACAGATGGTCCGTGGCCCGCTCAAGCATCTCGAGACTCTCCGCATCGAGTCTGTACCGGTATATGCGGGCGTAGCTCTTAACGCCGTGCACCTCTCCCAATCGAGTTCCGGGCCACGATCGGTCCGAGGTGAGGCTGATTAAGTGCGGAGCCAGTTCTTCGACGAGTCGCTTCGCCGCTGGGCCGAAGGATGTGTCGTGCTCGCGGTAGAAAGGCTCCGGTACGTCTACGAATAGAAACCGATCGCATAGCCGAGCCCCTTCGCGGAGGAGATCGCGGTACCGCGGGCCGCGGGGCTCGTTAACTATTCGGTACGGCTCGCGCGAGGGCCTAATCACGAATTGGGAGCGAATGAGCGGTACAGGAGTTCAAGGCGTAGCGACCTCGTCCGTGCGGAGTTAGGCACCGCTCTCGAGTAGAAACAGAGTTGCCATCTGCCGAAGCTTCTCGCACAGTCGTTACCCGAGCCGGTAGCCCACTCCGCGCACGTTCGCAAGGGCCGGAGCGCCCGCGGCGTCGAGCTTCGAGCGAAGGCGCGCGAGGTGTGCCTTGAGCCACTCGGGGTCTGGATCGCGTTCCTCAGGCCAGCCCGCGCGCAGGAGTGCACGGCGCTCGAGCACTTCGCCGGGGCGCGTGATGAGCGCCGTGAGCAGACGGAACTCGGTTGGCGTGAGATCGAGCGCCTGATCGTCGACGCTCGCGACGTGCGTTTTCGGATCCACACGCAGGCGACCGACGGAGGTGGCCGTCTGCTTCGAGGCCGCGGACGTCGCGCGACGCAGCAGCGCGCGGACACGCGAACGCAATTCGCGGCCGCTAAACGGCTTTTCGAGATAGTCGTCCGCGCCGAGGTCGAGCAGCTTCGCGCGCTCCTCCGCGCCGCGCTCGCCGGTGAGCATGAGGATCGGCGTCGTCGACGACGCGCGGATCCGCTTGCACACCTCGTCCCCGGAGATCTTCGGCAGCTTGCGATCGAGGATGACGAGGTCCGGCGATTCCTCGGCGTGCCGCCGGAGCGCGGTCTCGCCGTCGTACGCGGTGACGATCTCGTAGCCTTCCTCGCCGAGCAGCGACGCGACCATCCCGACGAGCGCGCGCTCGTCGTCCACCACCAAGACGGTGCTCAATGTGGTGCCGCGTCGGCGGTCGCGCGCGCGAGCGGCAGGGTGAATGCGAAGACCGCGCCGCCGCCGCCATCGGGCGGGTCCTCGACCCAGATATCGCCGCCCTGACCTTCGACCACGCGCCGCGACGCGAAGAGCCCGATGCCCGAGCCCGGCACCTCGTCGTTCCCCCCTGGTCCTGAACGCGCACGATCGCGCGGTCGTCGGCGCGCTCGATCTTCACCGCGATCCGCGTCCCCTGCGGCGCGTACTTCGTCGCGTTGTGCACGAGGCCCGCGACCACCTCCGCGGTCCGCCTCCGATCGCCGCGCACGAAGACCGGCTGACCAGCGCGCGGACCGCTGAGCTTGTGGCGGCGCGCCATCGGGGCGACCTCTTTCAAGGCGGCGGTGACGGTCGCGCGCAGATCGAAGCGGGTTCGCCGGAGTGAGAGCTCGGGGCGATCGCTGCGCACCCCGGCGAGGATCCGGTCGACGAGCTGGTCAAGGCGCTCCACCTGCGATGTCGCTTCCGAGATCGGAAGCTTCGACGCCCCGTTCCGCTCGCCGAGCATTTCGAGGTGGCCGCGTATGACGGAGAGCGGCGTGCGGAGGTCGTGCGTGACGACCGCGACGAAGTCCGACCGCGCCCGCTCGAGCTCGCGGAGGCGCTCGGTCGTCTTGCGCTCGAGGGCATAGAGAGACGCCTTGTCGATCGCGAGCGCCGCCTGGTTCGCGAGAGCACCGACGAACCGCACCTCCTCCTCGAGGAACTCCTTGTAGTCGGGAACCTGCAGCACCACGGCGCCGAGAAGACGGTCGTTCGCGATGAGCGGCACCGCGATGTGGTCGAAGGCCACGATCGGACGGCGCTCGGCGAGCGCGCGCTGCGCGGCAGCGCCAGCACTTTTGCCGAGCTCGCCGCTGCGCGCCCGCTCGCGGACGGCGTCGCCTTCTTCGCGGAGAAGGATGGCGCCGGAAGCTCCGGGGTAAACGCGCACAAGGCGGTCGACCACCAGCGAGAGCACCTCGTCGAGGTCCAGGGTCGACGTGAGGACGTTCGAGACCTCGAAGAGCGCGGAGACCTCGCGGAGCTTGCGGTCCGACTCGCGCTGGAGCCGCCCTTTCTCGATGATCCCGGCGACCTGATTCGCGATCGTCTGCAGGAAATCGATCTCTTCGCGTCCGAAGTCGCGCTGCTCGACCGTCTGCACGTTCATGACGCCGATGACCTCATCTCGGGCGAGGACGGGGACAGAGAGCATCGAGGTGAAGCGCTTCTCGTCGACCTCCGGCACCCACTTCCAGCGGGGCTCGCTCCGAACGTCACGCGCCGCAAGAGGAACGCGGGCGTTCGCGACCCAGCCAACGATTCCCTCGCCCACCCGCAGCGTGGCGCGTCCGATCCCCCCGCGGTTGAGCCCGTTCGTGGCGACGAGGCGCAGTACGCCGTCGGTCCGCTCGAGGAGATACAGAGATGACACTTCGGCGCCCATCGCATCGGTCGTGCGGCCGATAACGATGCGAAGCATCTCGTCCCAGTCGCGCGCCGACGACGCGAGCTGGGCGACCTCATGCAGGAATGACAGTTCCCGGAGCTTTCGCTCCGCGTCAGACGCGGTCATCGGTGAATTCTAGAAATAGACTCCGAATCACATGAGGAGCGTCGTCCGCACCGAGAAATTGACCAAGCGGTTCGGCGCCCTCACCGCCGTCGACGGCATCGATCTCGAGGTGCATGAAGGCGAGGTCTTCGGCTTCCTGGGACCGAACGGCGCCGGCAAGACGACGACCCTGCGGCTCCTCTGCGCGCTCATCGCGCCAACTTCGGGCACCGCGGAGATCGCGGGATTCAAGCTGGGCCGCGATGACTCGAAGATCCGCGCCGCCGTCGGGATCCTCACCGAGCAACCCGGCCTCTACGAGCGTCAGTCGGCCTGGGACAACCTCGTGTTTTACGCGACGCTCTACGGACTTCCGACCCCGGTCGCGAAGGCGCAGGCCGAACGCTACCTGCGGCTCATGGGCCTCTGGGAGCGGCGGACCGAACCGGTGGTCACGTTCTCGCGCGGGATGAAGCAGAAGATGGCCATCGCACGGGCGGCACTCCATGAGCCGCGCGTCCTTTTCTTGGACGAACCGACGACCGGGCTCGACCCCGACGCTGCCAAGACGGTCCGCGAGTTCATCGTCGCCCTGCGCGGCGAGGGGCGGACGGTCTTTTTGTGCACGCATAACTTGGACGAGGCCGATCGCCTCTGCGACCGCATCGCCTTCTTTCGCCATCGCGTGCTTCGCATCGCTCAACCAGACGACTTGCGCGCCGAGCTGTACGGGCGCGCCACCGAGATTCGCCTCCTGCCGAAGCCGCGGGCCGAAGACCTCGTCCGCGTGCAGGCGGTGCCCGGCGTGCGCGAGGCGCACCTCGAGAACGGTTCGATCGTCGTCGCGTCGGCGGACCCGT
>WNGI01004102.1_pt1 | contig 12966 bp, 10 predicted proteins | sample 5400621 | NCBI WGS metagenome assembly WNGI01 (sample SAMN13153374, study PRJNA577476) | soil metagenome | isolation source: 20 cm soil or saprolite under Garry oak tree replicate 1 | place: USA:California | collected 2016-06-15 | reverse complement strand
CTTGCGGTGTTCTTTTAGGAACTCGTTAAGCAGCATCGCGTTCACTGCCTCGTAGCGCACGGTGTTCACTTTTCCGTCCTCATCGCGAACGACTAGATCGGGGTTCACCTTTTCCACCTGCTCTGCCACAAGGCCGAACTGCGAGATACCATCAGGGTCAAGTTCCTGCTTGTAGCGGAACGTCACCGGTTTGAGCGCAAGGATCGCTTCGCTGGCCTTGTCCATCGGCTTGATTGCCTCCTTGTAACGCGCGGAGGACTGAATCGTGGCGAGGTGACCAAGAGAATTCACAAATACCGGAACACCACCTGCAGCTGTGTTGCCATAGATGCCCCCGATGAATGTGCGAACTTCGGTACCTTTCCCGATCCGAATCGTACCGTTTTCCTGCGCGATGCCAACATTACCGATATAGATGTTATTGTTGCCAGTGGTGACGTTGATACCAGCTTGGTTACCAATCGCAATATTTCCGCTTCCGCTTCTGTTATTCCCAAGCGCATCAACACCATCGGCCGTGTTGGCGCTACCGATCTTATTGTGAAGGAGGGCGTTGACCCCGCTACCGGTATTGTTGTTACCCGTGGTGTTACTAGTGAGCACATTGAGGCCGGTGGCTGTATTCTCACTGCCAGTTGCGTTGTTACCGAGCGCGCCTCCCCCGTTGGCCGTGTTATCGTTTCCGGTTGTGTTGTTAATGAGCGCGCTCTCTCCGTTGGCCGTGTTGTCGTGGCCGGTGGTATTGGACCGGAGTGCCAAACCACCCGTGGCCGTGTTGTTGCCGCCGGTCTTATTGGCCCCGAGCGCCTGAAGACCATTGGCCGTATTGAGCATCCCAGTGGTGTTCAGTTCGAGCGCGCCTTCCCCGTTGGCCGTGTTGTCGCTGCCGGTTGTATTTGCCGTGAGGGCCTGCCAACCGGTAGCAGTGTTGGAGGTGCCGGTTGTATTGGAGCGAAGTGCTGCCAAACCGGTGGCCGTGTTAGCCGACCCGGTTGTATTAGAAAAAAGCGCCTGAAAACCTACCCCAGTGTTGTGGGCGCCCGCGGAGGTCGAAAAGAGAGCTTGATAGCCAATAGCCGTGTTTCCAACGTAGCCATCCATTAGACTATTCAAGGCTTGATCCCCCTCAGCCGTGTTGCCATTGGGATAGCCTCCGTCCGGTGGCGGGTCAACTGCTCTGACTGCTGGCGAAAGCGCAAACAAGCCGAGCACGAGGAGGACGACAGGAAAACTGCACGGCAAAGACGACCGGCTGATTAGACTTTGGACGTGATGCAGAGTTGCACTGCTGAACGGAGTCGGACGATTCATAGGGAGTTCTTTCTATCCTCCCGGTCCGTTGCTCGCCTTGAAATTGCAAAACTGGAATGGGAGAGGAACTACCGGAAGGAAACAAGCCCTGACCGACCCAGATTTGTTTGACGGAAGGATGCGCGCCAACGTCACCCGCTGTCCAGCCTTATCGTCCTAGGCGCGGCGCTTACGTCCCGAAGGTGAGATTCAGCTTATAATTGCTGACCGACGCGTGCCGAGAGGCAACAGTGAGCCTCAAGTTTCGTTTTCGCCATTGGTAGATCGCGAACGTTCCAAAGACCGGAATCATCAGAATCCGCGTGGGCGTGAGTTTCTTGGCGGTAATAATTCCGGCAAAGAGTAGCGTAAGGCTCGGGTCCGCGAGCTATTTTATTTCATCGGCGGCAAGCTTTGCGCTACCGCTCGGGTCATTCCGAGCCGCGCAGACGGTGAGGAACCTCACCAATGGTCAAGCGGCATGCGGTTTGTTGGAAGGCCGGCGCCGAAAGCTAAAAGCTTGGAACGAATAATTCCTCACGTTTGCTGATAGCTGGATCTCACGATTGTCCGGGTACCTTCTGACCAACTGCGAGGTCCCTCCCTACACTCGGGATGACAGGCAAATGGTTAACTACGTCTTGAGCCCTGCCCCGGCAAACTGCTTCTGCCCTGCGTGTTTCCCTTCGCAGAATTCTTCGATCATCTTCTTGTTGAACGCCGGAATATCGTCGGGCTTGCGGCTGGTAACGAGTCCGTTATCCACCACCACTTCTTCGTTCACCCAATTGCCACCAGCATTTTTCACATCGGTTTGAATGTGTTCCCACGACGTTAATTTGCGTCCACGAACGACACCGGCGTCGATCAACACCCAGGGCGCGTGACAAATTGCGGCCACTGGTTTGCCTTCCCGGAAAAAATGTTTCGTGAACTCAAGGGCATCGGGCGTCGCACGCAATTCATCCGGATTCATTAGGCCACCCGGAATCATCAGTGCATCAAATTCCTCCGGCCGCGCTGCATCGAGTGGGATATTGACGTCGAACTTGTCACCTTTATCCGCGTGATTCATTCCCTGAATTTGTCCCGGTTTAGGCGAAACGATTTTCGTTTCCGCACCCGCTTCCTCCAGCGCTTCACGCGGTTTAGTCATTTCCACCTGTTCGAATCCATCAGTGACCAGAATCGCCACCTTTTTCCCATCCAATTTGCCCATAACAATTTCCTCCCAGTTGAATTTTGTTTCGCATCGGTTAGTTGCCGACCATCAAAAAAGTTTCGCGACCGCTGGGGCGATCGGTCGTAAATCGAAAACCGTTTGGTCTGCGCCAGCGCGCGAGTAAGATTCGGCCGCACGCCGATGTGGCGAAATGGCAGACGCAACGGACTTAAAATCCGTTGGGCTTTAAACGGCCCGTGCCGGTTCGAGTCCGGCCATCGGCAGGTTTGATCGCGGTGAGTTTTGCACTTGCCCGTCGGCCATGTAAAACATAGTATTACACCATGACCAAGACCATTTCCAAGATCGGCAATTCTCAGGGAATTATTTTTGACGCGGCGTTGATGGATTTGGCGCGAGTCAAAGTGGGCGATCAAATGACAGTTACCGTGCATGAGGGAGGCTCGATTGTTTTGACTCCAGTCCGGCCGGTTCTGGACCCTGCGAAAGCTGGCGGGATGGCAAAGCAGCTGATTCGGAAAAACGCGGCCTTGTTTAAACGACTTTCGTGAAACGGCCGCTTACGCATTTAACTGCGTCTGCGGTGAAAGCGATTCATAGCGAAGTGCTCGCAGCGCACGGTGGATCGGCGGGCATTCGTGATGAAGCCTTACTCGAGTCGGCAGTCGCTGCTCCCCAGGCGACCATGATGGGACAGGCGCTTATCACTGATCCGATTGAAATCGCGGCAGCATATCTTTTTTACCTCTGTCGGAATCACGCGTTTATCGATGGGAATAAGCGGACCGCCTTAGCCTCGTGCCTGGTTTTCCTCCAAATGAATGATTTGTTGCCATCGGCCAAGTTGCCAATCGACGAATGGGAAGAACTGGTCCTCGATGTCGCGTCGGGCAAAATTGATCGTGAGCAAACCACTCGTCGGCTCCGAAAATTAGTGCGCAAGCTGACTTGATTTCACACCGACTTTTTTCGGAAACTTAAAGCGATGGCATCGTTATTTATTCCGGTAATTCTCGGGACCACGCGTAAAGGGCGGCGTAGCGAACACGCAGCTCGTTTTGTTTTCGAGGAAACGAAGAAGCGGGCTGAGGTGGAAACGGAATTCGTGGACATCTGTAATATCCCGATGCGGTTGGATGACGCCGGCGAGCAAATGAAGGATCCGGCGTTTTCCGATCTGGTGACGCGGGCGGACGGATTGATTCTGGTAGTGCCGGAATATAACCACGGTTATCCGGGTTTGTTGAAGCATGCCCTCGACATGAACCTCGAAGAATACATCCATAAAGCCGTGGGGATTTGCGGCGTTTCGGCTGGTCCTTTCGGCGGCGCGCGCGTGATTGAAGCCTTATTACCGGTGATGCGCGAGCTCGGGCTCGTCACTATTTTCAACGACGTTAATTTTGGACATGCTGCGAAAATTTTTGGCGAAGATGGAAGGCTTCTCAATGAAAGTTTCGTGGGACGGACTGCCAAATTCCTCGATGAACTGATTTGGATGTCGCGCGTGTTGCGTTACGGCCGCGAAAACGTTGCGCCGGCGTAAAGTCCATCTCATAACGCGGGGCAGCGCTGTGACGCCTCTTTGCCGGGGAGCGCACGCGTCTCGCGTGCTGTTGTTGGCGCCTCGCCAACGACTTTCTTTGAATTGAAAAAGCATTTCGGCGAGGTGCCGAAAGTCCGAGCCGGACTGGCGTAGCACGCAAGGGCGCGTGCGCTCCCAGAACCCGAATCGCAGACCCCTAGAACTTGCCTGACCGCGAGAGATATCAAGGTTCATCCTACAAGAGATCGTCGTTGTCGCGGGGATTTTGAGACTAAGGCACAATCGGCACGTCAAGAACGCTGGGGTGTTCAGCGTCGTGCAGAATCCGCACATGCGCGGTGTGCGCATCTTTCGCGGTTTCGTTCGCCACTACGCTGCCGAAGTTATAATTTTTCTCGAAATAGATTGAGTTGGGCGCGCTGACTACGAGCCGGAGCCGACTACCTTTCGCCATTTGACGGGCAATGAAAAGACCGGGGTTGAGATCGCAGCGCACGATTTCGCCCGGCTTGACCAGCTTCTCCTGTCGAACCGACTCGCGGTAACGCAAGCGCCGGACATCGCTCCAAAGCGCGATGCTGGTCCCATCGGCCAGAATTTCATCAAGCTCGGCCGTGACATCGGTGTCCGGAACGTCGGGGGAAATCCACAGCGTCAACTTTGGACAGCCCAGAAGCGTCGTTTCCTTCGGGACCGGATCGCTATGGTAAACAAGCCCGTCCTTGCCGATGCTAAGAGCGCGGCGCTGGTCGAGTCCGGCGGTCTTTTCGTTGTCTACGTTCTCCACTTCTTCGCCGCGATGAACATCTAACGGGTCGTAGATGTATTCGTCCGCACCGGTAGCCGCCGGTTTTTCGCTTAAAGTCCCGGAGTGAAAGACGCCGTTCCCTCCACCATCGGTGGCGTCGAGATAAAGCGGGTGATGGTTTGCCGTCAGCTTGTCGAAGTCCTCGGCATATTTCCATTCGCCGTTTGCTCCGCTGTTTCCGGGGGCTAACAAATAATAGGCGACGCGATCTTTGAGGAAGTCCGGTTTGGTGCCGGATTTCATGGTCCAGTCGTACCATTGCCGATGCAGATCGTTCAGATCGATGATAGCGGCGCCGCCTAATTTCACTCCGCCGACTTCATCCGTGGGTGTGCGAGTGCCGGCATGGTCCCACGGCCCGATAATCAGAAAATGTTTCGCCCGTGTTTCGGCGGATGCGTTTGCCAGATGATCGCGATAGAAGGTGAGCGCGCCTAATTCGTCGCCATCATATTGTCCGGTGATGGTGAGAATCGGTAGCGTAACCTTGGCGAATTGCTCGTGCGTTGGCACCATGGCATCGTAATAGGCATCGACCATGGGATGTCCGATGACGCGCTGAAAATTCGGCGACGGATTACCGATGAAACTATCCAGGGTTTTGAAGGGAATGTGTTGCTTGTAAGCGTCGAGAAATTTCGCGCGCCAGAATTTCGAGTCGGCAAACAGATTTTGCTGGCTGGCGCGACCGCTGGTGAGGGTGAACCATTGCATGTCATACGCGATGCCAACGTTATTGGTGAACGGAAAATCTAATCCCGGATGTGCCGCCGCCGCCGGTACAATCGTGGTGAGGTGTGGAGGCAATTCCTTGGCCGTCGCCCATTGATCGAATCCGGCGTAGGAACCTCCCCACATCGCGACCTTGCCGTCGCAAAACGACTGTTTCGCGAACCACTCTACTATGTCATAACCATCACGCGCTTCGTTAGCGAACGGCTCGAACTCGCCGCCGGAATTTCCGCGTCCGCGCACATCGACCAGAGCAAAGGCATAGCCATGTGAAGCGAAGTAGGCGGCGCGGGCATGGTAACTGTCGGAAATGTAAGGCGTGAGGGTGAAAATGACTGGAGTCCGGCCAGCCGTTGCGTTCGCTGATTTGGGAAGATAAAGGGTGGCATTCAATTCCACCTTGTCGCGCATGGGAATCTTTACTGCCCAGCGGAGATCATAATCAGCGGGAGGAACCGACGGACTCGGCTTGGCGACGGGCTCCGGGGTGGGGGAAGTTTGCGCAATGGCGAGGGGCGCGAACACTAAGAGAGACAAAATGACAAGCGGTGCAGCAATCGGTCGATCTTTCATAAAGGAGATGCTCTATCGAATCGAACTTGGAAAAGGAAGGCAAGCTGGCGGATGAATCGAGGTTTTCAACTTAACGAAGCTGATTTGGAGGAAACGTTTGCGCGATCCTCCGGCCCCGGTGGGCAGCACGTTAATAAAGTCTCGAGTGCGGTTACGCTGCGCCATCGGCCGAGCGGCGTGAGGGTGACGGTGCAGGATTCGCGTTCGCAAGCGACCAATCGTCGAATCGCACGAGAGCGATTAGCGGCCGCGATAGAACAGGAGCGCACGAAAGATCGCGCCGCAAAACGGGCTCTGCGCGAAAAAGAGCGGAGAAGAAAATCTCCGCGTCCGGCGAAATTAAAAAAACGAATCCTCGAATCGAAACGAAAACGCAGCGAATTGAAAAAGCAGCGTGGCAAACTCGAGATGTAACAAGAAACAGGAGGCGGCTCGTTCCACCTTGCATCATGAAAGAAGTGAGGTGGATCGGCCGCTCCGCGGGCGATGCTAAAAAGTGGCGCCGAAGGCGCAATACTCTAATATCGAGCAAGGGACTGCTCGATCCACTGGGATGGAAGAACTAAAGTTTGGCATCATCGGCACGGGATGGCCGGGCCAGCAGCATGCCATTGCTCTGGCAGAAATTCCGGATGTCAAATTGCACTCTTGTGCCGACACCAATTCGGAGCGGCTCCGAAGTTTTGCCAAAACTTACCGCTTGGAAAGTTCGTTCGAGGATTATCAGGAATTGTTACGTGATCGCGATCTGGACGCCGCGATAATTTGTTTGCCGAACTTTTTGCATTTCCCGACGTCCCTGGCTGCGCTGGAAGCGGGCAAACACGTCTTTTGCGAGAAACCCCCGACGATGAACGCCGCGGAAATGAAAGTGCTGCGTGATGAAGCGGAAAAACGCGGATTGATTTATTTTTTTGGGCGCCAGTTTCGATTTACGGCCGCTGTTCGCACCGCCCGGGACATCATCGCCGAAGGACGCCTGGGCAAAATGTATCGCGCCCGCGCCACCTGGGTCCGTTCGCGCGGAATTCCCGCGGGGATTGGTTTGTGGTTCACCGATAAGAAACGCTCTGGTGGTGGTGCGCTTATCGACATTGGCGTGCACGCGCTCGATACTGCCTGGTATTTAATGGGCACACCGCGCCCCGTTTCGATCAGCGCAAAGGTGTTTCGCAATTTCGCGCACTTGGTGGAGGTGCCAGTATTTGATGTTGAAGATGAGGCCCACGCTTTTATTCGTTTCGCCAACGATGCGATCGTGGAACTGGAGACGAGCTGGGCCGCGAATTTGACTGACGAGACGCCGGTCGGTCCGGAATGGGTCGATCGCGAATCAAATAATTGCGTTCTTTTTGGAACAAAAGGGACGCTGCGATTAAAACCACTGACCTTATTTGAAGACGAAAACGGAAAGCTCGTGACTGTGCCGTTGGAGCCGCGTTACAGCGAAAGCAGTTTCGAAATGCAACTGCGCAATTTTGCCAATGCCATCCGCGGTCAGGCGCCGGCGATAAACAATGCCGAGCAGGCAGTTGAATTGATGGAGATGATCGATGGAATTTACGCCTCGAGCGAGCTGGGGCGCGAAGTTCCAGTGGCGTAATCAGAGAAAAAAATTTCGCGAGAAATACATCTGTCCGCGGCACTTGCGCCGAACTCTCAGCAAAGGAAGTTCAAACTATGAAAATATTCATCCTTCTTACCGCAACGGCTGTCATGCTTGGCTTGAGTTCGTGCGCCTCGGAGCCGGCCGCGACCACGACCACCACAACTCACGAGTCCACGACTGTGGCACAGCCGGCGGCGACGCAGCAGACCACAACTACTCGCAGCACCGGTTACTAGTCGCGACCTGACTTGCAAGGGGCGCGCAGCCGAATGGCGGCGCGCTCTTTTCTTAACCCGCAGGAGTCTCGATTTCGGCCTTCGCCTCTTCTTCCGCCTGGCTGACAACAGGCGCAATCGCCTGTAATTTTTCGCCTTCCCGCAAAGTAAGGAGTTTCACTCCCATGGCATTGCGGCCGGTCTCACGTATTTCCTTTACCCGCGTCCGAATGAGCTGACCTTTGGTTGTGATCAGCATCAATTCATCGATATCGGTGACCGTGAGCGCGCCGACGACATTGCCGGTCTTGTCTCCCGTCTTCATTGTGATAATTCCTTTGCCGCCGCGCGATTGTTTTCGGTAATCATCAAACGGGGTCCGTTTGCCGATCCCGTTCTCGCCCGCAACCAGCAGCATCGCCGTCGGGTTTACGATCGCGCTGGCAACAACGTGATCATTTTTTTCCGGTCGAATTCCCCAGACACCAACGGTGTTGCGTCCCTGGTCTCGCAACTGTTCTTCGTGAAAACGTAAACTCATTCCTTCTTTGGTGATGAGGACGAGCTCATCGTTGCCGGAGGTAAGTTTCGCGTCGATCAAACAATCGTCGGGCTCAATTTGGATGGCGATGATTCCGCCTTTTCGCACGTTGGCGTAATCGGAGAGATTCGATTTTTTTACGATGCCAGAGCGGGTCGCGAAAATGATATGCAGGTTTTCGTCCCAGGTGTTGTCGGCTGCGTTTGGACCAGTGCCGGCGCGTTTTGATTGAACCCGAATCGTCGCGGCGATTTTCTCATTCGTGCGTAGCTCGAGAATATTGGCAATGGAACGTCCTTTGGCGGCGCGGCCCATCTCCGGGATCTCGTAAACTTTCTCGACGTAAGCGCGTCCTGATTCAGTAAAGAACATCAGAAAATCGTGCGTCGTAGCGGCGAAAAGATGCTGCACGAAATCGCCTTCCTCTTCCTGAGTAGCGCCTTCGCGCGTCGACATTCCGATCACACCTTTGCCACCGCGCCGCTGCGCGCGAAAGGCGCTCACCGCGGTCCGTTTGATGAATCCGCCATGGGTGATGCTGATGATGCAGCCCTCGTTCCGGATCAAATCCTCCATCGCGATTTCGCCCTCATCCGGCACGAGCTGAGTCAGTCGCGGAGTGGCGTACTTGTCGCGAATCTCGCGCAGCTCTTTTTTGATGATGGTAAAGACGCGCTGCTCTTTTGCCAGGATGTCGCGCAAATCCTTGATCGTATCGAGTAGCTCCTTGTATTCGTTGACGATTTTTTCGCGTTCAAGTCCCGTTAGTTGATACAATCGAAGCTCCAGAATCTGGTTGGCCTGATGTTCGCTGAAGGCATAGCGCCCTTCCGTCAGCCGCGCTTCGTTGCGAATGAGAATGCCGATCTGTTCGACTTGTCGTTTGGTGAAATCGAAGGCGAGAAGTTTAATGCGCGCTTCCTCGCGATTGGCCGACCCGCGGATGATGCGAATAAACTCATCCAGGTTCGCCAACGCGATCAGATAGCCTTCGAGCGTTTCCGCGCGCTCTTCCGCTTTGCGCAATTCGAAACGGGTGCGGCGAAGAACAACCTCGCGTCGGTGCTCGATATACGCCTGGTTAGCAACTTTGAGTGGCAACAATTTTGGCCGGCCATGATCGATCGCCAGCATGTGCACCGCGAAGGACGATTCCATCGCGGTATGCTTGTAAAGATTGTTAATCACAACCTTCGGATTTCCGTCGCGCTTTAGCTCGATTACTACCCGGGTGTTTTCGTCCGATTCGTCACGGATCGCGGTGATGTCAGAGAGAATTTTGTCGTTCACTAGTTGCGCGATGCGCTCGACCAGCGTCGCGCGATTGACGTTGTACGGAATTTCCGTGATCACGATCTGCTCACGATTGCCTTTGAGTTCTTCGACGCCGGCCTTGCCGCGCACTTTCATGCTGCCGTGCCCGGTCTCGAGATATTGGCGAACGCCGGCTGTGCCGAGGATAGCGCAGCCCGTCGGAAAATCCGGGCCTTGCACGAACTCCATCAGACCGTCGAGCGTGATATCGGGGTCGTCGATTTGTGCGCAGATGGCGTCAATAACTTCGCCAAGGTTGTGCGGCGGAATGTTTGTAGCCATGCCGACCGCGATGCCGGTCCCGCCGTTGACCAGAAGATTCGGGAACGCGCTGGGAAAAACCGTCGGCTCCGTCCGCGTTTCGTCATAATTGGGAACGAAATCGACCGTATCCTTCTCCATGTCGGTCATGAGGGCGGCGCCGAGATGCGTCATGCGCGCCTCGGTGTAACGCATCGCCGCCGGCGGATCGCCTTCGACCGAACCAAAATTTCCCTGGCCATCGATGAGCGTCTCGCGCATGGCCCATGGCTGCGCCATGTGCACGAGCGTCGGATAAATCACCGCCTCGCCGTGCGGATGATAGTTACCGCTCGTGTCACCACAAATCTTTGCGCATTTGCGATGCTGCCGATTCGGGAACAGCGAGAGATCATGCATCGCATAGAGGATGCGGCGCTGGCTTGGCTTCAACCCATCGCGCGCATCCGGCAACGCGCGCGAAATAATTACTGACATCGAGTAATCCAGGAAGGATCTCGAGACTTCTTCGGCGACGCTGATGGGCTCTACTTTTTCGTTCGCGTTATACACAGTAAAGAAATGGCGAATGGCCCGCCTTCGCATCGCTGGCGCGGCCAGCGAATAACGAATGAATGACGAAGCACGAATGTTTCCTTCGTCATTCCTTACACATCCAGGTTGCGCACGTTAAGCGCGTTGTCTTCGATGAATTGGCGGCGCGGTTCGACCACGTCGCCCATCAAAATCGTAAACATCTTGTCGGCATCGACCGCATTGTCTTCGTTCAGATCGACTTTCAGCAATTTACGTTTCTCCGGATTCATTGTCGTCTCGAACAATTCCTTGGCGTTCATTTCACCGAGACCTTTGAACCGTTTGATCTGCACACCGCGACGCCCGATGTCCAAAATCTTTTGCAAAATCTCGGGGATGGAAAAAAGCGGATAAGAAATTGCGCGATCTCCTTCGCCTTCGATCAATTCAAAAATCGGACGATCGCTCGCCGCATAATGATTGACCTTCAACCCCTTGCGAGCGAGCTCGGCGATGATCTTGTGAATGGTGGTGGATTCGTGAAGCTCAACGAGCCTGGCCCGGCGCCGGCCGGTCCCGTTTGTCTTCGCCGGTGCATCGAGCGGCAAAAGCTCCTGCTGCGTGTCGGTATCGAAAAGATTGAGATCGGTGTTCTCCTGGTGAAAACGCCGAACCGCTTTCTCATCGTGGAAATAATGAACGCTCTCATCGTTTCCTTCGCGAACTTTGACCAGGTAAGCGGGGAGCTTGCCCGATTTCGATTCGCGTTCCGCCAGAAAACTCTCGAAGTCGCCTCCATGTCGTCGAATCGATTCACTCAGCTTCGCTAGTTTCTCGAGTGATTCGAGAATGTCTTTGAGTTGCGCCGCCGTAATCTCTTTGTCATCGGCCAGGTTCTTTAGGCGCACGTCTTCCGCGCCGAGTTTGATCAAAATTTTGTTCAGCTCGACGTCGTCCTCGACGTATTCCTCGCGCTTCTTGCGCTTGATCTGGTAAAGGGGCGGTTGCGCGATATAGATTTTGCCGGACCGCACCAGCTCGGTCATTTGGCGATAGAAAAATGTTAGCAAGAGCGTGCGGATGTGTGAGCCGTCCACGTCGGCATCCGTCATGATAATGATGCGGCCGTAGCGCAGTTTTGAAATGTCGAAGCTGGCTTCGTCCTTCGCGCTCGACGCGCCGTCTTCTTTCGGCTTCCCGATTCCGGTCCCGATCGCCGTGATCATCGACTGGATTTCGTTGTTCTTTAGAAATTGATCGATGCGCGCTTTTTCAACGTTAATCAGCTTGCCGCGAATCGGCAGGATCGCCTGGTAACGGCGGTCGCGGCCCTGTTTGGCCGAGCCGCCTGCGGAATCGCCCTCGACGATGTAAAGCTCGGTCAAATCCGGGTCGCGCTCCGAACAGTCCGCCAGCTTGCCCGGTAACCCACCGCCGGTGAGCGCGCCTTTGCGAATAGTCTCTCGCGCTCTCCGCGCCGCTTCCCGCGCCCGCGCGGCCGTTAGCACTTTATCAAAAATGCGCCGCGCGATCGGGGGGTTCTGATCGAAGTAATTCATTAACCCGTCGTAAACAGCCGAGTTCACCACGCCATCGATCTCGGTGTTGACCAACTTCACTTTGGTCTGCGATTCGAACCGCGGGTTCGGCAGTTTAATGCTCAATACACAAACCAATCCTTCGCGAACGTCGTCGCCCGAAATGGATGGATCCTTTTCTTTGGTCAGGCTGTTCGAGCGCGCGTATTGATTGATTGCTTTCGTCAGCGCGGTGCGAAAGCCGGTCAGATGCGTTCCGCCGTCTGGATTAGGAATGGAGTTGGCGAAACAAAGAATCTGATCGTTGTAGCTATCGTTATACTGGAGAACGCAATCCACAAAGGTCTCGTCGCGTTGTCGCGAAATGTTGATCGGTTTCGGATGAATGACTTGTTTGTTCTCGCCCAGTTGCCGGACGAATTCGTCAATGCCGTGCTTGTAAAAAAATGTCTCTTTTTTGGGCGGATCGATCCGCTCATCGGACAGTGCGATTTCGAGTCCGGGATTTAAGAACGCCAGCTCGCGCAATCGCGTGGCCAGACGCTCGAACTTAAATTCCGTCGTGATGGTGAAGATCGTCGGATCGGGCAAAAATGTAATCAGCGTGCCGGTGTTCTTTTTGTTTTTGATTTCTCCGATGACGCTGAGCTTTTCGGTTGTTTTGCCGCGCTCGAACGCCATGTGGTAGACCTTGCCCTCGCGCGTGACTTCGACCTTGAACCAATCCGAGAGGGCGTTGGTGCATTTCGCGCCGACGCCATGCAAGCCGCCGGAATATTTGTATGCCCCCTGACCGAATTTTCCGCCAGCGTGCAAATTGGTCAGTACCAGCTCCACCGC
>WNGI01004101.1_pt1 | contig 12966 bp, 10 predicted proteins | sample 5400621 | NCBI WGS metagenome assembly WNGI01 (sample SAMN13153374, study PRJNA577476) | soil metagenome | isolation source: 20 cm soil or saprolite under Garry oak tree replicate 1 | place: USA:California | collected 2016-06-15 | reverse complement strand
CGTCGAAGCCCATGCCGTCGTCGAGCGCTGCCTCGATCTCGCTCGGCGTCACCGCAAAGCTCTTCAGGTGGCCCTCGATGTCCGTGAACCAGAGGAGGACGAATTCGATCCCCTCCTTCTCGATCCGCCCCTGCACCCGCCTGCGGGAATCCTCGCTCGATGTCGCCCTGTTGCGTGTCTCGACCTGCGCCATGAAATCCTCCCTTGAAACGCGAAAAGCCTCAGGCGCAGACGAGGCGCCCGAGGCTCCATTGCCTCACTGACGGACGGAGTCTATACGGTGACGCCGTGCGCCTACTCGTCACCGGTGGTGCGGGGTTCATCGGCTCGCACTTCGTCAGGCGGATGCTCGCGGCCGGCGAGGACGTGGTGGTGCTGGACAAGTTCACGTACGCGGGGAATCCGGCCAACCTGCCCGAAGGGATCGATTGCCGGCGAGGCGACATCGCGACGCGCGGGGAGGTTGACCAGATCGGCCCGGTCGACGCGATCGTCAACTTCGCCGCCGAGACTCACGTCGATCGGTCGATTCTCGGCCCGGAGGACTTCGTGCGCACCGACGTCCTGGGGACCCTCGTGCTGCTTCAGGCGGCCGGGGAGCTGAGCGCCCGATTCGTCCAGGTGTCGACAGACGAGGTCTACGGGGACGTCGAGCCGGGCTGGTCGTCGCGTGAGGACGATCCCCTGCGGCCCTCGAGCCCATACAGCGCCTCGAAGGCCGGCGGCGACCTCCAGGTGCTCGCAGCGGTGAGGACCTTCGGCGTCAACGCTTCGATCACGCGAGGCTCGAACACCTACGGGCCCAACCAGTATCCGGAAAAGGTGCTCCCGCTCTTCGCAACGAACGCACTCGACGGCGAGCCGCTACCGCTCTACGGCGACGGGCGCCAGGTCCGCGATTGGCTCCACGTCGACGACCACTGCGCGGCGATCGAGCTCGTGCTCCGACAGGGGGAGGCGGGCGAGGTCTACAACGTCGGCGCAAACGAGGAGCATGAGAACGTCGAGCTCACGAAGCTGATCGTCGAGCACCTCGGCGTAGATCCGTTACTCGTCCGGAACGTCGAAGACCGCGCGGGGCACGACCGGCGCTACTCGCTCGAGACGGCGAAGGTCCGCTCGCTCGGCTGGCAGCCGAGGCGCGATTGGGCCGACGGCGTGCGCGCGACCATCGACTGGTACCGCGACAACCGCGACTGGTGGGAGCCGATCAAGCGCTCGGGCGGGTTCCGCGAGTACTACGACGAGCAATACGCGACGCGGCTGGCTTAGGGCTTAACAGTTCTGCTGCGCCTGCTCTCGGAGCCGGTCGATCTCAGAGCGTTGACCCTGAATCGCCTCGGAGCGGTCGAGGAGCTCGAGCACGCCGTCGCAGCTGCCGAGCTGGAAGCGCGTGAACGCAAGGTTGTAGTCGGCGTAGGCCTCGTCGAGTGACCTCGAGCCCTGAAGCTTCTGCACGGCGCGCTCCAGCAACGGCAGCGCTCCCGCATAGTCACCTGCCTGCATCTTCCTGAACCCGGCGGTGTTGAGCGCTGCGCCAGCGGCGCCCGGGGCGACCCCGGCGCTGGGGGCCGTCGTAACGGTGACAGGCTTCGGCACCGTCGTGACCTGACCCTGCGTCGTCACCGTTCGAACCTGCGTGACCACGGTCGTAGGCGCCGGCGGCCTTGCACTGTCACCACGCGTGAGGAAGTACGCGAGCAGCGCACCGGCGACCGCGCCGGCGAGCAAGAGCGCGGCGAGTAGCAGCCAAGCACCGCCTGAGGAACGCGCTCCTGGCGGGTAAGGCGCGTACGCGGCTTCTTCGACTCCTCGCATGGGGCGCGTCGCCGCCGTCGGCAGCGGCGCAACCGCGGCGAGCTCCCCTGTCGCTCCAGCGGCCTCGCTGAACGCCGACCTCAGTGCGGCAACGAACTCGCCGGCGGTCGCGTACCGCTCGGCCGGATCCTTCGCGAGCGCCTGCCCGAAGACGCGATCGAGCTCAGGCGGGAAATCTCCGGCGGCAGAGATCGCCGGAATCGGGGCATTGATGTGCGCCGCCGCTTCCGCGGTCGTGCTCTCCGATTCGAACGGGCGTCCTCCCGTGAGCAGCTCCCACGCGACGATCGCGAGTGCATAACGGTCGCTCGCTGCGCTCGCGCGATCGCCCTGCGCCTGCTCGGGCGCGAAATATCCGGCGGTTCCCAGCACAGTCCCAGTCATCGTCAGGGACTCCATGCCGGCAGAGCTTGCGATCCCGAAGTCGGCCACGTGAACATGGCCCTCGCCGTCGAGCATCAGGTTCGCAGGCTTGACGTCACGATGGACGACGCCTTCACGGTGCGCCGCGTCGAGTGCGCGTGCCGCTTCTTCGAGCCACGTGAAGACACGTTCCGGTGGCTGTGCCCCACCGCTTCGGAGCACATCGTCGAGCGAACCGCCGCCGAGGTACTCCATGACGATGTACGGACGGTCGTCGTGCTCGCCGACGTCGTAGATCGTGACGGTATTCGGCTCTCCCGAGAGACGGGCTGCAGAGAGCGCCTCGCGCATGAAACGTTCGCGGACGGACTCGTCGTGGGCGTAGCGCTCTGCCAAAACCTTGATCGCCACGACACGGCCGAGCACCGAATCGGTCGCGCGGTAGATGTCGCCCATGCCGCCGCGTCCGATCTGCTCGGGGCCGCGGTAGCGGGGCGGGAGGATGGCGATCTTCACGGCCACAGTCAGGAAACGGATTTCCCCCGTTCATGGTCGCGCAAAACGATGAGATGAGGGTTCCGTAAAGAAAGCCGCTGCTCATGAGACCCTTTGCTAGCCTCGGTCGCGTCCTGGCTGGGTCAGCTCGATGCGTCGAACCCTCGTACTCGTCTCCGTTCTCGTGCTCGCCGCCGGCTCGGCGGCACCTGCCCGGACGGACGCACAGCCTGTTCCCGCCGGAGCTGCGACGTTCCTCGTCACCGGCCACGGTTGGGGACACGGCGTCGGCCTGAGTCAGTACGGGGCGTACGGCTACGCCCAGAAGGGCGTCTTCTACGAGAACATCGTGCTGCATTACTTCCCCGGGACGGAGCTCGGAGCCGCACCGGTCTCGCGCGTTCGAGTGCTTCTGACGACCGGGATCGCCAAACTGGACATCGGTTCGACGGCTGGCTTCAACGTGCGCGACGGGAGCGGGGCGGTGCACACCGTCACTGCAGGGAAGTACACGCTGACGCCCGCGCTCAAGCTCGCGGTGGACGGGCAGACAGCGTCACGTGCGCTGCCCGGCCCGCTGCTGTTCCAGCCGGGGACCGCCGCGCTCGGTCTCAAGCACCGCTATCGCGGGTCGATCCAGGTCGACGTCACCGCCGGAAAGCTGCGGGCGATCAACATGGTCGGGCTGGAGCAGTACCTCTACGGGGTCGTCCCGTCGGAGATGCCGTTCACGTGGCTTCCCGAGGCCCTCAAAGCACAAGCCGTGGTCGCGCGCTCGTACGCATTGGCGACGCGCAGGACCGGTGCGTTCGATCTCTATTCGGATACGCGGAGCCAGGTGTATCTCGGGATCGAGCACGAGAAGCCGTCGACGAATGCCGCCGTCAATGCGACAGCCGGCCAGGTCGTGCTCTACGAGGGACAGGTCGCAAAGACATACTTCTTCTCGACGTCCGGCGGGCGCACAATGTCGGCCGAAGACGCGTGGGGCGAGCCCGTCCCCTACCTCGTCTCGGTTCCGGACCCCTACGACTCGATCTCTCCACACCACGACTGGGGACCGCTCGTCTTCACGGGCGCGAAGCTCGCAAAGGTGCTGAAGATGAAGGGCCGCGTCGTCGATCTGCAGCCGGAGCTGAACTCCTCAGGCCGGATCAAGGTGCTCAACGTCATCGGCACGAAGAGCACGCTCGCCATGCAAGGCGCGGACCTGCGCCGCAAGCTAAAACTGCAATCGACCTGGTTCAGCGTCGGCGTCCTCTCGCTGACCGCTCCCACAAAGCCCGTCACATACGGAGGACGCGGCAAGCTGACGGGAATCGCTCGAGGACTGACGCAGGCGGTGCTGCAACAACTGCAGGGAGACACCTGGACCGATGTTGCGTCGCTGAAAGGCGACCAGGACGGGGTGATCACGGCGCTCGTGAAGCCGACGGTTACGACGCGCTACCGGCTGTCGAGCGGAAAGGTGAGCGCGGAGCCGGTGCGCGTTCCGGTTGCGCCGCTCGCGCGCTTCTATCCGGCTCGAACGCAGGACCGGCTCACCGGCTACGTCCGCCCGACGTCGCTCGCCGGGACGACGGTCCTGATCCAGAGGCAACAGGGCGAGGCCTGGCCGACGGTCGGGCAGGCCACCGTCGAGGCAAACGGTGATTTTCTTGCGAGGTTGCAGCTCACGACCGGGGTCTACCGCGCACGCGTGAGCTCGGGCCACGGGTTCGTGGTCGGCTTCTCGCCGGTGCTCCAGGTCTCGACCTCGTGAGGACAACGGCTCTCGTGGTCCTGGCGCTCGCGCTGGCGCCAACCGCCGCTGCGATGCCGTTTCGCGCGGGCTTCGTCCCGAGCGACCCCCTCGCGCCGAAGCAGTACTACCTGGCTCAGGACCACGCCTTCGACGCGTTCCCGATCGAGCTTCCGGTCGTCAACCCGGTTCGCGTGGCGATCATCGACTCGGGTATCGACGGCAGTCACCCGGAATTCCCGCGCTCCCGGATCTGGCAGGCCAGGAGCTGGGTCGGAGGCAGTCCGCTCACCGACGAGGAAGGCCACGGGACTTTTGTCGCAGGAATGATCGCGGCCTCGATCGACAACAACGAAGGCATCGCCGGCATGGCGTTTCCCGCACAGCTCGTGATCGCCAAGATCGCACGTGCGGACCAATCGATCGACGTGCGCGACGAGGCGGAAGCGATCCGTTGGGCAGTCGACGTAGGCGCACGCGTGATCAACCTCTCGATCGGCGGGCTGCGTGATCCGTTCAATCCACGCCGCGACACCTTCTCGCGCGTCGAGGCGAGTGCGATCAACTACGCGGTGAGCCGCGGTGCCGTGCTCGTCGCTGCCGTCGGGAACTCCGATGACGCACCACAGTCCCCCTGGCCGTTCGCCAGCTATCCAGCTGCGCTACCTCACGTGCTCGGGGTGAGCGCGCTGAGCCCCACCGGCAACGTGCCGCAGTTCTCGAACCGAGACCGCATCTACAACGACATCTCGGCGCCCGGGCAGGAGATCTACTCCACCCTGCCGCGCGCCCTGACCGCGACGCGCCCGCTCTGCCAGAACCAGGGGTATTCCGACTGCGGGCCGGACGAGTTCCGGCACGCGGCCGGCACTTCGTTCGCCGCGCCACAGGTGACGGCGGCGGCGGCTGTCATGCTGGCGCTCCACCCGACGCTGCAGCCCGATCAGGTCATTGACGTGCTCGAGCGCACCGCGACGGACATGAACGCCTCGAACGGCTGCAAACAGTGCCCCCTGCAGCGCGACACGTTCAGCGGTTGGGGGCGACTCGACGTCGCGAAGGCGATCGGCGCGCTCGAGGGCGTCCTGCCGCCGCCGGACCGGCTCGAGCCCAACGACGATGCCGGCGGCTCTGCGGCCAGGCTCGGCACCAGGGTCACCTCCGTCAAAGCGACGATCGATTTCTGGGACGACCAGATCGACGTGTACCGCCTCTATCTGAAGAAGGGCCACAAGGTGAAGCTCACCCTCAACGGGCCGGAGGGCTCCACCTCGAACCTGCTGCTGTGGAAGCCTGGGACGAAGCGCGTGAACGACCTCCATGCCCAACATCTCCGCGCCGCCCAGGCGATCGGCCCCGGTCTTACGCACGGGATCGGCTACAGGGTCAAGGCGAGCGGCTGGTACTACGCAGAGGTGAAGCTCACGGCGGGGAGCTTTGGGCCGTACGAGTTGACGATCTCGCGGCGCTAGAGGCCTAACCGAGCAGTTCGTCGGACCGCACATCACGCAGGACACGCGCGGGATTGCCTACCACTAGAACGCGCGGCGGCACGTCCTTGACGACCACGGCACCCGCGCCGACGAACGCCTCTTCGCCGATCTCGACCGCCGGACAGAGGACGGCTCCGGCGCCGACGCGCGCCCCTCGCCGGATCGTCGGGCCCTTTCGGAGGGCGTGCCGGTTCTCGGTGCGTCCCATGAAGTTATCGTTCGTAGTGATCACGCGCGGCGCGATGAACACGTTGTCCTCGAGAGTCGAATACGCCGTGACGTACGCGTCCGCCTGGATCTTCGTCAGCTCCCCGATCGTCGTGTCGTTCTCGACGAGCGCCCCCCGCCCGATGACCACGTCGTCGCCGACGTCACAGCGCTCGCGGACGCACGCCTGGTCGCCGACGATGACCCGCGCGCCGATGCGCGTCCCTGCGAAGACGATCGCGCCCGTGGAGACGATCGTGCCGGGGCCCAGCTCGAGCGGTGGCAGTTCTTCCTGCTTCGTCGTGGAGCGCGGACCGAGCGTCGGCTGCTTGCCGACGACCGCGTAGTCGAGGATCCTGCAACCATCCCCGAGCACGGTGCCCGGATAGACGATCGCGGTCTCGGCGACCTCGGCGCTCATCGGCTGCTCTTTGGCCGATGAGCGGGGGAAGGGGCGTAAGGGGAAACCGGGAGGTTTCCCCGCTCTTTCTCCCTAAAGAAGGGAGCACGTGAGGGAAACATGGTTTCCCTCACGGGAGCGAGCCGAAGGCGAGCGACCCCCACTCGTTAGGCCGTGACTGTTTCGAGCGACGCCTGCAGCTGCTCGAGAGCGCGCACGACCAGGACACCGTCGCGCGCAGCGCGCATCGGATCGCCCTCGCCCGCCACGAGGTTCAGGAAGTGCCGGCACTCGAGGCGCAGCGGCTCGAGCAGCGGCACCTTCGGGCTGTGGATGTCGCCTGTGCGCGTCCGCCACTCGCCGTAGATCGTCGTCGGCTCTTCAGGTGCCTTGTCGTACACCGTGACCTTGCGCTCGGGCTCCATGTCGTCGAACACCGCCATCTTGTCGCGGCCGACGACCGTGATGCGCCGAATCTTGTGCGGATCGAGCCAGGACAGATGCAGATGCGCGATCTTGCCGGACGGAAAGCGGAGGTAACAAAACACGATGTCCTCGACGTTCGGGTTGAGGAACGCGTGGCCGTGCGCCCACAGCTCGGTCGGCTCCTCGCCGATCAGGTAGAGGAGCACTGATAGGTCGTGCACCCCGAGCGACCAGAGCGCGTTCTCGTGCGTCCGGATCGTGCCAAGGTTCTGCCGGTTGCCGTAGACGCAGAGAACGTCTCCGAGGTCGCCGGAGTCGACGATCTCCTTCAGCTTCTGCACGCCGGGGTGGTAGAGCAGCAAGTGGCCCGGCATCAGAACACGACCGCGCTCCTCGGCGAGCTCGCAGAGCTCTTCCATCTCGGCGCCGCGCATTGCGGGAGGCTTCTCGACGAACACGTGCTTGCCCGCCTCGAGGCTGCGGCGGGCGAGCTCGTGGTGCGTCGGCACCGGGGTCGCGACGACGACGGCATCGACCGAGTCGTCCGCGAGCACGTCCTCGAAGTCGCCGGTCATCGTCGCGGTCGGGTATCGCTGCGCAAGGTCGGCACGCCGCTCGTCGTCGATGTCGCAGAGCCAGGCAAGGTCGCCGAGCTCGTCGAAGTTGCGGGCGAGGTTCTTGCCCCACTGGCCGAGGCCCACCTGTGCGATTCGAGCCACACTCACAACTTCCACACTTTGCCGTTGCCGGTGCCGTTCCTACCGGTTGCGTTCCGGAGATCGACCACAACCTCCGCGCGCTCGACCAGGTCCTCATAGTCGATGGAGCTGTGCGCCGTGACGATCACGACGCAGTCATAGCTCTCGGGCGCGTAGTCGACGGAGCGCAGGCCGTCGAACTCCGGAACGTGAGGGTCGTGGTACGAGACGTCGGTGCCGGCCTTGTGCAGGAGCTCGACGATCTTCTTCGCGGGCGACTCGCGCACGTCGTCGATGTCCGCCTTGTACGACACGCCGAGGATCAGGATGCGTGAGCCCTTGAGCGACTTCTCCGCACCGTGGTTCAAAGCCTGCGAGATCAGCGAGCGGCAGAAGAACGGCATGTTCGCGTTCACCTTGCCGGCCAGGTCGATGAACTCCGTGTAGAAGTCGTACTCGCGCGCCTTCCAGGTGAGGTAGAACGGATCGATCGGGATGCAGTGCCCACCGAGTCCGGGTCCCGGCTTGAAGCTCATGAACCCGAACGGCTTGGTCTCGGCCGCCTCGACGACCTCCCAGACGTCCACCTCCATGCGCTCGCAGAGCTGCGCGAGCTCATTGACGAGAGCGATGTTGACTGCCCGGAAGATGTTCTCCAGCAGCTTCGTCATCTCCGCCGTCTCCGGCGAGGAGAGGGGCACGACGGTGTCGACCGCGGAGCGGTAGAGCTCCACGGCCCGCTCGGTGCAGGCCGGCGTGAGACCGCCGACGAGCTTGGGTGTGTTCTTCGTCGTCCAATCGGTGCGGCCCGGGTCGACACGCTCGGGGGAGAAGGCCAGATGGAAGTCCTCGCCGGCCTTCATGCCGCTGCGCTCGAGAATCGGCTGCAGGCTCTCGCGGGTCGTGCCCGGATAGGTCGTCGACTCGAGCACCACGACCTGACCCTTAGAAAGGCGCGACGCAATCTCGTTGGCTGCGCTCTCGACGATGGTGAGGTCCGGCTCTCGGTGGCTGGACAGCGGCGTCGGCAAAGCGATCAGGATCGCGTCCACCTCTTGGAGTGCGTCGTAGTCGCTCGTCGCCGAAACTCGACCGGCGTCGACGAGCGTCCTGAGGGCCTCCGACGGCACGTCGCCGATGTGGCTTTCGCCGCGGTTGATCCCGTCGACGACGTCCTCGTTCACGTCCACGAGCACGACGTTCTTTCCCGCCTCGGCAAAGACACGTGCAAGCGGCATCCCCACGTATCCGGCACCCACGATCGCGACGTCAGACTTCATCAGCGCACACGGTACTTGGGGGGAGCCGGCGCTACACTACGCACCCGCCCGGGGCCGTTAGCTCAGCTGGTAGAGCAGGGGACTCTTAATCCCAAGGTCGCAGGTTCGATCCCTGCACGGCCCATCTCCGCGCGGAAGTCCGGCCGCTTCGCGGCCATGATGACTTCCGCGCGTTCGCGTGTCGATCCGGGCCGATGCGGCCGATGCCGGCAAGCCGCCATCGGCGGTGGTGAATGAGGAAAACGCTCTTTCGCAGAGTAATGTCAGAGAGTTCGCTCAACCCGTGGGGGGTTTGTTCTGGCGACTCACGTCGAAACCGGATTTCTAGACGACGCCGAACGGCGCTTCGCCGAGGATCTCGGACGACTGCGGCTCCTCCTCGAGGCTTCCTCGACGCTCCTCGGCTCGCTCGACATCGAGGCGATGCTGCCCGAGATCCTCGCCCTTGCCGGCCGGACGCTCGCCGCCGACGCGTACTCCGTCTGGCAGTACGACGACGCCACTGGCATCTGGAGCGTCGGCGCACGCGTCGGGTTGTCGGACGAGTACGTCGCCGCGGCGATGACGGCGATCCGGGGCAACACCGCCACCGTGTCCCTCGACGCGCCAATCGTGGCCGAAGACATCGAGCGGACCGCGTGGCTGACGCCCGAGCATCGGAAGGCACACGCAGCAGAGGGGACGCGTTCGATGATGGCGCTCCCACTCCACTATGGCGAACGAGTCCTCGGAACCCTCGTCGTCTACTACGGCGAAACGCGAAGCTTCAGCGAGTCAGAGAAGAGCACCGCAATGCTCCTGGCCAACCTTGCCGCCGCCGCCATCGGCACCGCTGAGCTCTACCAGGCTCAGCGCCGCCTCGCGGAGGACCACCGCTTCGTCGCCGAGGCGAGCGAGCTCCTCGCATCGTCGCTCGACTACAAGACCACGCTCTCGAATCTCGCAACGCTTGCCGTTCCTCGTTTCGCCGACTGGTGCGCGATCGACATGGTCGGTGACGACGGTTCGATTCACCGCCTGACCGTGGCTCATGTCGACCCTGAGAAAGTGCGCTGGGCCCAAGATCTCGCCGACCAGTACCCGCCGGACACGAGTGCGCCTTACGGAGTCCCGAACGTGATCCGAACGCAGGAACCGGAGCTGTTCAGGGAAATCCCCGACGACCTGCTGCGTGAGGCGACAGCGGACACGCCGGAGCTCCACGCCATCCTCGAAGCGCTCGGCTTGAAGTCCTCGATGTGCGTGCCGCTCGTGGCGCGCGGGCGAGCGCTCGGCGCGATCACGTTCGTCTCCGCCGAGAGCGGCAGACGATACGAGGAAGCCGATCTTGCGACCGCTCAGGACCTAGCGCGCCGCGCCGCGATCTCGGTCGACAACGCCCGCCTGTTCCGCGAGGCGGAGGGCTCGCGACGTGAAGCACAGGAGTCCCTCGCCGTCGTCGACGCGGTTTTCGCCGCAGCTCCGGTCGGACTGGCGTTCATGGACACGAGCTTCCGCTACGTCCGGGTCAACGAGGCGCTCGCAGCAATAAACGGGCTCCCGAGCGAGGAGCATTCCGGCCGTACCCTCCGAGACGTCCTCGGGGAGGACCTCGCCTCCGAGATCGAGCCGCTCCACAGGCAGGTGCTCGAGAGCGGCGAACCGATCCTCGACCTCTACGTCGAGCAGGCGCTACCGACGGCGCCGGGCGAAACCCGCAACTGGCTCGTGGGCTACTACCCGGTCCTCGACGCCGACGAAAACAAGATCGGCGTCGGCGTCGTCATCACCGACGTCTCCGAGCGGGAGCAAGCACGGGCAGCTGCCGAGCGCGCCGGAGCGCGCCTGGCCGTGCTCGCCGAAGCCAGCCAGACGCTGGCATCGACGCTCGATTACGAGTCGACGCTGGCAAGCCTTGCGTCCCTCCTCGTGCCGAGGTTCGCCGACTGGTACGCCGTCGACATCGTCGACGAGAACGGTCTCTTCCGCCGCCTCGCCGTGGTGCACTCCGATCCCGCAAAGTCCGAATGGGCCGAGAAGTCGCGCGACCTCTATCCGCCCGACCTCGAGGAGGACGAGGGCACGGGCCGAGCCGTGCGCACGGGCGAAGCGGTGCTCTACCAGACGATCTCCGACGAGCTCCTCGCCTCCTCGACGAAGGACGCCGCGCACAACGAGATCCTTCACCAGCTCGGCATGGCGTCCGCGATGGTCGTCCCGCTCACAGCCGCCGGGCGCACCTTCGGCGGGCTCATGCTCGTCTCCTCGGACCCCGCTCGTCTCTACGACGAGGACGACCTCGAGTTCGCGAAGCACCTGGGGCGTCGCGCCGCAGTCGCGGTCGACAACGCACGCCTCTACCGTGCGGCCGAGGAACGTGCGCGTGCGGCCATCGTCGTCGAGCACGTCGCCGACGGCGTCCTGCTCGTCGACCAGGACGAGATCATCAGGCTCTGGAACCCGGCGGCGGAGCACATCACCGGTCTGGCCGCACCCGAGACCGTAGGCCGGAGCACTGCTGAGGTCTTCTCACCGTGGAAGACGATCGCGGAGCTCGCAAAGCGCGGCGACCCCCGGCCGGAGACGCAGCCCGTCGAGATCAACGGCCGCGAGCTCTGGCTGTCGATCACCGGTGTCGGGTTCGAGGGCGGCACGGTCTTCGCGTTCCGCGACCTGACGGCGGAGCGTGCCGTGGAAAAGCTGAAGTCGGACTTCGTCTCCACCGTGTCGCACGAGCTGCGCACACCGCTCGCCGCGATCTACGGAGCTGCCCTGACACTCCGGCGCGAGGACGTCCCACTCGGCGAGCCGCAACGCATGGGTCTGCTCGAGGTGATCGCGAGCGAGTCCGACCGCCTGGCTCGCATCGTCAACGACATCCTCTGGGCGAGCCGGCTCGAGTCGGGAACGATGCAGACCACGATTCAGAAGTGCGACGGCGTCGCGATCGCGCGGAGTGTTGTCGACGCGGCGCGTCACTACATCCCTCCAAGCATCGAGCTCGCAATCAAGGCACCGAAGAAGGCGCCGCTGGTTGCCGCCGATCCGGACAAGGCTCGTCAGGTTCTGACGAACCTCGTCGACAACGCGGTGAAGTACTCACCGGACGGCGGCAGGGTGATCGTCGAGATAACTGTCGAGGGCCCGCAACTTCGCTACGCCGTTCACGACGACGGCCTCGGCGTACCACCTGCGGAGCACCGGCGGATCTTCGAGAAGTTCTACCGCCTCGATCCGGACCTCACCCGCGGCGTCGGCGGCACCGGACTCGGCCTCTACATCAGCCGCGGGCTGCTCGAACGGATGGGCGGTCGCATCTGGGTCGAGTCCAGCGGCACCGGCGGGTCGACCTTCCTGGCCGAGCTCCCGATCGCCGCCGACTAACTGGCAATCCCGACGTCGCCATGCAAGGGTGGAAGCATGGGCGCAGTGGTCTGGGCTGAAGCTCCCGACGACAACGACGGCGAGGCCGCCGACACGGAGGCCCACGGCGAGGTCGACGAAACTTTCGCCTCGCGCCGGCTCAGGCGCTGGTTGAGAGGGATGTTCGGGGGTGGCGAGGCGGTGCAAAAGCCACCCGAGGACGAACAGGAGCGCTAGACGCAGATGCAACGAGGCGGCCCGTAGGCCGCCTCGTCAAGAAGTGTCTCCTTTAGTACGGGGATCCGGCCGGAGGGCCCTCGTCCACGTACGTCGTCCGACGGCGGGTCCAGTACCCGGGACCGCCCCAGGACTGCCAGAACATGAGGGCAAGCAAGATGCTCACCAGCCCGACGCCCATCAGGATCCAGCCGACGGTGGTGACGTCGACCGCCCCCGATGTGGCGTTGACCGCGAACGCGAGGATCGCGCCGACGGCGATCAGGAAGATTCCAACTCCGAGTCCCATTGAGCCTCCTTGGTGATTTCAGTCACCAAGTTCCCCGCCCGCCCGGAGCGGAAACCGCTGCAGCACCGGGGCCGAGTCAAGTAGATTCGCGACGTCCGTGCGTAGGGGCTCGATCGTCCAGCTGATCGTGATCGGCGTCCTGGCCGGCGCCGTCGCGTCTGCCGTCGCGCTCATACC
>WNGI01004100.1_pt1 | contig 12966 bp, 6 predicted proteins | sample 5400621 | NCBI WGS metagenome assembly WNGI01 (sample SAMN13153374, study PRJNA577476) | soil metagenome | isolation source: 20 cm soil or saprolite under Garry oak tree replicate 1 | place: USA:California | collected 2016-06-15 | reverse complement strand
GTTCAAGCGCTGGCCGCCGCAGGCCGCGCACGGGCGCTCGGCGGTGAACTCGCCGAGCGCCGCTCCGTCCTCGGCCGCGAGCGCCTGCCGCAGGACGGTGAGCGCGCCCGGAAGCTCGGCGGAGCCCTCCAGGACCAGGCGGCGGTGGCGCGCGCCGAGGCGCGCGAGCGGCCGGTCGAGCGGCACGCCGGCCGCGGCGAGCGCGCGCAGCAGGCGCCGCTTCGCAGGGCGCAGCTCCGCCACGTCGAACGGGACCAGCGCGCCGGCCTCGAGCGAGCGCGCCGGATCGAGGATCGCCTCGGGGTCGAGGTCGACGGTCACGCCCGCGCCGCCGCAGGCCGGGCAGGCGCCCTGGCGGCTGTTGAACGAGAAGAGGCGCGGGTCGAGGGCCTCGAAGCCGAGGCCGCAGGCGGGGCAGAAGAGCCGCTCGGAGTAGAGCCGCTCGCTCCCGTCGGCGAGCGCGATGAGCGCGCCGCGCCCGAGCCGGAGCGCGCGCTCGACGGCCTCGTCGAGCCCGCTCAGCTCCGGGGGCAGGGTGGCGATCACCAGGTCGATGTCGTGCTCGCGGTAGCGATCGAGGAGCGGCACCCGCTCGAGCGCCAGGCGCCGCCCGTCGATGCGCGCCTCGCGCAGGCGGAGCTTGCGCGCCGCGGCCAGCTCCTCCTTGTGGTAGCCCTTGCGCCCGCGGACGACCGGCGCGAGCAGCGTCACGCGCTGCCCGCGCAGCTCGCGGCGGAGCCGGGTCAGGATCTGGCTCCGCGTCTGCGAGCGGATCGCCTCGCCGCAGCCGGTGCAGTGCTGGACGCCGAGCTTGGCGAACAGCAGGCGGAGGTAGTGGTAGATCTCGGTGACGGTGGCGACCGTCGAGGTGCGGCCGCCGCGCGAGAGGCGCTGCTCGATGGCGACCGTGGGCGGGAGCCCGGTGAGCAGATCGAGGTCCGGCTTCGCCATCACGTTCAGGAACTGGCGCGCGTAGGCGGACAGGCTGTCGACGTAGCGGCGCTGGCCCTCGGCGTGCAGCACGTCGAAGGCGAGCGAGGACTTGCCCGAGCCGGAGAGCCCGGTGAGCACGATCAGCCGGTCGCGCGGCAGCTCGAGGGAGAGGTCGCGCAGGTTGTGTGCGCGCGCGCCCACCAGGCGAATGTGGCCGTTCCCCCTGGCGGCCGCCGGGGCGTACACGGGCGGCGCGTCGGCGATCCTTAGCGGACCCTGCAGCACCTCGGCGAGGAAGCGGCCGGTGTGCGACTCGGGCACGCGCACGATCTCCTCGGGGGGTCCGACGGCGACCAGCCGCCCGCCCGCCTCGCCGCCCTCGGGCCCCAGGTCGATCACCCAGTCGGCGCACTTGACGACCTCGAGGTTGTGCTCGATGACGATCAGCGAGTGGCCGCGCGCCACCAGGCGCGCGAAGCAGGCGAGCAGCTTCTCGATGTCGGCCAGGTGGAGCCCCGTGGTCGGCTCGTCGAAGATGAAGAGGGTGTGCGCCTTGCCCTCGCGGCCGAGCCGCGCGGCGAGCTTCACACGCTGCGCCTCGCCGCCGGAGAGGGTGGAGAGCGGCTGCCCGAGGCGGAGGTAGTCGAGGCCGACGTCGGCGAGCGGCTGGAGGCGAGCCCCCACCTCGGGGACGTCGGCGAAGAACGGGGTCGCCTCGGCGACGGTCAGCTCGAGGACGTCGCGGATCGACCGCCCCCGGAAGCGGACCTCGAGGATCTCCGGCCGAAAGCGCGCCCCGCCGCACTCGGCGCAGGGCACGTAGACGTCGGAGAGGAACTGCATCTCGATCTTCTCGAAGCCCTCGCCGGTGCACGTCTCGCAGCGGCCACCCGGGACGTTGAAGGAGAAGGTGGCCGCCGTGTAGCCCCGGAGACGCGCCTCCTCGGTGCGCGCGAAGCAGGCACGGATGCCGTCGAAGGCCCGGAGATAGGTGACCGGGTTGGCGCGGGGCGTGGAGCCGATCGGCGCCTGATCGACGAGGATCACCTCGGCGATGCGCTCGGCGCCTTCGAGCGCCCGGCACGCGCCCGGGATGCCGACCGGCTCGCCGCGGCGCTTCTTCAACCCTCGGTAGAGCACGTCGTCCACCAGCGTCGACTTGCCCGAGCCCGACACGCCGGTCACGGCCACGAAGCAGGCGAGCGGGAGGTCGACGTCCAGGTCTTTCAGGTTGTTGGCATAGGCTCCCCGCACTCGAACGGCGAGGCCGGGAATGGGCTTCCGCCGCTTGGTTGGGACGGGGATGAGCGCGCGTCCGGTCAGGTACTCCGCGGTGGCAGAGCCGCGAGCGGTCGCGAGCGCGGCGGGCGGCCCGGCGAACACCACCTGGCCGCCCCGCTCGCCGGCGCCGGGCCCGAGGTCGATCACGTGATCGGCGGCGCGGATGATGGTGGGGTCGTGCTCGACCACCACGACCGCGTTGCCGAGGTCGCGTAGGCGGTGGAGGATACGCGTCAGGCGCTCCGTGTCGCGCGGATGGAGGCCGACCGAGGGCTCGTCGAGCACGTAGAGCGTGTTGACCAGCGAGCAGCCGATGGCGGTGGTGAGGTCGACGCGCTCGAGCTCGCCGCCCGAGAGCGTGCGCGACTGGCGGTCGAGGGTCAGGTACTCGAGCCCGACCTCGACCAGGTAGCGGAGCCGGCTGCGGATCTCGCCCAGGATGAGGCCTGCCACCTCCTCGGCCTGCCCCGCGGGCAGCGCGAGCCCGGCGAAGAAGCGCTCGGCCTCGCCGATGGGGAGGCGGTTCACGTCCGCGATGGTGAGCCCGCCCACGCGGAAGTCGAGCGCCTCGGGCTTGACGCGCGCCCCGCCGCACGCCGCGCACGGCGTGTAGCTCCGGAAGCGCGAGAGGAAGACGCGCACGTGCATGCGGTAGGTGCGGCCCTCGAGCCAGCGGAACCAGCCGCGCACCCCCGGGTAGTGGCCGCGCCCGTCGCCCTCGAGGACCAGCGCGTGCTGCGCCGGCGAGAGGTCCGCCCACGGGACGCCGGTCGGGATGCCCCGGCGGCGGCAGAACTTGAGCAGCTCGCCCCGCTCCCAGCCGGTCGCCTTGGTGGTCCACGGCTTGATGGCGCCCTCGGCAAGCGAGCGGCGCGGGTCGGGGATGACCAGATCCAGGTCGAGGTCGATCACGCGCCCGAAGCCGCGACACGTCTCGCACGCCCCGAGCGGGCTGTTGAAGGAGAAGAGGTTCGGCACCGGGTCGCGCACCGCGAAGCCGCACGCCGCGCACTCGAGCGCGCTCGAGAAGCGCTCGACGCGGTCGCCCGCGTCCGGGAGCCGCACGGCGGCGCGGCCCCGGCCGTGGCGGAGCGCCTGCTCGAGCGACTCGACCAGGCGCCCGTGGTCCGCGGCGCGCAGACCCAGCCGGTCCTGCACGATGGTGAGCCGGCCGTCGCGCGCCGGCGGCGCGGCGGCGCTCTCGAGGTCGACCATGCCGTCCGGCCCGAGCGCGCGCACGAAGCCGGCGGCGAGCAGCCCCGTGCGCATCTCGTCCCAGGGAAGCCCCTCGGGCACGGGCAGGTCGAAGGTCACCACGGCCCGGGTGCCCTGGTGCGCGGCGAGCAGGCTGGCGGCGGCGCTCGCGGGCGTGTCGCGCGCGACCGTGCGCCCGCACGTCCGGCAGTGCGGCACGCCCACCTTGGCGAAGAGCAGCTTCAGGTGATCGTGCAGCTCGGTCATGGTCCCGACCGTGGAGCGCGAGGTCTTCACCGGCCGGCGCTGGTCGATCGCGATCGCGGGCAGGATGCCCGTGATGCGCTCGACGCGCGGCTTCTCCATCCGATCGAGGAACTGGCGGGCGTAGGTCGAGAAGCTCTCGACGTAGCGCCGCTGGCCCTCGGCGTAGAGCACGTCGAAGGCGAGCGAGGATTTCCCGGACCCCGACACGCCCGTCACCACCGTGAGGGCATGGAGCGGCACGCGGACGTCGATGCCCTTCAGGTTGTGCTCGCGGGCGCCGACGATCTCGATAGCGGGCTCGTCCATGAGGGCGTATACGGCTGCGCGCGCCCGGGCGGGCGCGGAACCGTCGAGTATACCGGCGCGGCGGGGCGGGGGAAGGGGGAAGCGGGACCCGCGGTGCGGACCGTGTCACCGGCGGGCGAAAGCCGCTATGGTTCCGGCGTGGACGGTCGGGCGGAGCTTCCACACAGCCGCGTGCTGCTCGGCGGCATCGTGGCGCTCGCCCTCGCGGTTCACCTGGTGGGACCCTTGTCCAACGGCGCCGAATCGAAGCGGAGACGGTGCCCCCGCTCCCGTGCACGGCAGTCTCGGGTCACTCTCCTAGCCGCCGCCTGCTTCACCTGCCGCGGCCGTGGATGTGCCCTCCGCGCCGGGCCGACACCAGAGCGTGCCGGCGACCGTGATCTCGGTTTCGTCCCCCGGCGGCATGGCCTGGAGGCGCGCCGGCGCCAGCTCGACGAACTTCTCGCCCGGACCCACGGTGACGTGGAGGGCATCGCTGAACCAGCGAAAGTTCTGTTCCCCATCCTGCACCCCCACGAGCATCTCGACTCCGTCGTAGCTGTCCGGTCCCTGGTATTTCTCGACGTTCACGTAGATCAGCAGCTTCGCTTCCCCCGCCGCCGGGCGCGTCATTTGCACGATGAAGTCGTCCGTCGTGGACGTGCACTCCATGGCGCCTTCCTGGCGGAAGGGACACGCCCCGGTCGCCACCAGCGTGCTCAGTCCTCCCGGGGACTCCGCTGGAGGCGGGCAGAGCTCCGGACGCCAGGCATATTCCGCGCCCCAGCCGCCCCCGGGCTCGGCAGCGGGAATCGGCCGGGCGACGATCTTCACGGAGCGCGCCGGATCCGGCTCGCAGCCGAGCAGGGCGAGGCAGGCAACCACGAGGACGCCCCCGAGCCGCGTCATCCACGCCTCCACGCCCGCGCCAGCTGGGTGGACGCCAGTACGATCGACAACGCCGCGCACCCCGTCAGCACCAGCAGGTCGTGTCCGAAGCCCGTCAGCTCGGGGTAGAAGAGCGCCTGGCGCAGCCCTTCGATCGCGTAGCTGGTCGGCACGAAGCGGCTCGCCACCTGCAGCCAGTGCGGCAGGAAGGCCACCGTCGTGAACCCGCCGCCCAGGAAGAAGAGGTAGGCCGAGGCGTTGAGCGCCGTCATGGTCACGAGCCGCGTGTCGCGTAGCGCCACCCCCAGCAGCGTTCCCAGGCCGACGGTCGCCAGGGTCACGGCGCCGAGCAGCGCCACCAGCGCCAGGCCGTGCGTCCACGACACCGGCGGCAGCATCCATCCGCAGGGCCCGCTCAGCAGCTGCGTCAGCCAGAGCGGCGCCCCCGAGTCCTCGGCGCAATACGGAACGTGATGGGTGAGGAATCCGAGCGCGACCAGCGGCGCCACCAGCCCGATGGTGATCAGCGTGCCACCGAGCAGGCGTCCACACACCAGCGCCCAGCCGCCCGCGGGGCTGAGGAGCAGCATCTTCGCCCTGCCATGCTCGAAGTCGCGCGCCGTCAAGAGCGCCGTGCCGAGCACGCCGACGCTGATGACGATCAGCACCACGATCGGGATCACCTGGTACTGCAGAAACGACACGTTGGTGTCGCGCAGGTCGTGCTCGGCCACCGCGACGCGATAGGGGTTGGGGAGGAGCACGCCCGAGGACGGCCCGTGCAGCTCGCCGAGGAGCCCGAGCTGCGGCGCGTCGAACTCGGCCACCGAGCGCGTGACGCTCCGGCGGAGATCGTCGGCCAGGTCGATGTCGACGTTGTTCAGATAGAGGTCCACCGCGGCGTCGGCGCGGGCGGCCGCCGCGTCGAAATCCTCCGGGACCACGATGATGGCGGCGACCCGCTGCGCGCCGATCGCCCGCTCGGCGTCGGCCGCGGCCATCTCCTCGAGCAGGTACGCATCGGCGTCTCCGCGGATGATGCGGGCCATCCGCGCCGCGAGCGGCCCCTGTCCCTGCACGACGAGCGCCACCGGCTGCTGGCCGACCGAGCTGGTGAGCACCGCGACCAGCACGCCCATGCCGAGGGCCGGAAGCAGCGCGGCCGCGATCGCCGCCGGCGACCGCAGCCACACCGCGAGGTCGTTGCGCGCCATGCCCCACGCGGCGCCGATCACCGGGTGGCCCCCTTCGCCAGGCGTCCGAGCGTCAGGATCACCGCCACGACCGCGATCACCACCAGCACCAGCAGGTCCACCCAGATCGGCTCCGGCGTGACGTGGAGCCCGTGGAACGCCCACTCCAGCACGCCGACGGCGTAGTAGACCGGCGAGAGGTGGGCGAGGGCCCAGATGGCGTCGCCGTCGAAGCGCGTCGGCTCGAGGGCGCCGCTGTCGACGTAGAACGGCATCGCGAGCCCGAAGAGCAGCGGCACCGCGGCGAGCGTGCGCTTGAGCAGTGCCCCCAGCCAGGCCCCCACCGAGGTGAAGATGGCGACGCAGGCGAGGAGCGCGAACGCCGTCGTCCAGCGGGCGATCGGCACCACGCCGTACCCGACCTCGATGACGAGGAGCGCGAGCGCGAGTGCCATGGCGGCAACCGTCGCGGCGACGGAGAGCTTTCCGGCGAGCACGATTGCCGGCGAGGCCGGCGAGAGGCGCAGGAGCTTGACCGTCCGGCGCTCCCACTCGCGCGCCGTCGCCATGGCACCCAGAATGCCCGCGATCACCATCGCATCGAGCGCGAGCGCGCTCACCGTCAGGTACGGGATGTAGCCGGTGTCGCGCGGCCAGACGTCGTGCTCGACCATCTGCACGGCCGTTCCGGGGAACTGCAGCTGCCGCGCGAAGGCGACGATCGCCGCCGGCAGCGCGCGCTGCATGTCGTTGGTGAGGTCGACGTTGACGTTGTCGATGCGCACGTCGACCGGCACCGTCGTGCCCTTCGCGACCGCGTCGCTGAACCCGGCCGGGATGGTGATGATGCCGACCAGCCGACCCGACCCGAGCGCCGCCTCCGCCGCCTCCTCGCTCAGGTATGTCAGCGCAAAGGAGTGGTGCGCGCCGTCGAGCGCCTCGATGAACCGCCGCGCGAGCGGTCCGCCGTCACGGTCGATGAGCGCCACCGGGGCATAGCTGCCCGTCAGTCCGAAGAGGCTCACCATCGCGAGGAAGCTGACGGCCGCCAGCGCGGTGAGCGCCACGAAGCCGCGATTTCCGAGGAGGTGCGCCGCCTCGAGCCCGGCGCTCGAGCGAAACAGGCGCCAGGCGCTCACGGTTCGGTGCCGTCCGCGGTGAGGGAGCGGAAGACCTCGACCAGGTCCGGCGAGCGCGTGCGGAAGCCCTCCACGGCGCAGACCAGGCGGGCCGCCCGCACGACGTCCTCGGGCGTCGTGTCGACCCCCAGGTACACGCGCAGACCGAAGTCCACGATCTCGGCCCGCAGCACCCCGGGGTGCGTTCGCAGCGCGGCCGAAAGCTCGGTCGCGCCCTCCTCCCAGCACTCCAGCTCGAGGCACCGGCCCGTGCGCGCTCCGAGCGCCGCCGGCGTATCCTCGGCGACCAGCTTGCCGGCGCGGAGGATCGCGACGCGGTCGCACAACGCCTCGGCCTCGTCGAGGTAGTTGGTGGTGAGCACCACGGTCCGGCCGCCCGCCCGCAACGACCGAATGTGCGCCCAGATCTGATGCCGTGCCTCGACGTCGACCCCCACCGTCGGCTCGTCGAGGATCAAGAGCGGCGGGTTATGCAGCAACGCCCGCGCGATCGCGAGCCGCCGCTGCATCCCGCCGGAGAATCCGCGCACGACGTCGCGGGCGCGCCCGCTGAGCCCCACCAGCTCGAGCACCTCCGCGATGCGCGCGTCCGGGTGGGCCACACCGTAGAGCGCTGCGGCGAAGCGGAGGTTCTGCCAGGCCGTCACTTCGTCGTAGAGGGCAGTTTCCTGGGGCAGGACACCGATGCGGGCGCGGAGCGCCCTCGTGTCGCCGGCGACGTCCTCGCCCAGCACGTGCACCGTGCCGCGCGCGGGACGAACCAGGCCGCAGATGACGTCGATGAGGGTGGTCTTTCCGGCGCCATTGGGACCGACCACCCCGACCACCGTGCCCGGCATCACGCGCAGGGACACGCCGTCGAGCGCACGAATGCGCCCGAACTGGCACACCACGTCGGCGACGTCGACCGCCGGCCGGGACTCCGGTGTCTCCGGCCTCGCCAGCGTGGGCTTACCGTTGTTCACGGGCGTCCGCTCTCCCTCCGTCGATGGAGCAGCGGGCGGAGATGGGGCACCACGCATGTCATGACTCGACCGACGACGATAGATCGAACTAGCGGGACGAGTGTACTTGAGATGCGCGGCCCGCTCTCCAACCGATTATTGTCCGCAAGGAGCGGTTGTCAAGCAAAACGGCATGTCGAAGCGGCCGCCGTCTCCGTCTAGATGCGGGTCTCCGCGACCTTCGTGGGCATTGATCGACGATCGATCGTCCAGGCGAGAAGATAAAGCGCGCTTCCGGCCAAGAGCACGGCGTGCCCGCCCAGAACGAGCGACAGGATCAGCGTCAAACCGCCGCCGAGGACCGACCCGACGCCATTGACTGCCCATAGGTACGCGATCCGCCGATCGTCCGAGCGGCCGTACCGCCGCAGAAGATCCGGAAAGGGAGCGCCAAGGCTGAGACCGATCGGCGCCACAATCGTCAGGACGCAGGCGACGCGTAGCACCGGCGACGACACGCTCTCCAACCGATAGCAGCGTTCGATCACCTCGGCCGTCACCACGCCGACGAGCGCCACGACGATCGCGAAGGACCCGAATCGGGAACGGAGCCACGGCGCGAAGCGGCCGAACACGAGGCTGCCCAAGCCGCAGTACAGGAGAAGAGCGAAGAGAAGAACGCAGAGCACGTACGTCGGCCCTCCGACGGCGAGTGTCAACTTGTGGAGCAGTCCTAACTCCATCGACGAATCCGCTCGTCGGATAGCGGCGCTGGCGAAACCAACAGCAAATATCTGTAACCGGGCTCCCACTGGCGCGGGTTGAACATCACCGCCATGCGCTTCATCGCCTCGTCACTCCGCAGGCCGAGTGTACGCTCGAAGACCGTGACGGCGGTCACGGCGTTCTTCAGCGTTCGCTCGAAGGAATCGTCGATCATGGCCAACAGCCCGGCCGGTTCGAGGTGATCGAGATAGGACCGAAACGCCTCTTCGGTGTAGAGATATCCCTCCGCGAGCGCGTACGTCCCGGTCTGCGCGCTCGAGGTCAGCACGAGAGACATTTGAATCAGATCGTACCGCCGCCGCCGTGTCAGGACGAACGTTCGACCTTCCTCGACGAAGAGAGTCACGCCAGGAAGGTCGTAGATCGGCCCGCCGAATGGTTGCCATCGGCGCACCAGACGGATGATCGCGGCGTTCAGCTCGACCGCCTCGACCTCGGGGACCGCGGCCGCCCGTGCGATCCGGACCTCCAATCCGGCGCCCGAGCCGAGGATGAGCGCCGTGCGGACGGGCGCGACCGCGTACGGAAGGGACGCGAACAATCCCTGAAACCCCTCGAGGCCGGCGGACACGAACGCCGTTGAATTCATCGCATCGGTCAGGATCAACTTGATGTCCGGTTCGTCCGGCGTCTGGTAGACGTCGGCACGGCCCACCGCGCTCCACGCCGTGTCGATCACCTCCCCTTGCTCGCGCAAGAGTCGCGGCAGTTGCTTGTCCACGCTGGAGTGGCGATTGAGCAGGGGATCCGGCCAATGAGAGCGGAAGAGGTAGGTCGCCCCGGGCAGAATGGCGCACAGCGCCGCGAGGAGAAGACACTTGCCGCGCAGGGCCGTGTCCGCTCGCAGCGAGGCGAGAATGGCGGCCCCGCCGCTCAATGCCGCGAGAAAGAGGAGCGCGCCGTCGCCGCCGACGCCGACCAGCAGAACCACGCCCGCGACGCACGCCGCGGCCGCGCCCGACAGATCCAGCGCGTAGGTCGCCGCGGCTCGCTCCGAACGCCGCACTTGGTAGTACTGCGATACGGCAACGCCGGCGACGGCGAACGGCATCGCGCTCGCGACAATGACCACGGCCGTGTCGTGCGTGAGGATGAGCAGGACGTACAGCGCGAGCAACGACGCACTCGAGGCGAGATGAGCGCCGACGGCGAGCGTGCGTCGGGGCAGAAAGGAAAGCCATCGGACGCGAACGTACGCCCCCGACCCGAGCGCGAATACGGCGAACGAAACCGCCATCGCCGTCAGGTCATATGTGAAAATGTAGGCGAACAGCCGCGTGAGGGCAATCTCATAACAAAGAATCGAGAACGTGGTGAACGGTAGAAGGATCGAAACGAGAAAGGCGTCGACATCGTGAGATCGGGAGATCACCGCGGCCGCGAGACTTGCATATTCGCCGGGCGGCGCAATGGGCTTGCCGTTCGCGCGCGCTGGGGCCGTAGCGGCGGCCCAGGCCGTGGTATTTCACGGCGGATGATCCGCATCGAAGATCGAGCCCATGGTCGGTGGCGGCATGAGGCTCGATCTCGCCGCAGATGTCGGCGGCCGTGATCGCGACGAAGGCAAGACCCGGACGCGGCACGCGAGGGTCCCGGAGGAAGGTCCGGGAAGCCCTCGCGTGCCTGCGACTCGACTCGGCGGAGCCTACGGCGTGATCAGGCGCCCGTTGCGCCCGGCGCGGAACGTGCGGAGGGTGGTCGAGCAGCGGCTCGCCCCGTCTCCTGCCGCGGCGCTGTGGAATCCGACGGTGACCTGCAGACGACCGGCGCTCGGGTGGATCATCTGCGCGCGCTTCCCATGGGTGCGGAGGCGGACGCTACCGTCGCGCATGACCTTGATCTTCATGCCGTCGAGGCGCCCCGCGCTCGCGACGGAGTGCTTGCGGTCGGCGAACTCGAAGGCGCGGTGGTGCTTCGTGAAGTTGGCGGCCGGGATGCGCGCGCAGAAGACGTCCGTGCCGCCCTCCGGGCGGATCTGCAGGAAGACGTCCTCTGCGAGGGGGTTCACCACGAGACCGGAGCGGGCGAGCACGCTGCGCAGGGCCAGCCGGGTCGCGCTGCCGTGCGGGCGGAGGCGGCCCCCCTTCAGCGTCATGGCGAAGGTGTCCGACTGCAGGCAGCACGCCGGGTCCTCGAAGTCGGTGAGGCCGTTGCCGTCGTCGTCGATGCAGTTGCCGCAAATCTCGGCGGGAGCCGATTCCGGCTGGGTGCAGCCAGAGATAGGGGTGTGAACGCACGCCCTGTTGGTGCAGGTGTCGGTGGTGCAGGTGTTGTTGTCGTCGCACTGGAACTGAAAGGTACAGGCGCAGCCAGAGATAGGGGTGTGAACGCACACGCTGTCGCTGCAGGTGTCGGTGGTGCAGGCGTTGTTGTCGTTGCAGTCGGAGACCGTCGTGCAGCAGCCGGAGATGGTGGCATTGCGGCAGACGCCGGAACTGCACGAGTCGGTGGTGCAGGCGTTCTGGTCGTCGCAGTCGGCGGCCGTCGTGCAGGGCTTGCAGCCCTCGAGCGAGGTGTTGGAGCACATGCCCCCGCCGCAGGTGTCGATGGTGCAGAGGTTCTGGTCGTCGCAGTCGGCGGCCGTCGTGCAGGGCTTGCAGGGATCGATCGCGGTGTTGGAGCAGACGCCGGCGTTGCAGGTGTCGTAGGTGCAGACGTTCTGGTCGTCGCAGTCGGTGTCCGCCGCACAGAGCTTGCAGCCGGCGATCGCCGTGTTCTGGCAGACGCCGGCGCTGCAGGAGTCGGTGGTGCAGGCGTTCTGGTCGTCGCAGTCGGCGGCCGTCGTGCAGAGCTTGCAGCCGACGATGGCCGTGGTCTGGCAGACGCCGGCATTGCAGGAATCCGTCGTGCAGGCGTTCCCGTCGTTGCAGTCGGCGTCCGTCGTGCAGGGCGTGCAGCCGGCGATGGCGGTGTTCTGGCAAGCGCCGGCGTTGCAGGCGTCGGTGGTGCAGGCGTTCCCGTCGTTGCAGTCGGCGGCGGTCGTGCAGGGGGTGCAGCCGGCGATGGCGGTGTTCTGGCAGGCGCCGGCGTTGCAGGCGTCGGTGGTGCAGACGTTCCCGTCGTTGCAGTCGGCGGCGGTCGTACAGAGCTTGCACCCGGCGATGGGCGTGTAAGAGCAGACGCCGGCGCTGCAGGAGTCCGCCGTACAAGCGTTCCGGTCGTTGCAGTCGGTCGCAGTCGTACAGTATGGCTGGACGTTGACGCAGCCCTCGCCCGAGTCCCCGCCGGTGGTGTTCTGATCGCCGTCGTGCACCATGAACTGCAGGCGGTAGGTGTGCCCCGGGATCATCTTCCCGGCGACGACCAGGTCGTCGACGTTCCAGCGTATCTCGGCGCCGTACCCCTGGGTGCTCAGGCCCGCGGGAGCGGGGTCGCCGCTGCCGAGGTTCCAGTTGTTCTTCGCCGGGTCGACGTCGTTCGTGACCGTGATAGCCGCTGGCGATCTCGTCTTGTCGACGTACCGAACGGCACCCTTCCAGGTGCCGAAGACGGCGTGAGGCGGAATCGGCTTCCCGCCCGACTGCCAATCGCCGGCCTTGCTGCTCGGAGTCGAGGTGGTGTCGGTGAGGAAGAGCGCGGGAAACATCGGCCGGTCGCACCGGTCGGGATAGCCGCTGCAATACGCCGTGTCGGTGCCCGCCTGGTCTCCGTCGAGCGCCGTCGCGCCGACCTGGGGATAGAGCGCGCTTGCGGGGTTCGTGGCGAGCGTCGTAAAGGGGTAGTCCGTGGTCGTCGTGCCGGTTCTGGTCTTCACCACGACGCGACGGACGCCGAGCGTCAGGGCATGCTCGTCGTTGTACCAGAGCTTGATCGTGAGGCCGGGCTCCGCTCTGACGCTGCCTTTGGGGCTGAACGCGCGCAGCACGGTGCTCTCGTTGAAGGCGACGTACGTGCGCGGATCGGTGCTCTTGAATATATAGCCGCACGTGTCGGTCGTCGTGGCGGCAACGGCGCTCGAGGTCGCGACCGCTTGCAGCAGCGCAAGCGCGAGCAGGAATCGTCTCGAGAGATTCGATGGCGCCATGAGAGCCCTCCGACTGACTGGTATCTGCCCGA
>WNGI01004099.1_pt1 | contig 12968 bp, 12 predicted proteins | sample 5400621 | NCBI WGS metagenome assembly WNGI01 (sample SAMN13153374, study PRJNA577476) | soil metagenome | isolation source: 20 cm soil or saprolite under Garry oak tree replicate 1 | place: USA:California | collected 2016-06-15 | reverse complement strand
TTTTAATCGAGAACATCAGGTTTGGCAGGCATGTTTGATGGGCACCCGATGCTTGCGTTTTCGGAAGTTGTTTGGACGGTTTTCCAAGAAAATATCAGGGAACACTAAGCCGGGTTGCGGAAATTCAAGTCCGCGTGACCTGAATCTGTTCGGAGGTAAGATGACTGTGTTCTCGCGTTCCTTCGTTCGCAAACGTGTGATCTCGCTGGCGACCACGGCGTCGGTTGCAGCGACGTCGCTGGCCCTGGCTCAAGGATCGACATCGAGCTATCACGTTCGCGGAGCGATGCCGGTTCAATATGTTGCGGATCGGCCGGACTACTACGAAGAGTCGCCATTTCTGTCAGAAAATGACGCCGCCATGAACAAGATGATGGCGGATATGACGGTGAAGCCGACCGGCGATGTCGATCGCGATTTTGTTGCGATGATGGTGCCGCATCATCAAGGCGCTGTCGATATGGCGCAGGCCGAACTCAAATACGGTCATAACGAGCAGCTTCGACGGCTAGCGCAGGAAATCGTGGTGACCCAGCAGCAGGAGATCGCCGTGATGCGGCTTGTTATCGGTGATCAACTGCCGCCGCCGGTGGCTTCACCGACCAGGCCCGCGACGGTTTCCAGTCCACCAGCGATGCCGCAAGACGCGATGGCGATATCCCGCAATGCCACGCCTCACCATTGAACCACTCGAATATCGAATGATTCGGAGCGTTCGCCATGATCTCCTTCTCGCATGCGTCGATTTCCTTTCGCGCCTTGCTGGCCACCGTCGCGGTGGTGGGCGCGGCGGGCTTTGTGGCGGGGCGGACTAGTCAGCCGCCTTTCGTGATCTCGCCGTTGACGCTTTGCTCGCGGGCGACCCAAGCGGCCTTTCCTGAGGAAACGCCGTATCTGCGGGAAAACGACGCGGCCATGAACAAGATGATGTCCGACATGGTGATCAAGCCAACGGGCGACGTCGACCGCGATTTCGTTGCGATGATGACGCCGCATCATCAAGGCGCGATCGAGATGGCGCAGTCGGTGCTGCGCAGTGGCCGCAACGAGCAGATCAGACGGCTGGCGCAAGAGGTGATCGTAACCCAGCAGCAGGAAATCGCGGCGATGCGGCTGGCGATTGGCGATCCGCTGCCGCCGTCGATTCCCTCTCCAACGCAAGTGTCGTCCACCAGTCCCTCGACCATGCCTTCGATCCTCACATCATTGCTTCGGAAAACGGGAGAGCCCCAATGAAGCGCGGTCTTTTGACGTTGGGGGTTTTCGCCAGTGTTTGCTTCGCCGCTCAAACCTCGGCTTGGGCCGGCCAGGCGCCCGGCGCGGCCTCCGATCCGGATATTCCGGTCAGTCATCGCGACCGGGTCTATTCCGCCGAGCAATTCTCCAACACCGTGTCGGTCACCGATCCCGTCGACAATAAGTTGGTCGGCGTTATCAAGCTCGGCGATCCGCAGCCGGGAAATTTCAGCCCGCTCTATAAAGGACAGGTTCTGGTCCACGGCATGGGCTTCTCGCCCGATCACAAGACCATTGCGGTGGTTTCGATCGGCAGCAATGCCGTGACCTTCATCGATACCGCGACCAACGCGGTCAAGCACACCACTTATGTCGGCCGCTCGCCGCATGAAGCCTTCTTCACGCCCGATGGCAAGGAGGTCTGGGTCACGGTCCGCGGCGAGGACTACGTCGCCGTGCTCGACGGGCAGAGCTTTGAGGAAAAATCGCGCATCAAGATGCCGGCCGGACCGGGCATGCAGATCTTCTCGCCCGACGGCAAGTACGGCTACGTCTGCTCCTCCTTCAATCCGGAGACCGTGGTCATCACCGTCGCCGATCATCAGGTCGTCGGTCACGTCAAGCAGGACAGCCCGTTCTGTCCGAACATCGCCGCCACGCCGGACGGCAAGCAGGTCTGGTTGACGCTGAAGGACGTCGGCAGGACCATGGTGTTCGACGCGCAGCCGCCATTCGCAGTGCTGAAATCGATCGATACCGGGCCGATCACCAACCACGTCAATTTCGCCCGGACCGCCAATGGCACCTTCGCTTACGTGACCATCGGCGGATTGAACGAGGTCAAGGTATTTCGCACCGACGACTTCGCGCAGGTCGCAACGGTTCCGGTCGGCAAGCTGCCGCACGGCGTCTGGCCGTCTGGCGACGGCAGCCGAATTTACGTCGGGCTCGAAAATTCCGACGGCATGGCCGCGATCGACACCGCCACCAACAAATTGATCGCGACCAGCCCGATCGGTCAGGCGCCGCAGGCGATCACCTATGTTCCGAACGCCGTGCCGGAAGGGGATGGTACGCAGGGCCTGCAGCCGCTGGATGTGGCGGGCCGGGCTACGCATCTCGCGCTTGGTGCCGTGGAAGGCCGCAAGACCGTTGGTCGTGCTGGCAGTGTTGGGAGCGAAGACAAGGCGCCGACCAGTGTCTCGCTGTTCGATCAGGGGCTGATCCAGGTGCTGCAGGCGTCGGTGACCGGCCTTGAGCCGAAGCAACCTTACGTTCTCGGGCTTGCACACGAGCGAGACGGCGAGGGGCCGTTGGAGCCGCTGGCCGCGTTCATGACCAATCCGGCGGGCTCGGCGATCGTCAACGCCACCGGCGCGATCCGCCAGGTCGTGCACGGCGAGGACAGGATACAGCGGCGCTATCTGGTGATCGCGCAAGGCCATGCTGATAAGCCCGGCGCTGTCGTGCAGGTGCAGTTGAAATAACCAACGCGGCCGGTTGCGCCGATGCGGCGGACCGGCGCAGTCAAGGATAGATGATGGGCATCGTTCGTTTCGCCCTGCGATTTCCGCACACGTTCTATGTGGTCGCCGCCCTGATCCTGTTTCTTGGCGTCGCTGCCATCCGATCGATGCCGACGGATATTTTCCCGGAGATCCGCATTCCGGTGGTGACTGTCATATGGCAATACACCGGCCTCACCACGCCGGAAATGGAACAGCGCGTCAGCACCTACAGCCAGTATTCCATCAGCGCCAACGTCAACGGCATCAAGAACATGGAAGCACAGACTCTCAATGGTCTGTCGATCCAGAAGATCTACTTCCAGCCGGACGTCAATCTCGACCTCGCTATCGCGCAAATCGTGTCAGCGACCAATGCCATTCGCGCGCTGATGCCACCCGGCATCCAGCCACCGATCGTCGTGCAATTCAATGCGTCGAGCGTTCCGGTCCTGCAGCTCAGTCTCAATTCAGACAGCCTGAACGAGCAGCAGCTTTACGACTTCGGCATCTATCGCGTCCGCCAGCAGTTGGCACCGGTCCCCGGCGTCACGCTGCCGACGCCGGCCGGCGGCAAATATCGTCAGATCATGGTGGACATCGACCCGGACAAGCTTCTGTCCCGGGGATTGACGCCGCTCGATATCGTGAATGCGGTCAATACTCAGAACCTGACACTGCCGTCGGGAACGGCAAAGATCGGCAACACCCAGTACACTGTGCGAACCAACGCGACGCCGGCGTCAATCAACGATCTCAACATGATGCCAGTCAAGTTCGCCAACGGGTCCACGATTTTCCTGAAGGACGTGGCGCAGGTGCGTGACGGATCGCTGGTGCAGCAGAACATCGTGCGCGAGGATGGCCATCGGTCGGTTCTGCTCAGCATAATCAAAAACGGTAATGCCTCCACGCTGGCGGTCGTCAATGGCGTCAAGCAAGCCCTGCAGGCTGCCCGCGCCGCCGCGCCGGCCGGACTCAAGATCAACGAGCTGTTCGACCAATCGGTATTCGTTACAAACTCGGTCACCGGCGTGCTGCGTGAAGGCGCCATCGCGGCAGGCCTCACCGCGCTGATGATCCTGATCTTCCTGGGTTCCTGGCGATCGACGCTGGTGGTGATGATTTCAATCCCGCTGGCGATCCTGTCGTCGCTCGTTGTGCTGTATTTTCTCGGCGAAACGCTGAACACGATGACGCTTGGCGGCCTTGCGCTGGCGGTCGGCATATTGGTCGACGATTCGACCGTGACCATCGAGAACACCCACCGCCTGTGGACCGAAGGGGGCATGCCGCTTTCCGAGGCGACGCTGCACGGCGCCGCCGAAATAGCGGTGCCGACGCTGGTTTCGACACTTGCCATCAGTTGCGTGTTCACGTCGGTGGTGTTCCTCGACGGACCGGCCAAGTACCTCTTCACGCCGCTTGGACTTGCCGTGGTATTTGCGATGCTGGCCTCCTACGGATTGTCGCGGACCCTCACTCCAATCACGATCGGTCTGCTGCTGAGGAGCGAACGCCGTCACGCGGAGGACGGCACTCCCAGGGGCCTTTTCTCACGGATTTCTGCCGCATTCGAGCGCGGCTTCGAGCGCCTGCGTGGGGGATATGCAAAATTTCTGGCAATGCTGCTTCGCCGGCGTTTCATCGTACCGGTCGTCGCCGCGTTGATAATCGGTCTCGGCGCGGTGATGTTGGTGTTCGTTGGTCGGGACTTTTTCCCGGTCATCGACGGTGGCCAGATCCAGCTTCACGTTCGCGCTCCTGCCGGCACCCGCATCGAAACCACCGAGGCGATATTCCAGGCGGTTGAGGACAAGATTCGCGAGATCATTCCGGAGAAGGACCGCTCTCTTATCGTCGACAATATCGGACTGCCGGCGCGAGCCTACAATCTGGCTTTCGCCGACGGCTCGACGATCGGAATCAACGACGGCATCATCCAGGTAGCCCTCAAGGAGGGCCACAAGCCGACCGCCGACTATGTCAAGAAACTGCGTCAGGTACTGCCGGCCGCATTCCCGGAGGACGTGTTTTACTTCCAGGCGGCCGATATCGTAACGCAGATTCTGAACTTCGGACTGCCGGCGCAGATCGACGTCCGGACGGTGGGCTACGACCTGAACAATCTTTCGGTTGCAAAGGAGCTCCGTCAACGCCTTGCCGCGATTCCCGGCATTGTTGATGCGCATCTGCAGCAGGAAGTCAACGCGCCGGCGTTCTACGCCCAGATCGATCGGACCCGGGCCGCTCAGCTTGGCCTCAATGCCAGCACGGTGGCCACCAACATCAATGTCAGCCTCAGCTCGTCGGAGCAAGTATCGCCCAACTTCTGGACCGATCCGACTTCGGGGATTCCGTATTATCTGGCCGTGCAGACACCGGAATATAGAGTCAACTCGCTGAATACGCTTGGAAACACACCGGTTTCCACTTCGCTGGCGGTGAGCGGCCAAACGGTCCCCGGCATGCTCAGCAATGTGGCGACGTTCAAACGGGACACGGTGGCCACCAACTCCAACCAGACCAACATCCAGCCGGTCTTTGACGTCTATGCCAGCGTGCAGGGCCGCGATCTCGGCAGTGTCGCAGCCGACATCGACAAGGTCACGACCCAGCTGCAGAAGGAGTTGAAGCCCGGCAATTCAATTCAGGTGGTCGGACAGATCCAGAGCATGAACGACTCGTTCCGGAATCTGGGCATCGGGCTGCTGTTCGCCGCGGTGTTCGTCTATCTGCTGATGGTTGTGAACTACCAGACCTTTGGCGATCCGTTCGTGGTGATCCTGGCGCTGCCGGCGACGCTCTGCGGCATCGTCACGATGCTGTTCATCACCGGCACTACGCTGAACGTGCCGTCGCTGATGGGGGCGATCATGGCGGTCGGCGTTGCTTCGGCGAACTCGATCCTGCTGGTAACCTTCGCGCGCGAGCAACAGCTCAAAGGCCACTCCGCCTTCGAGGCCGCACTGAGTGCCGGTCACACCCGAATCCGTCCGGTGCTGATGACGGCGGCCGCGATGATCGTCGGCATGATCCCGATGGCGATCGGCGGCGCCGGCGAGGAACAGAACGCAGCACTTGCGCGCGCCGTCATCGGCGGCCTGCTGTTCGCGACGCCCACAACATTGCTGATCGTACCTTACCTGTTCGCCATGCTGCGCAAGGGCAACGACGGAAAGCCTCACCATGGCGTATTCGAGGAAGTTCAGGAATGACCGAGATTCGTGTACGGCCGAAAGATGAAGGGGTTAGGGACCGGCTTGATCCCGACACCGATCGCGTTATTGCGCTACCCGATTCGCCGGGCAAGCGGCGACGCCGTTACGGAGGCGCGCTGCTCGGTGGCAGCGCGTTGCTATTGCTCCTGGGCGGTCTTGGAGCGGGAGGCTGGCGCCACTATCAGGCCGATCTTGAAGTCGCGGCCACCGCGCAACAGAGCCGGACCCTTGTTCCCGACGTTCGCGTAGCCGCGGTCCGCGCCAGCGACAGCAAGATTACCGTCAGCTTGCCAGCGACCACGACCGCCTTCGAGGCGGCGAATATCTTTGCGCGCACCAGCGGATACATCGAAAAGCGTTACGTCGACATCGGCGACCGGGTCAAGGCCGGAGCCCTGTTGGCCGACATTACCGCCCCCGAGCTCGACCACCAGATTACGCAAGCCAAGGCGACGTTGGCCCAGAATCAGGCGACATTACAGCAGACGCAGGCCAGCCATGAACTCGCCCAGGTTACCAACGCGCGCGACAGTAAGCTGGTCAAGCAGGGATGGCTCACGCTTCAGCAGGGCGACAACGATCGGCTGACCCTGCAGGCGCAGCAGGCAGCGGTGGGGGTGGCTCAGTCCAACATTGAAGCCCAGCAAGCCCAGATTCGAATACTCGAACAGGAGAAGGCCTATCAGCGCGTCGTGGCGCCATTCGACGGCGTGATCACACAGCGCAACATCGACAACGGCAGCCTGGTGACGTCCGGATCGACTTTCATGTTCACGCTGATGCACCCTGACGTGATCCGCACCCAGGTGTTCGTCCCCCAGGACGAGGCCTTCGGGCTTGGGCCCGGCGTCGATGCCGTGATCCGTGTCCCCGAGATTCCAGATCGAACCTTTCCCGGCAAGGTCACGCGTATAGCGAGCGCGTTGCAGCCCGGCAGCCGGACGCTGCTGACCGAGATCGACGTCCCCAATCCGGACGGCGCGCTCAGTCCCGGGATCTACTGTACCGTCGAGTTGTTTATCCCGCGCAAGACGCCATCGATGATCATACCCGCGGACGCGGTGGTATTCGATCAGTACGGCCTGCATGTCGCGGTTGTCGAGGACGGCACCGTCCATCTGCAGAAGATCACGATTGCGCGGGACCTCGGTACGGAAGTCGAAGTGCATGACGGCGTCAAGCCCGGCGATCAGGTCGTCCTCAATCCGATGGTGAACCTGGCGGAAGGCAACAAGGTAGCGGTTCGCAGAGACAAACCGCAGACAAGCTAGATAGGCGCGGAGAGAGCAATGGCGATGCGACGCTTGCTGTTCACGACAGCCATCCTGCTGTTAGGCTGCGGCGCCTGTCTGGCGCAGGTCTCCACCATGGGCACCACAGCCATGGGCCTTGCATCGACGCCGGGGACGATCGTCACATCCCCGCTCAATGGCCCAAGTCCGTTCTCGACGACGACCCAGCCTGGCACGCCCGACACGACGCTGGCGCCGGTGCCGCTGGCTTCTGACCCTACAACGCCGGGAACGGTGGTGACTTGTGCTACACCAACAGGGCAAATCGCGCCTGGAACTCCGGCCGTGCCAGTTACGTCCATGTCGGCAACTAGCGTCACAATCGGAACGATGCCACCGGTTGCCGCGGCACCGACGATATCAGCGGTACCGGCTACCTCGTCCACGACCGATAGCACGACCGCGTCAATGCTGACGCTGTCCGCGCAACCGGCTTCATCATTCCTGTCCACAATTCCCGGCACGACCATACCGGCGCCGCCGCCGCCCGCAATACCAGCGCTGCCTCCGCCTTCCATCACCGCAGCACTCGTACCGACACCATCGACGCTACCCGGCACGATCTCCACGTCCATGGCGGGCAGCACAGCGACGACGACGTCATCGACCACGACGATGTCATCGACCGCGCTGATGCCAGCGAGCCCGTTGGGGACCATTCCCGCGCCAAACGTTGGCAGCACGACCGGGACCATATCGCCAGTGTCCCCGCTCGGCAGCGCATCGACGACGGTATGCAGCTCTACGCCGGGAGGTCCGCCGACCAATGGCGCGGCTTTGCCGCTCTCGATCCCAGAGGTTCCGAGCAGCCCTTCGCCTGGCACGATTCAACCGGCGGTCACGCAGCTTGCCGGCACCAGCATCGATCCGACAATGGCCGTGATGCCGACGCCAAATACATCGGCTTGCGCTGAGAGCATGACGATGAATCTGGCGACGCCCGGCACGATGGCGCCGGCCAACGCCACGGGTGCCGCGGCAACGCCGGGCGTATCGCCTGCATCCCCATCGGGCTGCTGAGGGGAAAACGCCGCTTTCCGACGCCCTGGCGCAAAACGGCCGGTGCGGTCCCAGACGATGCAGGTGCCGCCAGCAACAGGCTCGAGCGGCGCGCCAATCCTAAAACCCTATTTAATGGTGGGACCGGCTCTGCGAGCCTATGTTTTTCTGGAGCGGCCCCACCGTGCTTGCCCCCCGGAGGCGGTGTTCAGATGGCCGCAGAGCGGACGGCGCACGCCCATCTTATGCCCCCGAATGAGACGGGCGGCGCTGTCCGGCTCTTTAAGTAACGGCGAAACCGATTCAAGGACGACGTTGTTGGCATTTGCAGGTCGTTGACATTATGGCATTGATGGCGAGCAGCAAGCGTGCGGTTCCAGGGATGTCAGGTTTGGGCACCGCGAATGCGTTCGCGGCAGGTGGGAATCAGTTGATGGCGAAAGTGCTTCTGATCGAGGATGACAGCGAAACGGCTGAAGAAATTACAGCCGAGCTCGCCGATCGCGGTTTTGAAGTCGAATGGTCGGCCAACGGCATCGATGGCCTCGACAAGGCGCGGTCATCGCGGCCCGACGCCATGATCGTCGACCGGCTGTTGCCCGGAATGGACGGCCTCACGGTTATCGAAGCGCTGAGGAAGGAGCAGGTGCGCACACCGGTGCTGGTGCTGAGCGCGCTCGGCGCGGTGGACGATCGCGTACGCGGATTGCGGATGGGTGGCGACGACTATCTCACCAAGCCATTCGCGGTCGTGGAACTCGTCGCCAGAATAGAGGCATTACTTCGCCGGCCAGCGGAATCGCGCGAGACGATACTGCGGGTAGGGCCGCTGGAACTCGATCTGATCGAGCGCACCGCCAAGCGCGATGATCGCGTCATAGATTTGCTGCCGCGCGAGTTCCGCCTGCTCGAATATATGATGCAACGCAGCGACCAATTATTGACGCGGGCCATGCTGCTCGAGGAAGTCTGGAATTACAAATTCGTTCCGGCGACCAACCTTGTCGACGTGCATATGGGCCGCCTGCGTCACAAAGTAGACGGACCCAACGAAGCTCCTATGATTCACAATGTCCGCGGTGCCGGATTCATTCTTCGCGCCGGATCGTAACTTTCAGATGGCTGCGGCGGCGAGCCACCGCTGTTGCCGTTGAGCAAAGATATCGGGCGGCGAATTCCGATGCGTCAACCGCAGTTCATGCGCTCGAACACGTTCCACTGGGCTTTGATGGTAGCCGGCGTGTTTGCGGTTTTCATCATCGTTCTGTTCGGATTCATCTACTGGAAAATCGATGACTATCTGACCGCGCGGTCCGACCGTGTGATAACAGCACAACTGGAGGGGATCGCCGCGCTGCCGCCTGAACGGCGGCTGGAGGCAATCGACGAGCGGCTGAGGCAGGACCCCCGGGGCGTGCAGCTCGCGGCGATCTTTGCCGCCGATGGTCACCGGATTAGCGGGAATCTGGAGAGCCTGCCGCCCAATCTTCGGATCGACGCCGAAGCGCAAGGCGTCGACATCGTCAGGACGGATCGCAACGGACGCGAACACCAGACGATCCGGGCAATCGCGCGGCACATGCAAAATGGCGACGTGCTTGTGCTTGGACGTAATGTCGATGAGGCCAAGGAGATCTCTCACGTCGTCGGCCAGGCTCTCGCGCTGGGCCTGCTGCCTGGCTTTTGTCTTTGCCTGTTGGCCGGCGCATGGTTGAGCGTGCGTGCGCAAAGGCGGGTCGAAGAGGTCAACCAGCGGGTTCAGCGCATCATCGCCGGCGATCTGCGCGAGCGGCTTCCGCAGCGTACCGTTGATGAGCCGTTCTCGAAACTCGCGGTCATCGTCAATGGCATGCTCGATGAAATGGAGACGATGATTCACGCGCTCGCTGGCGTTGGAAACGATATCGCCCACGACCTGCGAACGCCGCTGACGCGGGCGCGGCTCACGCTCGAGCGCGGGCGCACCAACGCAGCCACCCTGGAGCAGCTTCAGGCGGTCGCGGACAAGGCAATCGCGGGCATCGATCAGTCGCTGACCATCATCACCGCGCTATTGCGTCTGGCGGAGATCGAGAACAGCCGGCGGTCGGCGGGCTTCGGCACCGTCGCGCTGGACGACATGCTGCGCGAGGTGTGCGATATTTACGAGCCGATCGCCGAAAACAAGAATATCGCCCTGCACGTCGGAGCGACAAACCGTCTCACGGTGTGCGGCGACCGCGACTTGTTGATCGAGGCGGTCGCCAACCTCGTCGACAACGCCATCAAATTCACGCCTGAAGGCGGCAAGGTGGATATTGCGTTGTTGCGCGGCGAAGGCGAAACCATTGTGCGCGTGACGGATACCGGCTGCGGCATCAGCGAACAGGAGCGCGAGGCTGTGCTGCGGCGATTTTACCGTTCCGACAAGATACGAAACACGCCGGGCGTGGGCCTTGGCCTGAATCTGGTCGCGGCGATCGTAAAGCTGCACGGCTTCCGGTTGGCGATCCATTCCGGGCCGGGCTGCCGGGTGGAGATTGTTTGTCTCGACCGGCAGGATCGACGGTGAGTCGGACAGACAGACCACGACAGTGACGCCGGCAGGCTCTTTTGACGAGCCCCTGCGTCAGCAGTACGGAGTTCGAAATTCGGAGCCATTGTGGCCGCGAACGTGAAAACCCGCATCATCTTTATCATCGCGAATGGTTTTACCGTAGCACTCGGCGCCGATGCCTGATGCGGTCGCGAGGCACTGCGCATAGCTGGTGAAGCTGCAGTCGGTCCCGCCTTCATCATATGACAGGCAGTAGCGGCCCGGAGGTACGATGGGTCCGGCCTGTGCCGTAGAGCCTGTCATCGTCACGAATGCCAATGCTGAAAATGCGGTCGTGGCAATCGCAACCTTGTGAATCGTCCTCATGATTCTGTCCAATAGTACGTCGCCGATCCTCGAGATAGGAAGCGGCGACCGCCAAATCGCTTATAGAAAGATTCATTCTCCAGCTCGTCCGAACGGCGACGACGGACGCGTTGCGATCCGCAAGTGTCGTCACCGCAATCGGTGCGTTGCGCTCATGCTGGAGCGTCGCTCGCGCGATCTTCGGGCATCAACTAGGCGCGTGATCGATAAACCCAATAATGAATTCGTATTTAATGGGAATGCGGATTTTTCCCGCCTATCTCTTCTCTAGCACTCCAAGCCGGCGTTTGATGTACGGCGGTGCGCACAATCGATGGAGCAGCCGATGCCCTCACGTCTTCTAAGCGCAGTCCTCTTTGTCAGCGCTGTTTTGCTCGGCGGCGCAACAGCCAATGCCGCCCCCCTCGCAAGCCCGATAACAACGGTGCCGCCAGCGCCGATCGGCCATCTGCAGCCGCGCGCGCATCAGGTTTCTCCGGGCGCTCCTGCGGAGCAGATGGAACAACAGCGGCTGTCGACATTCGACGCCGAGCAGCAAAAGCTTGATCAGCAGCTCGACAAGAGTCTGAACATCTGCCGATGTTGATAAACGCGAAGTGAGCGTCTAAATCCCAATGTAGTGGCGCGGCGAAATGAGCGGCCTGCCTTACGCGAATTCGGCATCAAAAAAGGCGGAATGCGGCTCAAAAAATATTCGCGTTGTTCGAAAAGCCCCACAAACTTGAATGTGAGTCCTGATTTTCACGAGCCGCGAATCTTGCAATGGATCGATAAACGGAGAAATGAGGCTATGACCAGATTCAAGCTCGTCGGCGCGGCAGCAATTCTCTCCATGATGGTCGCGCCGCCGGTGTTCGCGCAGGCCGCTATCCAGGAGCCGGGCGCGTTCGCATTCTACCATCCCAACGCGGACGTTCTGAATGGCGGCCGGCCCACGCCGGCGGCTGCCTTGGGTGCCATGGCATCGGTACCGTTCGGTGGCAGCGACGCGTATGCCGCCGTGGATGGTGGTGCAGACGGCGCGTCTTGTGCCCAGCGTTACCGTTCCTACGATCTGGGATCAGGGACCTATCTGGGGCTATGATGGTCACCGGCATGCGTGCGAGTGAATTTAATGGTGTCGACGGATTGCGAGCCGACATTAGATTCACGCATTCGGAGTTCTCGTGAATGTTGGCGGAGATTCGCTATGTCGAACGCCCACAGAAGGCGCAGCCGACAGAGCGGCTGGTTCATCTTGAACGATCTCGCCGTCCTTCTCTCTTTCTGCGCCAGAACCCTACGCTCGATCTGATCTTGTTGCACGATCTCACATCCTGCCTTTTCTAATTGTCCCTGACATCACGACCGCGATCCGCGGTCGCCATGCTGGGGACGCAAGTGGCAATCCACCATCTCAATCAGGAGGCCACCTCGCGCGGCGCGCGCATGCTGCGCACCTGCGCTCGGTCCGGCCATCGCGATTTGGTTGGAGGATTCCGCGGTCGTCGAGGTGATGCTCAATCCAGGCGGCCGGCTCTGGATCGACCGGCTAGCGGGTGGTCTTGCCGATACCGGCGAACGTCTGTCGCCCTCCGATGGAGAGCGCATCGTGCGTCTCGTCGTGCACCATGTAGGCGCCGAAGTGCATGCGGGTTCACCGCGCGTCTCAGCCGAATTGCCAGAAACCGGAGAACGCTTTGAAGGCCTGCTGCCGCCGGTAGTGGCAGCGCCCGCCTTTGCGATCCGCAAACCAGCGGTCGCCGTGTTTACCCTCGTCGATTATGTTGCTGCCGGCATCATGCGTGCGGGGCAGCCCGAGACGATGCGCACG
>WNGI01005095.1_pt1 | contig 12969 bp, 7 predicted proteins | sample 5400621 | NCBI WGS metagenome assembly WNGI01 (sample SAMN13153374, study PRJNA577476) | soil metagenome | isolation source: 20 cm soil or saprolite under Garry oak tree replicate 1 | place: USA:California | collected 2016-06-15 | reverse complement strand
GGGTGCGGCCGCAGCCCCGAGAATGCCTCGGCGATCTCCACGACGGCGGCCGTGCCTGAACCGTCGTCGTCGGCGCCGTTGCAAATCGAGTCTGCCCCCTCGGCCTGGCAGCTGCCGCTGCCCCGTGGTCCCGCGACCCCGATGTGATCCATGTGCGCGCTGAACACTACGTATTCGTTCTTGAGTGTCGGATCGCTGCCTTCGAGAATGGCAACCACGTTGGGCGCGGACTTCTTCTCGCGCACAGCCATGCGCGCGTGCACGTGCAGCTGGACGTCTCCCAACGGCCTCGCCTCGAACGCTGCCGCGGACTGCGCGCCGGCCAGATCGAGCCCGAATTGCGCCACGATCGCCTGGAACGAGGACATCCGCATGAGCAGGATCGGGCCACCGACGGAATTGTTGGGGTCGCGGGACTGCGGCCGACGTCTGCGACTGACAATCCTCGACCAGTCGGAGTCATCAGCGGACGTGAGCAGCACGACGCCAGCGGGCTTCCACGCGAACAGCCTCTGCCGGTCACGAAAACGAGGGCTCGCGAAGATCACTATCTTGCCCGCGAACGTGGCCGTGTCCGCAGTCAGCGGACCGGTCAACGGGCCCGTGACCAACACCACGCCTCCCGCGTAGTCGCCGCTTTCAAAGTTGTTATCGGAAAACACGAAGTCCTTCCCGTACTTCATCGTGGCGCCGCCGCCGCCGTGCACGAATGCCACCGAGCTCTCGGCGACGACTTGCACGCGATCCAGTGAGTAGCGCTGAATGAACGTCCCGTTGTTGCCACCTGGCGTGAGGCCCAGCCGGCGGTACTCGCGCCCGATGTAGGCTGCGACTTTGTCGAGCTCGGCACTCGGTGTGTCACGACCACGCATGGAATCATCGGCAATGATCCCGATGCGCCGGCGGATATCGGCCGGCAGGATAGTTTGCGCCGCCCGCTGTACATCGGCCGGTGATTGGACGAACAGGGCGTTCGAGAGCAACAGCATTGCGAGCAAGACAGCCTCAAGAAAAGGAAGGGATGAAAAGCTAACGCGCCCGATCGTGTGAGACTACGATCGGGCGCGTTAGGTTTCAGTCTGAACGTTCAAGGCTTGCGACGCCGCACCTCAGGCTCATCCCGCGGCTTGGGAGCCTCCCGTGGCGGATCGCGGCGCGGCTCTGCGCGTGGCTGTGGGCGGCTCGTTACGAGGCTCGTTCCGCGGCTCCACGCGCCGGGGCTCGTCGCGACGTGGCTCCGACCGCGGCTCAACGACGCGCGGTTCGACGCGCCGCGGCTGGTCGTCGCCCGAGCGGGGCTGAACGCGGGGCTGATCCGCAGGCGGCAGCACCATCGGCCGATCAGTCCGCTTGCCATCTTGCCGGTCCGGCCCATCGGGACGGTCGCGCCGGCCCCCGCCGTTGCCAGGCTGATCATTGCCGCGGTTGCCACGGTCGTCGTTCCCGCGGTTGCCACGGTCGTCGTTGCCGCGATTACCGCGGTCGTTGCCGCGATTACCATGATCGTTGCCGTTGTTGCCGCGATCATTACCGCCGTTGTTACGGTCGTCGCCGGGGCGACCGCGACGTTCGCGCACGTTGGGGGGCGGCACGCTGCCGAGTCCGCCGATATCCCGGCCCGTTACTCCGCGCCGCGTGTTGTCGTTGACCGGCCGCTCACGCTCGCGAGTGACGAAGGCATCCCGCCTGGGACGATCGCTTCCCCAATCCTTAAAGATGAAGCGAGGCTGTGGGCGATAAGGCCGCACGAACACGACGCGGGTGCCGCCGTAATACCGGTACGGATAGTACCAGGGATCGTCGTACACGAACATGCGGAAGCGCACGCATGAGTCGAAGTAGGGATCCCAGTACGGATAGCTCACGTAGGTGTGGCAGTCGTAGCACAAGAAGCGCGGATAATCGTAGTGCTGACCGACATTGTACGAGATGACGTCGTAGTCCCAATCGACGTACCCGTCGGGCACGATCCGCTCCGCGAGATCGGTCATGGCGACATACGGATCACCGCGCACGCGGCCATCCGCGATCACACGATAGTCCCAGTGCTGGCCACTTTCGATTTGGTCGTAGACGAACGGGTCAGCGGAGGTCACCGCAAAGACGTAACCGACGCCAGGGTAGTCATCGATCGTGAAGCCTTCGCGGGCGAGCTCATTCCCGTCGACTTCGAGGTCACGGCCGCCGCGCGCGAAGTTGTCTTCCCACGGGTCGCGGGGGAACAACACGCGAATACGACCATCCGTATCCACGCGGAAGATCGTGACGTAGGCATCCTGATCGAGGCGGAAATACAGCCGGACCCACTCGCCACGGGTATAGACGGCCGCGTCCCCGCGGTTTGTCCACAGCTCGATTCGCGGGCGGTAAGAGCTCGGATCCCGCGGCGTGGACGTGGACAGGACGGCCAAGCTGAGCATCGCTAGGTTTGCGAACATGGTGCCTCCCGCCCCCAACCAAGGCAGAGACTGTGCCAGCGCTATAATAGGCGTAAATTATATTGTTATAATGACTTGGCTGTATTGTGATCCAATTCGCCTGTCCCATGGCAAGGACATTTCTTGGTTCAGCGCCTAGACCTGCTCGATCCGGCCGACGTTGCCCGCCTCGGCGGCATCGAGATCGTCGCTGAGGGCGTTGTTGAGGGATTCCTTGCCGGAATGCATCGATCTCCCTTCCGTGGGTTCTCGGTAGAGTTCACTGAGCACCGCGCCTACCAGCCGGGCGATGAGCTGAAGTATCTCGACTGGCGGATCCTCGGGCGCTCCGATCGTCTGTTCGTCAAGCAATTCGAAGAAGAGACAAATCTCCGCTCGATGGTCCTGGTGGACGCGAGCCGCTCCATGGCGTGGCAGGGGAGTCCCGAACGCTTGACCAAGCGCGCATATGCGGATCGGCTCGCCGCCGCGCTGGCATTGATTCTGTTACGGCAGCGCGATGCGACGGGACTCGTGACCTTCGATGAGCAGGTACGGCAGGTGATCCCCGCGCGAGTCAAGGCGGGTCAGTGGACGCGCATCGTGCGTGGCCTGCTGGACACGCCAGATGGCCAGGGGACTGCGGCGCACGCCGCGCTGCAACGTCTGACCGCCCTGCTCGCACGCCGTGGAATGGTCGTGCTCGTCTCGGATCTGTTGTTCGATCGTGAGCTGGCACTGACCGCGTTGCGATATCTGCGGCATCGCGGCCATCAGGTCGTGGTCTTTCACCTCATGGACCCGGCGGAAGTCGAGCTCAGTGGTCCGCCCGAAGTGCGGTTCAAGGATCCCGAATCAGCGGTGAGCGTCGTGGTCCGGCCGCGTGAGCTGGCGCGGGCGTACGCGGACACGGTGCGCCGCGAGATCGCCGCGTGGCGGAAGGCGTGCCGCCGACATGGCATCGCCTACCATCACGTCCAAACCGACATGCCGTTCGGCCTCGCGCTGCGCCTGTTGACGTGAGCTTCCTTCATCCGCTGGCACTCCTGGGACTCGCCGCCGCCGCGATCCCGGCATTGCTTCACCTGTTGCAGCGACGCGTCCCACCCGAAGTCGATTTCCCCCCCGTCCGGTATCTGAGCGCAGCGGAACGCGAGAGCGCTCGACGGCTGAAGCTTCGGCACCTGTTGCTGCTGATTCTTCGCGCGGCGTTGATCGTGGGGATCGTGCTGGCGGCAGCGCGACCACTTGTGCCGCTGCGTGGCGGCGGCGCGCATCAGCCGACGGCTGCCGTCATCATTCTGGATAATTCGCCGTCTTCTGGAGCGATCGTCGACGGCGCCCCCGTCCTGGAACGGCTGCGGGTCGTGGCGCGCTCATCCATCGCCCGCACGACGTCTGCCGATCGCGTGTGGCTGATGCTCTGCGACGGCGTGCTCCGTGGGGGCACCCGCGAGGCGCTGCTCGCCACGATCGACAGCACGCGCTCCGGCTGGCTGCGGCTGGATCTGGTGCAGGCCGTCGAACGCGCAACTCGAATGGTGAATGCCCAGCCGGTAGTGGGCCGGGAAGTGCACGTGCTCAGCGACTTGCAGCGCACGGCGCTCGCGTCCGGTCAGGCAGTGGTCCCGAGCGGCGTCCGGGTGTTGACGCTCGCCCCAGGACGTGGGGTACCCAATCGCGGAATCGCTGCCGTCACGGTGTCCGAAGGAGCCGCGGTGATCGAGTTGAGCGGCGCGATGCTCGATAACGGCGGTACACCGCAGCCTGTGCCGGTCACGATCCGCATCGGCGCCGGCCCGAACCGGGGAGAAATCGCTGCCCGGGGTTTGGCGACGCCGGGCCGCGAAGGTTCCGGAGGAGCGACGCGCGCGGCGGTCACCGTGTCGCTGCCGGCGCAATCGCTCGCGCCGGGCTGGTGGGTCGGCGAAGCGGCGCTCGAGCCTGACGAGCTGCGCGCTGATGACCGCCGGCCGTTCGCATGGCGCGTAGCGCCGCCCGCGAGAGCAATGGCGACACCAAGTGCTGGATCGTTCGTCGCGGCAGCGCTCGCAGTGCTCCAGGCGGGCAGGCACATCAGCGATGGCCGCGACGTCGTGATCAGCGGCGGTGATCTCCCGAGCAGTCCCCATGCGATCGTGCAGCCACCCGACGATCCGGCGCTCGTCGGGCAGGTAAATCGCGCTCTGGGGTCGCGGGGCGTGCCCTGGCGCTGGGGTCCGTTAAGCACTCCCGGCGTGCTTACCTCGTCCGAGCGCGCGGGGCTCAACGGAGTGCCGGTCGCGCGGCGCTACCGTATCGAGGCAGCGGGCAGCGGCGAGGAGGGAGCCAGTGATGTGCTCGCGACGGTCAATGGAGAACCCTGGCTCGTGAGGTCAGGCTCTGTCGTGTTGCTCGGCAGCCGCCTGGACACGGCCTGGACGGCGCTGCCGGCCGCCCCTGGGTTTGTGCCGTTCGTCGACGCGCTGGTCAACCGGATTGTGATGGGCGAAGCCGAAGTCGCGGCGGCCGAAGGCGCGCCCCACGTAGAGTTTCGCACCCGCGGGACGGATACGATCGGCGCGACGGTGTTTGGCCCGGACGCCCGCGAGTCCGACCTCACGCCCGCGACCACAGCGCTGGTCACGGCCGCATTGGGCGGCAAGGACCGCACGTCGGTCTTGAGCGCCGATCGTTTTGCCGCCGAGGGCTTCTCCGGTACGCGACGCGCCGACGCCAGCGGGATCCTGCTGCTTCTCGCCCTGCTGCTCGCGGCCGCGGAGTTGGGAGTCGCGACCCGGACGCGCTGATGCCGCTCGACTTTCTGCTCGAAAGGTTCCACGACCTTCCCGCTACGCGCTCGCTCAAGGAGCGCCTGCCATCGCCCGGAAAACGGATCGGAGTAGGGGGGCTACCCGGCTCGAGCGCCACGGTGCTGGTCGCGACGCTCGCACGGGGGTTGCCGCAACGTGTCTTTACGGTCATCGCGCCGACCCCCGCCGATGGGGAGCGCTGGCTCGCGGATTTGCAGACGCTGCTGGGATCCGACACCACCGCACTCTATCCCCAGCGCGAGTCGCTCGGCGCCGAGGAGCCGCATTACGAGCTCGCGGGTGAGCGGATCGAGACGCTCGAGGCGCTGCTCCGCGGCGCGGTGCGCGTATTGGTCACGACCGCGCGAGCCACCGCGGAGCGGACTGCAGTCCCGGCGGCGCTCGAGCAGGCGCGGCTCGTAATCGAGGTCAGTAAAGAGGAAAGGCGTCTGACCGACACCGCCCGGCGGCTCGACGTCATGGGTTACGCGCGCGTGCCCACCGTCACGGAAGTCGCGCAGTACAGCGTGCGGGGCGGGATCCTGGACGTCTACGGATTCGGCATGGCGACGCCGGCCCGCATCGAGTGGTGGGGTGACGAGGTCGCTTCGGTGCGTGGCTTCGATCTCGATACGCAGCGTTCGGGCGACACGCTGGACCGCGTTACGGTTCTCCCCGTGCGCGCGGAGTCGGTGCACAGCCAATTGCAGGTAGAGGCGCAACATGCCGCGCCCCTACGAACGAACCTGCTCGCTCTACTCCCCAGCGACACGATCGTCGTCACGGATCAGGAATCGGCCGTCGAGCGCGAAGTCGAGCGGGCGTGGGCCGATGCCGCGCATCATCTCGAGGTCGCCCGCCGCCTGGGAGAAGAGCCGCCGCCGCGCGAAGAGCTGCTGATCGATCCACGAGCATGGCGGGCACGGCTGACCGGCCTCGCGCGTATCGCGGTGTCGGACGCCGAAACGGAGCAGCGGTTTCCACTCGCGCCGCCCGAGCACGTCGACCGGGACTTGAAGCGACTGCGCCAGATCGTCGCCCAGCCTCCGCCGACGGTCATCCTGTGCGACAACGAAGGACAGCTCGAGCGCCTGGAGGAGCTGCTCGGCGCGGATCGGGCGACGCTCGCCGTCGGCGCCCTCGACGGCGGCTTCATTATGCCGACGCTGCGCGTGCTCACCGATCACGAGATCTTTCGTCGCGCGCGCCGGCTGCGGCGGCCGCGTCGCTATCGCAGCGCGGTCTCCACCGCTGCGTCGCGACCACTGACACCGGGCGGATACGTCGTCCACCTGGAGCATGGGATCGGCATCTACCGCGGGTTGCAGACGATCGCGGTGGGAGCCGATGGGGCGACGCTCGAGGTCGCGGTCGTCGAGTACGAGGGTGGCGATCGCCTCAACGTGCCGCTGTACCGCATCGACCAGCTGGAACCCTACCGCACTGCCGGTGATGGCGACGCCCCGCCGCCGCGTCTGCACCGGCTCGGCACGACGACGTGGCAGCGACAACGGGACAAGGCGCGGGCCGCGATCCGGGCGATGGCGGCGGAACTGCTCGATCTGTACGCGCGCCGGCAGCTTGCGACGGGCTACTCCTTCCCGACCGATACGCCGTGGCAGCGCGAGCTCGAGTCCGCCTTCCTTTACGAAGACACCCCGGACCAGCGCCGGGCCTCGGATGAGGTCAAGCGGGATATGGAGCGCGCCCGTCCGATGGATCGGCTGCTCGTCGGCGACGTCGGATACGGAAAAACCGAGGTCGCCGTGCGCGCGGCGTTCAAGGCGGTGCAGGCAGGGAAGCAGGTGGCGGTCCTCGTGCCCACGACGATTCTCGCCGAGCAGCACGGTCGCACGTTTCGCGAACGGCTCGCCGATTACCCGGTGCGCATCGAGGTGTTGTCCCGCTTTCGCTCGACCAAAGAGACTGCTCCCCTGGTACGGCGTATCGGCGCCGGTGAGGTCGACATCGTGATCGGGACCCACCGGTTGCTCTCGCCGGACGTCACGTTCAAGGATCTCGGGCTGCTGATCGTGGACGAGGAACATCGCTTCGGCGTGCGGCACAAGGAGCGCCTCAAGGCGCTCAAGCTGAGCGTGGACGTCCTGACGTTGACTGCCACACCGATTCCGCGCACGCTGCACCTGTCGCTGGCCGGCCTGCGGGACCTCGGGCTACTCGAGACGGCGCCGAAGGACCGCTCCCCCGTCCTCACCTTCGTCGAGCCCTGGGACGATGCGCTGCTCGAGGAGGCGATTGCGCGGGAGCTGGATCGCGGCGGGCAGGTCTACTTCGTTCACAATCGCGTCGAAACGATTGAAACCGTGGCGGCGCGCGTGCGCGCACTGGCACCGCGCGCGCGGCTGGGGGTGGCGCACGGGCAGATGCGCGAAACCGACCTCGAAGCGGTCATGGGCCAGTTCGTGCGGGGTGAAGTGGACATCCTCGTCTCGACGATGATCGTCGAGTCTGGTCTCGACGTCCCCAACGCCAACACGATGATCGTGGACCGCGCCGATCGCTTCGGCCTCGCGCAGCTGTACCAGTTGCGCGGACGGGTGGGGCGGAGCCACCGGCGCGCGTTCTGCTATCTGCTCGTGCCCGATCAAGTGGATGCCCAGGCGGAGGAACGTTTGCAGGTGCTCGAGCATCATACTGATCTGGGATCGGGCTATCGCATTGCGCTGCGGGATCTGGAGCTGCGCGGAGCCGGAAACCTGCTCGGCGGCGAGCAGTCGGGGCACGTGCAGGCCGTCGGCTTCGACATGTATCTGCGATGGTTGGAAGAGACGGTGCGCGGCCTGAAACACGGAGAGCCGGGAGCGGGGAGCAGGGAGCAGTTCAGCCCGCCCGATGTTACACTCGACGCTCCGGCACATTTGCCGGACGAATACGTCGCCGACGACGACGCGAAGCTCGATTTATACCGGCGGCTGGCGCGCGCTGAGCAACCAGGTGAGATTGAAGCCGTTCGTGACGAGCTGCGTGACCGCTTCGGACGATTACCGGCGGCCGCTGAGCGGCTCCTGCTCGTCGCCGAGCTGCGCGCGCTGGGTGCCCAGGCCGGTTTGGAGACGGTGTTGATCAAGGGCGACGAAGCGCGGCTCACATTCCGGCGTGATGCGTCGCCACGGTTAGCGGGGCTGCAGGTGGCCCTTGAGGCGGTGCAGTTCGAAGCCGAGGTGCGGCGCGCGATGCCGCTCTCCCTCAGGCTCCGCCGGCTCGGCGGAGAGTCGATCGGCCCCGGCCTGGTCCGGGCGCTCACGGCCGTTCTGCGGGACCATCACGAGTAACGAGAGAAAGAGGAAACGGATGCGACGTTTGAGTCTGGTGTTGCTGGCGCTGACCTCGCTCACCCTGTTCGGCTGCGACGCGCTGCGCGACGCGTTTTCGCCGCGCGCGGACGTCGTCGCGCGCGCCAACGATCAGACCTTGACGGTGGAACGGCTGGCCGGCTGGGCGGGCCAAAGCAAGCAGGTGCCGCTCGATCCCCAGACGTTGGGGCGCGTGTCGCGCTACTGGGTGGAGTACACGGTGTTCGCGGAAGCGCTGGCTGCGGGGCGGAATCTGCGCGACTCCGCGATGGCGGCGACGGCGATGTGGCCCGTGGTGTCGCGGCTCAAATGGCAGCGCTTCCACGACCGGCTCGTCACGAGTCAACACCTCGCGCCCCAGCAAGTGGACTCGGCCTATCAGAGCGGTCCCTACCGCGTGTTCCAACACATTCTGCTTCGCGTGCTGCCCGCCCCGGGCACCAAGACGACCGACGCGAATGCCCTGGTCAGAATCGATGACCAGAAGCGTCGCCAGGCCGAGCAGCTGCTCCCCCAGGCGCGCAGCGCCGGCGTGCGCTTCGCGCAGCTCGCGTCACGCTATTCGGAGGATCCCACGTCCAAGGTCGCGGGCGGATCGCTGGGCCTCTCGACCCACGGCCAGTTCGTGCGGGAGTTCGACGATGCCGCCTGGCAGCTCGCGCCCGGCGGCGTGAGCGGGGTGGTGAAGAGCCAGTTCGGCTACCACATCATTCGTCGTCCGCCCCTGGCGGAGGTTCGTGATTCGTTCCGCATCGGCCTGCAGGATCGGATGTCACGGCATACGGACTCGGTGTACATGGACAGCCTCATCGCCAGACGAAAGATCGAGCCGGTGAGCCGGGCTCCCGACTATGCCAAAGCGGCGGCGCAGGATATCGATGCCGCGCGCTCCAGCAGCCGGGTGCTCGTGAAGTATCGCGGTGGATCGCTGAAGGTACGGGACTTCGCGCGCTGGCTGGATGCGCTCGACCCCCAGATCATCAACGCGCTGCCGCAGGCGAACGACGAGCAGATCAACCAGTTCCTCAAGTCTCTCGCGCAGCAACAGCTGATGCTGGAGCAGGCGGACTCCGCCAAGGTCACGCTGACGGCGGAAGACTGGCAGCGGGTGCGCGAAGAGCATGATTCCACAATGGTCATGATCACCAACGTTTTGAACTTGTCGCCGGAGCTGCTCCGCGATTCGGCCGGCACATCGCCCACCGCACGCGTGAATTTCGCCCTGGGACGCGTGAACGACTACTTCGACCGCGTGTTCCACGGACGGGCGCGCTTCTATCCGCTCCCCGCGTTCCTGGCCGACGCCCTGCTCGCAGACGCCCGGTGGACCGTGGACGCCGCGGGCGTGCGACGCGCGGTCGAGCGGGGTCAAGAGATCCGGTCCGACTCCGCCCAGGCATCCAACGCGCCGCGCATGACGCCGGCACCGGGACCCGCGCCGATCGACACGTCGAGAAGGCAGACGCCATGATAAAAGCTCTCACGGTACTCCTTGCGGCGTCGCTGGTTGCGGCGACCGCTGCTGCACAAACACTCGATCGCATCGTCGCGATTGTGGGGACGCGTCCCATTCTGGCGTCGCAGATCGAAGAGGAAATGGTCCAGCAGCAGGCGCAGGGGCAGCCGCTGCCGACCGACTCCGCCGGGCTCGCCACCATGCGGCGTCAAGTCCTCGACCGCCTGGTCGAGCTCGAGATCCTCGTGCAGCAGGCGGAGCGGGACACCTCGATCAAGGTGACGGACCAGGAGGTCCTCGATCAGGTGGAGCAGACGTACCAGAACGTCCGCAAGCAATTCACCTCGGAGAACGATTTCCGCGATCAGATTCGCCAGGCGCGGTTCGGATCGGTCGAAGAGTGGCGCCGCTGGCTGGCCGACGAGCAGCGCCGGCAGCTGTACGCGCAACGCTTGATCGAGGCGCAGCGACAGAAGGGGAAGCTGCGCCCGATTCCGCCGACCGACGCGCAAATGCGCGAATTCTGGGAGCAGAACAAGGACCAGCAGCCGAAGCGGCCCGCGACGGTTTCGTTCCGGCAGATCGTCCTCAAGCCGACCCCGGACTCGGCCGCGCGCCAGCGTGCGTTGCAGCTCGCCGAGTCGCTCGTGGTGGCGCTGCGCCATCCCGGCGCCGATTTCGCGGCGGCCGCCAAGAAGTTCTCGGGCGACAGCGCCTCCGCGTCCCAGGGCGGTGAGCTCGGGTGGTTCCGCCGCGGCGTCATGGTGAAAGAATTCGAGGACGTGGCGTTCCGCGTCCGTCCGGGCGAGGTCGTGGGCCCGGTCGAGACGGCGTTCGGATTTCACATCATCGAGGTCGAGCGTACGCAGCCGGCAGAGATCTTGGCTCGCCATATTCTGATTACCCCCGAGATCAGCGCGGGACAGATCGCGATCGCCCGGCGGCGCGCGGATTCGCTGCACGACGCTCTGGCGCGCGGCGGTCTGCGCGCGTCGTTCGACTCTCTCGCGAAGATCTCCGCCGACCCGCAGGAGCCGAAGCTGGCGGAGGACGCCCCGCTCACCGACCTGCCGCCGGAGTACCAAAAGGTCGTCACGAGCGACACGACGGTAGGGCTCAAGCCCGTCATCGTCGAGGGGGCCGATACGCGCCGCACCAAATTCGTGGTGCTCGAGGTCACGGCGCGGAAAGGGGCAGGGGACCTGGCGTTTGACGACGTGAAGCTGCGAATCCGCCAGTCGCTCGGCGATCAGCTCGCGATCAAGCATTTCATCGATCAACTGCGACGGCAGATCTACATCGACATCAAACTCTAGTCGTGGCTCCTCCTCCTGCTCGGCCGCGCCTGGCGGTGGCCGTGGGCGACCCGCGCGGGATCGGCCCCGAAGTGGTGCGCAAAGCGCTGCGCCAGCCGCTCGATGCCGATGTGCGCATCGTCGGCGGTTGGGAAGACGGGGGCGGAGGCAAGACGCCGAGTGATCTCGAGGCCGGTCGCGCGGCCGCTCAGAACATCGAGGCCGCCGCGCGTCTCGCGCTTTCCGGTGAGGCCGACGCGATCGTCACCGGACCCGTCAACAAGCTGGCGCTGCACGCCGCCGGCTACCGGTTTCCCGGAATCACGGAGTTCCTCGCCCATATCGCCGGTGATATCCCCGTCGCGATGATGTTGACCACGGGGAGGCTGCGCGTCGTGCTGGTGACGACGCACCTCTCGCTGCGGGATGCGATCGCGGCGGTCACAACCGAGCGCGTGGTGCAAGCGGGGCGGATTGCGACCGACGCGCTGCGCCAATGGTGGGGCATCGCCGCGCCGCGGCTCGCCCTGTGCGCGCTGAATCCGCACGCCGGCGAAAGTGGGCTGTTCGGCGACGAGGACGATCGCCTCCTGCGTCCCGCGGCGACGGCGCTCGACGCCGCTGGGCCGCTCCCGGCCGACACCGTCTTCGTGCGCGCGTTGCGCGGCGAATTCGACGCCGTGCTCGCGCCGTATCACGACGTGGGAATGACGGCGGTGAAAGTGTCGGGGTTTGGCACCGGAGTGAACGTGACCTTAGGCCTGCCGTTCATCCGCACGTCACCCGATCACGGGACGGCGTTCGACATCGCGGGGAAGGGGATTGCGGACGCGGGGTCGATGCGCGCGTCGCTGGAGCTGGCGGTGCAGCTGGTCGGTGCCCGCCGGCACCGCGGCGACTAGCTCGACGGCTCCGGGACGTGCGTGGTCGCCGGCCACACGCGCACGCGCCCAACCCGCCGGCCATCCATTTCCAGAATCTCGAACGTTGCGCTCTCCAGATTGACGCGGTCGCCCACTTTTGGCAGGCGCCCGAGCCGCCCGAACAACAGCCCGCCGATCGTGGTGTAGTCGGCGTCGTCGAGATGGAGCCTGAGCATCCGATTGACGTCGCCGATCTCGGTGCTGCCGGGCAAAATCGGCACGCCGCTGCCCGCGCTGCTCGTCGCGCCCCCCGGCGCAGCTGCCGGCGGTTGATCGTACTCGTCGTAGATCGGGCCCACGATCTCTTCGAGCAAATCTTCCATCGTCACGAGCCCCGCCGTCCCGCCGAATTCGTCGAGCACGATGGCGAGATGGACCTTCTGGCGTTTCATGTCCGCCAAAACGTCTTCCACTTCGCGCGTCCCCGGTACGAAGAAGGCTGGCCGAGCGATGTCCTGAACGGGCGCTTCGGCGCCGGACAGCAACCCGCGGAGGATATCCTTGGCGTGCACGATGCCGACGATGTCGTCGAGCGATTCGCCAGTCACCGGATAGCGTGAGCGTCCCGCGGCCGCGACGCGGTCCGCGGCCTCGGCGAGCGACGCCTCCGCGGGGAGCGCGACCATTTGCGTCCGCGGCGTCATCACGTCGCGCGCATTCTTTTCGCTGAACTCGAACACGCCTTCCAGCAGGCGCGCGTCGCCCGCGCCCAGGCCGCCCGTCTTGCGGCTCTGCTGGACCAGCATGCGGATCTCTTCAGGGGAGTGCACGC
>WNGI01004390.1_pt1 | contig 12969 bp, 10 predicted proteins | sample 5400621 | NCBI WGS metagenome assembly WNGI01 (sample SAMN13153374, study PRJNA577476) | soil metagenome | isolation source: 20 cm soil or saprolite under Garry oak tree replicate 1 | place: USA:California | collected 2016-06-15 | reverse complement strand
CCCAGCACGCCATCCACCTAATTTCCTGTACTTCACCCGTTCGCCGAACGACGCATCCCTGCCTAGCCTACGACTTAGTGACTGACTCGGGATGGCCTTGGCAACATTTGGCAACAGTTGCTTCTCGGAGCGGCTGGTAACACCTTGTCTCAGTGAGACTTAGAAATTTGGGATGCAATTCGATTCCCATCGCCCGCTCACTGATGACTCAGTGGACCTTATACGGCTAAGTTACTTGAACTCGACCCCAAAACGGCACATTGTGGTCGGTAGTTGGACGGTACTCGACTCAATTGGACGGTCGATTTCTAATGCTTGATTTGATGGAATGACGATGACATGTTGTCACCTTTCCAAACAGGCGGCATTCGGAACGCACCGTCCACCAAAATCGCCAAACTTCATTCTGAGACGCCGTGATTAGGACCCTGGCTTCGCCTCCCTCGTCTCCGCCATCCCCACATCCATTTCCCCGAACGCCGTTCTGCCCCCGCCTTAGGCGCTGGGCTTCCCCTTCGGCTCTTCGGCTGCACCGGCTCGGGCCGTTCGCTGAGCATCGTTTGGGCGGCAGGAGCTAACCACAAGGGAACTATGTTCGTCATTATAAGTACTCGCCTTTGAGAACGGCGGTGTTGCGAGCCCTGCGACCTTGAGAGGTGAACATGCAATCGCTTTTGGCGGATTTGCGGTACGCAGGGCGCGAACTGCGCAGGCGCCCAGGATTTGCGCTCACGGCGGTCCTTTCGCTGGCGCTGGGCATCGGCGCCACGAGCGCTGTGTTCAGCGTTATCTACGCCATCCTGATTGACCCTTTTCCCTACCCGCGTGCTGACCGCATCATGGAGATGCGCCTGGTCGACAAGGCTGGCAAAGACAGCTACATGGGGCCCAGCGGGCCTCAAGCCGATCTGATCCGCCAGGCAAAATCGATCGAAGACGTCACGCTCATGGATTGGTGGAACCTGACCACCACCGACGGGGACCTGCCCGAAGATGTGCAAGCCAACTATATCGACCCCAATGCGCCGAATCACTGGGGCATTCGCGCGCTTAAGGGGCGCTGGCTGATTCCCTCGGACGCGCCGCCGGGCCAAGAGCCGCAACGTGTGGTAGTGGTGAGCTATCAGTTTTGGCAACGCTACTACATGGGTGATCCCAAGGTAATCGGGCGCACACTGCAGTTGGTGCACAAGCCTTATCAGGTTGTGGGGGTCATGCCGCCGCGGTTCCGGTGGGCGAATGTGGATATGTATCTCCCGCTAAAGGTCACTCGGGATCCGAACATCCACTATGCCGCTTCGATCAAAATTCGGCCGGGCGTCAGTCCCGAGGCCGCCGCCGCGGAGCTGGAGCCGATGATTCGCGAATTTGCGAAGCAATCGCCCACGCAATATCCGGATAGGTTCAAGGTCAAGCTGCGCAGCATCGTGGATGTGTACGCGCGGCCGCTGGGACCAACTTTGTATCTGTTGTTGGGCGCCGTCGCATCGCTACTGCTGATTGGCTGCGGCAATGTTTCCATTTTGCTGCTGGCGCGCGGCACGGAGCGGCAGCATGAATTGGCGGTGCGCGCGGCTGTCGGCGCTGGGCGTATGCGCATGATTCGGCAACTGCTGACGGAGTCGCTGGGAATCGCGACGGCCGGGGCGCTACTCGGTGTGCTGCTGGCTTGGCGCGGCCTTTCTTTGCTGGTGGCGCGCTTGCCCGAGAATTCGTTTCCTGCGGAATCGGTGATCAAGATGAATTGGCCGGTCCTGCTGTTCAGCATTGGGCTCGTATTCTTCACGTCGATCGCCTTTGGGCTTTGGCCAGCGCTGCAGCTTTCGCGTCCGCAGCTCGCGCGGCTGGTGCAGAGCAGCTCGCGTCGGGTGGCGGGCAGCGTCGGGGCGCGGCGCAGTCACGGCGCGCTGGTCGCCGCTCAAGTGGCATTGACGCTACTGATGCTTACAGCGGCGGCGGCGGCGGGGAAAGGATTTCTGCGCTTAGTGAATACCGATCTCGGCTATGACCCGCACAATGCCATGTCTGTGCCAATCCCCGTGCACGAAAACACACACGTGGCATGGAAGGATCGTGCCGAGTTCTTCGAGCAGATTCGCGCGCGCATCGCCGCCATGCCGGAAGTTGTGGCCGCGGGCATTTCCACCAACGCCACGCCGCCCTCTAATGGCTGGCGGCAGAACATCGAAATCCTGGGAAGCACGGCGACAGAAAAGCCGGAAGTGCGCGTCAATTTCGTCAGCCCAGAATATTTTTCGTTGCTGCGCATTCCTTTGGCCCAAGGGCGGTTGTGGGACCACACGGAAAACATGCGTGGCGCGGCGTTGGCGGTCATCAACCAAACGATGGCCAAGCAATTTTGGCCCAATGGCGACGCTATCGGACGTCAATTCAAACTTCCAGTGCTGAAGGATTCGCCTCCGTATCAACGCGTTGCCGCGGAAGCCACCGGAGCGTTTCAGATTATCGGCGTCGCAGCGGACGTGCGCGACGACGGCTTGCGGAACCCGATCAAGCCTCAGGTGTACATCCCGTTCACCTCGAACATGTGGATGTTCACGCAGATTCTGGTGCGCACGCGCGTGCCGCCCCTTTCGATAGTGCGCGATATTCGCGCGCAAATCGTGCAGATCGATCCGGAGCAGCAGGTGATGCGCGTGCGTGACCTCGACGCCTGGATTACCGGGCAAGAGGAGTACGCGCAACAGCGGCTAATGGCAACGCTGTTTGGCGTCTTTTCCGTGCTGGCCCTGGCGCTTGCGGCCGTGGGGCTGTACAGCGTGGTCTCTTACGGAGTGGCGACGCGCACGAACGAGTTCGGGATACGCATGGCGCTGGGAGCGCGGGCTGCGGACGTATTCCGCATCGTACTCTCGTCAACTGCGGTGCATGTTGGAGCGGGAGTCATTGCGGGAATCGTGCTGAGCATCTTGTTCAACAAAGTGTCGACGAAGTGGGTGACGGAAAGCTCGAGCGATCCGCTGTTGCTCGGCGGCGTGACGGTGCCGCTGGTCGCCGCAGCAACACTGGCTTGCCTGGTTCCCGCGCGACGCGCAGCCGCTACGGATCCCATGCAAGCGCTGCGATACGATTAACCCTAAGAAACTGATATGCAAAGGAAAGCAAAGCGCCCTACGTTTACTCTGGAAGCGCAAAAGAACAAATTTAAGTCAACAGATTTCGTTTTCCATCTATTTTCCAACTAAGGCTAATTCCAAGAAAGCTAAATGCCGCCAATTCAATCGCTTTCAGAGTTTTGTTCAAAGCTTCCCAAGCTTCGGACGTGGGTTCGATTCCCATCGCCCGCTCCAGAAATCACGATGATTCAACTGTCCTTACGTCGCTAACCTACCAAAATCCGCCCGGAAAATGGTCCGTTTTGGACTGAAGTTGGACTGAAATCCGGTCAATTGGACCGAAGAATATATACGCGAGGCGAGAGCTTCGTCCGAGCGACACTGCGCCCACTTCTTCGGACCATTCGGCAAAGTGGTCGTGGAAGACAGGTAGCGGAGAGGGTGGGATACGAACCCTGCTAGCCTAAGAAATTTCCATCTATATTTGGAAAATCTTAAGCTCCTTTGTTGTCAACAAAGAAAGCGGGGGCAGGACGCAAATTCGAGGTTTTCCCATCAACGATGGGTACTTGGGGTTTTGCTCGATGTCTTATTATAGGAAGTCTGAGGACACTCACCCGTCAATTCTTCAACGTTTCCGTTGCAAGATCATCTGCGAGCACCTGCTTTGCAAGCAGCGTGAAATCCCAAACTAAATGGCTTTGTTGGTGTCGCTTACGCCCGAAAAAGCCGCCGATTCCCACTTCTCAAATGTCCCGAAGTTGTCCCGAAGACCCTCGGGGCCGTCGCGGACCTGACTGCCGACTGCCTAGTCATAGCCAAGGATACTTGAAATCTTGAGCGTCGGAGCTTTCAGCACTCAGCCATCAGCGTTCAGCTTTTGCATCAGCGCAGTGAGCATGCGTTTCAACTCGGTGGCTCGCTGGTCCAGTCCCTCATAATCTTTGGGCTCGATGAGCTTCAGATCCCTGGCCAGCAGCAGGTGATATTCCAACTCGCTGGCCGATCCCATCGCCATGGAACAAAAGGGCGAACTCCGCATCCCCATTCCGTCCGCATCCTTCCGCCAGATTGGCCGCGATTGATGAGCACGCCCGGCGGAGTTGGCTCGTCAGTCCGTAAAGTTCTTCGCGCGGAAAGGCCGCCGTGATCCGATAGACCGCCAGTGTTAACTGATGCGCCTTCTGCCAGACTTTTGGTTCGTGGAAGTCTTTCACGGGACGGTATCGCTGGATCTCCATCGGTCCCCTGTTCGATGATCTTGTTGTCAAGGCAAGAGCCTCGAGGAGGACCGATGGAAACCTTTGCAAAGCTGTTTGGCAGCCTGCTCGCTTTGGTATACCACTGTTTCGACCGCATCGTCATCCAGGGTTATCTCCCGCTACTCACCCGGGAAGCGCATATCGTCCATTTCTTTCGTGACGTGCACGGCATCTACCCTTTGTTACGTCGGTTTTGACACCTACGGGGATGAATTCGCGGTCCTTTTCGCCAACGGCGACGGGAGTCTCCAGTGACACCGTGATGCGCAACCAAGATCGCTCGATAGTTGTCTTTGTCACCTTGGAGCAAGATGCCTGCCGTCTTGTTGTCCGGCGTTGTGTACTGAACTCCGATGTAGTGAAGCCTAGTGTTGTGAAATAAGCCAAATAGCGCAACCGGAGCAACAAGGACAGCTAAGGCGATCATGGTCCCAACGCGCCTGTGAGCCTCTTGCCCATAGCTCAGCGATGTCACGCTCTTGGATGGAATTTCAACTTTCTTGCCATCCTTCAGCGCCAGGGTAATCACATCCGACGTGATCGTGAGATGGTTGTTCCAATCCTTAGGGTCTACTTTCGAATCGACTGAGCCGCCGTTGTATCGGACCTTGTCGAAGGAATTCCCTTGCGCCCAAGTGACGGTGGACGCGCACAGGAACAGCACTAAGAGTTTTCTCAGAATTTGCATGGCTCCTCCAAGCGGAACACACGACCGACCATTCTGCGGGAAGGGGTAACTCGACCTGAACTATACCAGAGGACAACCATCGAGCGGCAGTTATGTCTAAGGGAGATAGGTTGAGATTCGGCGTCGTGGATAACGCACTATTCCGGTCGGCTCTTCTTCCGTCTCGTGAGGTTCTCCGCAAACCCCAGAAGCAATTGTCGGTCAGACTCTTTCATCCGCGACAAGCGGCCACACAGCTTGTGCAGGTAGCGTGCATCCTTACCGTGACTACCCCAGGCGTTGTCATCTCCGTTGATTCGTTCCTGCGGAGGTTTATTGCCGTCGTACAGAACTTGCGCACGAGCCATCTTCTCAAGAGTTTCCAGAGCGGGAACGGTGTGGCCGTTCTCGACTCTCGAAATGTAGCAGCGGAGCAATTGTTTTCTTCTCGATGTCACCTTGAGATAGTTTCTTTTGCTCACGCAGAATCCGCAAACGCTCACCAACGATCATCCTGACCTCCGGGACGATTTCGAAAGGATTATCCGCCGTCCTGCTTGGTATACCAACCAGAATGACTGCCTTCCTCTCCACATTGCGCTTCGCTTCGTTTTGTCTGAGTACTAAGGTGAACACTGGATTGACGTACTCAGATAAACGCCGCTAGAATCCGCGCCCATTCCGTCAGCGTAACGGCGGGATCGGCCCCTTTCGAACTCCACCCGTAAAGGTGAATGCCTCTAGTTGTTTGTGTGGCGAACGCCATTCTTAGGGTTTAGCTGGTCGGCCCTGTTGTTCGGCTTATTGTAGTTCGGTCCCGTGGAATCCAGTCGCACGGAGGCTCTCATGCGTTTTCGCGTGCTTCTCGCTCTCCTGGCGGTCGTCTCGTTGTTGGTCCCTTCTTCAGCTCAACAAACAACGCCAGTTACTCCGGAAACCGGCCCCCCCTAGCCGCCGTGACCCTCAGGCCGTCGCAATCCTTCAGGCTGCGCTCACCGCGCTCATCGGGGGCGTTCGGCGTGTTCCGACATCTATCAGCGCCAACGGCACGTACTCCCAAATCTCACCGTCAACTTCTGTTTATCAAGTCCGATTAATGGCACTTGGATTCGACAAACTTCGCTGGGAAACAGACCTGCCAACGGGAACTGTGATTTCCATTATTCGTGGCCGTGGCGGTTGGACCCAAGACGCTGATGGAACCACCGTCTTATCGGTAGCTGACACGGTTGGACAAGGTGCCGAAAATCTGCTGCCGCTCGCAGTTGCAAAATGGGTCACCTCTCCAAATGTTCTGGTCACACTGGTGGCGACCGAGTCTTCCGCCACTGGAAACGTTTACCATCTCTCCCTCGCCGAAGCCCACGACCCGGCGGCCTCTCTTGCTTCAGAGACGATCTTCCGATCCGCTACGCACTGTGAGCTTTATATAGACCAGCAGTCGAATCTGCCGGTCAGTCTCGATTACAACGAATACCTGAGCAACTGGAAACATGCCGTCCCTGTACATCTCATTTTTTCAGACTATCGACCAGTTAACGGAGTCCACTTCCCGTTCAAACTAAGCCGCTACCAAGCAAGTGAGCTTGTCAGCGAGACCCAACTAAACTCCGTCGTTCTGAACGCCCCACTTTCTGACGATCTCTTCTGGGTGAACCAGCCATGAAACCAGCAACCCCAATTCGCGCCTTGGCATTGATTTTCTTTCTGTTCCTATTGCACGCCCCGAGCTGTCGAGGTCAGAACGACGGTTACGTCACAAACAGCAATCTCCGAGGTGTCGCGCCGTTCGGTTCATACCAGTTCGGAGACATCGATAACATCAATCTCGGCACAGGCACGCTGAACCTCAAGATTCCCGTTGCGAGACGACCTGGAAGAGGACTCGACACGCAACTGGAATTCATCTATAGCAGCAAGATATGGGTCTTCGGGTGCGTCAAGAATGTTCAAGGTATTACCACCTGCACTTGGTCCCTAACAGATGGCCCAAAAACGCCTGTGCCGGCGACTGCTCCCACTGGGCAACTGGTTTGGATCGCAACGGAAAACGACTGCGTAGACCGATTGGGTAACGAGATCATTCAGATCAACAACACGAACTTCGCATATATCGCAGCAGACGGCGCGCAGTATCGTTTCCCAAACAGTTACCTCACGCATTATCCCCCAAATACAAATTGTGGCTCGGGAGGGAACGTCAACATCGGCGTCTCTGACAATGGTGCAATGGAACTGGACACAGGCGACTCCGGCTTTTTTCTGCATTTCAAGGATGGCCACCAGGAGAGTTGGACCAACAGCGGCACATACCTAGGCGTCAACAGCACAAACGGCAATCAGCTCAACCTGAACGGTGACACGCTGAAGCGGCCGTTGATTTTCGCTTGGACCTCTCCACCCTGGACTGTGCGCGATTCCAACGGAGTCTCACAGAGCTACACGGCGGCCAGCCAAAATGTGAGCGTTACATCCCAATTTCCGACGACTACGTGCGGGGGCAGCGCAATCAGGCAGCTCGTCAACACTTTTACCGAAACACCCAGCCTTACGCTGCCCACAGGCCTTCAATTCCGATTTACATACGATCCCACCTTTGGCGAAATCACTCGCGCTGACCTTCCGACAGGCGGATACATTCGGTATGACTACGTGACCCTGCCTGTGTTTGACAAAGCTCCCCCTGGCGTCACATGCATGCTGCGGATCGATTCTAGACGTCTCGCGCATCGCATTGTCAGTCCGGACGGACTGGCCGCCCACGAGCAGACTTGGACCTACAGCTATTCAAGTGGGGGCCAAACAACGGTTACCGATCCTCTCGGCTTTGTGACCGTCCACACGTTCGCCAGCGACGGCATCCACGAAACACAGACGCAATTCTATGATCAAGCCAGCCACCTACTGCGGACCGTCGCAAACACTTGGGCTTCGGACGGCATCCCCGTGCAGACCAACGCGAAGGGTGGTGCCATTTTAGATGCAGCGAATTGGCGCATCACCGCCACGACCACGACACTCGCCGATACCAATCAGGTGAGCCAAACGGCAACGACCTACGACAGCTACACCGTAACTTACAATTATGGAACTCCCACGACGTACACCACCTCCAGAGTAAATCCTACGGAAACACGCGAGTACGATTACGGCAGCGGCGCAGCAGGCAATCTTCTGCGAAGGACGCCCTTAACTTATTTGCACGACGGCAACAGCAACTACCTGAACAAACATATTCTCGACCGCGTGACCTCAAAAACCGTTTACGACAGCACCGCCAACCAGTGCCAAGGTCAGGCACGCGCGTGCGCGCAAACAAATTATAGCTACGACACAACGTCCATCACGCAAACGTCCGGAGTTGTTCAGCACGACTATGCCAACTATCCTTACACCCTCACCGTCCGCGGAAATCCTACGTCTGTACAGATTTGGCGGAACACTGATGGTGCATGGCTCACAACAACAAAGTATTACGACGATCTCGGTAACCTCCGTCAGACTCAGGACCCGCTCAGCCACAACACTTTCTTCGACTACACCGATTCATTTTCTACCACCGGAAACATTTGCGTACCTACAGGAGGTTCGGCTCAAGCCTTCGTCACGAAAATCACAAACCACCTGGGCCAATTCTCCAGATACTCCTATTTTTCTTGCTCTTCTTGGTTCGCTTCAGCTACCGACCCGAACAACCAGGTAACTTCATTCACCTATGACCTTGTCGACCGTCAGCTTCAAACCAATAACCCAGACGGCGGGCAGATAACCAACTGCTTTACAGACGTTGGCGGCTCGACCTGCAGCCAAGCAGCGGCTCCAATCAAGGTCGTCACCACCTCGAAGATCACCGCTTCGACCAACAAGACAGTCACGACCGTTCTTGACGGCCTTGGCCGCATCTCCCAAACGCAGCTGAACTCTGACCCTCAAGGCATCGACTACACGGATATCACTTATGATGCCCTGGGGCGCAAAAGCACAGTTTCCAATCCTTATCGATCTACATCCGACCCAACTTACGGCCTCACTACGACGATTTACGACGCGCTAGGTCGCGTCTGCGTCGTCGTTCCCCCTGATGGAACACTCCCCACCGGAGGCGTTTGCCCCGCAACCTCACCTGCCAACGACGTTTTCACGACGTATTCCGGCAATACCACGACCATCAAGGATCAGGCTGGCAAATCCCGAAAAAGCGTCACCGACGGCCTCGGCCGCCTTACCCAAGTTTTCGAGGATCCTTCTGGTTCCAACTACGAGACAGATTACCAGTACGATGCCCTCGACAATCTGACCCGCGTCGACCAGAAGGGCGGTGACCCCAATTCCGCCAACTGGCGCACTCGTACCTTCACTTACAATTCCCTCTCGCAACTTCTCACTGCTTCCAACCCCGAATCCGGCACCATCACCTACGCTTATGACAACGCTGGAAATCTCATCACGAAAACCAGCCCCGCTCCTAACCAGACGGGCTCAACAACGGTAACTGTGGCTTACTGCTATGACGCGCTCAACAGACTCACGAGCAAAGCCTATACGACTTCCACCGTCTGTCCGCAAACCTCCCCGGTGGCCACGTACCTCTACGACCAATCGAGCTACAACGGCCTCACCATCACCAACGGCATCGGCCGCCGCACCGGCATGACCGATGCCGCTGGCTTGGAAGCTTGGTCCTACGACCCCATCGGCCGTCCCCTCGCCGACCGCCGCACCACGAACAGCGTCACAAAGACCACTTCCTATACTTACAATTTCGATGGCTCTCCGGCCACCGTTACTTATCCAAGCGGCCGCCTCATCACCTACACTTTGCAATCCTCGGGAACAAACACCGCTGGCCGCCTCCTTTCCTCCATCGACTCCACCGGCCCCATCAACTATGCAACCGCAGCCAGCTACGCGCCATCCGGCGCTCTCGCCTCGCTGACCAACGGCGCCAGCGTCATCTCCACACTTTTCTACAACAGCCGTCTCCAGCCCTGCCGCATCTCCGTCAAGAGCAGCGGCACGGCTCCGACAACCTGCACGACCGCAGGCGCTGGCAACGTTCTCGACTTCACTTATGGCTTTAATCTTGGCTCAGCGGATAACGGCAATGTGGCCTTCATCACCAACAACAAGGACAACACACGCTCCCAGAACTTCAGTTATGACCAGCTCAACCGCATTGCCACGGCCCAGACGCAAACTTCGGGCGTCACCATTCCCAACCCGAATTGTTGGGGCCTCACATTTGGCTACAACCCTTGGGGAAACCTGTTGGCCTCCAGCATCACCGGTCCCGCTGGCTGCTCTGAACCTATCCCTTTGAATGTTGCTGTAACTACTTCCAACCGCATCTCTACCAATACGGTCGCCGGTGTTGTCACCAACTATTGTTACGATGCGGCAGGGAACCTGATTCACACCGTCACCGCACCCGCCACCTGTCCTACCTCCGGCCCTTATCAATACACCTTCAATGCAGAGAATCAGATGACGGTCACTGCTGGGGTCACCTATACCTACGACGGCGACGGCAAACGCGCGCAAAAATCAACCGGCAAACTCTACTGGTATGGCATGGGCGGCGATCCGCTCGACGAAACCGACCCTGCGGGTGTCACAAATAACTCAACCTTCAACGAATACATTTTCTTCGACGGCCAGCGCATCGCCCGCCGTGACTACCAGAACAACGTCAACTATTACTTTGCCGACCGCCTCGGCACTACACGTGTCAGCACGAACTCAAGCGGGAGCATCTGCTACGACGCAGATTTCTATCCTTTCGGCGGCGAGCGTATCGTCACCGATACTTGCGACTCCGCTTACAAATTCACCGGCAAAGAACGCGACGCGGAATCCGGCCTCGACAACTTTGGGGCTAGATACATGGGGAGCAGTCTCGGTAGGTTCATGTCGCCAGACTCGACTGCGTATGTGAAGCCGATAAACGCGCAAAGCTGGAACCTGTACGCTTACGCCAGAAACAACCCTCTCCTCTACATCGATCCAACCGGAAACACGGTTTCGTTGGCGAACTGCCAAGACAAAAACAAGTGCGTTCAGGTCCTAACCAACGCCGCGCAACTGCCCAAGGGGGTTACTGCTGAGGTCGACAAGAAGGGGAATTTGGTTCTCAAAGGCGATCTCAGCCAGATCAAGGGCGGAAACGCCGCCAGGCTTTTGCAACTCGTGCAGTCCGACAAGACAGCGAATTTCTGGATTGGCGACAAGGCTCCCGGCTTGGATAGAGGTCAAATCCAGGACGTTAAGGGTGGCCTAAGCGGCACCACCACTCAAGACTACAACCAGAACTTTTCCGTAGTTCAATCCGACCCATCTAATAACGATTCTGGGCTAGGCGGGGTCTTCCTGAACCCTGATGGGACGATCACCGCAGGTCAAATTCCAGGGGCGAACATCAACGAGGCAGCTGCTCACGAACTCTTGGGTCATGTATGGGCCGACCTGATCGGAGGTCAGAGTGCTGGCACGCAAGGAAACATGCGGGAGGCCCTTATCGCAGAAGATCGCGTGAGAAATACAGACCCTGCGAGAGGGTTAAAGATCAGGCACCAAGATGACCCAAGCAGTGTCCAATTAGTCAGAACGAGCGACCTACCGAGGATCACGAATCCGGGGAGTGCACCATGAAGCTCAACTTCACGGCGACTTGGCGGCTTCCAAGGCTGTTTGTGGTGGCCAATGCCGTTTTCTGGATAGTCTTTGGTACGAACTTTGCTCTCAAAAGCTACACATACAAACCGCATACAAAAATATTCGAAGAACAATCACCACCCTACATTTTGTGGTCCAGGGCCTTTCCCTTCGACCAGTACACGAGTCCCATGATGCGAGCGACGCGATACTTGCAATGGCCTAGTTTTTATGCAGCAACCCCGATTAACCTATATTTCAGTCGCCGCGACATTGTCGTTGACCATCTATACTGGGGCGTCTCCGTTGGGGGCTACTATCTTATCGGTGTATGTCTGCTTTCCTTTTTGCAGTGGTATCTCGTCGGCCTATTGGTTGACTACCTCAGAAGACGCTTTATCGTTAGCCGTGGCTCGGCTTCAGCCAGTCCCGGCCATGCTTACGACGTGCGGCAATAATCGAGGGCTACCACTACGATGTGGTATCTCATAAATTCACCGGCAAAGAACGCGACTACGATATCGGATCTACGAAAACTGTGGCGGGCGGTGAAACACTCAACGAAGCAGTTCACAGTTCATGCTGCTATTCAGAGTGTTCCCGTATTAGCAGCTTTACCCGATTAATGTCGACTCCGGCCTTCTCCCAGAACCAAAAACAACCAGGTGGTTCCGCCAGATTGCCCATACGAACGTAGTTCTTAAGGGACGGTTCTTTCTTTCCCCTCTCCCAATAGGACACCATAGTCTGCGTCACCTTAAACCGCTTGGCGAACTGCACTTGGTTCTCGCGGAGTTCGCTGCGTAGCGCTGAGACTCGCTGAGCCGTTCGACGATCAAGTTTACGGAGGCTCTGGAATGATTTGGGCTCGCATGCTTGCTTACATCACCGGAACCGTAGACCAGGAACTACTACTGAGGAACGAATATCTGGCCGCAGAGAACCGCATCCTGAGAGCCCAAATCCAAGGCAGGTTGTTGTTATCCGATGCCGAAAAAGCTACGTTGGCTGAGATCGCCCACCGGCTCAAACGGAAGGCCTTGGAAGAATTGGCGGCTGTCGCGAAACCGGATACGCTGTGGCCTGGTACCGAAAGCTCATCGCCAACAAGTTTGACGGATCGAAGTTTCGCAAATCCTCGGGTCGTCCTAGAGTTGACGAGGAAACCGAGCAGTTGGTGGTGCGGATGGCGAAGGAAAATCCCGGGTGGGGCTATGACCGGATCGTGGGCGCCATGGCCAACCTAGGTCACCGGCTCTCGGATCAGACCGTGGGCAATATTCTCCGCCGCCATGATATTCCACCGGCTCCC
>WNGI01004096.1_pt1 | contig 12974 bp, 12 predicted proteins | sample 5400621 | NCBI WGS metagenome assembly WNGI01 (sample SAMN13153374, study PRJNA577476) | soil metagenome | isolation source: 20 cm soil or saprolite under Garry oak tree replicate 1 | place: USA:California | collected 2016-06-15 | reverse complement strand
GGGCTCTCAGCCCGGGAATTCACATACTTCTGACCGCTCCCGCCAATGTGACCTTCGTAGCATGGTACAATGAGGCTCATGAAACGGGCTGTGCTGGTCTTCGGCGCGTGGACGGCGGTGGCGCTGCTGTTCGCGATTCCCGGACGGGTCGCGAGCCGGCTCGAGCTGTTGCGGGAGGTGTGGGGCTACGCGGACGACGTGATGAGCCGGACGGTGGATACGCACGTTGCGATGCTGCGCCGCAAGCTGGAGCACGATCCCGCGCATCCGCGGCACATCGTCACGGTGCGGACGTTCGGCTACCGGATCGAGCGCTAGCGAAACAGGTAGGAGTCCGCAATCCGTTCGGCGATCGCGCCCGGCTCGCCACTCGAGCGATTGGTCAGCACGATCACGGTAAAGCGGCGCGCGGGGAAGCGCTGAATCGCGTTGCGAAAGCCGCTCGTCTCTCCCGTGTGACGCCAGCGTTTTTGGCCGCGATAGCTGTCGATGAACCAGCCAAAGCCATACTCCGTCGCGGCGCCCTGCGGGAGCGCGGGCGGCGTCGTGGCGAGTGCCAGCAGCGCCGCGTCGGCGAGTGTGGTGTCCGACAGGGCGCGATCCCAGCGCGCCATGTCGTCGATGTTGGTGTAAATCCCGCCGTCGCCCAGCGTCGCGCTGGTCACACTTTGATCAGTCTGTTCGAAGGCGCCGCCGCGCGGAGAATAGCCGTACGCGCGATGCGGTATGGTGTCCCGTCCTTCGACATGCGCGACGCTGGCGGTCATCCCCAACGGTCCGAAGATCCTCGCTTGCACAAACTGGGGAAATGACATCCCCGAAACTCGCGCCACGATCATGCCCAGGAGCACGTACCCCGAGTTGCTGTAGCGGTAGGCCGTGCCAGCAGGGAAGTACACCGAGTCTTTGGACGCGAGCAGCGTGAGCACGTCGTTGTCGTCGAGCTGCGCCGTGCGCGTCTCGGGAATCAGGTCCTCGTAGTCCACCAGGCCCGAGGTGTGATTCAGCAGATGGCGGATGGTGACCGGCGCGGCGGCCGGGGGCAGCTCGGGGAGAATGCTGCGGGCCGGCTGATCGAATTGCAGCTTGCCGTCTTTGGCGAGCAGCATGATGCACATCGCGGTGAACTGCTTGGATACCGAAGCCAACCGGTAATCGGTCTCGGGAGCCGCCGGCGTCCGGCGCTCGAGGTCGGCCATGCCGTAGGCGCGGCGCGCCACGACGTTCCCGTCGCGGATGACGATGACGCTCGCGCCGGGACGCGACGGGCCGGAGTACGCCGCGAAGAGGGAATCGATGGCGCGCGGATCGTCAGCGGCCACGCGAGCACCTCCGGTCGCGCAGGCGGCCAGGAGTAGCGCGGCGGTCAGGACTTGGAGGCGGCGTACCAGGCGTTCCACGTCTCCTGAGCGGGTCCAATGGTGAGTTGTTGTTGGTAGCGGACGAGCGGCATGCGCAGCAGCAGAGGCTCGAGGCTGAGCTTCTCAAGCCAGCGCTCGTCGCTGAGCCGCGCGGCGCCGAGGCCGAGGTCGCCGAAGCGGCGGGAATCGCGGTCGACGAGCGCGGCGACGCCGAATTTCTGCGCAAAGCGCCGCAGCTCACCCACCGACGCGGCGCGCTCGTTCAAATCGACGAAGTGGACTTTGATACGCCGCTCGGCAAAGAAGCGCAGCGCGGCACGCGTATCGGCGCTCTTTCTGACGCCGAAGACTTGCACTTCCACGTGAGCTAATGGGGCAGCGTCTTGACTTCGATCGCACCGAGGAGGTGTCCCGGACCGAACTGCGCTTCGGCGCTCCCGGGCGAGTAGTAGCGCACCGTAGAGACGCTCCTCCACTTGAGCAGCCGGAGACTGTCGAATCCGCCATAGCGCGTGCCGTCCACATAGACGATCAGCTGGCCCTGGTTCTGCCGCATCATGGCCGTAGGCCGGGCGCGCATTTCCCAGTTGGGCCGCAGCTGGCGCACGGCGTCGAACACTGTGGACCCGGTCGTCCGGGCGAGCTCGTCCGCCACGATGAGATCGGGATCGCGGCTGGGTGTGGGCGACTCGCTGCGGGCCGCATTGGGGCTCGAGCAGGCTGCCAGGAAGACTGCGGCGATCAGGAGCGGAGATCTCATCGTCACAGAAAGTACCACGTTTCCCGCTCGCGTCTATATTCCTCGCTCCCCGGCGAGGGTTCATGAGTCCCCGATCCAAAGTCATCTGCGCGGCCGTGTTGTTTTCGAGCGGCGGCGCGGCGATCAAGTTCTGCAGCTTCAGCGCGTGGCAGTTGGCGGCGTTTCGGGCCGCCCTGGCGCTGCTCACGATCTTCGTCCTGCTCCCCGAAGCGCGCCGCGGCTGGACCTGGCGCACCATCGTGGTCGGCTTTGCCTATGCCGCCACGACGCTGCTGTACGTGCAGGCCAACAAGCACACGACGGCGGCGAGCGCGATCTTCCTGCAGTCGACAAGCCCGCTGTTCATTCTCTTGCTCGCTCCCGTACTGCTGGGCGAGCACGCGAACCGGCGCGACATCGCGCAGATGGCGGTGATGGCGGTGGGCCTGGGCCTGTTCTTCCTCGGCACCGACCGCCCCTCCACGACTGCGCCCGATCCTGCGCTGGGCAACGTCCTAGCGGCGGTCTGCGCGGTGACATGGGCGTTCACGGTGATCGGCTACCGCTGGCTGGCGTCGCGCGGCGCGTCGGTCGCGGCCGCCGCCGTGGCGGGCAACATGACGGCGAGCATCATTGCCGTGATCATGGCGGGACCGCTGATTGCCGGCCGGCCAGTCGATTGGGCGGTGGTCGTGTTCCTCGGCGTGTGCCAGCTGGGGATTCCGTATCTCTTTCTCGCGCGTGCCGTGCCGCAGCTGCGGGCGCTCGAGGTAGGGCTCTTCCTTCTTATCGAGCCGGTGTTGAATCCGATCTGGGCGTGGATCGTGCACGGGGAGACGCCTGGTCCGGCGACGCTGCTTGGTGGCGCGCTGATTCTCGGCGCGACGGCGACACGTGTGTTGATAGACGCGCGTAAGACCGCTGGCGAAACGGTCGTAGCCTGAAAACGGCCGCTAAAGAAAAAACCCCGCCCCGAATTCGGGCGGGGTTTTCATTTTCCCTGGTCCGTCAGGGAATGGCGCCGACAGCGCGAGCTGCGTTCACCCGTCCCTTGCCGTAGAACGGATCGGTGCCGCGAGCACCCAGGTCGTCGCTCGACTGCTCGAGCCTCGCGCGCACCTGCGACGGGCTGCCCCGCCCGCTCGATGCGATCACTGAGGCCGCAACGCCCGCGACGTGCGGGGAGGAGAAACTGGTGCCGATCCCGCTGACCAAGAAGAGGCCCAGTTGCCGTGGGCATAGCGGGCCGTCAATCACGGGCGGCGGGAGAGGCGCGCCCGGACTCGGTGGCGGCGGCTGGTGCCAGTCCAGCGCCGTCTGAGAGCAGGGACCCGTGACGAACGCGTTAGCAGTTGTCTCGCCGTCGACTGTTGTGAGGGTGCCGCCGGGGGCCGCCACGCTGATCGCGGAGCGTCCGAAATTCGAATACGAGGCGAAGGCATCAGGGTTTAGGAACGGGCCAAAGGGGGTGGGCGCCGCGGTCGGACCGGTCGCCGAGACGCAGACCGCATGCGGTGAGTTGCAAAACGCGTCGTAGAAGTTGCCGTTGTGGTCCATGTCCATTGCCGCATTGCCTGCGGCGACGACGATCAGCGTGCCGTTCCGGTTCGCGTAATTGAATACCCGGTTGATCACGGACACAAAGCCGGGCGCCGCATTCTTCGGGAAGCCGCCACCCAGGCTCATATTGATCACGTCAGCGCCATGATTGACGGCGTAGACGATTCCATTGAGGATCGCGGCTGTCGAGCACGTGTCGAACACGGTGCACACCTTCACGCCGAACAGTGTGGTGCGCGTTGTGACGCCGGCAAAGAAACGCGAGTTGCTGGCGACAATCGACGACACCAGCGTGCCATGCGCGTTGAGGTCGGTAATGGGATTGAGCGGGAGTAGAAAGGCTGGAAAGAATCCGGCAGCAACGGCCGCAGCCAGCCGTGCGTCTTCATCAGGTCGCAGGGAGATCGAGCGAGACAGGTCCACGCGCCCGCTGAGGTCTGGCCACTGATAATCAATCCCGGTGTCGAGAATCGCCACCGACACGCCCGATGAGCCAAGGGCGCCACCCGCCCAAGCCGCGTCGGCACGGATCGCCCGCATATTCCATTGAAGGCCAAAGAGCACAGCTGTTTGCGGCGCGGTCGCGCTCTCCGTTCCAGCATCGCTCGCCAGCGGTTCAGCATGACTCGCTGATTCCAACGTGAACTCGACGTCGGGCACCACATCAGCGACTCCCGCCACGTTCGCGAGACGTGCCGCACCGGCCGCGGAGAGTCCCGACACGACCGCGAAGCCGAGTTGGTCATACGCGCCTTCGAGGACCCCGCCGCTCGAGCGAAGCGCAGCGCTGACGTCCGAACTTGCGGCGCCGCCTGGCCTGTAGACGACCAGGTATCGCGCTGCGATTCCGGACGTTGCTGCGGATGCGGTGACTTGGAGCGAGGGGCTGTGGGATGTCGTTGCTGCGGTAATCGAGTTGTCCTTCGGAGTGACTGGGGCGTCGTACACGCAGGCAGCTGCGACGATCGAGACCATCGCGAGAGTAAATCGCTGGACGTGTTTGAGCATCGTGAACCCCACTGTGTTGATGATCAGGACGGGCGCTTGGGATTTTGAAGCTGGCTGGGTTTTCACGAGCCCGCAAGCACGTCCTCGACCGCCTCCACCGGATTCGCCTGCGGTGCCAGTCGGCCATACGATGCTCGAGGAGTGAGAGTCGCTCAATGCTATATTCTTGCGCGCATGCCCGCATCTCGTTCCCGTATCGGCGTCATCTTCTTCACCGTCCTGATCGATCTGATCGGCTTCGGGATCGTGCTGCCGATCCTGCCGTTTTATGCCCAGCGGTTCGGTGCGGCAGGACTGGGCTATGGCGCGGTCGTGGGCGTCTTCTCGCTTATGCAGTTTGTCGCGACGGCGCTGCTCGGCAAGCTGTCGGATCGGATCGGGCGCCGGCCGGTGCTGCTGACGACGATGGTAGTAAACGCCGTGGGCTACACGTTGTTCGCCTTCGCGGGGTCTTATTGGGTGCTCTTCCTCTCCCGCGTGGTCTCCGGGTTCGCGGGTGGCAACATTTCGGCGGCGCAAGCGTACGTCGCCGACATCACGACGCCAGCCGAGCGCTCGCGGGGGATGGGGATGATCGGCGCCGCGTTCGGGATCGGGTTCAGCCTTGGTCCGGCCATCGGCGGGTTTGCGGCGCATTGGGGCGGGCCCGCCGCTCCTGGCCTCGTCGCGGTAGGGTTGTCCGTCGCGAATTTTCTGTCTGCGTATTTCATCCTGCCGGAGTCATTGGGTCACGAGCTACGCGTACGCCGTCCAATGTTCGACCTGGGACACATCGGAGAGGCGATCGCGCGGCCACGGTTGCGCCCGTTGATGGCCGTCTGGGCGCTGGTCCCGCTCGGCTTTGCCGGCTACACCGTTGCGCTGCCGCTGCGCGCGGCAACCGCGTTGGGCTGGCGAGAACGCGAGTTGGCGATCTTGTTCACGATCATCGGGATCACGGCGGCGTCCGTGCAGGGATACTTCTTTGGGAAGATCGTCCGGCGCACTGGGGAGCGCGCCCTCGTCACCGCCGGGACGGTCGGTATGGCAATCTCGATCGCGATCGTTCCGTTTCTCTCGACTTCGACGCAGCTGTATGCCTGGACATTCGTGCTGGCGGTTTCCAACAGCGTCTTCGCACCGGCAGCAACCGGCTTGGTCTCCGTCTATGCAGACCCCAACGAGCAGGGGACCGTGCTCGGCGCGGCGCAGGCGATCGGCGCGCTGGGTCGCACGGCAGGGCCACCGCTGATCGGGACCGTGTACGACGTGAGCCCGGTCACGTCCTTTCTGTTCGCGGGACTCTTCATGGCCATCGCCGCGCTCGCCGCGCTGCGCCTCGCACCCGTTGGAGCTCATGCGGCAGCGGCTCCCGTCCCTCCGATTCCCTCGGGGCCGTTACCTGAGCCCCCTCCCTCCGAGTCTTAACGTCATCTAAGCTTCAGCGTCACAAGACCAGACTTCTTCCGGAGTATCGTGATGCACAGACGCATGACCGTCGCAGTCGCCGCGCTGGTGTTTGCCGCGGCCTGCAATCAGGACCCCACGAGCGCGAGCTCGACGACGAACGAGCTGGTGCTCGCGCAGAACGCGCAAGTGATTGCCGACAACGTCGCCGCTACCCGCGACGGCGGAACCACCTGTGAAGGCTGGTTCAGACGAGTGATCGACACACTCCGCACGACCGATAATCCCGTTGCCATTGCGTACCTCGACTCGGCTCGCGCCAACCGCGACTCGGCGTTCCACGCATGGATGGCCGGCGATACCGCCCAGGCTCGCGCGTACCGTCGGGCCGCGTTCCGCGACCTGTTGTCTGCGGTGATCGCGATCTTCCCGAACGCGCCCGAGCGCACCGGTGCGGCGGTCGATACGGCCGTCGCGCGCATCGAGAAGTTCCTGGGCGATCGGCCCGCGCCGCGGATTCGCGCGATCCTGGCGCACATCGACACGCTGCGCACCAGCGCCGACTCGGCATTGGCCGCGGGCGACAAGGTCACGGCGCTCGCGCTCAACCTGCGAAGTCTCCAAATCCTGCACATGCTGCGTGAGCACGTCGAGTTTGCGCACCACGATCACGACGACGTGGCGGATGGGGAGATGGAAGAGGTAGGCAGCTAGAGACGCTGTGATGAACGCGAGAGGCCGAGGGCCCAGTCCCTCGGCCTCTTTTTTTATGATCTAGCCGTGTCCCCTCCTCGCCGGTCATATTTCTTTCCCCCCTTGCAGGAGAATTGCGCCGTATGCGCGTGTACAAGACGCCGGAGATCCGTAATGTGGCCGTCGTCGGCCACGGCGCGAGCGGCAAGACCTCCCTGGTCGATGCGCTGGCGTTCGTGGCCGGAACGAGTAAACGACATGGGTCTGTGAAGGACGGCACCGCCCTCACCGATTACACCGCAGACGAAATCGAACGCAAATACTCCATCAACCTCGCACTGGCTGTCGCCGAGTGGATGGACACGAAGCTCAACCTGATCGACACCCCCGGATATCTCGACTTCACCGGCGACGCGCTCGCCGGGGTGTACGCGGCCGACTCCGCTGTCGTCGTGTTGTCGGCGACCTCGGGCGTCGAAGTGGGGACGGAGAAAGTCTGGGACTACTGCGAGAGCCGCTCGCTGCCGCGGTTGTTCTTCGTGTCGTTGATGGACAAGGAGCACGCCGACTTCGAGCGCGTCTTCAATCAGATCAAAGATCGGCTGACGCCCAAGGTGATCCCGGTGGAGATTCCCGTCGGCGAAGGACTGGAATTCCACGGGATCATCAACCTTTTCTCGAAGAAGGCGCATCTCTACAAGAAGGGTACCAAAGCCGGCGAGTATGAAGAGATCGATGTTCCCGACGAGTACAAGGATCGCTTCGAGAAGTACTCCCAGGAGCTGATCGAGAGCATCGCCGCGACCGACGATCAGCTGCTCGAGCGCTACCTCGGCGGCGAGGAGATCGGCCGCGACGAAGCGATCGCCGCGATGAAAGCCGGCATGGCGAGGGGTGAGCTGTTCCCGCTCTTCTGCGGGGCCGCCGAGCTGACGTATGGCACGCGCGCGCTCCTCAACAAGATCGTCGAGCTGTGTCCCGCGCCGCAGGAGCGGTCGCCCGTGGAAGCGCAGAAGTGGGGCAGCGCCGAGCGTCTCACGCTGAAGGCCGAGGATAACGGCCCGCTGGCGGCGCAGGTCTTCAAGACCGTGTCGGAGCCGCACGTCGGCGACGTCACGTTGTTCCGCATCTTCTCCGGTACGGTCAAGAACGGGCAAGACGTCTGGAATGCGCCGCGCGATCTATCCGAGAAGCTGAACCATCTGTGCGTCGCGGTCGGGAAGGAGCGCATTGAAGTTCCCGAGCTGCACGCGGGGGACATCGGCGTCGTCGCGAAGCTGCGGGATACGCATACGAACGACACCCTGTCCACCAAAGACAAAGGGCTCGTGCTCCTCAAGATTCCGTTCCCGGAGCCCGTGATCACTGTGGCGGTCGAGGTGAAGCAGCGGGGGGAGGAGGACAAGCTCTCGACCGGGCTACACAAGCTGCACGAGGAGGACCCCACGTTCCATCACGAGTACAATGCCGAGCTTGCGCAGACGCTCATTCGCGGCCTGGGCGAACGGCATCTCGAGATCGTCGTGGGCCGGCTGGCGCGGAAGTTTGGTGTGCACGCGCAGACCGCGAAGCCCAGAGTCGCCTATCGCGAGACCTTCCGTGGGAAGTCCGAGGGGCAGGGGAAGCACAAGAAGCAGACCGGCGGTCGCGGCCAGTATGGCGATTGCTGGATTCGGATCGCCCCGCTGCCCCGTGGCTCAGGAGTACAGTTCGTGGATGAGATCGTCGGCGGCGTGATCCCGCGGCAATACATCCCGGCCGTCGAGCGCGGCGTGCTCGAGGCGGCGCACAAGGGGCCGATCGCCGGCTATCCGGTCGTGGATTTCAAGTTCGAGCTCTACGACGGCTCCTACCACGACGTGGACTCGAACGAAATGTCGTTCAAGATGGCCGGCATCCTGGCGTTCCGGAACGTGAGCCCGGGCGCGCGGCCGGTGCTGCTCGAGCCGATCATGGATGTCGAGGTCTGGACGCCGGACGAGTATCAGGGCGCGGTGATGGGCGATCTCTCCTCGCGTCGCGGGCACATCGTCGGAACGGAGAAGGATGGACGACTCACGAAGGTCAAGGCGCTCGTCCCGGAGGCTGAGCTCGACCGGTACGCCACGACGCTGCATTCGATCACGCACGGGCGCGGGACGTACAAGATGAAGTTCCACGTGTACCAGGACGCTCCGGCCGAGATTGCCGCCAAGGTCACTGAAGCCCGGAAGAAGGAGCTCGAAGAAGCGAAAGCGTAAGAGGTCTTGCTCGACACTATCGTACCGGAGGACGATCGCAATGAACCTGAAGGCGCTGTGCGGCGCTGTGAGCGCCCTGGGTAGAAATCTGGCAGCTGCCGTAACCGCGACCGAGAGTCGTGTGCTGCGAATCACAGGGAACCCCCCTTTACGTCGACGGCAGTTTCGTGCGACCCTTGGGGGATGAGACCGACCGTACTCTGCGTTACCCTAGCAGCACTCGCGGCCTGCCAACCGGTGGACCGCCGCCGACCGCCGCCGCAAGCGTCGGACGCCGCGGACACGCTTGCCCCCGCGACCGCTCAACCCCAGCTCCCGCCCCCGCCCCCGACTCCCTCACCAGGGGGGACCAAGGTCGCGACGATTGTCGGGTTTCTGTCGCCCGAGTCAGTGCTCAATGATTCGGCGCAGGACATCTACTTCGTCTCGAACATCAACGGCGGCCCGCTGGCCAAAGACAATAACGGCTTCATCAGCCGCCTGCGGCCGGAGGGCGCCCTCGAGGTCCTCAAATTCATCGAGGGTGGCCGAGCAGGCGTGACCCTCAACGCACCCAAGGGCCTCGCGGTATGGGGCGACACGCTCTGGGTGGCCGACATCGACGTCCTGCGCGCATTCAACGCGCATACCGGTGCTCCGTTGGACAGCGTCAAACTCGACAGCCTCGGCGCGGTCTTCCTGAACGACATCGCGATCGCTCCGAATGGCGCGATCTACGTCACCGATACCGGCATCCGGTTCGATGACGTGGGCAACGTCCTGCACCCCGGGCCGGACCGCATCTTCCGCGTGGGGCCGGACCGTAAAGTGTCCGTCGCGGTGCGGGGTGACACGCTCGGCCGGCCCAATGGCATCACGCTCGACGCCGTGGGGCGGCGGTTCATCATCGTGCAGTACGGCGGCAAGGCCGTGATGGCGTGGAAGCCCGGCGATCGCGCGCCCACCGTCATCGCGAGGGGCGCCGGCGGGTTCGACGGCGTCGAGATGATCGGCGGGAAGGTTGTCGTGTCGAGCTGGACGGACTCGTCGATCACGCGGTTCGACAGCACGCAGGGTACCAAGATCATCACCGGGGTGCCGAGCCCTGCTGATATTGGCTACGACGCGAAGCGCAACCGCGTGCTGATTCCGATTCTCACGGGGAACCGCGTTGAGATTTGGCAGCTCCGGTAGACTTCGGCTGGCGCCACCTCGTTCCCCCTCTCCGCCGGCGGAGAGGGGGTCAGGGGGTGAGGACGGGTTCCTGCTGCGTGAGGCAGTGCAACGTGCCGAGCCCCCAGACGAGATCCACGGCATGGATCCCGATGACGGGGCGGTCGGGAAACACCTCGGCGAGGATGCCTAGTGCGATTCGATCCTTGGGATCGTTGAACGTCGGCACCAGCACCGCGGCATTCGCGATGTAGAAGTTGGCATAGCTGGCTGGTAGCCGGACGCCAGCGAAGAACAGTGGGGCGGGCATGGGGAGGTCGATCACCTCCACAGCCCGCCCATTTTCCAGGTGCATCCCCTGCAACCGCTCGCGATTCTCGGCCAGCGGTTTGTAGTTCACATCCTGCGGATTCTCCTCGTGGCACAGCACGACGGTTCCGGGATTCACAAAGCGGCACAAGTCATCTACGTGCCCGTGCGTATCGTCGCCCGCGATCCCTTTGCCGAGCCACAGGGTATTGGTGATGCCAAGCGTGTCGCGAAATACGTTCTCGATGTCGAGTCGAGCCATGCCGGGGTTGCGAGCTTGGACCTTGGGATCGAGCAGACACTCCTCGGTTGTGATCAGGGTGCCACGTCCATTCACGTCGATGCTGCCACCCTCGAGCACGATCTTGCCGTCGATCAGCGCCAGCTTGAATTGCTTCGCGGCACGCACAGCGACCAGATCATCCTTCTTCCAGTCCTTGTACTTGGCCCAGGCGTTGAAATGAAAGCGCGCGACCGCGAGGGACCCGTCTCGCCGCACAAAGATTGGTCCGAAGTCGCGTGTCCAACCGCGGTTGGTAGGGAAGCGCAGAAACTGCACGCGAGCGAGATCCACGGCCGCCTGTTTCAGGTATGTGCTCGCCTGCGCCTTGTGTCCGGCGGAATTGACGAGCATGCGGACGCGCTCACCGGAGGCGAGGTGCCGGACGATCTCGCCGTACACCCACGGGATCGGGGCAAACTTCCCCGGCCAGTCGCTTTTGTTGTGGGGCCAGCCGAGCCAGGTCGCCGCGTGCGGCTCCCACTCGGCGGGCATACGATAGCCGCTCAATCGGTTAAGAAGCGATGCCGGATCCCGTCGTACGCGTCCGTACGACGATCGCGCAGAAACGGCCAATTGCGACGCACTTCTTCGATGCGCGCGAGATCCACCTCGGCGACGGGCAGCGCCTCCTCCTCGCCGGCTGCGGTCACGACGACGCCGAACGGGTCGCAGACGAACGAGTGACCCCAGAACTCGATCCCCGCGCCCTCACCGCTCAGCTGCTCAAAGCCGACGCGGTTGACCGCCGCGACCCAGCAGCCATTGGCGATCGCGTGGCTGCGCTGGATCGTGGTCCACGCATCGAGCTGCTGCGCGCCGTATTGCTGCTTCTCGGCGGGATGCCAGCCGATGGCGGTCGGATACAAGAGGATATTCGCGCCTTGCAGCGCCGTCAGGCGGGCAGCCTCCGGGTACCATTGATCCCAACAGACCATCGCGCCGATGGGGCCGACTTTGGTGTCAAAGGCGCGGAAGCCGAGGTCGCCGGGCGTGAAATAGAACTTCTCGTAGTACGCGGGGTCATCGGGAATGTGCATCTTACGATAGATCCCCTTGACCTTGCCGTCGGCATCGATCACCGCCGCCGTGTTGTGATACAGACCCGCCGCGCGGCGCTCGAATAACGACGCAATCACAACTACTCCCAATTCACGCGCGACCTTCCCCAGAGTCTCGGTGGTGGGGCCGGGGACGGCCTCGGCCAGATCGAAGAGTGCGTGATCTTCGCGCTGGCCGATGTAGTGCGTGCGGAACAACTCGGGCAGGCAGATGAGGTTGGCGCCCTGCCGCGCCGCTTCTTTGATGCGCGCGACCGCCTTGGCAAGGTTCGCGTCGGGGTCGGCGCTCATGCTCATTTGCACGAGGCCGACCTTGAACTTCAGTGACGCTCCCCCCCCCTTCACCCCACTCGTTGTCATGGGGTGAAGAATAACTCAGAATGCCTTGCTCGCCGACAGGACGATCGTTGACCCCGCCACGTCAACGGTCTCCTGGGATCCAGCGGTCGTTGGCGTGTAGCGGTAGAACCGGCTCTCCGCATTTGTGCCCACGGCGCCGGCCCCCAGTGTAATGCCGCCAAACTGCCGTGTCAGACCGACTTTGTAATCGGCGTAGGACAGATCGGGATAGTTGCGTACGTATTGATAGCCGTAGTGCATTGTCAGATTCATCCCGAGCACGACGTCAAACGCTGCACCGAGGTCGAGGTAGCCCGAGCCCTTCGTGCTACCGGTCCCAAGACAATCGGCCGTCGCCGGAGTGCCGTCGCTATTGATGCCGCAGTAGCCCCCGACCGTGCTCGTTTTCATGCCAAACAGGTTCGTCACCGCGTGCGAGTACTTCGCGCTGAACGGCTCGAATCGCGCGCCGACGTAGAATTCCAGCGTGTTATAGCCGTCACCGGGGTCGATGTTGTACCGCGCACCGGGATACCAGTAGTATTGCGTGCCGAGGTCCAGTCCGAGTTTCCCGAACGTCCCGCGGTACCCGCCGTACAGGTCCAACTCCAGCGATCCTCCATTGAGAAACTGGTTGCCGCTCACGTTGGAGCCCCAAGCCCCCAGGTACGGGCCGCGGGTCGACGCATACTCGAGGCCGCCCTGAAGCGCGGGCTCCGTGTAGGTCTGTGACACACCCCGAAAACGGTAGTCTCCGACGAGCGTGACGTTTCCCGAAAGCGGCTGCGCGGACTGCGCTCGCACCGGCGGCATGAGGACTACGACCGCGATGCTCGCCGCGACGAG
>WNGI01004093.1_pt1 | contig 12979 bp, 15 predicted proteins | sample 5400621 | NCBI WGS metagenome assembly WNGI01 (sample SAMN13153374, study PRJNA577476) | soil metagenome | isolation source: 20 cm soil or saprolite under Garry oak tree replicate 1 | place: USA:California | collected 2016-06-15 | reverse complement strand
GTGACGGGCGTGATCTCCACTGCGGTCAGATGACCCCCAGCTCTTTTCCGAGGCGGCCGAAGACCTCGAGCGCGAGGTCGATCTGGTCGGCCGTGTGCGTCGCCATCAGGCTGGTGCGCAGCCGGCACTGCGACGGCGGCACCGCGGGCGGGACCACCGGGTTGGTGAACACCCCGGCGTCGAACAGCTTCCGCCAGAAGAGGAACGTCTTCTCGAGCGGTCCGATCAGCACCGGAATGATCGGCGTCTCCGTCGGGCCGATATCAAAGCCCAGGGAGCGCATGCCGTCCTGGAGGTGCCGAGTGTTGCGCCACAGCTGCTCGCGCCGCTCGGGCTCACGCTGCAACACGTGCAACGCGGCGAGCACGCCGGCCGTGTTGGCGGGCGGCAAAGCCGCGGTGAAGATGAGGGGACGCGAGTGATGGCGGAGGTAGTGAATCACGTTCTCCGACCCCGCGGCGAACCCGCCGATCGACGCCAGCGACTTCGAGAACGTCCCCACGATCAGGTCGACTTCGTCCACCAGGTCGTAATGGGCCGCGGTGCCTTCGCCGTTGGGGCCCAGCACGCCCACGGAGTGCGCGTCGTCGATCGCGAGGGCGGCGCCGTATTTCTGGCAGATCTTGAGCAGGCCGGGGACGTCGGCGATGTCGCCTTCCATCGAATAGATGCCGTCCACGATCACCATGCTGCCGGTGCCCTCGGGCAGCTTCTGGAGCTTACGCTCGAGGCCGGCGAGGTCGCCGTGGTTGAAGCGCATCGTCTCGCCGTGCGACATCTTCGCGCCGTCGACAATCGAGGCGTGGTCGAGCTTATCGAGGAAGACGATGTCGGTGCGGCCCACCAGGCCGGAAATGACGCCCAGGTTCGCTTGATAGCCCGTTGAGAAGACGAGGCAAGATTCCTTGCCGAAGAACTCGGCCAGCTCGGTTTCGAGCTGCTCATGCAGGTCGAGCGTCCCGTTGAGGAAACGGCTGCCGGTGCAGCCCGAGCCGTACCGTTCCAGGGCGGCCCGCGCCGCGGCCAGCACTTCGGGGTTATGGGTGAGGCCGAGGTAGTTGTTCGACCCCATCATGATCCGCTCTTGGCCTTCGATGATGACGACGGTGTCTTCGGAGCGGGAGATGGGCTTGAAGTAGGGATACAGCCCCGCAGCTTGGACTTCGCGCGCCCGGGTGAAGTTCTTACACTTGTCGAACAGCGCGATGTGCTGCAGGGTCTCTGTGCGCACGAAGCCTCGAGTCTCTATGAGTAAGCGGTGGTACAGCTTAGCCGCGCACACGTAAAATCGCAAGGCTCTTGTGAGACCAGCCACAGCTTTCGAGGTTCCAGCGGGGTAGCCTAGATTGCGGAACTCGCGCAAGGCAGGCCGTTCCTCCCGGAGGTTTCGAGTGGTGCCACACGTCGTCCGATTCCTGGGCGTGACCGCCCTGCTGTGCACGTTGCTTCCGCATGTCGCCGTCGCCCAAGACCGGCGGCACCCTCGCTGGGAGATTCCCGGACTCGATTTTCGTAAAGACGGTGTCTGGCGGATCTATGCCCGCGCCGTCCGCGCGAACCGCGCCCGGCTGCGCGCGACCGGACGATTCGCCGAGCTGAATGCGTCGGCCACGGCCGCACGAAGTGGGGTCAAGTTGAGCCAGACCGGTCAGGCATCGGCGACGGCAGTCACCGGTACGCTGAAGGTCCCAGCCATTCTCATCCGCTTCAAAGATTCACCGACGCCGACATTCACCCCGGCGGAGTACAATGACGTGCTGTTCGGAGCCACCCCGACCGGCGCAGCCGCGGGCCGGCCATACACGTACCGCTCCTTTTACCAGGAGCTCTCGAACGGTTTGTTCGATATTCAGGGCCAGACGTTCCCATACGTGACGCTCGACAGCAACGAAGTCTATTACGCTGGCGGTACGAGCTCCGAGTGCCAGGGCAAGAATCCATACGGGTCGACGAATTGCAATGGGATATGGAGTCCTACCGCGCAGCTCCGCATGCAGTCCGCCTTGAGGGAAGCGATCCAAAAGATCGATCCAACAGTCGACTTCTCGGCGTACGTCGATCCGGCAACCGGCTTTGTGCCTCTCGTGCTATTCATGCATCAGGCGATCGGCGGGGAATGTGGTCCTCAGAGCGCGCCGCAGAATCACCTATGGGCACACCGCTATGCACTGGCGCCCGACACCACCCAGGACAATGATCCGTTTCACCCGGGCAAAAAAGTCACGATCAGCGACTACATTCTGCAACCATCGGTGGGCGGCTCGAGCGCCTGCAATGCGTCGCAGATCATGCCGATCGGCACCGTTGCCCACGAGACAGGGCATAGTTTCGGATTGCCCGATCTTTATGACAACCCCGGACCAAGTGAGGGTATCGGGCAGTGGGGGCTCATGAGCTCCGGCAACTTTACGTCGCCGTTCAGCCCCTCACGGATGGAAGCCTGGTCGCTCGACGAGCTTGGGTGGATCACACTCGCGCCGTTGACCACGAATGGGACGTACAGCTTCGATGCCGCGCCGCTGTCCGACACCGCCTTTTACGTGAATGTCCCGGGGGTGAACCCGCGCGGCGAGTATTTCCTCATCGAGAATCGCCAGCGTCAGCAGTCCGACACTGCCGTGATTCGCAGTCACTGCGTCAAGTGGGGCAGTCCGGCGAGTTGCCCGGGCGGCTTGCTCATTTGGCACGTCGATTTGCTGCAGCTACAGCAGGGCGCGTTCACCAATACCGTGAATTCCGGCTCCATCCACGGACTCGCGCTCGTGCAGGCAGACGCCTTGAGGAACCTCGACGCTAATTCGATGAACCCGTGCACAACGGGTTCCATCGTGTCCGCCTGTTCGGACCGGGGCGATGCGGGAGACCCCTATCCGGGAGCTGCGGGGAACACAGCATTTATCTACCGCACGAATCCCGCTTCGTTGAAGAACAGCGACGGGTCGTTTACCGGCATTGCCGTTGACTCGATACAGCAGCTCCTGCCGAACGGGACGATGTCGTTCCGGCTGCGGTTCGGTTCGCTCACCGTCGCCCGCGCGAGCGATTCGACCGCGATCATCCAATTCAATGGCAGTCCGTACAGCATCTATCGCGACCTACTCGAGGAGGGGCAAGGCTATCCCGTCAGCTTCTCCGATTCCCAACTCTCCCCGAACGGCCGCACGCGTTTTCATTTTGTTTCCTGGTCGGATGGTGGTGCCCTGTCGCATACCTATGTGGGCCACGTCGCTGGCGAGACACTCACGGCGAGCGTGACGCGCGATTTCATGCTCAGGGCGACCGCGGCGGGCGGGGGCACCGTCCAGGTGGATACGACGGCGGTCGATCTCACGGCGGGAGTCTTGATTCCCGAAAACCGCACCACGACGCTGACAGCGACCCCGACCAGTGCACCACTGTCCTGCGGCTGGACCGGCGACACGACCGCCTCCGGTAGCTCGCTGGTGCTGGGGATGCGGCGTTCGTACATCGTCGCCGCGGACTTCGGCTCTCCGCCCGCGATTATATCCGCGAGCGCCCGGCCCGCTGGCATCATGGGTGCGACATACGCCGACACGCTGCGCATCAGCGGCGGCGGCGGGAGCATGGCCTGGACCGTGACGGGGGGCGCGCTGCCGACGGGTGTGACGCTCGATGCCGCGACCGGACGGCTTTCCGGATTCCCGCGGCAGACGGGAGCCTTCTCCTATCAGGCGCAGGTCGCGTCGTGCGGCACTTTGAGTCGGACGTTCACCTTGTCGGTGACGGCGCCGACGCTGGCGACGACCGACGTAACGGCGCAGCTGCTCGGCCCCACGTCGCCGCTCAGCGCCGATCAGGTTCGTTACCTCGACTTCCTCGGCAATAACAACGGTGGCTTCGACATCGGCGACTTCCTTGCGTGGGTCAAAGCCACGGGCGCGCCGCTGAGCGCGGCGGCCCTCCAGGTGATGCAACAGAAGGGAGGCCCGCGATGAAACGGCTCGGCGGCGTGGCCTTGCTGGCCACCGCGATCGTCTTCGGATTGAGTTGCGGGGGTGAACCCATGATGTCGGGACCGGGCACCCTGCTGGTACGACTGACATCGCCCCATTCGGGAGCGGATTCGGCGATCGTGCTCACGATCACGGGACCGGCTCCCCTGACGGGCGCCGCCGCAGGCGCCGGGCTGCGGCTGTTTCAGCAACCTCTCGGTGGGACTTCCACGAAGTTCGCCCTCATCGGGCAGCTGAACACCGGTACGACCATTCTGACGATCGGGGTGCAAGACATCAGCGCGTTGACCCAGTACACGGGGACGATCAACGCCGTCGCGCAGCCAAATTATCAACTGCGGTCGCTGGGCAGCTACGCGCTGGCGCTGACGCGCTAGTCGCCGGCTTCAGCCGCGTTCTGCGGCGTCTCGCAGGCCTGTTGCAACATCGTTTCGAGTCTGCCCTCGAGCTCCTGATACAGCGTGAGCAGTCGGCGGCATTCCTCGGTCAATGTGGTCGCACCACCGCCCGGGCCGCCGGCCCGGGACACGACTATGGGCCGGCCCAGGGCCTGTTCCATCTGTTGAATGGCACTCCACGCGGTGCGATAACTGATGCCCGCTTCGGCCGCGGCGTCCTTGATCGACTTCACCCGCTCCACGGCTTGTAGCAGTCGTGCCTCGCGCGCTCCAATGACGGACACTCCACGTCGGGTCAGCGTCACGAGCGCGCGAGGAACCAACTCTGGAAACTGCATGCGACCTCCTACTGGGCGGCGCCCACGACCGGCACGGCGCAACCGGCGGCCAGCGGCGCGAAGGCTGCCTGACCGTCGGGCAGTCGCACCGCGAGCAACCGGTCTCGCCAGTCGGCCATGGCCCAGGCGGCAAATTGCGCCGCTGCGCCGCTGTCCAAGGCTGAGCGAATCACAAATAGCGTGTAGGGATTGCCGAGCGCAGTATCCGCCGCAAACAGGACGCGCAGGCCGAGCCCCACAAGCCGCGAAAACGTCGGCAGGTCGGCGAGCGCATAGGCGGCGCGCTCGTCGGCGATGCGCAACGTGGCCGACTGATCTACACCCGCTTGCACGTACCAGGCATGCCGCTGCGGGTCGGGTGTGACGCCCGCAGAGTTCCACAGGGACAACTCTTTGACGTGCGTGCCGGACGAATCAGCGCGCGAGATGAAAGTCGCGCGCGCGCCGGCGATGCGGCGAAACGCATCGGTGGCGGTCGCGGCGGCTGCCGTGTGCGCAGGATCGGCGGGCGGTCCGACGATCGCAAAGCGGCTGGCCACGAACGGGCAACGCAGTGCGGCGTGGCCGGGGTCGACGAGCAGTCGCTGCTCGAGGCTCGGCGCGTGCGTGAGGACGACGTCGAGGTCACCGGCCGCAGCTGATCGCAGGATCGTTCCCGATGGGGCGACGACGACGCGTACGGGCGTGGGTGGTTGCAGGGAGTCGAGCAGCGCCAGCGCGCCTGACTGTTCGACGGTTGTCGTCGTACCGAGGCGCACCGGCGCCGCGTGCGGTCCCCGCGTGCACCCGATTTGCACGGTGCAGAGGAGGGCGAGTGCCAACGCGTAGCGCGTCATGCTGGGTTCGTCCCCTGTCGATATGCCCGAGCGGTGAAATCGTTCCAGTCCGTTTTTGATTGTGGCATGTGCGCGACATGTGGCCTACCCCGCTACCTGTTGCGTCTCTATTTTCGTTGCCGGGGGGCGGTAGCTCAGCTGGGAGAGCACCTGGTTTGCAACCAGGGGGTCGTGGGTTCGAATCCCATCCGCTCCACTGCCGGCATCGTATTAATTCCTGCGCCCTCTGGAGAGTTGCTGCATGCGTTGTGCCTTCGCCCCCGCCGCCGTGCTCGTGCGGTTTGCCGCCTGCTTTTCCTCCGACCATCTCGTCAATCAGCTCGAGGAAAGCGTGCGGAGCTTGCCGGGGGAGGACGACGTGGCGGCACTGCGGACCCACCTGCGCCTGATCATCCGGTCGTTGCCCGATCCGGAATAACCAACGACCCCCCGGATCTTCCCGGGGGGCCGCCCGAAGTTCAGTGATTCTTTAGCCGCACGTCGATCGCGGCAATGACGTCCTGTGGGGGGCCACGCCGCACCCAACCTTTGTGGCGGCCGCGGTCGTTATCCCTGTCGTGGTCGCCGTGCCCGCGCTCTGCCTTGCGCTCACGGGCTTCCCACAGCCCGCGCACGGCAACGCGCTGCCCTGTGGGGGACGCGAAGATCCGGACGACATCGTCGTCGCCGCGGCGCGCCCAGATGATGCGGTTCGGTCCGGACCGCTCCACACGGTAGACCGTCCAGCCGCGATCGACCAGCACCTCCCGCGTGACCACGACGACGCGGTCCACGGGGACCTCATACTCGTACTGCGCCGGCTCGGCATAGACGAAGCTGGCGCTCGTATACCCGGGCGCGCACGCGGTGAAACTCACCGCCCCGGCACCGAGCAGAAACTGGAATATGGTTTTCATCGTCGACTCCTTTGGTATTAACTGCACTTCTGGAGACACCGAAGTCCCGCGGATGTTACATTCGACAGGAACCCATCGAGGCCGATCATGATTGGAATCCTTTTCGCCGTGCTGGCCCAGGCGCCCCAGGCTGCACCGACGCCATTGCGCATCGCCGCCAGCAGCCAGGCGACGGTGGAGGTGCACCTCAACGCACGCCGCATCGGCAACCGCTGGTACGAGGAAGACGCGAGCCTGTCAGGCCCATCGCGCATCGCGATCTCGTACGGGCAGCCGCATGCGCGCGGCCGCAAGGTCGAAGGCGGCCTGATTCCTGTCGACACGGTGTGGCGGTTCGGCGCCAACATGGCGACCACGCTGCACACCGATCTCGATATCACCCTCGGCGACCTGAAACTGTCACGAGGCGACTATTCGCTGTACATCCTGTACGCGCGCACAGGCTACGCGCTGATCGTGAATCGCGGCACGGGCCAATGGGGTACCGACCATGATGCGACCAAGGACATCGGTCGTGTCGCGCTGGCGAGCCGCGCGATGGCCGAGGCCGAGCCCTCGCTGTCGATCTACCTCGTGCCGGATTCTCCCGATCCCACGACCGGCTATGCCGAGCTGCGGGGCACGCTGCGCATCAAGTGGGGCACGACGGAGTTGACAACGCCCTGGAGAATCGATCAATGACCGACGAACGCTATCCGATCGGCAAGTTCACCCGCGTGCCCAGTCTGTCACCGGCTGACCGGCACGCCTGCATCGAGCAGATCGCCGCCGCGCCCACGAATTTCCGCCGCGCGGTGGCGGGCTTGAACGACGCGCAGCTCGACACGCCCTATCGCACCGGCGGTTGGACAGTGCGCCAGGTCGCGCACCATGTGCCGGACAGTCACATGAACGCCTACATGCGCTTCAAGTGGGGACTCACCGAGGACACGCCGGCGATCAAGACGTACGAAGAAAAAGACTGGGCACAGACGCCGGAGACGCGCGCGCCGATCGCGATGTCGCTCGATCTGTTGACGTCGCTCCACCAGCGCTGGGTGACGCTGCTGCGCGGGATGGGTCCCGCCGATTTCGCCCGCACGATCAAACATCCCGAGTGGGGCACACCGTCCCTCGACGCGATGCTCGCCCTGTACGCCTGGCATGGCCGTCATCATACCGCGCACGTCACGTCGCTGCGGCAGCGGATGGGGTGGGGAGACTGATGGTCGACTTCGCCGACGACGATCTGGACGAAGAATTCCCGCTGGGTGACGGCACCGCCGACACCGAAGGCATCGTCATCTGTCCCTATTGCGGCGAGCCCAATGAAATCGGAATCGATGCGGGCGGCGGAGCGAATCAGGAGTACGTCGAAGATTGCCAGGTCTGCTGCCGGCCGTGGCGCGTGACCATCGTCTATAACGACGCAGGCAGCGCGGAGATCTCCGCCTCACCGCTCGACGAGTAAAGCTGCCAGTGGAGTACCCCCGTCTCACTCCTAGGAGCTACATCGCCCGGGCCTTCACCCCCACCCCCGCGTCCCGTTAAAGTCACTACCGATGCGTTCCATCTTGCTCGTCGACGATGATGCGGATCTCCGCCTGGCCCTCCGGGACTTTCTCACGGCGGAGAGGTTCGTGGTGCATACCGCCCGGGACGGGCAGCATGCGCTGCATGTGCTGGATAAGATTGACCCGCCCAACCTGATCTTGCTCGACTACAAGATGCCGATCATGGACGGCAAGCAGTTTCTCTCGATGATGCGGCGCCTGCCGCGGCTGCAGACGATTCCCGTGGTGATCTTGTCGGCGGCGACCCGCGAGTGGTCGGGCGCGCACCTCGAGGTCGAAGAGGTGCTGACCAAGCCTGTCGACCTCGAGGTGCTGCGGACTACGGTGAACCGGATTTTCGCTGACCGCCTATAGGGCCGCGGCGTAGCGCCGGGCCACCTCTTCCCAGTTCACCACGTTCCACCATGCCGCCACGTAGTCCGGCCGGCGGTTCTGATATTTGAGGTAGTACGCGTGCTCCCAGACATCGAGACCCAGGATGGGGGTCTTGTTGTCCATGAGGGGGCTGTCCTGATTCGGGCGGGCGGCGACCTCGAGCTTGCCGTTCGCGACGGTCAGCCACGCCCAGCCGCTGCCGAACTGGGATGTGGCGGCGTTGCCGAGGACCTCCTTGAACTTCGCGAAGTCACCGAACGCGCGCGTGATGGCTCCGGCCAGCACGTCGCGCGGCTCGCCACCGCCGCCCTTTCCGGCGGGCGCCATGACCGTCCAGAACAACGAGTGATTGTGATGGCCGCCCCCGTGGTTCCGGACCGCGGCACGGATGTCGTCCGGGATCACCGTGATGCCGCGGAGGAGCTCGTCGACGCTCTTCCCGACGAGGTCGGGGTGTTTGTTCAAGGCGTTGTTGAGATTCGTGATATACGCCTGATGGTGCTTGCCGTGGTGGATCTGCATCGTCTGCACGTCGATATGCGGTTCGAGTGCCGCGACGTCGTAGGGGAGCTCGGGGAGCACGTGTCGCGTTTCTGCGCCCGACGGGGCCGGTTTCTGTTGTTGCACCTGTGCCATTGCTTGCATTCCTGAAAAGTGTGGTTGTCAAACCCCGCATTGCGCGGCCCGGTTCCCTCCATATTTTGCTCCGCGGAACGTGCTGTCGCTCCCACATCCGGAGGCGCTCGTGGCCGAGTTTCTGCTGCGCTGGTTTCATTATCTGGGCGGAATTACGTGGATCGGGCTGCTGTATTACTTCAACTTCGTGCAGGGCCCGTTCATGGCGGAGGCGGACCCCGCGGCCAAGAGCACGGCAACCCAGAAGCTGCTGCCCCGCGCGCTGGTCTGGTTCCGCGGCGGCGCCATCGTCACGTTTCTGACTGGATTGGCAATTCTCGGGAAACGGCTCGGCGAATCGCCGCTGGGTGCGGGCGCCTGGTCCACGCCGTGGGCGATTACGATTCTCACGGGCGCGCTGTTCGGGACGCTGATGTTCTTCAACGTCGTCCTCGTCATCTGGCCGAAGCAGCAAATCGTGATTGCGTCGGCCAAAGCGGCAGCGTCGGGGGGGCAGGCCAACGCCGCCGCGCCGGTCGCCGCCCGCCGCGCGTTCCTCGCGTCGCGCACCAACGTGGTGTTCTCGATTCCCATGCTGTTCTTCATGGGGGCCGCGTCGCACTTCACGTTGCCGGCCGGCGGCAGTCATGCGGCGTATTGGGCGAGCGTGCTGGTTGTGGCGGCGCTGCTCGAGATCAATTGCCTCACCGCGACCACCGGGACGACGACCAAGCCGATCGAAAAGATCACCGGCGTGATCGTGACCGGATTCGTCGTGTGGGCGATCGTGTACGGGCTGGCCCGGGCGTTCCTATCGGCCTGACGGCATAACCGATGGCGTCGGTCACTCTCCGCCGGTTGAGCAAGGTGTTCGACGGCGGCATACAGGCGTTGCACGACCTGGATCTCGACGTCCGGGACGGCGAGCTGCTTGTCCTGCTCGGCCCGTCGGGCTCCGGTAAGACCACCGTGCTCCGGTGCATCGCCGGATTGGAGGAGCCGACCGGTGGCGACGTCGTGATTGGCGAGCGCGTGGTCACGCACGACCCGCCCGCCGCTCGCGACGTCGCGATGGTGTTTCAAACCCCCGCGCTGTACCCCCACCTCACCGTCCGCGACAACATCGGGTTTCCGCTCGAAATGCGCGGCGTGGACGACGCGCAGATCGCGCGTCGTGTCGGCGAAACGGCGGAACGTCTGGGACTACAGGCCGTGCTCGACCGCAGGCCGGCGCAGCTGTCGGAGGGGGAGCGGCAACGCGCGGCACTCGGCCGCGCCATCGTGCGCGGTCCGCAGGCCTTTCTGATGGATGAGCCGCTGTCCCGGCTCGACGCGAAGCTGCGCATCGAGCTGCGCGGAGAGCTGCTGGCGCTGCACCGCGCCCTGGGCGCCACGATGATCTACGTGACGCACGATCAGACCGAGGCGATGACGATGGGCCAGCGCATCGCGGTGCTCCACGAAGGTCGGCTCCGGCAAGTCGGCACGCCCGAGGAGGTATACCAGCGTCCGGCCGACGTCCATGTGGCTCGCTTTGTCGGCACGCCAGGCATGAACGTGCTCCAAGGCCGTGGACGGGGGACGGGAGACGAGGGGCGGGTCATAGAGGCCGGCAGCCTGATCGTACCGGTTGAGCTTTCCACCTATGAGGGCGACCTCCAGCTCGGCATCCGACCGGAGTCCGTGAGCCTCTGTGCGCTCGATAAGGGAGTGGGGAACGCCGACGTGCTGGTCGTCGAGCCGTTGGGAAGTGAGACGCTCGTACACTTGAACGCCGGTGGACAACCGCTGGTCGCGCGCCTTCCGGGCTTCGCCGAGGTGCGGGTGGGGACGCAGGTTGGCGTCAAAGTGGATCGCCGCCGCCTGTATCTGTTCGACGCCGCCGGAGTGCCGCTCGGATGAGCTCGAGTCGCTGGGCGGCGGCTGCCGGCGGCGGGGCGTTTCTCGCCGCGGTGGTGACGCTGGTGGTGGTCGCTGCGGCGCAGCGCCGCTACGAGCGCGCGTTCGCAGTGCGAATGGCGGGAACAACGGCCGCATACGTCGCGGCGGTTGTGCCGCCGCCGCCGCCGCCGCCGGCCCCCCGGCGTCCCGCGATCCCACGCGGTCGCCGCCGCCCGCTTCGACCACCGCTGCCCCCGCCCCCTCCGCCGCCTCCGACTCCACTGTCGCCGGCCGCGCGCAGCTACGACCTTGCGTCGCTGCTGACGCAGGCGCGCGCGCTCACGACGCTTCCGGGCTGGTCGTCGGAGGTGGAGGTGTATTTCGGGACGGCGCCCCTGGTCGACGCGACGGCACCGCCCCTCTCGCCCGAGGACCTGTCGCGTCTGGCCGCTGGCCGCCGCTCGCGCAACGGTTTCGCGCTCGTTCCCCTCATGGACCGCGATGGCCAGGAGGTCGTCGGTGCCGTCGCCCTGCGACCGCGACCGGCGCCCCACGGTCCGCTTCCGGGCGGTCTGGGGTTCGTATTCCCGGCGGCGATCATCGCAGTGGGCTGGGCGGCCGTCACCGCATTCCGTGAGCCATCGCGGCGCAGCCGCTACTTCGGTGCCGCGCTGTTGCTCGCGCTCGCGGCCTACCTCGACGTGCGCGCGGCGGCACGCCAGAGCACGGACCGTTGGCTCGTCGACACCCGCCGTTTGCTGCAGGAAGCGGCGACGCGGCTGCCGCCACCCCGTGTGCACGTGTCGATCACCGATCTCGCCGGCCTGGTCCGCGACGCGGAAATCGTCACCGGCGAACCAGGGGAGTCAGCGCCGCGCCGCATCCGGGTCCGCGGTGAGCCCCGGGCGGTCGTCGCGGTGTTGATCGGACAGCAACGGTGGATCGAGCTGCGCTCCGTTCCTGCTGAGATCGACGCGCCGCGCTGGCTCATCTTGCTCCTGCCCGGTGCATTGCTCGGCCCCCTCTCGATCTTGGGTCTCGGCTGGGCCGAGCGCACACCGGCCCGGCGGCGGCGCGAGACCGTGATTGCGTGGGGGTTTCTCGCGCCGGCGGTCGTTCATCTCGCGGTCTTCACCGTTGGTCCCGCGATCTTCGCCGGGTATCTCGCGAGCCTGGCGAACGTCCCTGCGCTGGTGCGCGACCCCCTCACCTGGCGCGCATTTGTGAATAGCGCCTCATACGCGTTGTATGTCCCAGTGTCGATCGCGCTGGCACTTGCGGCGGCCCTCGGTGTGCATCGGTACCGCAGGCATTGGGGCGGGCGACTCCTGTCCGCGGCCTTTCTGCTCCCCTACGCCGCGTCGGTAGTGGCGATCGCCTTGCTGTGGCAGGCCATGTCTCGCGCGGGGTCGCTCGGCCTGGGACGACCCGACTGGCTGTCCAATCCGAGGCTGGCGCTGCCCGCGTTGATGCTCCTGTCCATCTGGGCTCACGTCGGTGGCCAGATGCTGGTGTTCCTCGCCGGCCTGCAGGCGATCCCTCAGGCGTACTTCGACGCAGCGCGCGTCGACGGCGGCAACGCCTGGCGGCGCTTCTGGCGCGTCACGCTGCCGCTGCTCCGGCCGGTGACGTGGTTCGTTTTCCTGACAGGTGTGATTGGTGCGTTGCAGATGTTCACGCTCGTCTTTGTGCTCACGCAGGGCGGCCCCCCCCCACTGCCGTTCCATTCGACGGATGTGGTGGTCTTCCACGTGTATCGGACGGCGTTTGGAGCGCAGGCGCTGGGGGTCGCGAGTGCGCTCGCCGTGATGCTCGGCGCGATCTTGCTGATTTTCAAATGGCCCGAGCTGCGGCTCCTGCACCGGCAGGCTGGACATGCGTAAGGTCGTGCTCGCGGGCGCCGGTCTCGCCATGGCGCTGCCTTTCTTCTATATGCTCTCGGTCTCATTCATGGGGGAGGCCGAGCTGTTACGGTGGCCGCCGCCACTCCTTCCGGCGAACCCCACGACGGGGAACTACGTCGCCGCGCTTCAGGCGCTGCCCTATGCGCGTGTCCTGATGAACACGGCGATCCTCGCGGGCTGCGTCATGATTGGTCAGGTCTTTACCAGCG
>WNGI01004092.1_pt1 | contig 12979 bp, 10 predicted proteins | sample 5400621 | NCBI WGS metagenome assembly WNGI01 (sample SAMN13153374, study PRJNA577476) | soil metagenome | isolation source: 20 cm soil or saprolite under Garry oak tree replicate 1 | place: USA:California | collected 2016-06-15 | reverse complement strand
TGACCTTCCTGCTTGCGTTCTTCTCGCTTGCCCAGAGCGTTCGCGTTTCGGCAACGGGCTATGACCTGGAGCGCCTGTCAGCCGAGCAGGGCCAGCTCGAGGGCCAGCGCCAGCAGCTCATCTCCGATCTCAATCGGCTCGGCCGGGAGCCGGCCATCCGCAAGAAGGCAATTGACCGTGGGCTGGCGCCGCTGGGGCGGCCGCTCGTCGTTCCGGCCAGGTAGGGAGCCGGTCGACCGATGCTCGGACGGACAGATTCGCCCCGTCGCCTGCTCGCGGTCCTGGCGGTCTTCGTCCTCGTGAGCGTCTCGCTGGTTGGCCGCCTGGCATGGTGGCAAGTCATCCAGCACGATCAGTTGGCCGCCGCGGCACGCGCCCAGATCTCGCTGCGCTACGAGCAACCCTCGCGCAGGGGGACGATCTACGACCGGAGCGGCACTGTCGTCCTCGCCACGACCGTCGACCGGTACCGCCTTGCGGCCACGCCTGCAGACCTGGCGGTCACGCGCCGAGCCGAAGTCGCCGATGCACTGATCGCCCTCCTGGGCCTGACCGGCGACGACGCCGCCAGCCTGACCGCCCGCATGACCTCCGACCGGGCATACGTCGTCCTGACTCGGGACCTCGACGACGGCACTGCTTCTCGGATCCGGGCGGCCATGGCGGCAAAGACCGTTCAGGGCGTTGCCCTGGACGCCGAGCCGTTCCGCGTCTATCCGCTGGCCGGCGGAGCGCCAGGTACGACGCTGGCGGCGAAGCTCCTCGGGTTCGTCAACCGGGACGGCGTCGGCCAGTACGGGGTTGAGCAGTCATACCAATCGACCCTGGCCGGGCAGCCGCGGGTGGTGGTGGCAGAGCGGGATGCCAGCAATAACCTCGTGCCCGATACGTCGCAGATCCTGCAACCCGGCGTCACCGGCCAGGACCTCCGCCTCACGATCGACGCGGGCCTCCAGCTGAGCCTCGAGCAGGAGCTCCTGGCGGCCGGCGTTGCGGACCGTGCCGCGAGCGCGTCCGCGGTGGTCATGGACCCCTACACGGGCGAGGTGTACGGCGAAGCGACGTACCCGTCCTACGACGCCAACGACTACCGTGCCATCGCGGCCAAGGACCCGGCTGCATTCATCGACCCGGTCGTCAGCTCGGTCTACGAGCCTGGCTCGGTCTTCAAGATGTTCACTGCACTGGCGGGCTACGAGAACAACCGCGTCAACGCCCAGACATTGATTCGCGATACCGGATCGCTGTCGCTCGACGGCGGCCGGATCCGGATCTTCGATTCGGACAAGCGCGCCATGGGCTGGCTGCCGTTCGAGGACGTCATTGCCTTTTCGAGGAATGTCGGCGCAGCAAAGGTCGCGCTCAAGCTCGGCAAGGGGACTGGGCAATCCTCCGCGATCCTGGCGGACACGTGGGAAAAGATGGGTTTCGGGAGCTTGACCGGCATCGACCTCGCGGACGAGGTCCCCGGCATCCTGCGTGATCCGACGATCAAGCCCTGGGCCCAGGTCGACCTGGCCAACGCGGCCTTCGGCCAGGGGGTGGCCGTGACGCCCATTCAGCTTGCGACTGCCTACTCGGCCCTCGTCAATGGCGGAGTCCTCGTCAAGCCGCACGTCGTAGCCGGCGTCGGCGATCGAGAGCAGGCCACGGAGGCCGGCAGCCAGGTGATCAGCGCCGACATGTCCAGGCAGATGACCGACCTCATGTACCACGTCGTCCACCGCGTGCCCTGGTACAGGGACAAGACCGTGATCTCCGGCTACAGGGTCGGCGGCAAGACGGGCACCGCCCAGATCTGGGATCCCAGGCTGAATGGCGGACGCGGCGGCTGGAAGTCGACCTACAACCACACTTTCATCGGCTGGATCGGCAAGGGCAAGCCGCGGCTCGTGATCGCGGTCACGATTCGCGAGGCCCAGCCGCTCGTCATCCGGCAGGGCTTCGTGCCGCTCGCGGTCGAGTCCTACGAGCTCTTCCGGCGGATTGCCACCGACGCCATTTCCACGCTCGACCTGAGCACCCTTCCGCCGACCAACCGGCCTCCCGCAGCTCCGGCAGCGTCTCCCTCGTCCAACCCGTCCACCGTCTACCCGTGAGGGTCCCCTGTGCGACACTGGCGCGCGTGACGAACGCCCAGAGGGTGCCCCGAAAGCGGGCGCGCCAGGGGGCCGAGCCGCCCGTCGACGCTATCCCGGCATCGCTCGCGTCGTCGCCGCCCCATCGCACGGAAGCGGTCTCGACGGCATTCAGCGCGGGCGAGCTCGCGTCCCTGACGACCGGCCGCCTCCTGCGGACGTCGAGTCGCCCGATGCGCGGGGCGGCCGTCGATTCACGACTGGTCAGGCCCGGCGAGCTGTTCGCCGCCCTGCCCGGCGAGCGCACGGACGGCCATCGGTTCCTGGCCGACGCCGTGAAGGCCGGCGCGGCGGGTCTTCTTGTCTCCGAGGCCCCGTCGCCGGCTGAGCTGGACAGCCTGGGCGACGTGAGCGTCGTCCTTCTCCCCGATGTCACGGCTGCCTTGGGCACGCTCGCGGCCGCCTGGCGGGCGCGCTTCAGCCCGCTGGTCGTCGGGGTGACGGGCAGCATCGCCAAGACGTCCACGAAGGAAGCCGCGGCGGCCGTGCTGGCGCGCCGCTTCAAGACGCTTCGCAACGAGGGCAACCAGAACAACGAGATCGGGCTGCCGCTCACGATGCTGCGGCTCGGTCCAGAGCACGAGGCGGCGGTCCTCGAGATGGGCATGTACGCCGGCGGCGAGATCGCCGAGTTGGCCCGCATCGCGCAGCCCAGGATCGGGGTCGTTACTGCCGTGCACGGCGTCCACCTTTCCCGGCTCGGGACCATCGACGCCATCGAGCGGGCGAAGGGCGAGCTCGTGGAAGCCCTGCCGTCCGATGGAAGGGCGGTCCTGAACGCGGATGACGAGCGCGTGGCCCGGATGGCGCGGCGGACTCAGGCCCCCAGCTTGACGTACGGCTTCAGCGAGGATGCCGACGTCGGGGCCGAGAGCGTCGCCTCCCTGGGTACCGAGGGGATGCGCTTCATCCTCCGGGCGGCCGGTGAGCGGACAGAAGTCGCGACACCGGCACTGGGCAGGCACGGCGTCCACAACGCGCTCGCGGGTGCCGCCGTCGGGATCGCCGCCGGCCTGCGCCTCGACGAGGTCGCCGAAGGGCTGGCCACGGGCTGGTCCGCGCCGCATCGGGGCGAGCTGTCACACGCAGGCGGGATGACCGTTCTCGACGATTCCTACAACGCTTCGCCGGTCTCGATGCGCGCCGCGCTGGAGCTGCTCGCGGCGCTGCCTGGTCGGCATGTTGCGGTCCTCGGCGAGATGCGCGAGCTGGGCGACCTGGCGGAGCCCGGCCATCGGGAGGTCGGCGGGCTTGCGGCGGGGACCGCAGACCTGCTCGTCGTGGTTGGCGCCGAGGCCGCGGGTATCGCGGAGGGCGCTCGCGCCGCGGGATTCCCCAGGCATCGGATCGTCGCCGTTGCCGATCGGGATGCCGCGCTGGACGCCCTGCTGGAGCGCCTCCGCCCGGGTGATGCGGTGCTCGTCAAGGCCTCGCGCGGGGTGGAGCTCGACCGGCTGGTGGACGTCCTGCTCGAGCGCCTCGGGCGTGGGGGCGCCTGATGGTCGGAGCGATCGAGCTCATCCAGGGCCTGCTGCTCGCCTTCGCGGTGGTCGTCATCCTCATGCCGTCCTACATCCGGATGCTCTCGTTCGTGGGCATCGGCAAGAAGATCCGCGAAGAGGGACCCAGCACCCACCTCGTGAAGCAGGGCACGCCGACGATGGGCGGCCTGCTGATCATCATTGTCGTCGCCGTGCTGGCGTACGTGCTCGACGGTCTGGATGCGTCGACCTACTCGCCGGTCGCCGCGCTGCTCGGCGTCGGACTGCTTGGCGCCGCCGACGATTTCCTGAACGCCCGGAAGGGACTGGGTATCAGCGTTCGCCAGAAGCTGATCTGGCAGCTGGTCGTGGCAGTCCTGGCGGCCATCTACATCCAGCGCCACTTCAACCTGGACGGCATCCGGGTGCCGTTCGCCGGCGAGGTCACGATCGGGCCAGGGCCCTACATCGTGTTCGCGGCGTTCGCGATCATCGCGGCGAGCAACGGCGTCAACATCACGGACGGCCTCGACGGACTGGCGGGCGGGACCCTGATCTTCGCGTTCATCAGCTACCTGATCATCGCCGAGCTGAACGAGCCCCATCAGCCGCGCGTGGCGCTCGTATGCGCGCTGATAATCGGAGCCATCCTTGGCTTCCTGTGGTTCAACGTCCACCCGGCGCAGATCATCATGGGTGACTCGGGATCCCTTGCCCTGGGCGCCACCCTGGCCGTGACGGCCCTGGTCACGTTCCAGATCCTGGTCCTGCCCCTGATCGGGATCATCTTCGTGATCGAGACCGCCTCGGTGATCATCCAGGTGGCCTACTTCAAGTGGACGGGCGGCAGGCGGATCTTCCTGATGTCACCAATCCACCACCATTTCGAGCTCAAGGGCTGGGACGAAGAGAAGATCACGCTGCGCTTCTGGATCCTCGCGATCCTCGCCGGCCTTCTGGGTGTCACCTTCTTCCTGGCCTCGATCAAGGCACTCCACTGACGGGATGGCAGTCAGCATGAGCAGCCCGGGATCGGCCGCCCCTCGCAGGGAGCCCATCGATCTGGACCGGCTGACGATGGCCGACGTCCGAGCCGGCGCCCTGGAAGGCCGTCACGTAACCGTGCTGGGCCTCGCCCGCAGCGGCATTTCGCTGGCCCGCTTCCTGCTTGGTGCGGGCGCGGTCGTGACCGGCTATGACGGCCGGCCCCTCGAGACCCTTTCGCCGGCCGTGGCGGACCTGGCCGAGCAGGGCCTGACCGTCGTGGCGGGGCCGGCGGTTGACCCGGCACGCACCTGGCGGGAGGCCGACCTCGTCACGACGTCGCCCTCGATCAACGCCGACTTCCCGACGACGGAACCTCGCCTGCGTGATGCTCTCCGACGCCTGGCCGCCGCCCGCGCCGGCGCTCCCGGAACGCCCGCCCTCGTCAGCGAGCCGGATCTGTTCCTGCGCCTGTGCCCATCGCCGACGGTCGGGATCACCGGGACGAAGGGCAAGACGACCACGTCCGCCCTGACGGCAACGCTCCTGGCCGCCGACGAGACCCATCCAGCCGTGCTGGGTGGGAACATCGGGGTGCCGCTCATCGAGCGGCTGCCGGAGTTGACGCCGGCCCACCGCGTCGTCATCGAGCTCTCGGAGCTGCAGCTCCCGACCCTGTCGCGGGGCACCACGCTGGCGGTCTATACCAACGTGACCGCGGATCATCTCGACCGCCACAGATCCCTGGAGGACTATCGATCGGCGAAGCGCCGCCTGTCGCAGTTGGTCGACCCGGACGGGCTGCTGGTCCTGAACGGTGACGACCCGCTTGTTGCCGGCTATGGCGAGGGCGCCCGCGCCCGCGTCGTCACCTATCGACTCGGCGCTCCAGAGGTCGGCGGACTGGGCATCGCCGACCTCGACGATGGCCAGTGGATCGTGGCCGACCCCCTCGGCAAGATCATGCCGACGGCGGAGCTCCAGATCCCCGGCCGGCACAACGTCTCGAACGCCATGGCAGCGGTCGCGGTCGGGCTGTACTTCGACCTGCCGCCCGAGACGATCCGCGCCGCGGCGCGGGGCTTCACGGGCGTGGAGCACCGCCTCGAGCGCGTTGCCGAGATCGACGGCACCCGCTTCGTGAACGACTCCCAGGGAACCCAGCCGGATGCCGTCATCGCCGCCCTGCGCGCCTTCGAGCCGCCGATCGTCCTGATAGCGGGCGGGCGCGACAAGGGGATCGACCTGTCGCCGCTCGGGCCGGTCGTGGCGGATCGGGTTGCGGCGGCGGTCCTGATCGGGGAGAGCGGGCCGCATCTCGCGAGGCTGTTCCGCTCGAGCGGGCTGGAGCACGTCGAGCGTGCGGCGAGCCTCGAGGAGGCGGTCCGACGGGCCGCCGCGATCGCGCACGACCTGCGCGTGGCGGCGGCGGCCGGTCATCAACTGAAGCCGACGGCTACGGTCCTGCTCAGCCCCGCCGCGGCCAGCTTTGACATGTTCGTCGACTACGAGGCTCGCGGCCGCGCCTTCAAGAAGGCCGTGGCCGAGCTCGCCGAGCTTGCGGAGGCCAACGGCCGATGACGGCCGTGGTGGCCCGCATCAGCGGGGCGACCGTCGTCCGCCGGCACTCGAGGGCGACGGGCTCGCTCCAGCGCGAGCGGCACCAACCCGACTACGCAATTCTGATCGCGGTGGTGGCCCTCACGGCGATCGGCGTCCTGATGGTCTACTCGTCGTCGGCCATCAAGGCCTATCTCGGCAAGACCAACGACAGCTTCGCCGTGGTTGGGCCGCAGGTCGTCTGGGCCGTGCTGGGCTTCGTGGCGATGGGCGTCATGACACGCGTCGATTACCGCTACCTCCGCCTGATCTCCGTACCGGCCTATGTCGTCGCGCTCGTCCTCCTGGTGCTCGTTTTCGTGCCCAGCCTCAACTACGTCGTGGGCGGCTCGGCTCGCTTCCTGCAGGTCGGGCCCCTGCCGGCCGTCCATCCGGCCGAGATCGGCAAGATTGCGCTGGTGATCTACCTCGCGCACTGGTTTGCCAAGACCGGCACGCGCGTGGGGAGCTTCTGGAGGGGCACCCTGGCGTTCCTGGTGATCGTCGCCCCGATCGTGATGCTCGTCGTTGCCGAGCCGGACCTCGGGACCACTGCGGTGATCACCCTGACTGCCCTGACCATGTTCTTTGTCGCAGGCGCCAGCCTGAGTCACCTCGTCGGGCTGGGCGGCATTGGGCTCATGGGCGTGGTCACCGTCATCGCGTCGCACCCATACCAGCTCGATCGTATCCGGGCGTTCCTCGATCCCTGGAAGGATCCGCTGGGGATCGGCCACCAGACGATCCAGGGACTCCTGGCGCTGGCCCTGGGCGGGATGTTCGGGGCGGGGCTGGGCGAGAGCCGGCTGGCCGGCGGCCTCTTCCTGCCCAATGCGTCCAACGATTTCATCTTCGCGATCATCGGCGAGGAGTTCGGCCTGCTGGGGGCCGGCCTGGTGATCCTCCTGTTCGTGGTGATCGGCTACCAGGGCGTCCGGACGGCGCTGTCGGCGCCCGACACCTTTGGCTCGCTGCTCGCGGCGGGCATCACGGCCTGGTTGTGCATCCAGGCGTTCATCAACATCGCCGTGGTGGTGGCGCTCGTGCCGATAACGGGCATCACACTGCCGTTCGTGTCGGCGGGCGGGTCGAGCCTTTCGATCAGCCTGGCCGCGGCGGGAATCCTGCTGTCCATCTCGCGCGAGACCGTAGAACGAGGGACCTGGAACGATGCGTCTGCTGATCGCGGGCGGGGGCACGGGCGGGCACATCTACCCGGCCCTGGCCGTCGCCCGGTCTCTCAGCGCTCGTCCGGACGGGCCTGAGCTCAGCTGGCTCGGCGGCCATCGTGGGCTCGAGGCGGCGATCGTCCGGGCGGCCGGTTTCCCCCTGCGCCTGTTGGCCCTGCGCTCTCTCCGCTCCGTCGACTTCTCGGTCCACGCCGTCCTCGACCCCATTCGACTCGCCGCGTCCGTCCCGCAGGCCATGGCGATGCTGGCGCGTGAGCGACCGTCCGCGATCTTCACGACCGGCGGTTACGTCGCTATTCCCGTGCTAATCGCGGCCGCATCGCAGCGCGTGCCGGTCGTGATGTGGGAAGGAAACGTGGTGCCGGGCCGGAGCGTCCGGGCGACTGCCCGCCTCGCGAACGTCCTCGCGGTGTCCTTCGCGAAGACCTGCTTCAGTCTCGGTCGGGGTGAGGCCTCGGGGCGGCCCTGCTTCGTCACGGGCACCCCCATCCGCGACATGAGCACCATCGACCGCGTCGCGGCACGCGAGCGACTTGGCATCGGGCCGGCCGCGCGAGTGCTGCTGATCTTCGGAGGGTCGCAGGCGGTCCGCCGGTTCAACGCCGCGGTCGCGGAGGCCCTGCCCCGCTTGATCGAGCAGGTGCACGTCCTGCACCTGACGGGCGACGCGGGGTACGCCGACGCCCTGTCCGGTCGCGAGGCACTCCCGCCCGACATGCGCGAGCGGTACCGGCCATATCCGTTCCTGCGCGACGAGATGCTGCCGGCTCTTGCGGCCTCCGACCTCGTCGTCGGACGAGCGGGCTCGTCCACGCTGGCCGAGGTCACTGCGCTCGGCCTGCCCATGGTCGTCGTGCCCTACCCGCACGCGGCCGGGCACCAGCGGGCGAATGCGCGAGTGCTCGTCGACGCCGGCGCAGCCCGGCTGGTGGACGACGAAGCGTTCGACGCGGCGGCGCTGCTCGACGCGGCGGCGATCCTTCGCGATCCTGCGACCCATGCCCGGATGGCGGCCGCCTCGCGCGAGCTCGGCCGACCGGGCGCGGCAGCCGCGGTCGCCGAGATCGTCCTGGCCGTGGCGGGGCACGGCCCGCTGCCGGAGCGGGCTGCCCTCGATCAGCTCGGCCGAGGCATCGCCGCTTGACGCGCTCCAGCGGCGCAGGGCTGGCTGCGACCGGCGGTGAACTTCCCCAGCCGGCCATCGATCCTATCGCGGTCGGCTCCGAGATCCAGCGGCGCGTTGGCGTCAAGACCTCGCGCGAGGAACCGCTGGCGCGCTTCTCGACGATGCGCGTCGGCGGGCCGGCGGACCTCTTTGCGGTGGCGCACAACGCCTTCGAGCTCCGAGCGCTCGTGAAGTTCGCGCGGAGCCGCAAGCTGCCGCACCTCGTCCTCGGCCGGGGGAGCAACGTCGTCATCAGCGACCGGGGCGTGCGCGGCCTGGTGATCCAGGATCGCGCCGAAGGCGCCGAGATCGAGGGCGACCGGCTCGTCGCCGAGGCGGGCCTGCCGATGGCCCGGGCCGCGACCGTGACGCAGGTTGCGGGCCTGTCCGGCCTCGAGTTCGGCCTCGCGATCCCGGGCACGGTGGGCGGCGCCGTGTGGGCCAACGCGGGAGCCCACGACTCCGATGTCGCAGGCGTTATCGAATCGGCGCGCGTGCTGGCGGCCGACGGCTCGGAGGCGACCGTGGCACGGGCGGATCTTGGGCTCGTCTACCGCTCCAGCCGTTTGAAGGCCGACTCGGGCGTCGGCGAGCTCGTGATCGCCGCGACATTTCACCTCGTGCCGGCCTCCGCGGAGGAGATCAAGGCGCGACTCGACGACATTCGGCGCTGGCGCCAGGCGCACCAGCCGCTCGGCCTACCCTCGGCCGGCAGCGTCTTCCGCAATCCGTCCGACGATCGCTCGGCCGGCGCGCTGGTCGACCAGCTCGGCCTCAAGGGAAGGACGGTCGGCGGCGCCACGGTCAGCGAGAAGCACGCCAACTTCATCGTCAACGACCGGCGGGGCACGGCGGCGGACGTCCGGCTGCTGGGCGAGCGCGTCCAGCGCGAGGTCCGCGAGAGACTGGGCGTGGAGCTGGAATTCGAGATCGTGTTCGTCGGCGACTGGACCGGGTGGCGCCCCGGCGAGGGCTACGAGTGAGCGCGGCCGATGACGCACCCCGTGCCCCGATCGCCGTCCTGTTCGGCGGACCTTCGGCCGAGCACGACGTCTCGATCGTCTCCGGCAATGCCATCGCCGACGCTCTCGAAACCGCCGACCAGCCCGTCCAGCGGATCCTCATCGACCTGGCCGGTGGTTGGTGGTGGCTGCCCGCGGGGCACCGGCGCGATGGCCGCGCACCGGCCGTCTACGACGATCCCGCCGCGCTTGGGGCCCAGGGCCCGATCAGCGCCGGAGTGGCGACCGACCTGCTTCGTGCGCCGCAGCCTCAACCGATCGTCTTCGTCGCTCTTCACGGGCCGTTCGGCGAGGACGGCACCATCCAGGGGATGCTCCAGGCCGCGGGATTGGCATACACGGGCGCGGGCGTGACGGCTTCGGCCATCGGCATGGACAAGGCCGTCTTCAAGCGCCTCGCGCGAGGCCTGGGCCTGCCTGTCGTCGATTGGCGGGAGATCAGCCAGAGCCGCTGGGACGCCGGCCAGGATGCCGTGCTGGCCGATCTGACCGCGTTCGCCGAGGGCACGGGCGATCCGCGCCTCATGATCAAACCGGCGCGACTCGGGTCGTCCGTCGGCATGACGCTCGGGCATTCGCCCGACGAGTACGGACCCGCGCTCGATACGGCGTTCAGGTTCGACACGCTGGCGTTGGCCGAGCGCTACGTGAGCGACGCGCGTGACCTCGAGGTCTCGGTCGTGGGCAACGATCCTGCGCGGCTCGAGCTGTACGGGCCGGGCGAGATCATCGCCGGCCACGAGTTCTACGACTACGAGGCCAAGTACACGCCCGGCTTGTCCGAGACAAGCCCGCGCGCCGAGGTGCCGGAGCGGACCCGAGCCATGATCCACAAGATCGCCCGGGACGCCTATCGCGGGATCGGGGCCGAGGGTTTCGCGCGCATCGACTTCCTCCTGCGCGGCGACGAGGTTTACCTGAGCGAGATCAACACCATTCCCGGGTTCACCCCGATCAGCCTCTTCCCGGTCATGTGCGCAGACGGCGGCTACGACTTCGCGGGCATCTGCCGGCGGATCGTGGAGCTCGCCGAAGAACGCCGGCGGACGATGCTCCGGCCGGTCCTCACCCCCGGCGACCTTCCCCGATGAAGAATCGCGTCACCGTTCGGCGGAGCGTCGACCATTCCCGGGCGCCACGCACGATCCGGCGTCGATCGGCTGGGCTTTCGCGAGCAAGAGCCGGGGCCGCCCTCGTCATGGTGGTGGTGGGCATGGCCATCTACGGCCTAACAGCCTCGCCCGTCTTTGCCTACCGGCATCTCGTGGTCCAAAACGCGACGTTCACGGACGGCGCCGATCTGGCCTCCCGGCTCGGGGTGGGGGAGGGCGTCAACCTGTTCCAGCTGGCAACCGGGCCGATCGGTCAGCGGCTCGTCCAGCTGCCGTCGGTCGCCGGGGTCGATGTGTCGGTACGGCTGCCCGATACGCTGGAGGTCCGCCTGCACGAGCGCGTGCCGATCCTGGTCTGGGCCGTCGGAACCAGCCGCTACCTGGTCGATCGTGAGGGCATGCTGTTCGCCGAAGCGACCGATCCGCCTGCTGAGGAGAGCGCCGGCCTCCCGGTCGTGGACGATCAGCGAGCCCAGTCGATTGGACTCGGGATCGGCCAGCACCTCGCCACGATCGACCTCGATGCGGCCACGCGCCTTGGGGCGCTGCAGCCCGCCAGGGATCTCGGCAGCCGTGCGACGGGACTGGCGTTCGCAGTCGACGATACAAACGGCTACGTGGTATCGGGCAAGCCCATCGGCTGGCAGGCGATCTTCGGCTTCTACACGCCGACCCTCCGCCGAACCGACCTCATCGCCGGCCAGGTGCGGCTACTCGCCAGCCTCCTCGCGAAGGCCGGCGAAACCACCGTGAGCAGCGTCCTCCTGGCCACGGATCTGGACGGAACGTATGTCCCGCGAGCAAGTGCTCGCACGACATCTCGAGGCAGCCCGAGCCCCGGGCCGTGAACGGCGGGCTCATTCGGCGGCTCATTCCGGGGCGGATGTGGTCAGCCGCGCCACCAGTTGCCGCGGCGCACCGCTCTCGGGTAGCCTTGGCCATATCCCACCTACGAGGACCGACATCCGGTGCTGCTCCCCCTGGCAGGTCTCCTGGTGGGCGTGGTACTGGGTCTCTTCCTCAAGGTCAACGTCAGCTTCGAGTTCGCCCGGTATTCCGCCGTGGCCATCGTGGCCGCGTTGGACTCCGTCTTTGGCGCGGTGCGCGCGGAGCTCGACGGCGTCTACGACAATCGGATCTTCATCAGCGGGTTCGTTGTCAATGCCATCGTCGCTGTTCTCCTGGCGTTCATCGGTGATCGGCTCGGAGTCGATCTCTATCTCGTGGCCCTGATCACCTTCGGCCCACGGATCTTCCAGAACGTGGCACTCATCCGACGGCACTTCCTGTAGACCGCCCCGGGCACTGAACCCCTTGCAGCGAGGAACGGAACGGCACGTGGAACGCGAAGCGGTCATGGTGGGTATCGACGTCGGCACGTCGAAGGTGTGCACGCTGATCGGCGAGATCGGCCGCGACGGCTCGCTCACGATCATCGGCAAGGGCATCGTTCCGACGACAGGGCTGCGCAAGGGCGTCGTTGTGAACATCGACCAGACGGTGCAGTCGATCGCCCAGTCGGTCGAGCAGGCCGAGCGATCGTCTGGCTACAAGGTCGACGCGGCCTTCATCTCTGTCGCAGGTGAGCACGTCAAGAGCCAGAACTCGCCGGGCACCGTCGCCGTCAGCGGGCATCGACGCGAGGTCACGCACGAGGACATCAACCGCGCGACGGAAGTTGCCCGGGCAATCCAGATCCCCTCGAACCGCGAAGTCCTGCACGCGCTGCCGCGGGATTTCTCCGTCGACGAGCAGGAGGGCGTGAAGGACCCGCTCGGGATGAGTGCCATCCGTCTTGGCGTCGAGGTACACATCGTCACGGCGTCCGCCACGGCCATCCAGAACCTGACGAAGTGCGTCGTCGCTGCCGGCGTGAAGATCGACGAGCTGGTGGCCGGCGCGCTGGCCTCGGCGGAGGCGGTCGTCTCCGAGACGGAGCGGGAGCTGGGAGCGGCGGTCGCCGACATCGGCGCGGGGACGATCGACCTCGCGGTCTTCGCCGACGGATCGCCATTCCACACCGCCGTCCTGCCCGTCGGCGGCAATCACGTTACCAACGACCTGGCGATCGGCCTCAAGACCAGCCTGCAGGCGGCCGAGGAGCTCAAAGTCAGCCACGGAACCGCCGACCTCGCGAGCGTCGACGAGGACGAGACGATCGCGGTCAGCGTCCTCGGCGAGCCCGCCGGCCGGACCGTCAGCCGGCGTCAGGTCTGCGAGATCATCGAGGCCCGCATGCGCGAGACATTCGAGATCCTGCGCTCCGAGATGCAGGCTGCCGGCCACGG
>WNGI01008558.1_pt1 | contig 12983 bp, 8 predicted proteins | sample 5400621 | NCBI WGS metagenome assembly WNGI01 (sample SAMN13153374, study PRJNA577476) | soil metagenome | isolation source: 20 cm soil or saprolite under Garry oak tree replicate 1 | place: USA:California | collected 2016-06-15 | reverse complement strand
AGCCGCATTGGGGTGCGCGCAAGATCCGCGAGCTGCTGGTCAGGCGGCTCGACGGCGATATCAGGGTTCCTGCCAAAAGCACCATCCACGCGGTGCTCGATCGCCACGGCCTGGTCAGGCGCGGCGGCGGGCCGCGCCATCGCGCGCGCGGCACGCCGCTCTCGGAAGGCGCTGTCCCTAATGACCTCTGGTGCGCCGACTTCAAGGGCGAGTTCAAGCTTGGCAATGGGCGATACTGCTATCCGTTGACCGCAACCGACCATGCCTCGCGTTTCCTGCTGCTCTGCGAAGCCCTGGATTCAACCCGCGAAGACACAGCCCTGACAGCCTTCGAGCGGCTATTCCGTGAGCGTGGTTTGCCGCTGGCCATCCGCTCCGACAACGGCGTTCCCTTCGCCAGCCCCAACGCCCTGTTCAATCTCTCAAAGCTCTCGGTCTGGTGGCTCAGGCTCGGCATCGCCATCGAGCGCATCAAGCCCGGCCATCCGCAGCAGAACGGCCGCCACGAGCGCATGCACCTCACCCTCAAGAAGGAAGCAACCCGGCCGCCGGGCTTCAACAGTCTGCAGCAGCAGGAGCGCTTCGATACCTTCGTGCGAGAGGTCAATGCCGAGCGGCCGCACGAGGCGCTCGGCATGAAGTGCCCCGCTGAGCTCTACACGGCCTCAACTCGCCCCTATGATGGTCTGCCGGACCTGACCTATCCGTTCCACGATCGCGACGTGCTCGTCACCGCCTGCGGACGGCTCTGCCTGCACCGCAAGAAGATCAACATCTCAACCGTGCTCGCCGGTCAAAGGCTCGGCATCAAGGAAGTCGACGACGGCATTTGGCTCGCCAGCTTCATGCACTATGATTTGGGATACTTCGACTTGGAGCAGAAAACCCTGCAACCCCTCGACAACCCGTTCGGCACGAGGTTGTCACCCATGTCTTAGGTACGTTCTGTTACCTATGTGTCCGGGCTGGACACTGGCTTTCATGGTGAGCGCGGAGGGACTCGAACCCTCGACCCCATGATTAAAAGTCACGTGCTCTACCACCTGAGCTACGCGCTCACTGCCGCGCTGTGTAGGGGGCGGCTTGGTGCGGGTCAATAGCGCGGCGAACCGTAAATGTGCCGTTGCTACCTGGCGGATTTCCTTGGCGGTCCCGGCTGTTAGCGCGGCTTCTTCAAGCAGGCCGCGCGGCCAAAAAACTGTGGGCGGTCAACTGGCTTCGCGGTGGATCTCGGAGGCCACCGGCTGGGTGGTGCTCACGACCGTCGGCATCGCCACCGGGCGCAGCCCGATCAGCTCCAGGGCGCGCACGCTGGTCTGGCGCCAGAACGAGAATGCGTTGATCCGCGAGCTCTCGAGAATGGCGATCGCCACCGCGGACAAAAACGGCAGGCTTTCCAGCACCAGCACGGCGGCGAACACGTAGATCTCGCGCACCTCCTTGTTGTTGGTGAACACCAGCACGGCGGCGCCGATCAGCAGCAGGGTGCCGATCACGGCTTCCCAGAACGCCTGGAATTCGATCGACATCCGCGACAGGCCGCCCTTGGAGGTGCGCGCAAACGGCAGATGCTCGGTGATCAGGCCATTGGCGACCGCACGCGATACCGTCCACTGCACCGACATCGCAGCCACCATGGCGCCCAGCATCTGGCCCCACTTCACCGGCACCCGCAGGCGATACAGCACCACGAAATGTAGTAGCGAGACTACGAACGCGGCGATGATCGGCAAGGTCAGGATCTTGTCGGGAATGGCGATGCCGGCGAAGGCGACAATCGGCACCCAGATCAGATTGAGGATCGCGACCAGCACGCCCAGGCTTTCGGCGCCGAGCCAGTTCAGCCAGCCCAAGGTGAATTCGCGCCGCTGATCGGGCGTCAGGCGGCTCGCGCCCGGCAGGAAGCGCCGCCAATGCTTCTTGACGATCTGAAAGCCGCCATAGGCCCAGCGGTGACGCTGCTTCTTGAAGGCCTCATAGGTGTCCGGCAGCAGGCCATGGCCGTAGCGGTGGTTGGTGTAGTGCGTCAGCCAGCCGTGCTCGATGATCGCCAGGCCGAGATCGGTGTCTTCGCAGATGGTGTCGCCGGCCCAGCCGCCGGCCATGTCCATCGCCGCGCGCCGGATCAGGCACATGGTGCCGTGGACGATGATGGCGTTGGCCTCGTTGCGCTGGACCATGCCGATATCGAAGAACCCGGCATATTCGCCGTTCATGATGTAGTGCATCAGCGACGTGTCGCCGTCGCGATGGTCCTGCGGCGCCTGCACCAGGCCGACGCGGGGATCGGCGAATGCCGGCACCAGGTCCTTCAGCCAGTCCGGCTGCACGACATAGTCGGCATCGATGATGCCGATGATCTCGGCGTCGGCGGCGGTGCGGTCCATGGCAATGCGCAGCGCGCCGGCCTTGAAACCTTGCACCTTCTCGGCATTGATGAACTTGAAGCGCTCGCCGAGCACGCGGCAGTGATCCTGGATCGGCTGCCAGAATTCCGGGTCCGGCGTGTTGTTGATGATCACGACGCATTCGAAATTCGGATAGTCCAGCCGAGCCACCGCATCGAGCGTCTGCTTGAGCATCTCAGGCGGCTCGAAATAGGCCGGCACGTGGATCGAGACTTTGGGAAACGTGGCTGCGCCGGCATCCGCCGGCTCGGCGGATTGCCCTTTCACGATGAGCCGCCGCGGGCTGCGGCCAAAGCCAATGGCGGCGATCTCCTCGATCCGCGCCATCGCGATCAGTACCAGCGGAACCAGAAGGGTCAATCCCAGGGTCAACGCAAAGGCCGAACCGAATACGAAGTAATGGCCATCCCAATACGCGAACACGGTCGCGGCCCAGGCCCCGACGCCGTTCGCGGCTGCCGACAGCACCAGCGCCTGCAGCACGGTGGCGTCCGGGAGCCGCAGAATCGGCAGCGACATCAATACGCCGACCAGCAGCGCCAGCGTGGCGAGTTTCCAGTAGTTCTCGTTGACGATCGGCCCGGTCCAGGAAAATTTCGGTTCGCGCGCCGCATTGAGGATGCCCCAATAGGGCCCGACGCCGCCTTCGAAAAACTTCCAGGGCTGATCGATCGCCTCGACGATATTGTATTCCATGCCGATGGCTTCGGCGCGGGTCACGAAGTTGCGCAGCACCGAAGCCTGCTCGAACGTACCGGGCTCGGCGTTCCTGAGATTGTATCCGGCGCTGGGCCAGCCGAATTCCGCGATCACGATCCGTTTGCCGGGAAATTTATCGCGCAGCAAACCGTAGAGATAGACCGCCTGATCCACCGCCTGCTTGTCGGTGAAGTTTTCCCAATAGGGCAGGACGTGCGCGGCGATGAAGTCGACCGAGGAGGCGAGTTCCGGATTGTCGCGCCAGATGTTCCAGATTTCACCTGTCGTCACCGGCACGTTGACCGATTTCTTGACCTTCTTGATCAGCCCGATCAGCTCGTCGACCTTTTGTTCGCCGCGGAACACGGTCTCGTTGCCGACCACGACGCCGATGACGTTGCTGTTGCGCTTGGCAAGATTGATGGCGGCGTCGATCTCGCGGTCGTTGCGGTCGGAGTTCTTGTCGATCCAGGCGCCGACGGTGACCTTGAGGCCGAATTCGGCGGCGATCGGCGGCACCAGTTCGACGCCGCCGGTCGAAGAGTAAAGCCGGATCGCCCGCGTCAGGGTCGCGAGCTTTTTCATGTCGGCGCGGATCTTCTCCACGCTGGGAATATTGTCGACGTCGGGGTGCGCCGTTCCTTCGAACGGGGCGTAGGATACGCTCGGCAGAATACCCTTGAAGTCCGGAGCCTCCTGCCGGTCCCGGAACACCCCCCACATCGCAGCGTGAATGGCGGTCACAAACAGCAGAACGGCGACGACGGCGCGCATCGCGAGAAACCAACGGGGTCAGTATGGCAGGAAAGCGGACCCGTCCCCAAGGTCCGACCAAATCAACGGGCTATTCGAGCATATCTCTGCCACGCGATTTAACAACTCTTATGACGTCATGTCTTATGACGTCATGGCGTTTTGAGGGCACAGAAATCCAAACCGCGAAAATCTCAGATGGTTCCGCAGCGATTCAGATGTTCATTTCGCGTTCATTTGGCAGGCGCCGCGGCGGGTGCCGGCGCGGCCGCTGGCACCGACGTTGCCGGCGCGCTGCCGGCGGTCGAAGGCGGGGCAGGCTGGGCTGCCGCCGCGGCCTGGGGCTGGGCGCCGGGATTGATCCAACAGGCGTGAACGTGACGGTCGAGCGATTCCGGCACCTTGGAATCGATTTCCGCGCCGAACCGGGTCAGGCACCTGAACGTCGCCTGAATGTGGCCGCCAGGACAGCCAAAACGGTCATAGAGATCGAGATGCCGAAACGCGGTGTCGAGATCGTCCTGCCACATCAGCCGCACCATGCGACGGCCGAGCCAGACGCATTCCGGGTTTCCGGCCGGGCCGTTGATGACCTGCGCCGCCTCGACAAATTGGTCGGTCTTGCGCTGATTTTCCTTGGTGGCATCGGCCGAATTGGCCGCCGCCGGCTTGCCCGATTGATCTTGGGCGCGGGTGTCGCCGCTCTGGGCGAGGGCGCTTCCGAGCCCGATCAGGAGTGCAAGCCCGGGTACGGCGAGGTGGCGCAAAACGGCATTTTGATACTCAAGCACCCGTCGACGCATAAATTCCCCGAAATGTTGCCTGCCTGTGGCCAGCTTTGGCGCGCTGGTGTGATGCCGACCAAATGGGTCCCCATTGCGGCGGAGACGTCATCGGAATCCCATGACGGGTATTTCGGATTTTGTCCAGCAAAGTCACAACTTTATCGCGGTGTGGTAAAGCCGCCGGGCGAGCCGAGCGGGATTGCGCGTAGCCCGCTCTTGGCAACCCTTTTGGCAGTCCCCTTGGCAGTCCCCTTGGCAGTCCTCTTGGCAGTCCTCTTGGCAGGGCCCCTTGGCAGACGGCCGGTGACCGGGTAATCGACGAGCCCCCGCCCGGAGGATAGAACCAATTTCTCTTCGTACGCCGTTGGCGCTTCTCCTGATATCCCTGGGTGCGATTGCTGCCGTGTGGTGGTGGCTGGCGACGCCTATCAATCTGGCGCGCGCGCCGATCGATCCCAACGCCAAACTGTTGTGTGTGTCCTATGCACCGTTCCGCGACGACCAGACGCCGCTGGTGCCGACCACGCAGATCGCCCGAGAACAGATCGCGCAGGATCTGGCGCAACTCGCCAAGATTTCCGATTGCGTGCGCACCTATTCGATCGAGAACGGCCTCGATCAGGTTCCGGCGGAGGCCGCCAAGGTCGGCCTGAAGGTGATCCAGGGAATCTGGCTTGGCAGCAATCGCCTGAAGAACCTCGCGCAGATCGCAACGGCGGTCGGCCTGACCAAGGAGTACCCCGGCGTCATTTCGTCGCTGGTGGTCGGCAACGAGGTGCTGTTACGCGGCGAGATGACCACGGCCGACCTCGCCGTCCTCATCCGATTGGTCAAAGCGCAGGTGACCGTTCCCGTCACCTATGCGGATGTCTGGGAATTTTGGCTGCGCAACCGCGAAGTCTATGATGCGGTAGACTTTGTCACCATTCATATCCTTCCCTATTGGGAGGATTTCCCGATCCGCGCCAAATATGCCGCCGCCCATGTCGACGCCATCCGCCGCCGGATGGCGGTGGCGTTCCCGGGCAAGGAAATCCTGATCGGCGAGACCGGCTGGCCGAGCCAGGGGCGGATGCGCGAAGCCGCGCTGCCGTCGCGCACCAATCAGGCGCGGGTCGTCTCGGAAATCTTAGGCCTGGCCAAGCAGGAGAATTTCCGCGTCAATCTGATCGAGGCCTACGACCAGCCGTGGAAACGTCAGCTCGAGGGCACCGTCGGCGGATATTGGGGCCTGATCGATTCCGTGCAGCGCGCGGTAAAATACCCGCCCGGCGAAGCCATCAGCAATTTTCCGTTCTGGAAGCTGCAGATGGCATGCGGCATGGCGCTGAGCGTCTTCGTGTTCGGCGCGGCCTGGCTGACGCTGCGCCGGCGGCCCTGGACGCCGCGCCTTGCATCCTGGTTCGCGGTCGCAATCTCCGCGACCGTGGCCGGAATGCTGCTCGGCGTCGCCGCCGACAAGATGTATTATGAAAGCTACGGTTTGGGCGGCTGGCTGCAATGGGGCGCGCTGCTGGCGGCCGCAATCGCGTCGCCCTTGCTCTGCGCCAATGCGTTGATGTCGGGCCGGGCGCTGCCGACCTTTCTGGAACTGCTCGGCCCGCGCGAGGCGAGAGCCGGATCGGCGTTGCCGATGATCCTGGGCGTTGTGCTGATGGTGACCACACTGATCGGCACCGTGACCGCGCTCGGCTTTGTGTTCGATCCGCGCTACTACGATTTTCCCTTCGCGGCGCTGACCATGGCGGTGCTGCCGTTCTCGTTCCTGGCGCTGCTCAACCGTCCGCAGGCGGGCATACGTCCGATCGCCGAGGCCGTATTCGCCGCGCTATTGGCGGGCGCGGCGCTCTATACCGGGTTCAACGAGGGCTCGGACAACTGGCAATCGCTGTGGACCTGCGCGGTGTATTTCCTGTTCGCCGTTACGCTGTGGCAGGCGCGGGCCGCGCAAATCCCAAAATAAGCAGGCCGATCGCCAGACCCGACAGGCCGGGATTATAGAGCACGATGCCGAATCCGGCGGCGATCAGTCCGCCCGTGAGCAACACGATCGACGGCCGGATCACGTGAAGGGTCGCGATGATCAGCGCGACGATGCCGAACACCGAATTTTTAAACAGGGTGGTGACGAGGATCCGCGTCTTGCACAGCATGGTCGGCAGGCCGGCGTCGCATGCCAGCGCCACCGGCGAGAATTCGATCGCGAGATAGCGCAGATAGAGCGCGTAACCGACGGTGGCGAAGCCGACCACCAGCAGCCATTGCACCTGGTAGGGCGTCAGCCGAAACGGAGTTTTCTTCATCGGCGCATTTTCCGGCTAACTAAAGGGAGTCCGGTTAGCCACATGAAAATGCGCCTAACCAATGGCTTGCGCGTATTCTATTCGCAAAACCGATATCCATCCCGGATCAAGTCCGAGGACATGCTTTTGCGGAACACGCGCTGGCGAATATGGTCGGGAATGCGCGGCGGGACAAGCGGGCACAAGCCGGTTGCTGATCGGTGCGCGAAAGCGCTTGAGAAACAGGCCTCAAGGCTTTGGAGCCATTTAATTAATTAGCTCGATCCCGCTTGAAGAGCAACGACAGGGTGGAGGGGGAGGGTTCGGGTTTTTTGGGCGCCTCCTCAAGCACCACGCCGTGCCTGGCACTGCCTCGCCGGCGCAGTGCGGGCTTGACGAAGACGGGCGTTTCATCCGCCTTCATGGCCAGACGCTGGCCATCAAACACCGCGGTCTCGCAAGCGCGCTGGCTTTCGGTCAGCGCCGCGCAGATCTTTGCGGCCGTCGCAGCGTCGCCGAGCGGCCCGGCGATCAGCCGCAACTGCAGGCCGAGCCCGTTGCGGTTCTCTTTCACCGCGATGACGGGCCGCAGCGCCGAAAGCGCCGAATTCGATTTGAGAAGACCCCGCCACAACGCGCGCAAACCGCTCAGCGAATTGGCGCCGCCGACGTCGACGCCGAATTCGGTGCGCTGGACCGCAACCTTGGATGATGGATCCGGCTCGGCATCATCATTGGACACCGACGCAACCACCTCCGGCATCGGCGCCGAGGTGACGGTGCGCGCCGGCGCCTCGGGCCGGATCAGCTTTGCGGCCGCGGCATCGGGCGGAGCCATCATCGATGCCGCCAGCGGCGTTGCCGGCGTCGGTGGATTTGAGGCCGCCTGTCCGACCGCCGAACCCGTGGCCTGGTCCCGCGCCATGGCGTCCGCCACCGGCTTTTCGGGTGGAGCTGCCGGCGCCATCGCGACCGGGGCGGCTGCGGGGGCAGCGACCAACGGAGCGGCTGCAGCTGCGGAGGCTGTTGGTGCGGCTGGCGCTGCGACCGATGGGGCTGCCGCTACGGGGACCGGCGCAGGCGCCGGATTTTGCGACGCCGGCTGGGACTCCGCCGTCGCCGCGGGTGTGGCCGCTTGCGGCGATGCCCCGGCTGCATTTTGGGCAGGATTTTGTTGGGCAGGATTCTGCCGCGCAATCGCGCCGGTAACGGAATCCAGCCCCTGTTCGAGAACGGCGACGCGCGAATACAGCCGGTCGCGGTCGCCATTGAGCGTTTCGATGGCGGAGGCGAGCCGCCGCGTCTCGTTCTGGCCTTCCTTGGCGACGGACTGGATTTGCTGCGACTGCCGGGCGAGGTCGGCCGCGGCCACCTGGTCGTGGCGCATGCCGATCGACGACTGGTTGGTCATGACCGCGACGATCACCGCCCCCACCGACACGGCGCCCCAGGCCCCGAGCCGCAATAGCGTGTACCCGTCGAAATTTTCCTCCTCGGCCAACAGACCGCTCAGGAAGCCCCCGGTATTCTCGGTGTCGAAACCGCCAGCCAGATGGTCGGTATCCCTTGCCATAGGACGCTCTCGGCCCTCCCGAGGCCTTCCGCCGAATCACAGTGGAACCTTAACAGGAAAAGCGCCACGGTCTTGAATTCGCCAACTTTCCACTGGCGGCGAAACGGGTTTCCCTGGTGGATAAAAACCCTTTATGACGGCGGCCGGCGCAACTTGTGCAGCCAAACAGAGATTCGGATGACCGCTCGATCCAGCCTCACGATCGTGCTCGCCGCCGGTGAGGGCACGCGCATGCAGTCCTCGATGCCAAAAGTGCTGCATCCCATGGCGGGCCAGTCGCTGCTGGCGCATGTGCTCGAAGCCGCTCCCAGGGGAGCCGGCGCCGCACTGGCCGTGGTCATCGGAGCGAACCACCGGGGTGTCGCGGAAGAGGTCAAACGCGTGCGCCCGGACGCCACGACATTCATCCAGCGCGAGCGGCTTGGCACCGCCCACGCGGTGCTGGCGGCGCGCGAGGCAATGGCGCGCGGCGCCGACGACCTCCTGGTCGTGTTCGGCGATACGCCGCTGATTTCGGCTGTGACCTTCGAACGTCTGCGCGCGCCTTTGAAAAACGGTGCGGCGCTGGCCGTGCTCGGCTTCCGCGCCGCCGATCCGACCGGCTACGGCCGGCTGCTGGTCGAGGGCGACCGGCTGGTGGCGATCCGCGAAGAGGCCGACGCGACCCCCGCGGAGCGCGCGGTCAAGCTCAGCAATGCCGGCGTAATGGCGTTCGGCGGGCCCAAGGCGCTGCAGATCATCGAAAAAATCGGTAACGCCAACCGCAAGCGCGAGTACTATTTGACCGATGCGGTTGAAATCATTCGTCAACAGGGATTAGAGGCCGTCGTGATCGAAACCAGCGAGGATCGAGGATGAAGTGCGCGGCATCAACACCAAAGCCCAGCTCGCCGAAGCCGAGCAGATCATGCAGGCGCGGCTGCGCAAGGTGGCGCTTGAGGCCGGCGTGACCATGATCGCGCCCGAGACGGTCTTCCTCGCCGCCGATACGACGTTCGGCAACGACGTCACCATCGAACCCTTCGTGGTGATCGGTCCCGGTGTCTCCATCGGAGACGGCGCGGTGATCCATTCGTTTTCGCATCTGGTGCAGGCATCGATCGGCAGACAGGCCTCGGTCGGACCCTACGCGCGGTTGCGGCCGGGAACGTCGTTGGGCGAGGGCGCCAAGGTCGGCAATTTCGTCGAGACCAAAGCCGCGACGCTGGAAGCCGGCGTCAAGGTCAATCATCTCTCTTATATCGGCGACACCCATATCGGCGCGGGCGCCAACATCGGCGCCGGCACCATCACCTGCAACTATGACGGCTTCGGCAAGTACAAGACCACGATCGGCGCCGGCGCCTTCGTCGGTTCGAATTCATCGCTGGTGGCGCCGGTGAAAATCGGCAGCGGCGCCTATATCGGTTCGGGATCGGTGATCACCCGCGAGGTGCCCGACGATGCGCTCGCGGTGGAGCGCAGTCAGCAGACCACGCGCGAGGGCTGGGCAAAGCGATTCCGCGAGATGAAACGGCGCGACAAGAAGCCGAAAGGTGGCTGACGACGGGCATTGTTAAGCCTTCGGCTTAACGCTGTTTCAATCGGCAATAATTATTGAGTATCTCAACAGCGGCGATTCTCGTTAAGAGTGTGCCGTGTCATTAGCGCGGTTTTGATAATCCTTCGACAGCCTTGGAGATATTGATCCGCATGTGCGGCATTGTCGGCATTCTCGGACGCGCTCCGGTCGCGGATCAAATCGTCGATTCGCTCAAACGCCTTGAATATCGCGGCTACGATTCCGCAGGCGTCGCCACGCTCGAAGGCGACCACCTCGAGCGCCGCCGCGCCGAGGGCAAGTTGAAGAACCTCGAAGCAAGATTGCGAGCGGAACCGCTCGCGGGTCATACCGGCCTCGGGCACACCCGCTGGGCCACCCACGGCAAGCCGACCGAGAGCAACGCGCACCCGCATGCGACCGATCGCGTCGCCGTGGTTCACAACGGCATCATCGAGAATTTCCGCGAGCTGCGCGAGGAACTTCGGGCAAAGGGCGCGGTCTTCAAGACCGAAACCGACACCGAAATCGTCTTGCACTTGGTCGATAGCTATCTCGCCAAAGGCATCGATCCCATCGCGGCGGTCAAGGCGTCGCTGGCCCAGCTTCGCGGCGCCTTCGCGCTCGGGTTCATCTTCGCTAGCGACGACGATCTGATGATCGGCGCCCGCAACGGTCCGCCGCTTGCCATCGGCTTCGGCGACGGCGAAATGTATCTCGGCTCGGACGCCATCGCGCTCGGCCCGTTCACCGACACCATCGCTTATCTCGAAGATGGCGACTGGGTGGTATTGACGCGCAAGGGCGCAGTAATCCACGACAAGAACAACGCGATCGTTCATCGCGATGCGATCAAGCACAGCGCCGCGACGTCGCTGGTCGACAAGGCCAATTATCGGCACTTCATGGCCAAGGAGATTCACGAGCAGCCGGAAGTGGTCGGCCACACGCTGGCGCGCTACGTCGACATGGCGACCGAACGGGTTTCGCTGCCGATCAAACTGCCGTTCGACTTCAAGGACATCCAGCGCATCTCGATCGTCGCCTGCGGCACCGCGAGCTACGCGGGCTACGTCGCCAAATACTGGTTCGAGCGCTTAAGCCGCTTGCCCGTGGAAATCGATGTCGCCTCGGAATTCCGCTACCGCGAGGCGCCGCTGCGCAAGGGCGATCTGGCGATCTTCATCTCGCAGTCCGGCGAGACCGCCGACACCCTGGCGGCGCTGCGTTACGCGAAAGAGCAGGGCGTGCACACGCTCTCCGTGGTCAACGTGCAGACCTCGACTATCGCGCGCGAAACCGAGACCATGTTGCCGACATTGGCGGGCCCGGAAATTGGCGTCGCCTCGACCAAGGCTTTTACCTGCCAGCTGATGGTGCTGGCTGCGATTGCGGTGGCCGCCGGCAAGGCGCGCGGCGAATTGTCCGAGGCCGATGAAACCAAACTGGTGCATGGCCTGGTGGAAATCCCGCGGCTGATCGCCGCGGCGCTCACCATCGAACCGCAAATTGAAAAACTCGCGCGCGACATCGCGAAATCGAAAGACGTGCTCTATCTCGGCCGCGGCACCAGCTATCCGCTGGCGCTGGAAGGCGCGCTGAAGCTGAAGGAGATTTCCTACATCCACGCCGAGGGCTACGCCGCCGGCGAACTCAAGCACGGCCCGATCGCGCTGATCGACGAGAACATGCCCGTCGTGGTGATCGCCCCGTTCGACCGGGTGTTCGAGAAGACCGTCTCCAACATGCAGGAAGTGGCGGCCCGCGGCGGCAACATCATTCTGATGACCGACGCCAAGGGGGCCGCGGAAGCCACCATCGAATCCCTGGTCACGATCGTGTTGCCCGACATGGCCGCGACCTTCACGCCGATAGTTTATGCCATCCCCGTGCAACTGCTGGCGTATCATACTGCCGTCATTATGGGCACGGACGTCGATCAGCCGCGCAATCTCGCGAAATCGGTGACCGTCGAATAGGCTGGCTGTCGGGGTTGCAGATCACTTGATACAGGTCACTTGATACCAGCCCTTCAAGTCTTCCAAAATCTGCTAGAAGGCTTAGCTGGCATATGATGGCCGCTTCGGCCGACCACCTGGAACCCCCATGAACCGCGACGATCTGCCTCCGCCTGCGCCCCCGGCCGAAGTTCCGCCCGAGGTCCATAGCGGCTTGATGGCCCGATTCCGGAACTATTTTCTGACCGGCCTGATCGTCGCCGGGCCGATTGCGATCACCTTCTACCTGACCTGGTGGTTCGTGACCTGGGTCGACGGCCTGGTGCGGCCGTTTGTCCCGGTCGCCTATCGGCCCGAAACCTATCTGCCGTTCGGACTGCCCGGTTCCGGGCTGATCGTCGCGGTGTTTGCGCTGACCATGCTCGGATTCCTCACCGCGAATTTGATCGGCCGGACGCTGGTCGATCTCGGCGAGCGGCTGCTGGGGCGAATGCCGGTGGTGCGCGCGATCTATCGCGGCTTGAAGCAGGTGTTCGAGACGCTGTTCTCGGGATCCGGTTCGAGCTTGCGCCGGGTCGGCCTGGTCGAGTTTCCCTCGCCGGGAATGTGGTCGATCGTGCTGATCTCGCAGGCGCCGAGCGTGGAGATCGCGAACAAGCTTCCCGGCCAGGAGGAGCATATCTCGGTGTTTTTGCCCTGCGCGCCGAACCCGACGACCGGTTTCTTTTTCTACGTGCCCAAGAGCAAGATCATCGAGGTCGATATGAGCGCCGAGGACGCCGCGACCCTGATCATGTCCGCGGGCGTGGTGCAGCCCGGCTCCGACCAGCAAAAGAAAATCGCCGCGCTGGCCGGCATGGCCAACGCGGCGCGCGTTGCGAATTCATCCGCATTACAGCCGGTGCCCGCGAAGGTGGATTGAATTGCGGCGTCGTCATTCCGGCCTCTCCGTCATTGCGAGGAGCGCAGCGACGAAGCAATCCAT
>WNGI01005546.1_pt1 | contig 12984 bp, 12 predicted proteins | sample 5400621 | NCBI WGS metagenome assembly WNGI01 (sample SAMN13153374, study PRJNA577476) | soil metagenome | isolation source: 20 cm soil or saprolite under Garry oak tree replicate 1 | place: USA:California | collected 2016-06-15 | reverse complement strand
CGTCTCAAAGAGAAGCACCGAAATTTTTTCCTTCCCAAGCGCAGGATTCTCTTTGAGTGCCGCGGCAATCGCCGCGCAACGATGCTGGCCGTCGTTGATAATGAACTCTAGGTTTTCGAGCTCCATCTCTAGGGTTCCAAATTCAGTATCCTCTGCTGACGAGACGAACTTTACCGGACACGAATAGGATGCCCTCCGGAGTGCAGAGTTCCCAATCATCGAACTTGAATAAATGGGGAATCTCCGACAGCGGCATCAGCAGCGAATAGTACTGACGCCCGCCCATATTTCCCCTCATTACAGGAAAAGAAACTTTCATATATTAATATCCGTATCCGTTGTAATCATCCCAGCTCTCGATAATTTGAACATGAGCTGGATTTCTAACAATCAATCAGCTCGTTGTCAATAGGTGCCGAGCTGAATTATTAATTCGGAACAGCTTAACCTTGAAAATAATACAGCTCTAATAGCTATAAGTAGGAGCTCAGGCGATTATTCTGCGGAAAGTCAATTCAAGCATAGGGTATTGAATTATAAAGATTATTTAACACGATTGCGCGACTACGCAGGTTTGAAAGTAGCGCGAGTGATAGCACGAGGGGAATTTTACTTACGTTAGGCGAGGGGTGCCCGCACGTCCGATCAATCCATCGCAACAAATTATCCGAAACGTCTGCGGCATTTCACATGGGATGAGCCTTGACCCATTTCAGCGTTTAAACGCCTCATCCGACTCGGCGCCTTTGCGCGGCTTCCATTGCAGTGAGTAGTACTCGCCGCGATCGCGTGCCCAGGGATCGAAGGCGTTGATCACCGGCGCCAATTCGTCGGCGAGCTCAGGAATAGTTCGCACCAACACCCGCTTTAACGGCATCACTTCGATTTCGTGGCCGTTGGGCCGGCCTTTTTCCATCATCTTTTCCGGTCCGTTGTTGTTCACCCAATCGAATCCCAGCTGGGTGTAAAATTCCGGCCGGAAGCTCGAAGTGAAAAAGCGGTCGCTGAATAGACGGCGCGACGCGTTGAGAATAAACACCTGGAACTGAGTTTCGGAAATCGCAAAGCCGTGCGGCCGGGCGAACTCGGCGAGCATGCCGACGACTACGTCAACATCTTCGATGTTGTCAACCATGGTGCCGTTGGTGTGGCCGAGACAATCATTGATCGCCGTGCCGTCGTCGTTGCGCTGCGCCTTGGTGATCACTTTCGACGCGTCGCAGCGGTGCTGGCCGTAAACTTCGCGCAGAATACCGATCAGCTTTTGCTGTTCAGTGCGCTCGGGGGAATCTTTCGGCAATCGCGGATCGATGAAATCGTCAAAGCTCCTTAACGGCTTGAGCCCGTACTGCCGGCGAAATTCGTTGAAGCGCGGCACGCCGCGCTCGCGATCGCGAATGATGTCTAGGGCGACGACGTCGATCTTCCCAGAGCCGCTGCTCAGGCGCGGCATCGGCAGGTTCTGCAGGAACAGCGGATCGTTCTGCAAGGTCAACAAACCAAGGCGCTGGCGACCCATGGAAAGCGCCCAATTCGCCAGGCCACCTTCGTGCATCGCTTGGGTCGCTTTGCCGCGCGCGGTTTCCACCACGGGAATTTTGGCGCGGATGCCGTTGGCGTCGCGCTTCAGATCGCGGAACTCAATCAAGTCGGGAACCAGCGGGTGAAGACGATACACGGTGACGAACTCTTCGGGAAAGTTGAACGGCGAACCGAAATGGTTGACGCCGCCGTTGACATGATCGGGATTTTTTATGTCCCAGAGATCTTTTTTCTTGGGATCGAACCTGGCAAAAACCGGATCGTCAGCATAAACATGATTGCCCAGACCGAAAATCCCCGGGCCCGAAGCAAAAACGGAATACCACTGTGTCGCTCTCTTGGCGTCGGGCGATTTGCCGAAATTATTAACGACGACCTTCTCCAGCGCTTCGGCGACCAGCGGAGAATCCTTGAGCAGACCGTACCAGTTGGCGTTCATGCCCAGATCGAGCGGCTCGTCGTAGAGTAATTGCGGCGTCCATTCGGTCGTGTGAATCTTGGCGATCTGCGCCGACACCACCAAACGCGCGGCCTCGAACAGCTCATCGGCGCTCACGTCTTTGTAGCGAATCACTCGATCGGGATTGGCCGGATTGCGCAGTCCGGAATCCTGATCCGGCGTCGCCGCCGTCTGCTTGCGAAATGCATCGACAAAAAGATTGTGCTCGCGCGCAAAAACATTGTGATAGAAGCTCATGCCGATCGACCAGTTGTCTGGAAATGCGGTGGCCTCTTGCCCGGCCCATTGAGGGTTCATCGGATCTGACGCTTGCAGCACCGGCAAATAGCCGCCGGCGTCGCCCGCCCGCTCGGTCAGCAGCAACAACTTCGCCGGATCCTTCGGATCGCGCTTGACGCGCCGACGCGAAATGTCGTCGAAGCCGTAGAGCTGGGACGCGTCCCACCAGGCGGTGTTTTTATTTTCCGTGGTCTTCGGCGCCCGGCTCAAATAGTCCTTGCCGCCATAGCTGAAAGTTGCCGGCTGCGCGCCTGCTGCGACATAGCCTTTGTCGATGCGATCCTCCGGCCGGCAGTTAAGTTGTTTCACTTGTTCAGGGGTCAACGGTTTTTCCACGCCGCCGTCGAGCTGCGCCGCGCATCCCGTCGACATCAATTGCGTATCGTTATGCCCTTCGTCGAGATGGGAAAACCAATCGTGGGTCATGAACTGAATCCAAAATGCCGCTAGCACATTGAAGAACGGCGCCTTTTTGTAGTCACAGCTCGCTTGCGGAGAATTTCCGGGAAGTCCTAAACCCTCGTTACATTTCTCCGGGGCCGATTGAATACGCGTAAAAAGCTTGCGGCTGATCACCTGCGGATCGGGATTCTGCAACCCCAGTCGATCGCCGTGGCGATTCTTCACCAGCTCGTTATTGCCCAACTCGGGAAACGTCGCGTCCAACTCCACGTTGCGCGCGAACAATTGGCCGTTCGATCCCATTAACGGATTCCTGATGTCATTACAGATTCCCGTGAGCGTGCGCGCGCGGATCAGCTCGCCGCGGCAGAGCTGCGGGCCGTCGCCGCCGACCGCGGCGTAGTATGGATTGCTTTTCGCCAGCCGCATCTGCTCCCAAACTTTCAGCGCCGGCCCATCGGCGCCGGCGCGGCCGCGCACATATTGTTCGTAGGTGCCGTTATTGTCGAAGAGGTTGAATTTGATCAGCTCGATGCGTTGATATTCAAGATCGAGCAAAGCCCCGTCGATGCCCCGGCCGTTTGGACTTAAATGAACATGGTCGCCGCTCGGGCCCGGTGCTTTGCTGCTGTCGTCGGCTGTCGCCCAGTAATTTTGCCAATCGGTCCATGGGGTGCCACGCAACGCGACTGCCTTTTCACCGCCACGGCAGCGCGCCGTGTCTTCCTGGACTTTGCCCAAGAATCTTTGCGATCGGTCCTCGGCGATTTTACGGAATCCGCCGGCAACGTAGGCCGTACAGTCGGCCAATTCCGGTTGTTGCACGCCGCATCCGCCGGCGACGAGTAGAATCAATGACACAATAGACACCCTTGCCACCATGACGTCTCCCTTCCCGAGCTAACGATCGGCTCATCGCAGATCGTCGGTCTGGCCGTATTGAAACTAAATTCGCAGTAAGCTTGTGTGAGTCGTATTTTATGATTCTCTGGGTGCAGTTGTAAAAGAAAAATGTTTCCGCCGGCAAAAAACTTTCCAGCCGCGCATGGGCACACCCCACCGGGTGAGGCATTATGGTATTTTCAATGCGGTTCGCCGCAGCTGCAAGCCATCGGCGCTGACGGCCTGACAGGAAACCCGGTGCGCGCGCCATAGGGCGCCAGATTGGTCGCGCTCAGAACGGCTGGAACAGCTCAATCGGGTTGCCGGAGGGATCCTCGATGAGAATTTGCTTTCCCCCGTTGCCTGTGACGATTGGGTTGCGAAACCGCGCGCCGGCGTTTTTCAGCTTGTCGACGGTCGTTTCCAGATCTTCGACTTCGATCTGGATACGGTTCCATCCGCCTGGCGCCGGAACCTGACTGTCTGGCATCGCTTGTCCAGCGCCGCCGGCGCCCGGTCGATTGAGTAGCAATTGCAAATCGCCGCGCGACAAGCTCGCGAAGCCAGGCGCCGGATGCATCTCAAGCTTGAAGCCGAGCATGTCTGTATAAAAAGGGATCGCGGCATCGACGTCGCGAACGATGTATCTAACATTGACCTTACTCATGATTGTCTCTCCTCCGCTTTTTAATTTTGAGATCAAGCTAAACGTGTTCCGGAGCTTTGCTCGACGGTCCGAAACCCAATCCCACAAACGGCAATGGGCTTCCGGTTTCGAGCAAGCTCTTAAGACTCGACATGATCGCCGGCCAGCCATGACGTGTCGTCTCAAAGGTTGCCTTCTCCGATTCAAAGTTGTCGTGAGTCAAAATGAGTTTCACAACCGATCCCATGGGTTCGAGCTCGAACGTCACCCGTGACGCCCGCTCGCCGCGGTGCTGATCGCTGATCTGCATGTGAAATGTATAGGATAGTAAGCGGGGCCGTTCTGACTTTAGCACTTCCCCCTGCCAGTCGATGCCACCGTCTTGGCGGACGTGCCGAACCGACGAACCAACCTGCCAATCGGATTGAATGCGTCTTCCGCCCCAATATTGTTGAGTGAATTCGCCGTCGGTCAAAGCGTTCCATAGTTTTTCCGGCGTGGTGGAAATATAACTGACATAGACGAACTTCGGCCGATCCATTTCACTTGCTCCGTTGATTGCGATTTCTTTCGACGCCCTTTTTGAGCTCGCTCAGGGCGCGCATGCGGTGATGCTCGTATTTGTTGATCCAGCGATCATAGATTTCCTGCAGCGGCACCGGGTTGAGGTAATGTAACTTTTCGCGACCGTGCCAGACCGTTACCACCAGATTCGCTGCTTCAAGCAGCGCCAAATGTTTCGTCACTGCTTGCCGCGTCATGTCGAGGTGCGCGCAAAGCTCGCTCAACGTCTGCCCGTTATGCGCATGCAGCTGATCGAGCAGTTTTCTGCGGCTCGGGTCACCGAGCGCCTTGAACACCTTGTCCACTGACGTAAACTATATGCAACCAAATGGTTGCATTCAAGCGGGGCGTCTCTCATCGCGCGAATCGATTTAACTGCGGTTGGTTTTGCTGATCCGTGCCAATCAGAACGAGAGCGGCGCGATTCACGGGCGCCCTTCAGCGGCGCGGCGCTCCTGCTCGCCACGGCACATTCTTTGGCTCGGTCTTCGGACAATTTTCTTTGGCAGCAATTTTCCTAAAACCGTCAAGCAAACTTGTGCCCCGGCGCTCACTTGAACACTATGCCGGTACAAATTTGCCGCGCCGGCCGTCATCTTTTGTCATCAAAAACGCGCCACCTTCACACGCAATCATAGATCAAACCATGGTATAAGTTATGCGCATTTCCTGTGGGCATGAAAAAGTGGCGCAATCGAATTCGACATAGTGCGATGATCGCGGGGCTTTATAGCGCCGGCTTGCTGGAGGCATATTATCTTCCGCGCTTCGGCATTGAGTGGCTGCTTGGCGCCCTCGCAGCGACGGCGTTCTTGGCAGGCTTCTGGCTGCGGGCGCGCTGGGATTATTGATAGCACAGCTAGAGACGACTTCAGCGTTCCCAGTTACGCAGCTGCGCGGGCGAGCCGCCCTGTGATGCTGTAATTCTAATGCTGTTCGGCTTCGTTAACCCTTTTGTTGCCGCAACTACCAAGCACCTCCGCACAGTGAATAATCCTCACCTGACCAAAGTCTAACTCGGCATCAGCGCGAGAAACGTTCAAGTACGCGCGACTGATCGATGTCCGGCGTAAGCTGGCGCGAAACCACTCTCACTTAGTGCCGTTCAGGCAACGTCACAAGTTCCACAGCAGTCCATGAACTCCGCCGGAAGCAGCCGTGCAAGTCGCCTCGAACGGCCAATCCGGCGCCGAGCTAACCAAGCGTTCAGTCAGGCCGTGAGCGGACCGGGCGACACGAAATCTGCCGTCCTGAATATCCAATCCGACTTGGCGGTAAAGCTGACTGTGCCAAACGGACAATTGCAGATCGGCAAGTAGCTATTGGCGGATTTCCCTCAACCGGCGTATCCCTCGAGCTTTCGTCTGAGAAGGTTTATCGCCCTATTGCTAGGCGTTTGTCCACCCATTCCCTTAATCCAGAAGCGGTCAAAGATTTTTCGATTGCGATGATAATTTCGCGTATCTTCTTGGTCTGCGGTTGTCATGAAGATCTGCCTAATGTCCAACAAATGAGACGCTTAGCTACTGATTGTGAGACCCTGATCGTTCTCAGCGCAGTAATGGCAAGGGTTTTTAGGTGGTGGCACGGCTTTGGCTGTGCATATTGATGTAATCCAAATTGGCGCGGCCGCTTCACTTGGAAGCGTGAGGAAAGCAGCGTCCGGTAAAAACAATTTCTCTGCCGGTCGCGCAGCCGCGCAGAAAGGGCTCCGATATGATTCGAAAACTCGCCTCAGGAAAATATCGGCTTTATTCTCGGAAAATAAATCCGAAGACCGGCAAGAGACGAAACCTTGGCACTTTCAAGAGCCGCAGCGCCGCGGAAAAACACGAGCGGGCGGTGCAATACTTCAAACGCGGCTGAGCGGCACTACCTACTCACTCATCGGCTTGCCCAAATACAAAAAAATGGAAGACCTCAAGGGCGGCACCCGCTTGGCGATGTCCGGAATCACTTCCGCTGCAGCGCTGATGATGAAACAGATGCTCAAGGAGCGCGGCGTTCTCTATCCGCGCGACTATAGCCTACTGTCGATCGGCGGCTCGACCACGCAGTTTACCGCGCTGCAAAGCGGGCAGGTCGACGGCGCGCTGCTGGCGCAGCCGCTGAGCATCATGGCGGTCGAGCAAGGTTTCAGTAATCTAGGCGATGCCTATAAACTCATGCCCGACTATCAGCTCTCGGCGATCGGCGTGCGCGAGGGATGGGCGCAGAAAAATCGCAGCGTCGTGGTGCGCTATTTGAAAGCTCTGGTGTCGACTTACCGATGGCTGCACGACAATCGTGAAGAGGCAATCAAAATTTTACCCGCTATAACCAAGCTAGAGCCGAAATACATCGCTAAGTCGTGGGAAACTTACACTCAGACGCAGATCTGGCCGCGCAACGGCGAGGTCAATTTGAAAGGCGTGCAAACCGTTCTCAATCTGATCGCCGAGGAAGGGATGATCAAGAAACCGCTGCCCAAGCCTGAAGACATCGTCGATGCAAGCTTCTTGGATGAAGCGAGAAAAGCGCTGCCTCGATAGAATCCGTCTCTAAGCGCGCAGGAAAAGAATTTGAAACTTTCGATGAACGCGACGGGTCTTTGCTGAAATCATCCCTCCAGCATTCCACACTCCATTACTCCAATACTCCAACTCCGCTCCTCACTTCCCCTTGCCCGCGCTCGCCAGTGCTTTCTTGATGATGTCGCGGATCGTATCCAGATCGTCGATCCAAGCAGGATTCAGCCAAAGAAACTTGCCGCCTTTGACGCGCCGCGCTCGCTCGCTCACCTTTTCCTTGGAAATATCTTCCCTTAGGGAATCGTAAAGACCACCGGTTTTTTGATTCGAATCGAGCCACGCCGTTTGTCCTTCGCGAGACAATAGCCAATTGACGGCAACTTTCGCGGCGTTGGGATGAGGAGCACGATTGAAGTAGCTTAACGTGCCATTGTAGGCGGTCACGGAAGATCCTTCTTTCAAAGATCCCGGTAAAAATTGCGTGAGCGGCAGTCCTTGCAGCATCGCCGTGTCGACGTCCCGCGCGCCGATACCGAAGGCGTATTTTCCCGCGCTCAGCCAATCGAGCATCTGTTCGTTGGAGCGCACGATCGCGATGTCCGTTTCCGCATGCAGGCGGCGCAGAAATTCCGCACCGAGATCGGGCTGCTTGTAGAAGAAAATATGCGCCGCGCTGATCGGACCCGAAACCAGCGGGTCGACCGAAACGATTTTTCCTTTCCATTTCGGACTGAGCAGATCCCAATAGGATTTGATCTCCGACGGATTCACCACTTTGGTGTTGTAAGTGATCTCGCCGCTGCGCGGCGTGCCCTCGAAGACAAAAATATATCGGCCTTCAGCATCGTCGTAATGCTGTTTACCTTCATACCATCCTGAAGTATCGACCACATCCGGCAACAGCAACAACGGTTTGATCGGTTCCAAAATCTTCGCGCGGTGAAACACCGTCAACGGCGATATATTTCCCGAGATATAGAGATCCACGGCGAACTTTTCCGCCCGGCGCTCACTCATGACGCGCTGACTCAACTCAGGCCCTCTGCCCGTCGCCATGGTCACTTTGATTTTGGGAAATTTTTTCTGAAAAGCGTCGCGAAACACCGGTTCGAAGGCTTGGGTCATGTAAATGACCAATGCGCCTTCATCCTCCGCCGCCTTGACTGTCTTCTCCCACTCGGCCTGCCCTGCCGGCCGCAACTCGGCCGCGGTGGAAAAACCTCGGAATGAAAACCCGAGGCAGTAAAGCAGAGTACAGATTGCGACAATGATGAAGCGAACCGGTTTCAACCGGGAACTCCTACGTTCGACTCGGTGGATTGGTTGCGCGATGAGTTCTTAAACGTGTGGAACGCCTGGAACCGTTCCGACCCACTCATCGTCGAACGGCTTGAACATTTTGAACGTCTGGAACGATTTGAACCCGCCCCACCTAACCCCTAGTGCGCCGCGCTTGCCCGCTGTTTGGTTTCCAGACTCAGTCCAACGATGAAAGCCGGGTTCGCGGTCGACATCGTGTGAATCTCCTCCGGCGTGCAGCCGAAAGCCGACATGTAGCCGCGTAGCAGACGGAGCGACTCCACCGAGTTAGGGAATAATGGCTCGCCGGCGTCCGACGAGAGCGTGCAGTGCTCGGGGCCAACCGTACGAATGGCTTTGTACATGTTCGCCGGGTCGATGCCGAGGAGCGGCGACAATTCGTCGAAGGTGAAGTTGAGCCACAGGTCGGCGGCGGCCGCGTCTTTCATTTCTTCGATGCTCAAGCTAACGAAGGGGCTAAAGGGATGGTCGACGACGCCTTTTTTGAAACCGATTTTTTGGCTGAACTCCGCCATGGCTTTGAACTCCGGCTTGGTCGGATGGCCGAAGAAGATCGCGGCGTTATGGTCGTGGGCGATGCGGAAGATTTCTTCGATCTCCGGCAACAGCCGACCCTTGTCGTCGAGCAGGTAATGGCCGTACCTGAGCGAGTCGGCCCAAGACAGCGGCTCGGTATGCGCTTTCGGATCGGCATTCTTGTCCCAAGCGCTGGGCTTGCCGCCGACGATGGAGAGTGTATTCGCCGAGGTGTTGTTGGGCATCCACAGGCCGACGACGCCGGCTTTCAAGTTCTTGGCACACCAGGCGGGCTCGATCTTCGAGAGAAAACCTTGCGTGACCGAGGCGCCGGGCCAGAGGTGTGCCGGTGTCAAACCCTGCTCTGCACACCAGGATTCCAACGCGCTGCGCACGCCGCCAACCGTCCCTGCGGGATCCTTTCGCCCCACGATGGTTTTGTAGAGTATGCCTTTCATGCCGCTCTTCGAGGCGAGCTTGGCGACGCCAAGAGCGTCTTGCTGTCCCTCGTGCGCATGGCAATGAATGTCGATCGCGTCCTCAACGCCGATCACGTGATCGAGCGAGGGATCGACGGGCCCCTGCTTGAAACCGCGGCGAGCGGGATACGATGTTACCGAACGAACGGAGCTCGGCGTGGAATAGTTGGGATTTGTCTCGGCCATGATCAATCCTCCCGATTCTGGAATTGAGAGGACAATATCGCACCGGCGCGCGCCGGGCAAATTGATTCAGCGGGGTCGAATAAGGGTCGATCCCGATTGTTTTCTCCGCGTGTGAAGTTGACAATTTTCACGGCCAGGTGTTATCAGCAGGATTCTAAAGCGTGAACAATACAGCGACACGCAACTAACGGAACGACATCGGGGAGCGCTACGATAAAAGTCTTTGTCGACGGAGGAGAACCCATGGCACAGCAGCAAAAAATCATCGATGGTGACGGTCATATTTTCGAAGACGGCGAAGCGATCGCTCGTCATTTTCCCTACAGCGCAGCGGGTGCCCGACTCAGGAGCGGCGTGTTTCCGCTCAATAGCCATATCCAATATTCGCTGACCCGTAATCCGCCCGGCGCGTTTGCGACCAATTCTGAAGGCCGCTTTCAAAATCCCGGCGCCGATGGCTGGATCGAGTTCATGAATCAAGTAGGGTTCGACTACGCCGTCCTCTTTCCGACCGCAGGCCAACGCATCGGACGGATCGTCGACCGCGACTACGCCGTCGGCGCGGCGCGCGCCTACAACGACTGGTTGGCCGAGACCTATCTCAGACGGGATTCCCGTTTCAAAGGCATCGCCATCGTGCCGATGCATGACGCGGACGCGGCCTTGGAAGAGCTGCGCCACGCGTACACCGAGCTGGGCATGTGCGGCGTGCTGTTTCCCGCGACGGGGGTGCACTTGAACCTGGGCGCGAAACCTTATTGGCCGGTATACGCGGAAGCAGCGCATTTGGGTTGCCCGATCGTCGTTCACGGCGGCGGCCATTGGGATCTCGGCATGGAGACGATGAATATTTCCACCGGTGCCAATGCCATCGGCCATCCGATGTCCCTGGCGATCGCCTTGGCGGAGATGGTGCTGAACAATCTATTCGACCGCTTCGCGGGCCTGCGCGTCGCGTATCTCGAAGGCGGTCCGCTGTGGTTTCTCATGGCGCTCGAACGGCTGTCACGATCCTACGAGGCCGGAACGCCGATCAATCCGCGCGGCGAACTGCTGCAGTTGCCGGAGGGACAAACCGTCGCCGACTACATTCGTTCGCTGGTTCGATCCGGCCGGCTGGTCGTGGGTATCGAGGGCGGAGAAACTGACCTGGCGTACGCGATCAAGGTGGCAGGCGAGCAAGCGTTCATGTTCTCCTCGGACTTTCCCCACGAGGTGAACGTTCACACGGTCCAAAAGGAAATTCACGAGCTGCGCGAGCGTGAGGAGATCAGCGAAACGGTCAAACAAGCGATCCTGCGCGGGAATGCGGCTCGATTTTACAAATTAGATTCGCTTTCAAAATAGCTTCGTTCTTGCGATCGCATCGGCAGCGCTAGGTTTTAAACCCATGCAAGCGCGCGGGATTGTCGACGAGAATCTTCCGCAGCAACGTCGCATCACCGTCGACGTAGCGGTAGAGTAACTCGACTTCTTCCGCGTCGTTCATCATGCGCTTGGTCCACTGCGGATGGGGCCAGTCGGTGCCCCAGACGATGCGATCGGGCGCCGCCTCGATGAAGGCCGAGCACCCAACGGATCACCGGCCGGTCCATCCCGCCCGCGAAGCCGACATGGCCGAAATGGTCGATGACCATGGGCACATCCTTGAGCGAACGCAAAAGATCCGAATTGTTGAGCAGATCGTCTCCATTCACGTGCAGACGCGCGTGCCAGCCGAGCTCGCGCAGACGTGCCATCGAGCGCCTGACCTCCGCCTCGCGCTGATCGAGGGTCAGAAAGCGGACGAAGTTAAAGCGCGCACCGCGCACGCCGGCCGCGTGCATGCGCTCAAGTTCTTTGTCCGAAACCCGATCGTCGACGATGCCGATGCCGCGGTAGCGGTCGCGATCGTTCAAACTTTCCAGCGCGTGCAATAGGAGGCGATGATCGCTGCCGTAAATCGCGCTATGCACGATGACGCCGCGCTCGAAGCCGATTGCCTTGTGCATCCTTTGCGCTTCGCTGAATGTCGCGCTCATGATCGGCGGGTAGGGCGGATTGGACCGCGGTGGAAACATCGCCGGATCGTCGTAGATGTGAAACTGACAATCGCAACTTCCTTGCGGCGGTGGCGGCACCGGCATGCGCGGTTGTTTGTCCCATTCGTAAATTTTTTCTCCGGCTGTCGCCATTATGATTCTCCTGTGATTGTATTCGCCGAACTCGGTCTTCGAACCTGAATCCAGCTGCTAAGCACGGAGTTTACGTTTGTCAAGTCACTTGACGACCCGAGGAGGCGTGCTTATTTTTTTGGCCATAGGGAGGTAACTACTATGGAACTAGTAAGATTTGAACCATTTGCGGGTTTTGGCAACTTTCGGTCTGTGCTCAACGATCTATTCGATGAGAACCACGGTCGCTCGGCGAGACAACCGAGCGTATCGAAGTGGTATCCGGCGGTAGACGTTTTGGAAAGCAAGGATTCGTATTTAATTCACGCCGAGCTTCCAGGGATGAAAAAGGACGACATCAAAGTGGAAGTGAAGGACGGAGCCCTGGTTCTCAGCGGGGAAAGAAAATCCGAGAAGCCGGCTGAAGGCATTGAATACCGCCATACAGAACGGGTCGCGGCAAAATTCTGGCGCTCATTCACCCTGCCCGAGACCGTGAAGCAGGATGGCATTGAAGCCAGCTACAAAGACGGTGTCCTCGAGATACGCGTGCCGAAGGTAGAAAAGGCCAAACCACGGCAGATCGAAATCAGCGTGCATTAGTTAATTAAGTTCCTAAACCAAAAAAGGAGAGGCAATTTGCCTCTCCTTTTTTCTTCTCGTAGAATTTTTTCACGCTGTCTTGGGTTACGCGACTTTAAAGATACGAGCCGGATTCGGTTGACCCTTTAGCGGGACCGGCCCCAAATCTTCAATGCCGGACATTGCTGCATTAAGATTTTGACGCACCTCTTCAGAGATCATTAGCCGCGCTTGAAAGTCCTTGGTCCCTGCTCCAGCCTTGCCGCCAGGTTCACGACGTCGCCGACTATTGTGTATTCTTTGCGATCGGTGGAGCCGACGTTCCAGTGACGGCCTCGCCCATGTGAAGTCCGATTCCCACCCGCGTCGGGTGAATCTTGCCCGCCGCGTTCAGCCGGTCGAGACGCTCGAGAATTCCCAGGGAGGCACCCACCGCATGGACGCAGCGCTCGGCGTCCTCGAT
>WNGI01011820.1_pt1 | contig 12985 bp, 12 predicted proteins | sample 5400621 | NCBI WGS metagenome assembly WNGI01 (sample SAMN13153374, study PRJNA577476) | soil metagenome | isolation source: 20 cm soil or saprolite under Garry oak tree replicate 1 | place: USA:California | collected 2016-06-15 | reverse complement strand
TCGGGGACCGGGGCTTCCTCAACGTCACCGCGCAGTATCTCGATCGCGGTGCGACCAATCGCGCGGCCCCGTATTCGGGCAACGACATCTTCCCCGGCATCACGACCCAGGCCGGCACCGATTCCGCCCTGAGGGCGAACAACCTCACGCGCGAGGACTTCACGATGCGCGTCGGGCAAAGCGCGGCGACCGAGGGCATGGCGTTCTACAATGCGGTCGTGCCGCTCGGCGAGACCGCCGAGTTCTACAGCTTCGGCGGTGTCGGGCATCGCGACGGGGTGTCGGCGGGCTTCTTCCGCCTGCCGAGTCAGGAAGGGCGGGTGGTGCCACAGCTATACCCCTTCGGCTTCCTCCCGGAGATCCATACGGTGATCGACGACCAGTCGGTGGCGGCCGGTGTGCGGGGCACGATCGACGCCTGGGACGTGGACTTCAGCCTCACGCATGGGAGCAACGCGTTTCACTTTCTCGTCGACCACTCGGATAACGCCTCGATGGGGGCCGCGAGCCCGACGACGTTCGACGCGGGGCGCCCGTCGTTCAGCCAGACGGTCGGCAACTTGGACCTCGTCCGGCCGCTCGGTAGCCCGGGAGGGTTGCGCTCGGTCTCCTTCGTTGCGGGCAGCGAGTTTCGCCGGGAGGAGTACCGGATCGAGGCGGGGGAAGAAGCTTCCTGGCAGCTCGGCAACGGCGGCAGCCGGCCGGGCATCGACTTCGATACCACCTCGACCGGTGCGCCTAAGGAGTCCGGGGCGCAGGTGTTCCCCGGTTTCCAGCCGTCCAATCAGGTCGACCGCACGCGCAACAGCCTCGGCGTGTACGGGGGGTTCGAAAGCCAGGTGAGCGAACGCATCCTGCTCGACGTTGGCGGGCGACTGGAGCACTACAGCGATTTCGGCGGCACGGTCAACGGGAAGGTGGCCACGCGGTTCCAGGTGGTCCCCGCGCTCGGCCTGCGGGCGGCCGCGAGCACGGGCTTCCGCGCCCCCTCGCTCGGCCAGCTGTGGTTCAACAACGTCAGCAACCAGTTCGGGATCGACGCGAGCGGTAATCTGGTCCCGAATCGCATTCTCACGAGCAACAACGAGAGCCGCGTGACCCAGACGTTCGGCGTGCCGCCTCTCAAACAGGAAACGTCAGTCAATCTGAGCGTCGGCTTGGTGGCGCGGCCCGCGAGCAACTGGTCGCTCACCGCCGACGCCTATCGCATCACCATCGCGGATCGCATCGTGATCTCGAGCCAGTTCCAGAGCTCCGACCCCGCCGTCGGCGCGGTCGTCCAGCGGCTCCTCGCACCGTTCCAACGGCTGGGCGTGACGACCGCGCAGTTCTTCACCAACGCCGTGGACACGCGTACCATCGGGCTCGACGTCGTCGTCACACACAGCCGCCCGGTCGCGGGAGGCACGCTGTCGCTGACCGGATCGGCGAACTTCACGAAGACCGAGGTCGAGCGCGTGAACGTCCCGCAGGCGATGGCGGACACGTTCACCACCGGCAACCTGCCGGCCGTCCGCAACATCCTCCTGAACCGCGAGGACCGGAACCGGCTCGAAGACGCCCTCCCGCGCGAGAAGGGCGGTCTGACGGCGCGGTACGCCCGGGGGCGCGTCGCCGGTCTTGCGCGCGCCACTTACTACGGCGCGATCGTCTACCGTCATCCCACGAACCCGGCCAACGACGAGCAGTTCGGGGCCAAGACGCTGTTCGACCTCGACTTGTCCTGCGAATTGGGCCACGGCGTTCGGCTGGCGCTCGGGGGGGAGAACATCTTCAACACCTACCCGGATCAGCAAGTGAAGGCGGCCAACATCAGCCTCGGCCGCTTCGTCTACAGCCGCCGGGTCACGCAGTTCGGCATGAACGGTGGGTTCTACTACGCGCGGCTGCTGCTGAGTTTGTAAGGACCTGAGGCGTCAGCCCTGATCGACCGACCGTCGCCACAGCGACGACCCGAAGGCCAGGCTGGCCACGATCACGTTCGCCACGATTATCGGAAGGGAGTGGATCAGCACGCCGTACGTCGCCCACGCCAGGGCGGCGACCCCCTGAACGCGGCGCAGCGTCGTTGTTCGCTTGCAAAAGTAAGAGCACGCGAAGATGGCCGTCGCGAGCCACCCGACCAAATCAGGCATGCCCGCGCCCCCGGCTCATGCGAGCAGTGGCGGCGCCGCGTCCGTCTCCCGGATCGTCAGAAGATCCGTCTGCACCTTGTCCCACTCCTGGAGCACGAGCCCGCGGGACTCGAACAGTGCATGAATGCCGTCCGCGTCCATGCCGACGATGTCCTCCAGAATCGGCACCAGCACGCTCACGGCGTCGTCGCTCAGGACGGTGCGCTTCGCAATCTGCGCAAGGTACTTGTTCTCGGATACGGCGATCGTGAGACCGTTCAAGCGGTTGACGTGCAGCATCACGTGAATGTCGGAGCCGCCGTCGCCCACGTAGATCACCCGGTCGTGGCCCACCGGCAGCTGCGCCCGGAGCTCTTCGAGCAGGGCCACCTTGCCGTACCCGGCGGTGACCCGCTCGATCGACTGGATCTCGCCGGAGGCGGGGTCGTAATTGAACCGCGTCCCGTGAATATGATCCGGCGGAACGATGCCTTCCAGCGCCGACTGGATCACTTCTTGGGGAGCCGCGGAAATGACGTAGAACGCGAAGTCGTACCCCTCCAGCTCGCCGAGCAGGCGCGGGAGCAGGCTCAGGTTCTGCTTCAGACGGACCCGCTTGCCCACCTCGACCAAGTGCTCTTTCCGCACCCGGCGGTACTCGGGGTCGTGGAGCAGCAGATACGCCAGCTCCGCGCCTTGCTGCACCAGGTGGATACGTGACAGCCCCGCGGTTTTCTCGCGAAAATCGGAAATACCCAGCAGCTCGCTCAGGACGATCCCCGAGTCGTTGAAGCTGAGGGTTTGGTCGAAATCGCTCGCCAGCAAATATCGCTTCATCGGTCGTGCCTCGTCGTCGTTCCTCGATAGAAAATCAACGCCCCCCGCCGGGGACAGCTCCGGAGGGGGGCGTTGGCACACGATGGTGCCACCCAACGGGCCGGCTCGCTCAGGGACTCGCCCAGCGGCAATTGCAGTTGAACACCGAGTTAGGCATCCTGGGTTCCAGTCTCGCGGGTTCTGGTACGCACTCTAGACACGACCGTAACATGTGTCAAGGCGCGAGCTGCCGCAGCACGTATTCGAGGATCCCGCCGTGCCGGTAGTACTGCAGCTCCTGGGGCGTGTCGATTCGGACCGTCACCGTGAACTGCGCGCTCGAGCCGTCGGGCCGGGTCGCGCTGACCACGAGCTCCTTGCCGCGTGGGAACCCTTCCGAGAGCACGGCGGTGAGCCCCGTGATCTCGAACACTTCTTTTCCGGTCAGCCCCACACCCTCGGGCGTCTCGTTGGGCTGGAATTGGAGCGGGAGGATCCCCATCCCCACCAGGTTCGAGCGGTGGATCCGCTCGTAGCTTTGGGCGATCACCGCGCGCACGCCGAGTAGCCGCGGGCCTTTTGCGGCCCAGTCGCGCGACGAGCCTGAGCCGTACTCCTTCCCCGCGATCACTATCAGCGGCACACCCTCGGCCTGGTATTTCACCGAGGCGTCGTAAATCGTCATCTGCTCTCCGTCGGGGAGGTGCAGCGTGACCGGCCCCTCCGTCCCCGGCGCGAGCAGGTTCTTGAGCCGCACGTTGGCGAACGTGCCGCGCACCATCACCTCGTGGTTGCCCCGGCGCGCGCCGTACGAGTTGAAATCTTCGGGCTTCACTCCGCGGCCGATCAGGTATTGGCCGGCGGGGCTGGTCTTGCGGATGGAGCCGGCCGGGGAGATGTGATCCGTGGTGATGCTGTCGGCCAGGAGGCACAGCACCCGCGCCCCGCGGATGTCCGTGACCGGCCCCGGCGTGCGCGGCATGCCGTCGAAGTACGGCGCCCGGCGGATGTAGGTGGAGTCGGGCTCCCAGGCGAAGCGATCGCCCGCGGGGACCGGAAGGCCGCGCCAGCGCTCGTCTCCGGCAAAGACGGCCAAATGTCGCGCAGATAGACGGGCTTCCCGTCCTTGCCCGTCCCCAGGGACTCCGACTGGAGATCGAGATCGATCCGCCCGGCGAGCGCGTACGCTACGACCAAGGGTGGAGACGCGAGGTAGTTGGCCCGCACTTCCTGCTGGATGCGGCCCTCGAAGTTGCGGTTCCCCGAGAGCACCGCGCACACCACCAGCTCCCCCTCGGCGACCGCGGCGGACACGGCCTCGGGAAGCGGCCCCGAGTTCCCGATGCAGGTCGTGCAGCCGTAGCCCACCAGGTGGAACCGCAGCTGCTCGAGATGGCGCATGAGACCGGCCTGCTGGAGATAATCCGTGACCACCTTCGAGCCGGGTGCGAGGCTGGTCTTCACCCACGGCTGGGTCTTGAGGCCCCGCTCCACGGCGTTCTTCGCGACGAGGCCTGCGGCGATCATGACGGAGGGATTCGACGTGTTGGTGCAGCTCGTGATCGCGGCGATCACGACGGAGCCGTGCTGCAGTTTGCAGTCCACGCCGTCGAGCCGGAGATCGACGTGGGTGCGGCGCTTGGGCGGCGCCTCCAGCGCGGTCGCGACGTGGCCACCCTCGGCCTCCCAGCGACCGGAGTTCACCGCCGCCGCGATCGGCGAAGTGGGCTTGACCAGCGCCGGGAGCGCGAGTTGGAAGTTCCGGGGTAGATCGCGGAGCGCCACCCGGTCCTGCGGCCGCCGCGGCCCGGCGAGGCTCGGTTCGACCGTCGAAAGGTCGAGCGAGAGGGTATCGGAGTACACGGGCTCCGGCGCGGAGCCCGAATGGAACAACCCCTGCTCCTTCATGTACGCCTCGACCAGCTGCACCTGCTCCGTCGGCCGGCCGGTAAACTCGAGGTAGCGCAGGGTCTCCTGATCCACCGGGAAGATTCCAACGGTGGCGCCGTACTCGGGCGCCATGTTGCCGATGGTCGCGCGATCGGCGAGGGGCAGGGTGGCGATCCCGGGGCCGTAGAACTCGACGAACTTTCCCACCACGCCCTTCTTGCGGAGCATCTCCGTCACGGTCAGCACGAGGTCGGTCGCGGTCGCGCCCTCGCTGAGCCTGCCGGTCAGCCGAAAGCCCACGACCTGGGGGATCAGCATCGAGACCGGTTGCCCGAGCATCGCGGCTTCCGCCTCGATGCCCCCCACACCCCAGCCGAGCACGCCGAGCCCGTTGATCATCGTGGTGTGCGAGTCCGTCCCCACCAGCGTGTCCGGATACGCTTGCGGCATGCGGCCTTCGGCTGTGAAGACGACTCGTGCCAGGTATTCGAGGTTCACCTGGTGCACGATCCCGGTGTCGGGCGGCACGACGCGGAATCCCTGGAACGTCCGCTGCGCCCAGCGCAGTAGCGCGTACCGCTCGCGGTTGCGCTGGAATTCGAGATCGGCGTTCACCTGGAACGCGGTGGGCGTGCCGAACTCGTCCACGATCACGGAGTGGTCGATCACCAGCTCGGCCGGGAGCAGCGGGTTGACCTTTTTCGGGTCGCCCCCCATGGCCTGCATCGCGTCGCGCATGGCGGCGAGGTCCACGACCGCCGGCACGCCGGTGAAGTCCTGCATGAGGACACGCGCTGGCATGAACGCGATCTCGTCGTCGGGCGCCTTCTTCGGGTCCCAGCGCGCCAGTCGCTCGATTTCCGCCGGTGCTACCGAGCGCCCATCCTCACGGCGCAGCAGGTTTTCGAGCAGGATGCGGAGCGAGTACGGCAGGCGAGCGACGGGGAGGCCGCGCCGCTCGAGCGCGTCCAGGCGGAAGATCTCGAAGGTACCGCCGGCGGTCTTGAGCGGCGCCCGAGCCCCAAAACTGTTCGTCGTCGTCATTCCACGACCTTCACGCCCGCGACGAAGTATTGCGTCTCTCCGAAGCAGCTCGTGGGGATGCCCATGTGCTGTTGGTAGGTCAGCGCCACGCGCTTGCCCATGGCCAGGTTGATGCGCGCGGCGACGGAATCGTCTCGTACGGTGAAGTAGAACTTCTCCGACATCGTGCCCGGGATCGAGACGAGGGCCAGCTCGCCCTCCCAGGTCTTACAGATCCACCCCTTCTTCGAAAACTTTTGCACGTAACCGGCGCGCTCGCCGCTCGAATAGGTCCACGTCAGGGCCGTCCAGGTATAGAGCGCGAACAGGAGCACGAGCACGATCGGCACGGCGGCGATGAGGAGCTTGTGGGTGCGGGAGAGCGTGAAGGTCACGTGGGGAAGTTAACCTCGTACGTCTCCGTCTTGTATCGCGCGAATCCCCGCTTCTCGTAATTCGGCAGCGCATGCGGATGATCGAGCGTGCACGTATGGAGCCACACGCGCGAGGGCCCGAGTGCCCAGGCGTCGCGTACGGCGCAGGAGAGGAGATGCTTGCCGAGGCCCTGGCCGATGGCGCCCGGGACGAGCCCGAAGTATGCGATCTCGACGGAGCCGTCCTCGGGCACCCGGCGCAGCTCGTACCACCCCGCGAGCGCGCCGCCCCGTCGCGCGACGTGCAGTGTGATCTCGGGCTGGCCGAGGTGCGCGCGGATCTCCTCGTCGGTCCAGTCCCAGCGGTCGCGCCAGTGGTAGGCCTCGCCGACGCTGCGGTAGCACTGGCGATACAGCTCGGGCGTCGGCCGCTCGACCCGCTCGATCACGAGGTCGGGGAACGGGCTGAACGCTGGCCGGAACTGCTGGGGGCTCAAGAGCTGGAGATAGGTGCGCGTGGCTTGCACGAGTGAATCTACGAGGTGCTAGGTGCTGGGGGTTAGGTGCTAGGCCGCGCCCCCTCCTAAGACCTGGCACCCAACCCCTAGCACCTTATTTTTCTCCTATGACTTTCAACCGCATGGGGACCGTCCCCCTCCCGCTCGCGCTGCACCTCGCGAGCTACACCGTGCTCGGACTGTTCTGCTTCTTCGCGGGATCGCTCAACCTGATCGACCCCGGCAAGATCCCGCACGGCTTGATGTTCCTCGCCGTGTGCGGGTTCAGCTGGGGGTACGTGTTCGGCATCCTGATGGCGCGGAAGGAAGTCGTGATCCTCGGCTTCCTCGCGAGCGCCGCGTGGCTCATCGCCGCCGCCGTGGGGGCCGCCCGATTCGGGTTCGACTGGCGCCTCACCGTGCTGCTCGCGGCCCTCGGCGCCTCCGGCCTGGTCGTGCTCGGGCTGTACCGCACTCGCATTCTGGAGCACTGAGCAGCCGGCTCACCCGATGTGCCGCGTCTCCACGTGCTCCGGGGCCGCGGGCAACTCCACCACGAACCGCGCGCCGCCGAGCTCCGAGTCCTCGAGCCAGATCTTCCCGCCGACTTCGGTCACCACGCGCTGGCAGATCGCGAGGCCGAGACCCGTGCCTTCGTCGGGGCCTTTGGTGGTGAAAAAGGGATCGAAGATACGACCCCGGATTTCCCGGGAGATGCCCGGTCCCGAGTCGTCCACGGTCAACCGGACCCATCCCTCGCGCGCCTGCGTCCGGAGCTGCACGATCGCGGGCTTGCGGCCCCGCACCACGTACTCCGCGTTGGTCACGAGATTGATCACCACCTGCTGCAGCTCCTGACCCAGGCCCAGCACCGCGGGCGCGGACTGGTCGAGGGTCGTGCGAAACTCGACGCTCTCGGCGCGCAGCACCCGTTGGCGGATTTCGGCCACGTCGTGCACCAGGTCGTTCATCTGCACCCGCGTGGGGGTCGTGTCGGCGCGCCGGGCGAGCCGCAGCAGGCTGCGGACGATGCGCGCGGCACGATCCACCTCGCGGGTGATGGTCGCCGCCGTGGTACTGGTGTCGGGATCCTTGCTGGCCCGGCCGAGCAGCTCCGCCTCCATCCGGATCGCCGCGAGCGGGTTGTTCACCTCGTGCGCCACGCCGCTGGCGATCTCACCCACGGTCGCGAGCTTCTCGCGCGCGATCAGCTCTCGCTGCGCGCGCAGCTCGTCGGTCCGGTCGTACAGCGCGACCAACAGGTTGTCCGGTCCGACCCCCGAGAGGCCGGTCATGGTGCAGTCGCAGATGCGGCGATCCCCGGAGGGTTGCGTCACGAGCACCCGACCGTGCCAGGGGGAGCCGTCTCGCGGCCGCGCCAGCACGAGGTGCAGTGAGATCTCGCTGGGGGACAGGCCGAGCGCCTCCAGGTGCATCCCGAGCGCCTGTGCTTCGGACGGGATGCCCAGCAGACGGCAGCCGGCCTGGTTGAGCTGCTGGACGCGGCCGCTGCGCTCCACGAGCGCCATCGGGAGCGGGCTGCCGTCCACCATGGCATGGGCCCGCTCCGCCGCCGCGCGCGCGCCGCTCACCGCCTCAGAGAGCTCCAGCCCGCCCGCGATATAGGCGGCCACTGCGGTGAGGTACTGGAGCTCCATCAGCGTAAAGGGGAGCGGTGCCTCCGCTTCCGTGCGCAGGTAGCGCACCACCCCGACTGCGCCCGCGACGCCGCTCGACGTCCGCAGCGGTGCAATCATCGCGGCCCGCGCCATACCGGAAGGCGACAGCCCGCGCTGGGCGTCTACTTCGGTCAGGATGTTGTCCGTGAGAAACGGCTCTCCGGTGCGGATTACGCGCCCCGTGGCGCTCGCATCGATCGCGATCTCCGCGCCATCGAGCTCGACGCACTGTCCCACCGTCGAGGCCACGCGCAGCGTGTCGGGGGTGACGCCGCGCAGCGCCACATACGCGCCCTGGGCATCGACCAGGCTCGTGACGCTCTGGAGCGTGTAGCGCAGCAGCAGCTCACGCTCCGGCGCCGCCAGGAGCCAGCGCGACAGCTCCACCAGAAACGTGCCGAGCCGGCGCTCGCGCTCGAGCCCCGCGCGACGTGCCACCATCACGGCGAGGTGCGTCGCGATCTCGATCGTGGACCGCAGTACCTCGCCCGGGAAGCCGGCCGGGAGCCCTTCGAAGCGCGCGCTCACATGACGGCCTTCGGCATCGTGGTAGTCCGTGAGGAAGGTCTCGCCGTCCTTGCCGGATACGCCCGCCTCGAGCGTGCCCGATTCGGTCAGTCCCTTGTAGGTGAGCTCGACGCGCGCGCCCCCGGCCGCCCCACTCAAGATTTCGGTGGCGGTCTGCCAGAAGGCACGGGTTTGTTTGGCTTTGCTGGCTTCCGCCAACAAACGCCGAATAGGGTCGAGCATCACCTCAAACTACGTCACGATGGAGCGTCACGGAAATACGTCGCGAGAGAACGTCGCGGAACGTCGTGGCACGATGCTCCGTGACGTGGCTTCGTGACGCTGCTCCGTGACGCCTCATCCGCGACGTCTCTTATGGGTTGGTCGGCCGAATGTCGACCTCGCTGATCATGGCTCGATCCGAAACCGTCAGCGCGGAGAGCACGGCGTGCGCCACGTCCTCGGCGGTGAGGGCGCGGTTGGGGGCGGGGCGCTCGCGCGCCCGCTTGTCCATGAACGGCGTCGCCACGGAGCCCGGGCAGATCGCCACGACGCGGAGGCCGTGCTTGCGCACCTCGAGCATCAGGCTCTTGGAGAAGCCGAGTACCGCGTGCTTGGATGCGCAATACGCCGTGCCACCCTCGACGCCGTTCTTCCCTGCGAGCGAGGCGATGTTCACAATGGTGCCGCTCCCGGCGTCCAGCATGCCCTTGAGGAACGCCCGCGTGACGAGATAGAGGGAGCGCACGTTGACGCCCATCGTCTCGTCCCAGTCCTCGAGCGAGAGCTCCACGAGTGGCCTGAACCGCCCGATTCCCGCGTTGTTCACTAGCACCTGCGGCACGCCCCGCTCCCGGGTCACGAACGCGGCGAAGGCGTCCACGCAGGCGGGGTCCGACACGTCGCACGGCATGCCGATGGCGTCGATGCCGTCCGCCTTCAGCTCGCGCGCCGTGGCGTGCACATTGGCTTCGGTACGCGCGCAGATGGCCACTCGCGCTCCCGCCCGCCCCAGCGCGAAGGCCGTCGCGCGCCCGATTCCTTCGGTCGCGCCGGTCACGACGGCGAGCGAGCCGGTAAGATTCATAGCGCCAACAAATATACGGCGCCCCTCGGCGGGCGGTGCGGGAACCCCGCGGCGTTGTAGAGGGATATGAGGAGGGCCCTAGCCATGAACGCAGCAGCCGTGCTCGTTTCCGACGAGACGGTCGTCCCACCGCACACGCCACCCCGCGCCCCCGCGCCGCGCGACGACGAGATCCTCGACGCCTACTCCCGCGCAGTGACGGGAGCGGCCGAGAAGGTCGGTCCCGCGGTCGTGAGCGTGGAGGTGCGACACAAGGTCGAGCGGCGAGGCCGGGCGGCGCGCGAAGTCCCGGGCAAGGGGTCGGGGTTCGTGTTCACTCCCGACGGGTTCGTCCTGACGAACAGCCACGTGGTGCATGACGCCACGCGGATCGAGGTCGCTTTCGCCGACGGTCGCCCGGTGGCGGCGGAGCTGGTGGGGGACGACCCCGATACCGACTTGGCCGTGATCCGGGTCCCGCCCGTGTCGCTCACCGTCGCGGAGTTCGGCGACTCGGCCGCGCTTCGGGTCGGCCAGTTGGTCGTCGCCATCGGGAACCCGCTCGGCTTCCAGAGCACCGTCACCGCCGGCGTCGTGAGCGCGCTAGGCCGCTCGTTCCGCTCAGTGGGTGGGCGGTTGATCGACGATGTGATCCAGACCGACGCGGCCTTGAATCCGGGCAACTCCGGCGGGCCGCTGGTCGACGCGCGGGGCCGCGTGGTCGGCGTCAACACGGCGGTGATCCTTCCCGCCCAGGGGATCTGCTTCGCCGTGGGGATCAATACGGCGAAGGTCGTGACCGGCCAGCTGATCCGGCACGGCAAGATCCGTCGCAGCCGGATCGGGGTCGCGGGGCAGAACGTCCCCCTGCTCCGCCTGGCGCAGCGGGCGCTCGGGATCGATGCGAAGAGCGGCGTGCTCGTGACCGGGGTGGAGCCGGACAGTCCGGCGGCACGCGCGGGGGTCACGGCGGGAGACATCATCATCGGCTTCGACGGGCAAACCGTATCGGGGATCGACGATCTGCACCGTTTGCTCGTCACCGAGCGCATCGGGGCGCGCACGACGATCGCCGTGCTGCGCAACGCCGACCGGCTCGAGCTGCCGATTGTCCCAGAGGAGTCAGAGACTCGGAACCGCTGAGAGAGGAAAATCCCATGACCGACACGAATTCCGTTGCCGAGGGTCCGCTTCCTGCCGGGACTCGAGCGCCCGACTTCACGCTGAACAGCGCGCCGGATCGGACCGCCTCGCTGCGTGACTACCGCGGCCAGCCCGTCATCCTGGCGTTCTATCCGGCCGACTGGAGCCCGGTCTGCGGGGACCAGATGGCGCTCTACAACGAGGTCCTGTCCGAGTTCGAGGGCTACGGCGCCAAGCTCCTCGGCATCTCCGTAGATGGCGCCTGGTGCCATACCGCATTCGCGGGCGACCGAAAGCTGCATTTTCCCCTGCTCGCGGACTTCGAGCCGAAGGGTGCGGTGGCGCGCCGCTACGGTGTGTACCGTGACGGCGACGGGTTTACGGAGCGGGCGTTGTTCGTCATCGACGGCGACGGGATCATCCGCTGGAGCTACGTCTCGCCGATCGACGTCAATCCCGGGGCGGATGGCATTCTGCGCGCCCTGGATGCGGTCGCCGGCGAGCGGACCCCGGCGTGACCAAGCGCGACGCGGCCGCGGCGCTGACGCTGCCCGTGAGCAAACGTGACCACATCCAGGGCCCGGCAGATGCGGCCGTGACGCTGGTCGAGTACGGCGACTACGAGTGCCCGCACTGCGGGCGTGCGTACCCCATCATCATCGAATACGCGGGCGACCTGGGTCTCGATGTCGCACGCTTTCGGAAAGAGCTCGGGGCGGGCGTGTACGAGCCCCGGGTGCGGGAAGACTTCCGAAGCGGCGTCACGAGCGGCGTCAACGGGACGCCGACCTTTTTCATCAACGGCGTGCGGCACGACGACTCGTGGGAGTTGGAGCCGCTGCTCGCGACGCTCGAGGAGATCGCGGCCGCTACGCGCTGATCGCGCCCGGGAAGCGCGCCGGGTCGGCCGTGAATCCCGGGAAGATCGCGGACAGGTCTCGCGCGCCGAGGTGGCGCGCCAGGAGCTCGGCGAACAGGTCGCGGAAGTCGGTCGTGACGGCGACGTCCCGGCCCTCGAACCGCTGAGCGGGATCGAGCCCGGGCCACTTCCCCAGCACCCTGCCCCCGTTCACTGGGCCGCCCAGTATCAGCATGGCGGTCGCGTGCCCGTGATCGGTGCCCGAGTTCCCGTTCTCCCGCACGGTGCGACCGAACTCGGACATCGTGAGCACGACGACGTCGCGCATCCGCTCTCCAAGATCGCGGGTGAAGGCCGCGAGCGCCTGCCCCAGCTCGCCCAACCGCCCCGCGAGCTGTCCTTCCGACGCTCCCTGGTTCACGTGTGTATCCCACCCGGTCACGTCCGCAAACGCCACCTGGAGACCGACGTCGGCCTTGATGAGCTGGGCGATCTCGAGCAGGGCTTTTCCGAGCTTGCCCCGCGGGTAATCGGCGTCGTTCGCTGGTCGGTACTGGCCGGGGTCCACGCGCTTGAGCATCTGAACCGCCTCGAACGCTTCCCGGGAGGACGTGGAGAGCAGCCCGGTCGCAGCGCCGGCGTACAGCTCTTCGAAGGCGCGCGTGAGCCGGTCGCGCGCGGCGGGCTGTGGCGCGCGCAGGCCGAACGCCTGCAGGTCGTCGATTGCGAGAGTCGGCGCCGTGCCCGCCAGGATCCGGGGCAGCTGGGGACCGAAGGCGACTGCGCGGAACGGCGTGTCCTGGTGCTCACGGTCGTGCTGGCAGTAGCGGTTGAGCCAGCCGTCCCCCGTTGACTTCACACCCGGGGTGCCCGACTCGAGGTAGTCCTGCGCATCGAAATGACTCCGGGTCGCGTCCGGGGAGCCGACCGCGTGAATTGCCGCGAGGCTCTTCGCGTCCCATAGGGGCTTGAGAGCGGCGAGGCGGGGGTGCAAGCCGAAGTACCCGTCCAGGTCGA
>WNGI01004088.1_pt1 | contig 12985 bp, 9 predicted proteins | sample 5400621 | NCBI WGS metagenome assembly WNGI01 (sample SAMN13153374, study PRJNA577476) | soil metagenome | isolation source: 20 cm soil or saprolite under Garry oak tree replicate 1 | place: USA:California | collected 2016-06-15 | reverse complement strand
CGCGTTGGATGTGCCGATCGGACCGGTCGCCGGCGGACCGAGCGGACGACGCCGGGCGACGGTCGTCCTCGCGGCGAGCATCGCCGTCGTCGGGGTCGCGATCGCCCTCGCCGTGCTGCCACCGAAAGCACGTGCCCCGGCGGCGGGCACGACCTCGGACGTCGCGCTTTCCGCCGCCTCGGCGTCGCCGTCCGGGCCGCTCGCATCGCCGACCATGCCGCGGCCGACCTCATCGTCGTCGCGCCGGGAGACACTCCTCACCTTGGCCAACGAACCGCTTCCGGGCGCCCCGAACCCGCTCGTCCTCGAGCGCCGCGGCAATGACGCTCAGCTTGTCGCCTGGAACCCGGGCGAGCCACTGCGCACGGTCCGCATCTTTCGGGCGGCGTTCACGAGCGACGCGGAGGTTGGCGTCCTGTCGCCGGACGCAACGGCGCTCATCGTCGCGACGGTCCATTCGGGCGGCGAGGATGCCCTGGACAGTGCCCGGCTCGTCACCGCCGACGGGCACGTGTCATGGGAGGGAACGGGGCTCACGACCAGTCGAGGCATCACCTGGTCGAGCGACTCCAGGAGGGTCGCGATCGTCGGTCAGCCCGGGACGTGGTGGGTGATCACGCTCGATCCCGCCTGGACCGCGGTCGCCCAGCGGGTCGTCATCGTCGGCGAGCCCGACGGGACGTCGAAACCGCAATCTGAGCCGTTTCCACCACCCTCCGACAGCCCGGTCGATCTCACACCTCTGGGATTCTCGGTCGACGGCGCATGGCTCTACGCGTCCACGGCCCCGCGAGACAGCGCTCCCGCCGGCCCGACGGTTCGCGTTTCGATCGCGGGTGGGTTCGTCGACACGATCCTGGGGTATGCGAAAAGCGGAGCCGCTCGACTGTCCGCGTACGATGGCCTCCGCGGGATCGACCCGACGACCGGCAGGGCCATCCGCTGGGGCGCGAATGCGTCGATCCCGGGGGGTCCGCCGACCGTCGAGGTAGATGATGCGGACGGCTCGCTCGCCTATCGGGTCGAGACCGGCGTCGTCCTCGGCGCCGCCTGGGAGCCATCCGGTGATCTGCTCATCCTCGAAGCCGACGGGTTCCCGTTTCCGACCCTCCTCCGGCTTGTCGCGATCGCGCCGGATGGGACTGTCGGGTCACCGATCCTCTCGACGGGCCCGGTCGCGTTCGGCGGGTTGCTGGGGGTGCGCGACGGGTTCGCCGTCCTGGCGTTCGGCACGCGGCAGCCGACCGAAGACACCCAGCTCGTGGTCGTGAAACTCGCTGACGGCGCGGCATCGGGGCTGACTTTGCCGCCCGACGAGACAGGCATCATGGGAGCGAGCCTTCTGCCGTAGCCGGCGGCGCGTCTTCCGCCCAGGCTGCGGGTCAGGACTCCGCCTGGGCCCGCCGGTCGGGTTCGAGGAACTCGACGCGGATCGGCTCGATCGCATCGGCCGGCGCAAAGCCGAAGACCTGACCGTAGAACGACAGCTCGGCCTCGAACGAGCGGATGATGTTCTCGGCGGAGCGGAACCCATGATCCTCCCCGGGGAAGAGCAGGTAGGCGTGGGGAAGGTGCCGTTCCCACAGGGCGTCAACGATCTGTTCGGCCTGGGCAGGCGGCACGACCCGGTCGTCGGCTCCCTGGAGGATCAGGACGGGGCACGAGATCCGCTCGGGGAAGTTGAGCGGCGAGCGATCGTGGTAGAGATCCTTGCGCTCCGGATAGGGCCCGATCAGCCGATCGAGATAGCGGGACTCGAACTTGTGGGTCTGCGTGACGAATGTCTCGAGATCGCCGATACCGAAATAGCTCGTCCCGGCCCGAAAGGCGTCGCTGAAGGTGACGGCGCAAAGCGTCGTATAGCCGCTGGCGCTGCCACCGCGGATCGCCAGCCGCTCCCCGTCGACCCGGCCACGTTTGGCGAGCCAGCGCGCACCGTTGACGCAGTCGTCGAGATCGACGACACCCCACTCGCCCTCGAGCCGCTTGCGGTACTCGCGGCCGTAGCCGGTGCTCCCGCCATAGTCGACGTCGAGAACCGCGTACCCGCGGCTCGTGAAGAGCTGGATTCCGACCTGAAACGCCGCGCTCGCGGAGGAGGTGGGGCCGCCGTGGCTCGTGACCATGAGCGGCGGGAGCTCGTCCTCCGGTCCGCGGACGAGGCGGTTGTGCGGCGGATAGAAGAGCCCGAACGCGGTCCGGTCACCGGTCGTCGGAAACTGGACGGGCTCCGGCACTGAGATGTCGGCGGGATCGAAGGCGGTCGACATCGACCGCCGAAGCACCGTAGTCGCGCCAGTCGCCGGGTCGAGCTCGACGATCGCGAACGGGCTGGTCGGCGAGGCAGCTCGCAGGACGACGCGATCGCCGTCGACCACAAGGCTGCTCATCTCCGTGAATGGCACATCGATCAATTCGACCTGACCTGCAGACGGTCCGAGCAGGTAGAGCCGATCGCGACTCCCGCTACGGCCGACCGCCACGATCGATCCATCCGGCAGGAAGCCGTAGCTGGACAACCCGAACACCCACTCCGGCGAGGCGAACTCTGCGTCGAGCGCGGCGACCACTTCCGAACGCCCATTGACGAGGCGGTGGATGTTCATCCAGCCGTTCGGCTCGGCGACGTAGTGGAGAACGCCGCCCCGCGACCAGTGCGGCTGCGAGATCCAGTCGTGCGGACTCCCCGCGACGGTGCTGGCGACACCGACCGCCCCATCATCGGCAACCTCGGCAAGCCGCAGTTCCGTCCCGTCCCACGGCAGGTTCGGATGTGACCACTCGACCCAGGCGAGGCGCCGGCCATCCGGTGAGAGACGCGGTGCGGCGACGAAGTCCGCGCCCGACGCAAGGACCGTTACCGCACCGCTGTCGAGGTCGATCGCGACGAGACTGTTCTCGGCCTCGCCGTGCCGAGCGATCGTCGCGGGCTCGTGGTCCTCGCGGATCGCGAGGAGCCGGTTGCGGGCTCGATCGACGACAAGGTCCGCGAAGCGCCAGGCCCGTTCCGCGGTCAGCGGCCGGAGCTCCCCGGGTGCCTCAACCCGGTTGAGCCGGCCGGTCGCGAAGTCGGAGACGATGACCAGATCGCCATCGACAACGTATGCCGCCCCGCCGTATTCATGCACCCGCGTCCGCGCGTTGAATCCCTCTGGCGTCAACCGGGTTTCGCTGCCATCGGTCGCTCGACGAACGAGGACCTGTCGACCCTCCTCGTCCGGCCGACCCTCCAGCCACCAGCCCACGCCGCCGATGGCCCGGACCTCGCCGAGGGAGACGACGCCGGCGGTCAGAAGGGAGATGGGGAACGGCGATTCCCACTCGCCGTACGGCGCGGTCTTCTGTTCCGTCATGCCGCGATCGAGAGCAATGTCGTCATCGCGGCAGTGTAGGAGAGTCCGCGTCGGCGACTGTCTCGTCATCCATGCGCGTTTCTGCCGGCCAGATTGCCCAGATCAGCGAATCGTCCGAGTTCATACGATCGCCCGAGTCAACGAGACCATTCGACTCCCAAAATCGTCCGATTACGAACGCCGCGCTAAATCACTTTCTTCCTGACAGCTGCTCCGATTGCGGATGCCGAATCCGGACGATCGGCGCAACTGGAAGTGACTTCCGACGCTGTTCGATTTCGGACTAACGCTGCGGCCAATCTGGGTGGACGAGCGAGTCTGCCCTACGTACCGTGCTTCCAGGAAGAGACGTACTCGAGCTGCTCGGGGGTCATCGCGTCGAGGGTGATCCCGAGCGCCGCGAGCTTCAGGCGTGCCACCTCCGCGTCGATCGCCTCCGGGACCACGTAGACCTGCGGCACGAGCTCGGCATGGTGCTGGGCGACGTACTCGGCGCAGAGGGCCTGGTTGGCGAAGCTCATGTCCATGACCGCCGCCGGGTGGCCCTCGGCCGCCCCGAGATTCACGAGGCGGCCTTCGGCGATCAGGTTGATCCGCTTGCCACCGATATCGAACTCCTGGACGTTCTCGCGCGCCTCGCGGACGTGGCCCTCGGCCATCTCGCGCAGCGCGGCCAGGTCCAGCTCGGCATCGAAATGGCCGCTGTTGGCCATGATCGCGCCCTCGCGCATCGCCGCGAAATGCTCGCGTCGGAAGACGTTGACGTTGCCGGTGGCGGTCACGAACAGCTCCCCCCACGGAGCCGCATCGGCCGCCGTCATCACCTGGAAGCCGTCCATCAGCGCCTCGAGGGCACGGACCGGATCGACCTCGATGATGGCCACGTGCGAGCCCATCCCCGACATGCGCGAGGCGATCCCTCGCCCGACCCAGCCGTAGCCGGCGATGACGACATTGCGGCCGGCCAGCAGGACATTCGTCGCCCGCAGGATCCCGTCGACCGTCGACTGGCCAGTCCCATAGCGGTTGTCGAAGAGATGCTTCGTGAGCGCCTCGTTCACGGCCACGACGGGGAAGCCGAGCGCGCCGTCGGCCGACATCGCCTTGAGGCGGATCACGCCGGTCGTCGTCTCCTCGGTGCCCGCCAGCACTTCCTTCACCTGGTCCGGGCGTTCCGAATGGAGCAGCGACACGAGATCGCAGCCGTCGTCCATCGTGATCTGCGGTCGCGTATCGGCGACGGAGTTGAGATGGGCGTAGTAGGTGTCGCGATCCTCGCCCCGGCGGGCGAACGTCGCGATGCCGTACTCGGCGACGAGTGCCGCCGCGACGTCGTCCTTCGTCGACAACGGGTTCGAGGCCGCGAGATACACCTCGGCGCCGCCCGCCGCGAGCGTCCGCATCAGGTTTGCGGTCTCGGTCGTGACGTGGAGGCACGCTCCGATCCGCAGCCCGTCGAGCGGCCGCTCGCGTGCGAAGCGCTCGCGGATGAGGCGCAGGACCGGCATCTCGCGCTCCGCCCATTCGATTCGCCGGACACCCTCAGTGGCCAGACCGAGGTCGGTCACGTCGTGCGGGGGCAACGGGCTGCCGCCCGGTGACGCGGTGGCGACGGCGGTGGTGTCGGATGAAGTCATCAGCGGTCGGTCTCCCTGCGGGTGAAGAGGCGCCGGAGTGGCGCGGTGAGGTCAGGCCAGGGGGATCCCAGCCGATGGACGAGTCGCTCCTCGAAGCGGACGTGCTCGACGAACCCGAGCCGCCGGTATGCCTGAAGGGCGGGCGGATTGTCGGCGCGGACGTTGAGCGTGACCTGGTCGCACGTCCGAAGCAGCTCGGCGGTGACGGCGCCTGTCGTCGCAGTCGCGTATCCGCGACCACGATAGTCGACATGGGTCAGGACGTTCCCGACGACGGCCAGCCGGGCCTCCGGGCTCACGACGTGGGTTCCCGCTGCGGATACGAGCCGGCCCCCGGCGCGGATCCCGTAGTAGACGCCGTCGGCGATGGACGACGACGGCAGCCACGATGCGAAGCCGAGCTGGTAGAGCCGATTGAGCTCGCCGATCTCGACAGGCAGCAAGCGCCGGACATCGGCGGGATACGGCCGGAACCGGGCTCGATCGACCCACATCCGAACCATCTGCGGCCCGGGGTCGACCCGGTAATGGGTCTTGACCACGGCCAATGTCTCGGTGAGCGTGGCGAGATATGCCGCGCGCGGCCGGATGAGATCGCGGAGGATGGCATCGATCCCGTCCTCGCGACCCATCACGAACATCGGCTGGGGCGTCATGCCCGAGTACTCGAGCACGAGCGCGACCAACCGATCGCCCTGATACGCGCCTCCCCAGCGCGTCCGCCCGAACTCGCGATCCTCGAGATCGCACAGTGCGTAGGCCGCGAAGAGCCGGTCCTGTTCGAGGAATGCCCGCAGCACGGACCGATCCGTCGTCGCCTTGACGGTCAGGGCGCCACGGGCTCTGCGGCCGGTGACCGCGACGCTGGCCATCAGCTTGCCGCCGACTCGAATAGGGGCCGGCGAAGGCCGGCTGCGCTGACGTACTCCGAGACGAGAGCCGCGGGGACGATGTCATCGAACGGAGCGAGGACGTCCGTGCTGCGCGGCGCGCGGGCCGCCTCGCCGATGCGGGCAAGGTCTGGAACTTCGCGCGTCCCAAACGGAAGGTCGGAGCCGTCCGCGACCGCCGGGTCGATCGAGCCGACCGTCACGCAGACGAGGAACGGAATCCCTCGATCGCGGGCCGCGGCGGCCAGCGCGTAACTGCCGATCGGGGCGGCGACATCGCCATTGACGGCGACACTATCGGCGGCGACGAGGACCGCGTCGACGCCACCCGACGCGACGATCCCGGCAGCCGCTGCGTCGAGGACCAGGACGTGTGGGACGCCGGCCGAAGCGAGCTCCCAGCAGCTGATCCGCGCGCCGAAAAGACCGGGCCTGCCCTCCGGGACGATGACCTTGACCTCCTTCTCGGCGTGGTGAGCGGCAACGGCGATCGCCAGGGCCGTCCCACACTGGCCGCCGGCGAGCGTCCCGGATGGGCCATGGACGAGGAGGCGCACGGGCTCGTCTGAGCTCTTCGGCAGGCTATCGACGAGGCCCAGCCCGACCTCGACGAGCCGGCCATGCTCGATCGCCGCCTCGGCCACGACCGCGTCGGCCTCGGCCTGGATTGCGTCGGCGATCTTCTCGCCGTCCTCGTCGAGCTCGCCGGCTGTCTCGTACGCAGCCATGACGCGATCGACCGCCCAGCCGAGATGGGCCACCGTCGGGTTGTTGCGCTTGAGTCCGGCTGCGGCTCCACGCAACGTCGCCCGGCGGGCGTACGGCTGGCTCGTCGACGCCCGGGCGGCGGTCAGGGCGAGACCGATCGCCGCCGCCTGGCCGATCGCCGGGCCGCCGACGACGACCTCGTTGCGTATCGCCCACATCACCTCGGCGGCCGAGATCGAGATGTGCTCCACGACCGCTTCAGGAAGGGCCCGCTGGTCGATGAAGCGGATCGCGCCGGGATCGACAAGGAACGAGGTGCGGAAGATCGGCGCGGTGGCCGGGTCCGCGACCGGCATGGCCGTCGCAACGGTTCCCTGGCCGAGCGCGGCCCGGGTCGGGTCGAGGATCGCCCCGGCGAGCTCCGCGGAGGTCCGTTGGAGTGCCTGCGCGGCCCCGAGAACAGTCGCCGCTGTGCTCGCGACGTCGCCTGCGAACTGGCGGAAGAAGCGCCGCCGGGCGAGATCGGCGCCCGCAGTCGGATCGGCCGCAGTCGGGGCCGAGCCGGAGTTCGAGTCGGCCACGGGCGGCGTGATCGGTCCGGCGGTCGGTCCCGCGGCGCCGGTCGGCGAGATGGTGGTTTGGCTGTCGGTCGGATCGGCCAATGCTGGCCCTCGAGTTCGGTCGGTCGGTCGCGGCGGAGCCGGCTGCAGCAGAGGTATCAGTACTTGACGACGCTGGTGACTCGCCGCCCCTCGAGCCGATCGCGACCCTTGAGGAAGTCGAGCTCGACGAGGAACGCGAGCCCCACGACGTCGCCCTTGAGACGCTCGACGAGCTCGATCGTGCCATGGACCGTCCCGCCGGTCGCCAGGAGGTCGTCGACGATGAGCACCTTCTGGCCGGGCTGGATCGCGTCGCGGTGGATCTCGAGGGTGTTCGAGCCGTATTCGAGGGCGTACTCGACGGTGATCGTCTCGGCCGGCAATTTGCCGAGCTTGCGAACCGGCACGAGCCCCGCATTCAGCTGGTACGCCATCGGTGCGCTGAAAATGAAGCCACGCGATTCCATGCCGACGACGATGTCGATCTTCTCGCCGCGGTACGGCTCGAGCATGAGATCGATCGACTCGCGGAAGGCCGCCCCATCCTTGAGCAGGGTCGTGATGTCGTAGAAGAGGATTCCCGGCTTGGGGAAGTCCGGGATCTCCCGGATTCGAGCGCGAAGCTCCTCGGCTGACATCGGTCTGGGGACCCTCCGGCTTCCTGGCTCGCGGCCGTCGCTCGGGGTCGGGGTGAGTTCCGTCGCGGGCCGGCGCACAGTCTACCGCGTCAGGTCGCCCGTGCTCGTCGCGATCATCGGCATTTGAGCCGCTTCAGGCGCCGTCCCGTGGAGGCGACCAGCCAGCGCGAAACCGGCAATGGCAACCGCGACCCCCGCTCCGAACGCCCAGGCGAGGCCGACCCAGCCATCCGCTCCATCGCGATGGGCGAGGGCGATGAAGGCGCCACCGACACCGGTCCCCAGCGACGTCCCGAGGACATCGGAGAGCTGGAGCCCGGCGGTCGCCGTTCCCTGGCTTTCGGGCGGCGCGTCGCGCAGGACGAGCAGCGACAGTGGGGAGTAGGAGAACCCCATCCCGAGACCGGCCACCGCCCAGGCGACGACGCCGACCGCGATCGGGACCGCCGGCGACAGGATCGCCGCGAACCCGACGATCCCCACGGCGACCGTCGCGAACCCGATGCGCACGAAGCGCGGCGCGCCGATCCGCCCAATCCAGCGGGCCTGGACCCATGCGCCGGCGGTCCAGCTGAGCGTCGCCGCGGTGAGGACCACGCCCGATTCCGTCGCACTCGTCCCGCGCCAGTCCTGGAGGGCAAGGGCGACATAGGCGTCCGCTGCGAAAAAGGCGAACGTCAGGACACCGCGCAGGAGCACGGCTGCAGGCAGCCCAGGGGCCGCCCGGAGCGTGCCCGCCGGGGTCAGTCGCCGGAAGGCGAGGAACCCCATGACGATGCCGAACACCACGAGCGGCAGACCCGGCACCACGCGGGCGTCGGTCAGGCCCGCAACGGTCATGCCCGCGCCGGCGGCAAGAAGCAGAGCGAGGGGCAGCCGACGCCGAGCCGCCTCCGCAGCGACATGCTCCTCCTCCGCCTCGCCGCTGGCGGCCGCCGCCGGCCCGACTGCCGCCATCGCCGGAATTGTCATCGCGGCGGCAACCGCGATCAGCGGCAGCAGCCCGAGGAAGACCACCCGCCAGTGGAACGTCTGCGCAACGACCGCGGCGACCGTCGGGCCGATGATCCCAGGGAGGACCCAGGCGGTCGACAGCGTCGCGAACATCCGCGGCCGGAGGTCCTCCGGCAGCGCCCGCCCGATCGAGACGTAGGCAACCGCCGGGATCGCGCCCGCTCCGAGCCCCTGGAGGACCCGGCCAGCCACGAGGACCGGCATCGACGGCGCAAGCCCGCCGACGAGCAGCCCGGCCGAGAACAGGCCGAGGCCGAGAACGAACGGCCGGACGAGCCCGCCCCGATCGATGAGCGCGCCGGCGATGACGATGCCGATGAGGCTGCCGAGAAAGAACCCCGAGAAGACCCAGCCGTAGAGATCGCGATTGTCGGCGAGCTCCTTCGCGACGATCGGCATGATCGTCGAGACGGCAAGGGCCTCCGAGGCGACGATCGTGACGTTGAGTACGAGCCCGATCGTCAGGGCACGTCGACCAGGCGACCAGAGTCCGGAGTGTTCGGGCATGTGCCAAGGATGCCGGGTCGGCGCGCAATACGTAGCGGCGTGGGTGCGGCGTCGCGCTGTGTGCGCCCGTCCCTCGATCAGTCGGGATTGCGCCGGCCGGGGGTAACCTCGATCGGATCGGCCAGCGGCAGCGCGAAACCGAACTCCGAGCCGCCGCCGTCGCGCGGTCGCGCCCAGATCCGGCCGCCCTGGACCTCGAGCATCCGCCGGCAGACTGCCAGGCCGACCCCGATGCCGCTCGTGTATCGCTTGGCCTCGTCGGTTCGGAAGAAGGCGACGAACAACCGCTCCGGATCGATGTCGCCGAGGCCGATGCCCCGGTCGAGCACGATGACCCTGGCCTCCTTGTCCTCGCACTGGACGAGCACCTCGATCTCGGTCGAGGCGGGACTGTATTTCGCGGCGTTGCTCAGGAGGTTCTCGAGCAGCAGCTCGAGGTATGTGCGGTCCGTCTCGACGATCAGGTGGCGCGGTTCAATCGACAGCGTGATCGTCCGCCCGGAGTGTCGCCGCTGGAATGACGCGACCGATTCGCGGACGACATGAGCGAGGACTTGCGGCTCGAGATCGACCGGCGAGCCGGATGCCAGCTTGGTCAGGAGAAGCAGGTTCTCGACGATGGCGAGCAGCCGATCGGAGTCATCCGCGATGTCGACGATCATCGAATCGCGGAGCGTCTTTTCGAGCTGATCACCGCGCTCGCGGAGCAGCGTGGCGTTCCCGAAGATCGTCGTCACCGGTGTCCGCAGCTCGTGCGAGATGAGCCCGAGGAACTCGTCCTTGACGGCATTCGAGACGTGGAGCGCGTCGGCGGCAGCGCGGAGCGCGTCCTCGGCCTTCTTGCGCTCGGTCACGTCGACTAGAACGTTGACCGCCCCGATCAGTTGGCCGTCCGAGTCGCGCAGCGGTGTCGGGTACGGGATGAAGTTGACGCGACCACCATCGGGTCGCTCTGCAATGGCTTCGTACCCTCGGACGGACCGGTTCTCGCGTAGCGCGATCGCCATCGGGCACTCGTCGTGGCGCATCGCCGAACCGTCAGTCCAGAAGAGCCGCCACGACCCGCACCACTCCTCGCCGAGCTCGGGCCGGCGGCCCCAGAACGCCGCCGCGGCTTCGTTGAAGAAGGTGATCCGCCCCGCGGCATCGGTCGTGTAGACGGCGACGCCGAGCGCCTCGAGGAAGTCGCGATACGGCTGCTCGGCAGCGGCCGAACGTCGGCGCCGCGGCGTGCCCCTGAGTCCGCCGAAGAGCTGGACGAGCTGACCCGCAGCTTCCGCGATCGCCGGCTCGTCGACCTCTGCCGCCTGAGAGCGTTGTTTTGCGAGGACCATGATCTCCCCCGAATCCAACGTGGGGCTCGCATGCGCACGAATTTCTCGGCATTCTTCCAGAGGCGGAGTTGCCAGGGATAGGGTCCGGAGTGGTTTGCAACGGCTTTGGAATGTTCCCCTGATGTCTCGGGTTCCCTCGTCTCACGGTGTGGGCCCCGGCCGGAGCGGCTACATTGCATCGATGACGGACAGCGGCTCGGTCGAAGCCATCCACATCGCGGCTGCCGCCGAGGCGCCGATGACGAGCCTGGAGCGCGTCCAGGCCAATGCCGGGATCGGGCTCGAAGGCGACCGATACGCCGTCCGAGCCGGCACCTGGTCGCCGGATCCGCCGGCCGACCGCGACATCACCCTCATCGAGGCCGAGGTCCTCGAGGACCTCGCGACGACCGATGGCATCGTCCTCGCGGCCGGCGAGAGCCGCCGCAACGTGACGACGCGCGGGATCCGCCTCAACGAGCTCGTCGGACGGCGGTTCCGTGTCGGCGAGATCGAGTTCGAGGGGACCCGGCTGTGCGAGCCCTGCCAGCACTTGACCGATTTCCTCGGCAAGCCCATCCTCCGGCCGCTCGTCCATCGGGCGGGGCTCCGGGCGAAAATCCTGACGTCGGGCGAGATCGAAGTCGGCGCGGCGGTTGTGCCGCTCGACTGAGCGCATCCCACGGTGGCCACGTTCTACCCGGAGATCGAGCCGTACGAGCACGGAATGCTCGATGTCGGCGACGGGAACCTGGTCTATTGGGAGCTCTGCGGCAATCCGGCCGGCAAGCCCGCGGTCGTCCTGCACGGCGGCCCCGGCTCGGGCTGCACGCCCTGGTGGCGCCGCTACTTCGATCCGGCGGCGTATCGGATCGTGCTATTCGACCAGCGCGGCTGCGGCCGGAGCACGCCGCACGCGAGCGACCCGAGCACCAGTCTCGAAAGCAACACGACGGATCACCTCGTGGCCGATATCGAGCTGCTAAGGGATCGGCTCGGGATCGACAGGTGGCTCGTCTTGGGCGGGTCCTGGGGCTGCGCCCTTGGGCTCGTCTATGCCGAACGGCACCCGGAGCGAGTCTCGGAGATGGTCCTGACCGCGATCGCGACCGGTCGCCGCGCCGAAACCGAGCTCCTGACCCGCGGGGCCGGGCAGCTGTTTCCCGAGGCCTGGGCCCGATTCCGCGACGCCGTGCCCGCGGACGATCGCGACGGCGACCTCGCCGCGGCCTACGCCCGCCTCCTCAACGCTGCGGACCCCGTGGTCCGCGAGAAGGCGGCACGCGATTGGTGCGACTGGGAGGACGCGATGTTCCCGGCCTCACCGCCGAGCCTGCGCTTCGAGTCGCCGAAGTTCCGGATGGCCTTCGCCCGGCTCGTCACCCACTACTTCAGCCATGGGTCCTGGCTCGAGGAAGGCATCGTGATCCGGGAGGCGGGTGTGCTGGCGGGCATCCCCGGCGTCATGGTCCAGGGTAGCCTCGACCTCGGCAACCTCCTGGGCACCGCGTGGGAGCTCAGCCATGCCTGGCCCGGCAGCGAGCTGGTGATCCTTGGCCAGGGCAGCCACGGCTCGGGTCCCGGTATGAAGGAAGCGATCGTCGCCGCGACGGACCGCTTCGCCACGCGAAAGCGAGGCCTCAGCTCAGCCAGCGCCCGACCGACCGCCCGAGACGGGCGCCCGCAATGACCCCGAAACCGGCGATGAAGACGAGCGGAGCGTTAACGACCGCCGCCGGGAAGATATTGAGGGCGACGGCAGCTCCCAGCCCCAGCCCTACGGACGCCCCGATCGTGGTCGCCAGGGTCGGAATGTCCGACCGCCGGGGCCGCCGGAGGAGCGAGACCGGTCCGCCGCCCCTGCCTTCGCCCTGACGGAGACCGGCGAAGGACCCGACGAGGGCGGCCGTGAGCGCGCCGAGCCCCGCGAGATAGAAGCCCGGGGCCAGCGCCCCAGTCCCGCCCGGCCTGACCCATTGGGCGATCTGCAGCTCAACCTGATGTCGCGCGACGAACCAGTCGGCCAGACAGATGATCCCGACGATCATCGGCGTCCAGCGGCGAGCCCCGTCGCGAGCGCGGAGGAAGCCGCGATCACGGGCGATGAGCAGGAGGCCGATCGCAAAGAAGAGCAGGATCGCCCCGTCGCCCGGGCCGTCGAAACCGCCGAACTGCTGTGGCTGGAGGCCGGCCGTCCCTTCCGCCCACGGCCTCAGCGAGCCGATCGCGAGGGCGATGCCCGCAGCACCAAGGCCCGCCCTGAGCGGATCGCGCAAGATCGACTGGCCTTTTTCGGCCTTCGTCAGATCGGGATCCCAGCGGA
>WNGI01004086.1_pt1 | contig 12988 bp, 8 predicted proteins | sample 5400621 | NCBI WGS metagenome assembly WNGI01 (sample SAMN13153374, study PRJNA577476) | soil metagenome | isolation source: 20 cm soil or saprolite under Garry oak tree replicate 1 | place: USA:California | collected 2016-06-15 | reverse complement strand
GGAAGCACCGGGTGATCGTGGACGACGCGATGTACGCGCGCTACGCGACCTCGGGGCACCTCCTCTATGTGACGGCAAACAAGACATTGATGGTCGTGCCCTTCGATCAGAACTCCATGAAAGTCGCGGGCGAGCCGACTGCGCTCAGCGAAGGCATGCGATTGGGACTCTTGGGCGGCTCGGCTGACCTCGCGGTTTCAACGACAGGGACTCTTGTTTACGCGAACGGCGCGGGACAGGGTAAGCAGGAGCTCGTGTGGGTAACGCGCGACGGCAGAGCACAGGCGGTCGATCCTGAATGGCCGAGCGACTATTTGAGCTCCCCAGCCCTCTCACCGGACGGAAAGCGGCTCGCGGTCGCGAGGGTCGCTACTGCTGAGCCCCTTAATATCTGGATCAAGCGGCTGGACCGAGGGCCTAGCATCAAGTTGACGCTCGAGGGAAACGACAATTTTGGCCCCGCATGGACACCGGACGGCAGATCCGTGACGTTCTCTTCGGCCCCCGCGACAGGCGCAACTGAGCTGTGGACCGAGCGGGCCGATGGCGGCGCACCGGCAGTGATGCAGCTTCATGAGAAGCGGAACTTGTACAATGCGGGCTGGTCTCCCGATGGCAAATGGCTGATCTTCCGGACCGAGGTAGCGGCGCCGGGTTCGGGTGACATTCTTGCGATCCGGCCGGGAATCGATACGGCGCCGGTGCCCGTTGTGGCGACCACATTCACCGAAATGTCTCCAGCCCTTTCACCCAACGGGCGATGGCTGGCGTATGTCTCGAACGAGACCGGCGAGGACGAGATCTACGTCGTGCCATTTCCAAACACGAGCGCGGCAAAGTGGGCGATTTCGGCGGGCGGGGGAACGGAGCCGCTCTGGTCCCATCGCGGAAGTGAGTTGTTCTATCGCGCCGCTTCCGGAGACCTGGTGGCCGTCGCAATAAATACCAATCCGCGATTCTCGCTCGGCCGGTCAACAGCACTCTTTCCGGCCGCGGGATTCACGTCTCTCCGAATCGGTCCGCAGTATGCTGTGGCCCCAGACGACCGGCGCTTCTTAATGATCCGGGCCGGCACACCCGACAGGCTGATCGTCGTGGAGAATTGGTTCGAGGAGCTCAGGGCGAAGTCGCGTTAGACGCTCCGCCAGCTCCGCGCGACAGCGGTCTGTCCGGGAATGGCGACCGGGGCCACGGGCATCGGCCCGAACTGCGGGTCGCTCGGCACGAGGTCCTGCGGGGCGTTCAGGATCGCGTCCCACGTGATCTCCTGACCGGTGTAGGCGGCCTCGCGCCCCATTATCGCGGTCAGCGTGCTCTCGGCAACCTGGCGGCCCTCGTTGAGCGGCTGCCCAGCGCGGATGCTCGCGATCAGATCCGCGTGCTCCTGCACGTAGGGGTTGGTCTTCGGTGTCTGCGGGTCCAAGGTCCACGGCGCAGCGCCCTCGATAACGGAGTGACCGTCGGAGGTCCCTCGCGTACCCACAAAGCGCTCGGCGACCCGGCCCGCGCAACCCTTGATTTGGCGACACATGCTCTGCACGCGCACTCCGCCCGCATACTCGAACTCGACCGCGAAGTGGTCGTAGATGTGACCATACGCGGGATCGGTGCGCGACTGGCGCCCACCCACGCCCACTGCCTTCACCGGGTGTGCGCCGAAGACCCAGTTGGCCACGTCGATGTTGTGAACGTGCTGCTCCACGATGTGGTCGCCCGACAGCCACGTGAAGTAGAGCCAGTTCCTGATCTGCCACTCCACATCCGACCACGCCGGCTCACGGGCGTGCATCCACAGGCCGCCCTGATTCCAGTAGACCTGGCCGCCGACCAGGTCGCCGATGGCGCCGTCGTGGATGCGCTGGATGGCCGCGCGGTAGCCCGCGTCGTGGCGCCGCTGCGTGCCGGCCACGATGGCGAGACCCTTCTGAGCGGCGACGTCGGCCGATGCCATCACGGCACGGACCTCCGTCGAGTCCACCGCCACCGGCTTCTCCATGAAGACGTGCTTCCCCGCTTCGATTGCGGCCGCCAAGTGGCGCGCGCGAAACGCCGGCGGCGTCGCCAGCAGCACCAGATCGATCTTGCTCTCGAGGACCTTCTGGTACGCGTCGAAGCCGGTGAAGGCATGCCGGTCATCCACTTTGATCTTGTCCTTGAGACTCGAATCCTCGGTCGCCATCCGCGCCAATCTCTCGCGACTCCTGGCGAGATGATCCGGCAACAGATCGCCCAGGGCCACGAGCTCGACGCGATCAGAGGAGGTGAGGCAGTCCTTCGCCGCGTCTGTGCCCCTGCCACCGCAGCCGATGAGCCCCACGCGAATCGTGGCGGCGCCCGCGGACGCGGGCGTGCGCGCCAGAGCCAGTCCCGCTGCAGTCGACGCCGTGACCGTCACGAAACGACGCCGTGTGATGTTCTTCACCGCTCACGCTCCTTATCGGTCAGCGGTTGAACGGCAGGCCCAGGCCGACGCGCAGGCCCCAATTGCCGTTGTAAAATGCGAACGGGCTGTTCTCCGCCGTGTGAAACATGGCGTCGAGATCGACGCCGCCGCGCAGCCAGAGCCGCCCGTTCAGCCGATAACCCAGCCCGAGGACCACCGATACGCCGCCGTCGCTCTGCTGGTAGGGTGCGCCATACCAATTGCGCACATACCCGATTCCGAACAACGCTTCCAGCCGGTTGCCCTCTCCGACGGGCATGCGATCTACCAGGCGCAGGTGCACGGGGGTGTACGACACGGAGTTGCTCGTGGTATGCGCAACGTCGACGTCGAGCGCGAGCCTCGAGCCGAGATACACAGTGGCCCCGGCGCCGACGGCCAGGGCGCCGCCCATCCCCAGACCGTTGTCGAAATTGACGTAGCGGGTGAACCCGCCAACCTCCATCGTGCCGCGCTGCTGCGCCGCCGCCGCCGCCGCCGGTTGCGCGAGTACCAGCGCTCCCACCGCCAACACACGCATTGTTTGAGACGTCATGGTCATTTCTCCTGTGGAGCTCGTTTCGTAGTGATGAGGATGACGCCGTTCGCGCCGCGGATGCCGTAGATCGCCGTCGACCCGGCGTCCTTCAGCACGTCGATCCGGGCGATATCGCGCGGCACGAGGCCGGCGAGCGCGGCCCCGATCGCGCCTTGCGCCGGCACCCCGTCGATCACAAGCAGCGGCTCATTGTCGCCGTGCAGCGAGCGCGAGCCGCGGATCCGTAGCGAGACGTCTCCGTTCGGCAGATGAGTCACCGTGACGCCCGGCACGCGCTCCAGCATCTGCACGACCTGTGTCACCCCGGCGTCCGTCTCTTCGGGCCTCACCGATGCGATGGAACCCGTCACCTGTTGTGTCGATTCCGTGCCGTAGCCGACGGAGACTTCCCCATCCTTGGGCGCAGGACTCTGTCGGCTGGGCGCGCGGCCACACGCGACGAGCAGCGCGAGCCCAACTGCCGATGTCTGTTTCAAAATCCCGGATTCTGGCTGAGCATCGGGTTCCGGTTCAGCTCATCCCGCGGGATCGGCATGAAGTACATCTTGTCGTCCCAGGCCCGGCGCTGGATGCTGTGCGTCTCGTAGCGGTAATTCGTCCACGTACTCCGATTGGTGGGGCTGGCCCCGTTGGCGAAGATGTTGATCCCGAACGCGTCCTTGTTCAGCACTTGCGGCGCGATCATCCAGCGCCGCGCGTCGAAGAAGCGCTGCTCCTCGAACGCCATCTCGACGCGCCGCTCGCTCCGGTATTCCTGGCGCAGCGTGGTCTGGTCCAGCCCGCCGGAGAACTCCGGCATCCCGGCCCGCCGCCGGATCTGGTTGAGCGCGGTGACCGCGTCTCCCAGCTCGTTGAGCTCGATCGACGCTTCGGCGTAGTTCAGCAGCACCTCGGCGTAACGGAAGAAGATCCACGGCACCTGTTGCTTGGTGAACTGGGCGTTGATCGAGGGATCGATGAACTTCCGCAGGTAGTAGCCGGAGTAGGCGCCGTTCCAGTTCTCGACCGGGCTGTCGCGGGTGTCGAGGCCGGCCACGACACTCCCACCGGTGAGCGTGAGCGCGCGGAACGTCTGGATGGTGCCGACGGGATCGAGGTTCTTCACGTCGTCGGGGCGCGTCCTCCAGGGCGCGCCGTCGTAGGCGATCGAGGCATAGAATCGAGGATCGCGGTTGGCGTAGGGGGCCGCCGCCTCCACCGGGTTGCTCCAATCGAATTTCGAGCCGTCGGTCATCCGGTAATCGTCGACCAGGTTCTGAATCGGCGTGTTGCCGCCCCAGGTGTGAAAGCCGTTGGGGCCGTTGTGCAGGCCGGGATTGTAGCCGTCGTTGTCGCGGGTGGACAAGAAGAACCGGCTCAAGATCACTTCTTCGCTCATCCGCTGCAGAAACAGGTCGCCGTAGTTCTGCGCCGCCTCCTGGGGGCTCGCCGGGCTCGGCCGGAACAGGCCGTAGATCCCGAGATCCATCACCGCCTTGGCGGCGTTCTTGGCGGCACGCCAGAGCGCCACCCGATCCTGCGGTGTCGTGTAGCCGGTGAACGCGCTGTCGCTCGGGTTCAGATTGTACAGGTCGCTGGCTGCGTACAGCAGCACGCGCGCTTTGAGCGCGAGCGCCGCCCCCTTCGTCGCCCGGCCGACGTCGGTCCCCGAGAAGGACAGGGGCAGCAACGCGGCTGCTGAGTCGGCATTGGCCACGATGAAGTCGACCGTCTCCTTGAAGCTGTTGCGCGCGACCTTGTAGTCCTCGTTGAGGCCGTACACCTTGGTGATGAGCGGCACGCCGCCGTACATCCGCATCAGGTTGTGGTAGAAGTAGGCGCGCAGGAAGAAGGCTTCTCCCTTCATGCGCCGCTTCAACGCGTCATCAAAGCCGGCCGCATCGATGTGGCTGAGAAAGATGTTGGTCTGGCGGATGCGCGAGTAGCTGGGCCCCCAGTTGAAGTGACTGTAGCGGCCGTCATCGATCGCACCCCGGGCGCTCGAGGTGATGAGCGATTGGAGGACCACTTCGGTGTTGTAGTTGTGGATGAAGTGCGTCTCGTCGGTCATCGACGCCAGCATGATCTCGTACAGCCCGTGCCCCAGGCCCCGGTAGGCGTCGTTCAGGAACGCCTGCGCCAGGTTTGGATCGGCGAACACGGCCGCATCCGGAAACTGGTCCTTCGGTGTCACATCGAGGACTCCCTGGCAGCCGGTCGCCCCCAGAAGGCCCAAGACGGCGATGGCGATACGGAACTCGCGGTTCATGGCAGGTAGTCTCCTAGAACATTACGGACGCGCCGAAGTTGAACACGCGCTGCTGCGGGTAGTATTGACCGTTCGTGTCCCGCGTCTCGGGATCGACGACCTTGAACCGGTCCAGCAGCAAGAGATTGTATCCGTTGGCGTACACTCGGACATCGCGCAGGCCGAGGCGGCTGGCCAGGCGAGACGGGAAGTGGTATCCGACCTCGAGTGACTTGAGCCGGATGTAGCTCGCGTCGCGCAGGAAGTACGTGTTCGCGTTTGAGATCCAGTATTCGTCCTGCCGGTTGAACGCGCGTGGCCCCGGGGCATCGGGGTTTTGGGGCGTCCAGCGCTCGGCGGCGAACTCGGCGGTGTAGTTGCCGATGTCACCAGATTCGGTCAGGAAGTACTGAACGGCGTCGAAGGCACCCAGAAAGAAGACGGTGGCGTCGAATCCGCTGGCCTGCGCGCCGAGCTTCAAGCCGAAGGTGTAGGCGGGGTCGCCGGTCTGGTTGATGCGGATGCGGTCGCGCCCGTCGATCACGCCGTTGCCGTCGATGTCTGCAAAGACGATGTCTCCGGGGCGGGCGCCGGCCCAATGGGGCCGGCTGGCGACGTCGGCGGAGTCTCTGAAGATCCCGATCGCCTTGTACAACATGCCGGGACAGGACGACACGGATACGCACATCGGCCTACCGGTCGAGCGCTGCCACGGCGGCGCCCCCGGCGGCTCGTCCCAGTAGTCAACCCGGTTCCGGGTATGCCCGAAGTTGAACGTCACGTCGTAGGACGCATCGCCGGCCAGCTGCTCGTGCCACCCGATGGAACCGTCGTAGCCCCAACTCGAGACCTCCCCGATGTTCTCGCGCGGTAGAGTCTGGCCCGTCGTCAGGGGGACCGAAGCGTTGCGGTTCCACAGGATGTTGTTCCGTCGCTCCTTGAAGATGTCGAACACGACGGAGAGCCGGTTCTGCAGGAGGGTGGCGTCGAGGCCGACGTCGCGCTGGGTAGCGACCTCCCAGGTCACGTTCGGGTTGGGTGTCCGCGTCTGGTAGATGCTCTTGACTTCGGTGTTACCTCCGAAGACGTATCCCCCGCCAAACCCGTAGGTGGCGAGAAACTGGAACGGCTCGATCCGATCGTTCCCCGTCTTGCCCCACGATCCGCGGAGCTTCAAATCGTCGAACAGCGATACGCGGTCACGGAAGAACGGTTCGTCCGAGATGCGCCATCCCACCGACACCGCGGGGAAGAAGCCGAAGCGGTTGTTCCGCGGAAAGATGTACGAGCCGTCCACGCGGCCAACAAACTCGAGGAGATACTTGTTATTGAACGCGTAGTTGACGCGGCTGAAGTAGTTCTGCCGCGCCGGGGTCCACTCCGTCCCGCCGTTGGTCTTCCCGAGATCGCCGCCGGCGAACAGCTCGTCGACTTGACTGGAGACGAAGAAGTCGCGGAACCCGGTGAGACTCGAGCTATCCACTTTCTGCCGCTCGATGCCGCCCATGATGCCCGCGTGGTGCGGCCCGAATTCCCGACGATACTCGGCGTACAGGTTCAGCAGGCTACTGGTGGAGTGCAGGTCAGATTGGCCGAGTTGGGGCGTGCCGAAGCCGCGCTTGGCGGCCAGCAGCACGGGCGCGCCGTTCGCGTCGCGCGTCTGGTAGTCCCACGTGTACAGCGTCCACGGCGTCCGCCACGCCTTGTCCGCCCGCGAGCCGACATCGTAGGACGCGTTGGCATGGAGTGTCAGGCCGCTCACGCCGGGCACCTCCCAGTCCCCACCCAGGTTGCTCTGGAGATAGTAGCGGTCGTCTTTCTCGTAGCCCGTGGCCGGCGTCGCGATCACGGCTGGGTTGTCGCCGTATTCGATATCGGGACCCGGCTTGCCATTGGGCCAGTACGCCGGGAGGTTCGGCTTGCCGCGCATCAGCTCGCGGAAAATCGAGCCCGCGCTGCGGGTCGGGAAATTGCGGTTCTCGAGCCGCCCGGTGAAGTCGAAGCGCAGACGCAAGTGATTCGAGACCTGACCGTCGATGTTGCTGCGGAAGTTGTACTGGTTGTACCGCGTCGCGCTGTTGCGGTAATAGCCGTCCTCGGTCTGGCCCCCCAGCGAGAGATAGTAGCCCATGCGGTCCGCGCTGCCCCGCAGCGCCACGTGCCCGACATTCTGCAGCGACATCGGCTTGATCACCGCGCCGAACCAGTCGGTGTTGGGATACAGCCAGGGATCCGCGTGATCGCGGTACTTCTGGATCACGTCCGCCGCATAGCGGGGCGCCTGATTGCGGTACGCGTCGATCTCGTCGAGCATCGTCATGTACGTCGCCGCGTCCGCCATGCGGGGAAGACGGGTGGGCTGGTTGAAGCCTTGGTTGAAGCTCGCCGTCAGCTCCGGCCTGTTGCCGCTCCCGCGCTTCGTCGTAATCAGGATGACGCCGTTGGCCGCCCGCGAACCGTAGATCGCCGCCGTCGCGTCCTTCAGGACACTGACGCCCTCGATGTCGCTCGCGTCGAGCCGCTCCAGGCCACCCACGCGGTCCGGCACGCCGTCGATCACGATGAGCGCGCTGTTGTCGTTCAGTGTGTGATCGCCGCGAATCCGGATCGTCGCGCCGTCGTATCCAGGCTCCCCGCTGCGGTTGATCGTCACCACGCCGGGCAGCCGGCCGCTCAGGGTGTTCGACAAGTTGACGGTGGGCACGGTCTTCAACTCCTGCCCCTCGACCGCGCTGACGGCGCCCGTCAGAGTGGCCTTGGACTGTTCGCCGTAGCCGACCGCCACGACTGCCTGCAGCTCGACGGCGCTCGCCGGCAACCGGAAGTCGGCGACGGCCTCCTGCCCGTCCTGCACCACCACCGCTGTATCGCGCGGCGCGTAGCCCAGCCGCCGCGCCCGCAGCCGGTAGGTCCCCGGCGGCACGGCGGTGATAGAGTACTGGCCCTCTGGTCCGGTGGTGGCGGCGAAGGACGTCCCCACAACCATGACAAAGACGCCCGACAGTGGCCCACTTGTGGAGGCGTCTCTCACTGTCCCCCGGATCGATCCCGTCTCACCGACCAGCGATCGCGGCACGAGCGCGACCTGATTGCCGCTGGAGAACAGCACGTCCACGTCGGTCTCCACGAGCAGCTCGGCCAAGGCCCCGGCCACGGAAATATCTTCCGCGCGCAGCCGGACCGGCCGGCCCAGCGGCACGAGGGCCTTGCTATACAACAGGTGCAGCCCTGCCTTGCTCGAGACCGTCGCGAGCGCCTCTTCCAGGGTCACCCCCTCCAGGTCGAGCGAGATCCGCTGGCTCAGGACCGGCGAGCGAGCGACATCAACCGGCACCCGCCGGGCGGCGCGAGTGGCCAGGAGAAACCGGGGACCAAGGGCAGGGACGCCGTCATCGGACTCCTGGGCGCGCAGTGCGCACGGAGCGGTCGCGACGGCGAGCAGCGAAAGCAGCGACAGCAAGCGAAGCATGGGCCGAGTCTCCTTGGATTACGGCGCCGGCCGCCGGCGGTACAGCAGGATGGTCGAGTTCCGCCGGACGACGCGGACGTTCAATGCAGCGCTGATGAGATCGAGGACTTTGTCGAGCGGCTCACCGTGCAGCGAAGCGGTGAGCGGATAGTCGCCGAGCGCGGAATCGCCCAACTGGAGATCGGTGTCATACCAGCGCCCGAGCTGGGCGAGCGCATCGCGCAACGGCGTGTTGCGGAACACCACGCGGTCCCTGCGCCAGCCCAACCAGGCCGCCGTATCCACGCCGCGCTCAATGCGCAGCCGGCCGCCACGGTCCAGCCGGCCGACGTCGGCGGCGCCGAGCACCAGACCGCTCAGATCCACTGAGCCTTCGACGACGACCACTTCGACCTGACTCGCACCGGGATAGGCACGCACGCCGAACTTCGTCCCCCGGTCCCGCGTGATGGCGTTGGCTGCATAGACCGTGAACGGCTTGTTGGGGTCGGGGGCGACTTCGAAATACGCCTCGCCCTCGAGATACACGTCCCGCTCCCTGCCGCCATAGGCCGGAGCGTACCGGATCGCGCTCGCCACGCCGAGGTCGACTCGCGTGCCGTCGGGGAGTCGCAGCGTCGCGCGCTGCCCACGCCTGGTCGCGATCTCGCGAACGGGGGCGACGGCCGCTCGTCGGTTGCGATGCACCAGGACGCCCGTCAGCATCGAGCAAACCACGAGGATCACTGCAGCGACTCGCCACACCGCCCAAGTCCGCAGACGAGCCTCACCCCCTGTCCCCCTCTCCATTCTGGAGAGGGGGAACGGGTCGTCCTGTCCGAGGCGGCGCCGCAACGCGCGCCACGCGCCGTCGACGTCCCAGGCGACGCTCACGCGCCGCACCAGCTCCCACACGCGTACCAAGGTGTTCACCAGCTCGGCACGCGCCGGGTTTTGCGCCAACCAGCGGCGCACCTCGGCGGCCTCGTCCGGTGTGCATCGTCCCGCGACGTAGCGGGCAATACGAGGTCCGTCGCGCTCCTCGTTCACACAGTCTCCTCCCTTCTGTGAGAACGCGGGCGACGGGGCGAACCTTTACTGGAGGTAAGGGGCGAGCTTCGCGCGGAGCGTCTTGAGCGCGCGCCACATCTGCTGTTCGACGGTATTCACGGAGATGCACAGCATCTCTGCGATTTCGGCGTTGGAGAGACTGCGGTAGCGGCTGAGGGTAAAAATGAGACGGCACCGCTCGGGAAGCTCGGCCACGGCGCGCTCGAGCGCGTCACGCACCTCGTGCTCACGGAGCGGCTCGTCCGCGCCGGCCGGCGCTGCGCGCGCCACAGAGGACGGACTCTTAGCCCAGGCGGCCGCGACCCGTTCCCGGCGAAGATGGCCCACCGCCCGGTTGCGAGCAGCGGTATACAGGTAGGACGCAGCGAGGGTTCCGGCGGACGTTAGGGCGCGCTCCCAAAGGCGGAGGAACAAGTCCTGCACTAACTCCTGGGCTACAGCACGCGAGCGCACATAGCCGTACACATAATCGCACAGCGGCGAATAGTGTGTGCGGAAGAGGGCTTCGAACGCGGCGATGTCGTGGCGCTGGCCACCGACGTCGCCGCTCGGAGCGGGGCAGCTCACAGACGGCATGCTGTGCGCCATCGCGTCGGTCCCTGGACGAAATGAGCGCACTTCAAGTTTGACGCCATGTCACGGGATTTCGGCGACGCGATAGGGAAAGGGGTTAGCTACGGTCGGTGGCCAGCTGTCGCATTCGCACCACAGCAGCCACGCTGCGTCAACGCATCACCATGGCACCTTAAAAGGAGGGCCGTCCTGTGTCCGCACGTTACGCGTTCCTCGTCTGCCTGGGCATGGTCGCGCTGCTCGGCGGCGCTGCCTCCCCGCTTCCGCTCGACAACGGTCTGGCCCGTACTCCGCCCATGGGCTGGAATAGCTGGAACCATTTCGGCTGCGACGTGAGCGCCCAGCTGATCAAGGAAACCGCGGACGCAATCGTCGCGAGCGGCATGCGCGACGCCGGTTATCAATACGTGGTGATCGACGACTGCTGGCAGGTGGCGCGCGACCGGTCCGGCCGCATCGTCGCCGATTCCACCCGCTTCCCCGGCGGCATGAAGACGCTCGCTGACTACGTGCATTCCAAGGGACTCAAGTTCGGGATCTACACCGACGCGGGACGCCAGACCTGCCAAGGCCGGCCCGGCACCTACGGTTCTGAGGAGCTCGACGCGCGGACGTACGCGGGGTGGGGCGTGGACTATGTGAAGGAGGACTGGTGCCACGCCGAGGGGCTCGATGCGCCGACCCAGTACGCCAAGTTCCGCGACGCGCTCGCCAAATCCGGCCGAGCGATCGTATTCAGCATCTGCGAATGGGGCTCGAACCATCCGTGGAACTGGGCGCCACGTACCGGCAACCTGTGGCGTACCACCGGCGACATCGGCGACCGCTGGGCCAGTATGATCGGTATCGTCGATCTCTCGAGCCAGTACGCCCTCGCGACGGGTCCCGGCGCCTGGAACGACCCCGACATGCTGGAGGTCGGGAACGGCGGCATGACCGAGGACGAGTACCGCGCCCACTTCAGCCTGTGGGCGATCATGGCGGCTCCACTCATGGCGGGCAACGACGTGCGCACCATGAGTGCCGCAACGCGCGAGATCCTCACGAACAAGGAAGTGATCGCGGTGGATCAGGACTCGCTCGGCGTGCAGGGGATGCTCGTGCGAGAGCAGGCACCCGATCTTCAGATCTGGGTCAAGCCGCTCGCCGACAGCGCGCGCGCAGTGGTACTATTGAACCGTTCCGCGTTGCAGACGGTGATCACCGCGTCCTGGAGTGGTCTCGCCATTCGCGGACCGGCTCGCGTGCGTGACGTCTGGGCTCACACGGACCTCGGCACGTTCACCGGCCGGTTCAGCGCGACCGTGCCGGCGCACGGCGTGGTGATGGTGCGGATCACCCCGCAATGAACCGGCGGGCCTAACAGGGGTAGGTTGGCTCTTCCTTGACTACCCCCGTTCAGGCACAGCCGCACGATCTCCGCCGAGTCATCGGGTTCGCCGGCGGCACGGCGCTGATCGTCGGCATCACAATCGGCAGCGGGATCTTCCGCACACCCCCCACGATCGCCGGGCTCGTCCCGAATCCGCTCGTCATCATGGGACTGTGGACGGCGTTCGGGCTGATCAGCATCTGCGGCGCGCTCGCGGTAGCGGAGCTGAGCACGCTGCTGCCGCGGGCCGGCGGTGTGTATGTGTTCTTGCGCGAGGCCTATGGCGATGCCGCCGCGTTCGTGTTCGGCTGGCTGTATGTGCTGGTCACGACGCCCACCGCCGTCGCCTCGCTTGCCACCGTCTTCGCGGAATTCCTGCTCAACCTGCTGGGCATCCCCGCCGCTGTCACGACCGTCCAGCTGATCGCGATTGCCGCCATCATCACGCTGACCGTTGCCAACGTGCTCGGCGCGCGCGTCGGCGCAGCGGTGAGCGAAGTCACCACCCTGGTCAAGGTCGCCGCGCTGGCGGCGATCATCCTCGGCGCCTTCCTGCTCGGCCACGGCAGTCTGGCCAACATTACCGAGGGCGGGACCGTGCAGGGCGGCGGGCTGGCGCGCGCGGTCGCGGCCGTCATCTGGACCTACGACGGCTGGATCGCCGTCAGCATGATCGCGGGCGAGGTGGTGGCACCCGAGCGATTGATGAAACGGATCATCATCGTCGGGATGCTCGTCATCGTCACGCTGTACGTCGGGGCGAACCTGGCCTACCTCTACATGATGCCGGTCGGCATCATGGCGCAGCAAAAGGAAGCGATCGCGCGGACGGTGATGACGGCGATTGCGGGGCCCGCCGGCGGCGTCCTCATCATGCTCGCGATCATGACGAGCGTGTACGGCGCGCTCAACGGCAACCTGCTCGCCAAGCCGCGCGTCCCCTACGCCATGGCGCGCGACGGCCTGATCTTCTCCTTCCTCGGCAAAACCCATCCGCGCTGGACCACGCCGTGGGCCGCGGTGCTGATCCAGGGTGTGGTCGCGATCATCATGGTCCTCACGCTTCGAGATTTCGACACGCTGACGACCTACTTCGTGGTCGTCGAGTGGGCCGCGTTGATCTTTGCCGTCGCCGCGGTGTTCGTGCTGCGACGGAAGATGCCTGATGCGCCGCGGCCGTTCCGCACGCCGCTCTATCCGTGGGTGCCGCTATTCTTTCTTCTCGGTACTGTGGTTGGTCTGTCGGCCATCGTCGGGGGCCAGATTCAGGTCGGCAACTTTTCGCCGGTCTACGGTCTCGCTATTGCGGCGGCAGG
>WNGI01004085.1_pt1 | contig 12989 bp, 14 predicted proteins | sample 5400621 | NCBI WGS metagenome assembly WNGI01 (sample SAMN13153374, study PRJNA577476) | soil metagenome | isolation source: 20 cm soil or saprolite under Garry oak tree replicate 1 | place: USA:California | collected 2016-06-15 | reverse complement strand
GCCTTCGCCGCGTCCTGCACGCCCTGGAGACGGGCGCAGCGCTCGAGCTGCTCATCGACAAGCTCCGGTCGACCAAGTCGAACGAGCTCTTCCTGAAGGACATCGCGAAGGCGCCGACCGGGGGCTGAGCCGGCGAGGACCCGGGAATAGGCGAGCGTTGGAGCGGAGTAGCATCAGACGCTGACGAAGGAGATCGATCCGCCATGAAGCAGGGAATCCACCCCGACTACCAGATCGCGAACGTCCACTGCTCGTGCGGCAACACGTTCCAGACACGCTCGACGGTGAGCGAGATCCGCTCGGACATCTGCTCGAACTGCCACCCCTTCTACACGGGGAAGCAGAAGCTGGTGGACACCGGCGGGCGCGTTGAGCGCTTCCAGCGCCGGTACGCCAAAACGCAGCAGGCCCAACAGGCCGCGAAGCAGGGCTGAGCCGCCGGTGGGCCAACCGCCCCCGGCGACCCACCTCTACGGCGGCCAGGCCGTCGTCGAGGGCGTGATGATGCGCGGCTCCGATCATTGGGCGGTCGCCGTCCGTGAGCCCACCGGGTCCGTCTACCTCGAGTCGCACGCGATCGACTCGGTCGCGTCGCGACACCCGATCTGGCGGAAGCCGTTCTTCCGCGGGATCGTGGTCCTCGGTCAGTCGCTCTCGATCGGCATCCGGGCGCTGATGATCGCCTCGAACCACGCCGTGGCGGAGGAGGAGCAGCTCTCGAGCCGCCAGATGGGTGTGTCGCTGACGATCGCGCTGGTCGCGTTCATCGCGATCTTCGTCCTCGGCCCGACGACGCTGTTCGCCTGGGCGGAGAACCGGGTCGCCGCCAACGGCGTGCTGGTGAACGTCGCCGAAGGCGTCTTCCGCGTGGCGCTGTTCGTCGGGTACCTCTGGCTGATCGGCCGGACGAAGGACATCCGACGTGTCTTCGAATATCACGGCGCCGAGCACAAGACGATCGCGGCGTACGAGCATGACGAGGATCTCGTACCCGATCGCATCGAGCGCTTCCCGAAGGAACACGTTCGATGCGGGACGAACTTCCTGATCATCGTCATGATCATCACGATCTTCGTCTTCACGCTGTTCGGGACGCCCGGCCTGCTGTGGCGGCTGGTCTCCCGCGTGATCGCGATCCCGATCATCGCCGGGATCGCGTACGAAGCGCTCCGCCTCGGGGCGCGGTATCCGCGCTCCCCGGTGGTGCGCGCGATGATGGCGCCGGGGATCTGGCTCCAGAAGATCACGACCCGTGAGCCCGACGTCGGTCAGATCGAGGTCGCGGTGTCCTCCTTCAAGGAGGTGCTCCGTCGGGAGGCTGAGGCCGCCGGCACCGCCTGAGGCCTACGCCCCACGGTTATTGCATCCTGGGCTCACGACGCAGAAGATGACGTGTCCGATCCAGACCGGGCCGCTCGAGCGCTGCCCGAACGGCCCCGGAGTGAAAGCACACCCGGGAGGTGGCTCCATGACGAACGACCTCGACCTACCCCTGCTGCCGAGCGCCGAGCAGATCCGCCGACGGGAGTTCGCGACGGTCCGACGAGGCTACGACCCGGACCAGGTCCGCGAGTACCTCCAGGGGGTCGCGGGCCAGGTAGAGACGCTCGAGCGTGAGCTGCGCGGTCAGCGCAAGGAGACCAAGGCGCAAGGCTCGGCAACGCCCGGCGGACCTCCGGCTCCGCCGGTCACGGCCGGACAGGTCATGACGCCGGCGACGCCGGCGGCCACGACTCCGGCGCCGACCATGCCCTCCCCGGCCGCTCCGGCGCAGGACCCCTACGAGGTGATCGCCAAGCGGTTCGCCGGTGTCCTCGCGACCGCGGACAAGGAGGCCACCGCGGCTCTCGCCGAGGCGAAGGCCGAGGCGGACCGCATCCTCCAGGAAGCCCGCTCCGAGGCCGACCGGATCAAGCTCGACGCCCAGGGACGGGCGGAGCAAGCGAAGCAGCAGGGAACCGACTCCCTCGCGGAAGCCAAGCACGAGGCCGATCGGATCCTGGGTTCGTTGTCGGAGCGTCGTGAGGCCCTCGTGACCCAGATGCACGACATGCAGTCGAAGCTGCTCTCGGTCGCGAAGGAGCTCGAGTCGTCGATGGATGCCCCCGGGTCGGCCGCCGCGCCCGAAGGGAACGATCCGGGGTCCGCTCCCACCGACGGCGGGACCTCCGACGATGTCGTCGACCCGCGGTACGAGGACATGTGGGCGTTGCCCAAGGGCAAGAAGATGGTCGACATCCCCGATCTCGCCGCGCTCGACGTCGACTTCGAAGAAGAACCTCGGCGCGACTGACCCGTCCGCTTCGGTCGGTCGGCGTCGCCGCCTGCGACCATAGGACGCATGGCGTCCGGCATCGAGACGAAGCTCGACGAGATCGAGGAGACCTACGAGCAGGCTGAGGCCGAGCTCGCGGCTCCCGACGTCGCGGCTGACCCCGACCGCCTTCGCGACCTGGGCAAACGATTCGCGGAACTGCAGGACGTCGTGGTGCCGTACCGCGAGTACAAGACGCTCTCGGCGCAGGCGCGGGAGGCGCGGGAACTCGCCAAGGGTGAGGCCGATCCCGAGATGGCCGCCTACTTCCACGACGAGGCGGGACGGCTCGACGCGCGGGTGGCCGAGCTTCGCGGACGCCTCGAGCTGCTCCTCGTCCCGAAGGACCCGGACGAGGGCAAGGACCTGATCCTCGAGATCCGGGCGGGTGCCGGCGGCGAGGAAGCCGCGCTCTGGGCGGGGGACCTCTTCGAGATGTATCGGCGGCTCGCCGATCGTCACCGGTGGAAGACCGACGTCATCGCGTCCTCGCCCTCGGACCTCGGCGGGTTCAAGGAGGTCTCGCTCGAGGTTCGAGGACCGGATGCGTACGGCCGGCTCAAGTACGAGGCCGGTGTCCACCGCGTCCAACGGGTCCCGGTCACCGAGTCGCAGGGCAGGATCCACACCTCGACCGCGACGGTGGCCGTCATGCCGGAGGCCGAGGAGGTGGAGGTCGACCTCCGACCCGAGGATCTGCAGATCGACGTCTACCGATCGAGCGGTCCGGGCGGCCAGTCGGTCAACACCACCGACTCGGCGGTGCGCATCCTTCACAAGCCGAGCGGGATCAAGATCGAGATGCAGGAGGAACGCAGTCAGCTCCAGAACCGGGACAAGGCGATGCGGTACCTCCGAGCCCGGTTGTACCAGGCGGCCCTGGACGAGGCCCACGAGAAGGAGGCGGCGACCCGCCGGGCGCAGCTCGGGACGGGGGAGCGATCGGAGAAGATCCGCACCTACAACTTCCGTGAGGAGCGGGTCACGGATCACCGCATCAAGCACACGTCCCACCAGCTGCAGGACGTGCTCGCTGGCGGCGAGGAGCTGGACGGCTTCGCCGACCGGCTCCTCGCCGCCGAGCGCGCCGCGCAACTCTCCGCGGACGGGGACTGACCGACGATGCGTCCGGCCGAGGTCGTGCGGCGCGGAGCGGGGTACCTCGAACGCCACGGCGTCGAGGCTCCCCGGGTGAACGCCGAGGCGCTGATGATGTGGGTGCTCGACGTCGACCGTGCCGGTCTCTACGCACGCGAGCAGGGTCTCGGCTCGGCCGAGGCCCGGGCGTACGGGCGGGCCCTGTGTCAGCGCTGCACCGGCACGCCGTTGCAGCACCTGACCGGGGAGCAAGGCTTCCGCCACCTGGTGCTGACGGTGCGACCCGGGGTGTTCGTCCCGCGGCCCGAGACGGAGGTCCTCGTGGACGTCGCGCTCGAGCTCCTGGAAGGCATCGAGACGCCGTGCGTGGTGGATCTCTGCACCGGGTCGGGCGCCGTCGCCCTCGCGATCGCCGACGAACATCCCGGCACGCGGGTTACGGCGACGGACCGTTCCGAGGCCGCCGTGGACCTCGCGCGCGAGAACGCCGAGCGGCTCGGGCTCGCGATGGACGTTCGCGCCGGCGACCTGTTCGAGCCGGTGCCGGGGGCGTTCCTGGGCGAAGTCGATCTGGTCGTGGCGAATCCTCCTTACCTGTCCGTCGAGATGGCGGACGATCTCCCGCCGGAGGTCCGAGCCGATCCACCGGAGGCGTTGTTCGGCGGGCTCGAGGTGACGGGCCGTCTGATCACCGAGTCCGTCGCCTGGCTCCGACGGGGTGGGGCGCTGGCGGTCGAGTGCGACGAGGGCGCCGCGGCTGCGGTCGCCGCCGTGGCGCGCGATGCCGGCTTCGAGGAGGTGTTCGTGCGGCGCGACCTGAACGGACGCGACCGGGTCGTCGGCGCGCGGCGGCCGTGACGGCGGGCGGAACGATCGAGGCCGCCGCGGCCGCCGCGCGCCGCGGCGCCTTGATCGTGTTCCCGACCGATACGGTCTACGGGATCGGCACGCGACCGGACGACGCCGTCGCGACGGCTCGGTTGTTCGCGGCGAAGCGTCGCCCGATGGATCTGACGCTCCCGGTGCTGGTCGCGTCGACCGACGACGCCCGCCACCTGGCCTTGCTCGACGACCGCGCGTCCCGCGTCACCGCCGCGTGCTGGCCGGGTGCGCTCACGCTGGTGCTTGCGAGGACGGACGTCTCGCGAGACTGGGAGCTCGGTGGTGACGGAGCGACGATCGGCGTGCGCGTCCCGGATCATCCGGTCGCGAGCTCATTGCTCGGGCGCACGGGACCGCTCGCGACGACGAGCGCCAACCGATCCGGTGAGGCTCCGCGGCGCGATCACGACGCGCTCGTCGCCACGTTCGGCGAGGCGGTCGCCGTCTACGTGTGGGGCGATGGATCCGTCGGCGGTGCCGCGTCCACCGTGATCGACCTGACGGGACCGGAGCCGAGGGTCCTTCGTCGGGGTGATGTCGACCCCGAGCACGTGATCGGTCTGGCGACGGCGCGGTGAGCCCGGCGAGCCGGCCCAGGAAGCCCCACTGTTAGACTCCGGCCTCCTGAGATGACCGCCGTCATCGTCGTGTGCACCGGCAACGTGTGCCGCTCCCCGATCGCCGAGGGGCTGATGCGACGCGCGACGGAGCACCGGACGGTTGAAGCTCCGATCACGGTGTCGTCGGCCGGGACGGCCGGCTGGGAGGGGTCGCCCGCGATGCCGGAGGCGGTCGAAGCCGCCGCCGAGCGCGGCGTGGACATCTCCGGCCACGTGGCGACGCGGCTTCGACCGGGCATGGCGGCCGTCGCCGACCTCGTGCTCTGCATGGCGGCGGAGCACCGAGACCAGATCGCGAGCGACGAGCCGCAGGCAGTCGACAGGGCCTTCACGTTGAAGGAGCTCGTCCGGCTCCTCGAGGGCGGGGCGCGGGCCGCGGCGACGCCCGCGGCGAGGATCGCCGCCGCCGCCGCGGCCCGCGCCGGAGCGGAGGGAAGCGAGCACCAGGACGAGGACATCGCCGACCCGCTGGGGTTGCCGCTCGGTGGCTATCGCGCGATCGCCTCCGAGCTGGACGGCTGGATCGGCCGGCTCGTGACCGCGCTCTTCGATCCGGTCCGCGCGACCCTCGTCTCCGGGGAGCACTGACGTGCGGATCGTCCTCGCGAGCGACCATGCGGGATTCCCGCTGAAGGAAGCGCTGAAGCCCTTCCTGGCGTCGGGCGGTCACGACGTCACCGACGTGGGGGCCTACTCCGAGGAGCCGGTCGACTACCCGGTCTTCTGCGCGGCAGCCGCTCGCGTCGTCGCGGCCGGCGACGCCGATCGCGCGATCGTGCTGGGGGGTCCGGGCAGGGCGAGCAGATCGCGGCGAACAAGGTCGACGGCATCCGAGCCGCGCTCTGCCACGACGTCACGCTCGCGCGGCTGTCGCGCGAGCACAACGACGCGAACGTCCTCAGCATGGGTGCGCGGATCATCGCGCCGGTGTACGCGGAGGAGATCGTCGGCGTCTGGCTGTCCACCCCATTCGCCAAGGGCCGGCACGTGCCGCGGATCGAGCAGATCGCGGCGATCGAACGAGGGGAGCTCTGAGCATGCGCGAGTACGCGGCGGACTGGGAGTCGTTGAAGGCAACCGATCCGGAGATCGCCGACGCGATCGCCGGGGAGCTGGAGCGGGAACGCACCACGCTGAGGTTGATCGCGTCGGAGAACTACGCGAGCCCGGCGGTGCTGGCTGCGGTCGGTTCGACCCTCAGCGACAAGTACGCGGAAGGGTATCCGGGGCGCCGGTATTACGGTGGTTGCCGGTACGTCGACGTCGTCGAACAGCTCGCGATCGATCGCGCGACGGAGCTGTTCGGTGCGGAGCATGCCAACGTGCAACCCCACGCGGGCGCCACCGCGAACATGGCCGTGTTCGGCGCCTTCCTCGAGCCACGCGATCCGGCTTCGACCGTGTTGGGCATGAAGCTCGCGCACGGCGGGCATCTCACGCACGGGTCACCGGTCAACGTCTCCGGGATGTGGTTCAACTTCATCGGGTACGAGGTCGACCACGATACGGAACAGCTCGACATGGATCGGATCCGGGACCAAGCGCTCGCGGAGCGTCCGCGCATGATCCTCGCCGGGTACACCGCGTACTCCCGAACGATCGACTTCGAGGCGTTCCGACGGATCGCGGACGAGGTGGGAGCGCTCTTCTGGGTCGACGCGTCGCACTTCATCGGACTCGTGGCCGGCGGCGCGTTCCCGAGCCCCGTGCCCTACGCCGATGTCGTGACGTTCACGACGCACAAGGCGCTCCGCGGCCCCCGCGGCGCCATGATCCTGTGTCGCGAGGAGCACGCGAAGGCCATCGACAAGGCCGTGTTCCCGATGATGCAGGGCGGGCCGATCGAGAACAACATCGCCGGGAAGGCCGTCGCGCTGAAGGAGGCGATGACGCCAGCGTTCCGCGAGTACGCGGAGCGAACGGTTCGGGACGCGCGGGCGCTCGCGTCGGGGCTCGCCGACGAGGGGCTGCGCGTCGTGTCGGGTGGCACCGACTCGCATCTCGCCCTCGTCGACGTCCGTCCGATCGGCGTCGACGGCAAGGCCGCCGAGGCGCTCTGTGACGAGGTGGGGATCACGCTCAACAAGAACCAGATCCCCTACGACCCGAATCCGCCGTCCACCCCGTCGGGGATCCGCGTCGGGACGCCGGCCTGCTCCACGCTCGGCATGGATGAACCGGAGATGCGGGAGATCGCCGGGATCATCGGAGACGTGCTCCGTCACCCGGACGACGCCGGCACGAAAGACAAGGCCCGCGATCAGGTTCGCCACCTGATGCAGCGGTTCCCGCTCTACCCGTGAGCCGGGGTTGCCGTCCGGCTGCCCGGGCGGACACACTGCTCGGGTCGTGGACGCGTCCCTCGCGGTCTTCCTCACTGCTGGTGCCCTGCACGCGTACGCCGAGATCTTCGCTGTCGCCGCAGCGGTCACGTTCCTGGCTACCCCACTCGTGCGGCGATCCGTGGTCGCGGCCGGGGTGATCGACCAACCCTCCGACCGGCGGGTGCACCCGAAGCCGACCCCGACGATGGGCGGCCTGGCGATGTATCTGGGGTTCCTTGCCGCGCTCGGGCTCTCCCGTGTGGTCCCGTTCTTCCGGGACGTGAACGGGGCCAGTCCGGAGCCGCTTGCCGCGTTGGTGGCGTGCACCCTCATGGTCGGGCTCGGGGCGATCGACGATACGCGCGGAACCACGGCGCTCTCCAAGCTCACCGCGCAGATCTTCATCGCCGGCGTGGTGGTGTTGTTCGGCGTGCGATTCGCGTATTCGTGGGCACCGTGGCTGCCGGGCAACGGGATCGTCGTGCTCTCGGGCGACCTGCCGGTGATCCTCACGATCGTTTTCGTCGTGTCGGTCGCGAACGCCGTCAACCTGGTCGACGGGTTGGACGGCCTCGCTGCCGGGATGGTGGCCATCGCGGCGAGCGCCTTCTTCATCTTCATGGTCCGCAGCCCCAGCAGCTTCTTCGGCGAAGCGTCGCAGGCGGCGTTGCTCTCCGCGATCACGGTCGGGATCTGTTTGGGGTTCCTTCCCTGGAACTTCTTCCCCGCAAGGATCTTCATGGGGGATACGGGCTCGATGTTGCTCGGCATGCTCTTGGCGATCGCGACCATCTCGGGCGTCGGGAACAATCCCCGCCCCCCGAGCCCTGGTGAGCTGGCCGCTCCGCTCGCGCTCGTCGTCGTCCCGCTGCTGGTGCTCGCGGTTCCGATCCTCGATGTCGTGCTCGCCATCCTCCGGCGGACCTGGCGCGGACAGGGCATCGGTCATGCGGACAAGGAACACCTGCATCACCGCCTGATGGAGATCGGACATGGGCACCGTCAGGCGGTCCTGCTGATGTATCTCTGGAGCGCGCTGATCTCCGGATGCGGCCTGGCGATCGGGCTGATCGACGGACGGTTCGTGGTCGGTCTGATCCTGATCGGCGCGGCCGCGTTGTTCTCCGCGACGGCGTTCCCGCGGCTCGCCCGCCGACGGAACGGAGAGCAGTCGGTTCCCGTGCAGGACAACGGTTCGAAGGAGCATGATCCCGTCATCGGGCCGGTGGTTGCGGCCGGACCGGATCCACCTCGGGAACCGGCGCCGGAGGCGCCGCCGGAGGCAACGAGCGGTCTCCCCCCGGTGGCACCGTAAAGAACCTCTCCGATGGTCCGACCCGTACACGTGGTCGAGGGAAGGTTCGTGTTGAAGGCTGTTCAAGGTCGGCGTGATCGTGTGATGATCGCCGCCGCCCGGTCCACCGAGGGGACACACCGGGCGGATCCCCCGAGGAGGTGCCAGTGACCGAGATCGACGTTCGGCTGGAACGCGTCTCCAAGTTCTTCGGAGACGTCCCGGCTGTCGACGACCTCTCCCTCGACATCGCGGAGGGCGAGTTCTTCAGCCTGTTGGGACCGTCCGGCTGCGGGAAGACCACCACGCTCCGGATGATCGGGGGCTTCGAGGATCCGTCCCTCGGGACGGTGTACCTGGGCGGCCGCGACGTCAACACGGTCTTCCAGTCCTACGCGCTGTTCCCGCACCTCGACGTGTTCGAGAACGTGGCCTTCGGTCTGCGGCGCAAGAAGGTCGGCGGGAAGGACATCGGGCAACGCGTTCGCGATGCGATGAGCCTCGTGGACCTCGAGGGGTTCGAGAAGCGCAAGCCCTCGCAGATGTCCGGAGGACAGCAGCAGCGGGTGGCGCTCGCCCGAGCGCTGGTCAACCGCCCGAAGGTCTTGCTGCTCGACGAGCCGCTCGGCGCGTTGGACCTGAAGCTTCGCAAGCAGATGCAGCTGGAGCTCAAGCGGATCCAGGAGGAAGTGGGCATCACGTTCATCTACGTGACCCACGACCAGGAAGAAGCCATGACCATGTCGGATCGTCTGGCCGTGATGCGGCGTGGCCAGATCGAACAGATCGGCGCGCCCGAGCTCGTCTATGAGTCGCCGGCGACGGAGTTCGTCGCCGGGTTCCTGGGCGCCTCCAACCTGCTCGACGGAGAGCTCGTCCGGAACCAGAGCGACGTCGCCACGGTTCGCCTGAGCACCGGCCAGGACGTCTCCATCCCGGCCTCGAAGGTTCCGTCGGACATCGACACGCTAGTCAAGGTGGGGGTCCGGCCGGAAAAGATCAGCATCCAGGCGGACGAGGGGGAGCCGCCGGCGGAGACGAACTGGGTCTCCGGGCTGCTCCGGATCGCGACGTACATCGGGGTCAGCCATCAGTACAAGGTCGAGGGGCCCGGGGGGGCCGAGCTGACCGTCTACGTGCAGAACCTCGGTGCCGAGGAGGCACCGGCACCGGGCAGGAAGGTCCGACTGACCTGGCGCCCTGAGCACACGTTCATCGTGAAACCATCCGACGCGCTGTCTCCCGAGGAGGTCGAGGAATGACCGATCAGCAACAACCCGTCGATCCCGCGATGTGGCGCGGGCTCACCCAGGCACGGACCTCGCGACGAGGGTTCCTTCGTGCTGCCGGCGTCGGTGCGGGCGCGCTGAGCCTCTCCTCGATCCTCGCCGCATGCGGGACCGCCGGGGTGAGCAGCTCGAGCGCCGCCGCCAACGGAGTGGGTTCGGCCGAATGGTGGGGCCAGCAGACAGAAACGAAGACGCTGAACTATGCCAACTGGCCGTACTACATCGACGTGTCGCACGGGAAGCACCCGTCCATCGAGCAGTTCCAGCAGTCGACCGGGATCACGGTCGACTACACCGAGCCGATCAATGACAACCAACCGTTCTTCACGAAGATCCGCGGAGACCTGCAGGCGGGCAACTACGTGGGGTACGACGTGATCGTGCTCACGAACAACGACATCCCCCTCGGCCAGATGATCCAGCTCGGCTGGGCCGTCCCGTTGGATCATTCGCGGATGACCAACTTCGCCAAGTACGCGAGCCCGCTGGTCACCGACCCCTCGTGGGACCCGGGGAACACGTACACCATGGCGTGGCAATCCGGCTACACGTGCATCGGGTACAACACGAAGTACATCAAGGAGGACATCACCTCGATCCAGTCTTTGTTCGACCCGAAGTACAGTGGCCACATCGGGATGATGGGGATCGCTGTCGAGCTCGGCGCCTTCGGGCTCCTCGCGATCGGTGTCGACCCCGCCGCTTCCACACCGGATGACTGGACGAAGGCCGCCGAGAAGTTGAGCGCGCAGAAGCCACTCGTCCGCTCGTACTACGACCAGGACTACATCAAGGCGCTCAAGAACGAGGACATCTGGATCTCGATGGTCTGGTCGGGGGACGTGTTCCAAGCCTCCGCGTACCAGGGCTACGACACGTTGAAGGCGGTGATCCCCGAAGAGGGCGGGATGCTGTGGACCGACAACCAGCTGATCCCGGTCGGGGTGGAGAACCCGGTGTCGGCGATGACGTTCATGGACTACGTGTACGACCCGCAGGTCCAAGCGCTGATCGAGGATTACAACGCCTACGTCTGCCCGGTGCCGGCGGCGAAACCGATCATCGCGAACCAACTGAAGGATCCGACGGTCGCCGATAGTCCGACGGTCTTCCCCGATGCCCAGATGGTCTCGCGGTCCAAGCCGTACTACCAATTCCAGAACTCGGCGGACTTCGATCAATGGAACAACACGTTCGGACCGATCTTCGCGGGGGGTTAGAGCCCGAGCGGCGCCACAACCGTCTCGGCCGCACCCTGAGCCCGTACCTCCTTGGCGGCCCGGCTGTGCTGTGGCTCGTGGTGTTCTTCTTGGTGCCCCTCGTCACGATGCTGTCGCTATCGATCCAGACGTGCGACTCGTTCACCCTCGCATGCAAGCTCACGTGGCACTTCGGCGAGTTCCCAAACGTGCTCAGCGAGTTCGGCGGTACGTTCGTGCGCTCCCTCGTGTATGCGGGGGCCGCGACCATCGTGACGCTCATCGTGAGTTTCCCAGTGACGTACTGGATCGCGTTCCGCGCCAAGCGCAAGAACTTCTTCCTCTTGATGCTGCTGGTCCCGTTCTTCGTCTCGTTCGTGATCCGAACGACCGCCTGGCAGTTCCTGCTCTCCGACCAGGGCATCGTTCTCGGCACGCTCAAGGACCACCATCTGCTTCCGGAGAACTTCCACATCCTTGCGACCGGATGGGCTGTGGTTGCCGGTATCGCGTACAACTACCTTCCGTTCACTGCGCTTCCTTTGTACGTGGCGTTGGAGCGGATCGACCGGCGTCTGCTCGAAGCCTCACACGACCTCTATGCCAACCGCAGGGTCGCATTCACCCGGGTGGTGCTGCCGCTCTCGATCCCCGGCATCTTCGCGGCGTTCCTGCTCACGTTCGTGCCCGCGTCGGGGGACTATGTCAACGCGTTCATCCTGGGGGGGACGAACAACCTCATGATCGGCAACATCATCCAGAACAAGTTCCTCTACCTCCCCGACTACCCAGCAGCGTCTGCTCTGTCTGTGATCCTCATGGTGATGATGCTCGTTGGGATCGCTATCTACTCGAGAGTGCTGGGATCGCGGACCATCGAGGAGTACGTGTGAGCACCCTCGCCGAGTCTCCGTCGATCCCCACCGCCAAGGAGCTGGCCCCCATCCCTCGAGAGAGCCGTCGTCGGTGGACGTATTTCGTCCTTCCGATCTACTCGAGCTTCTTCTTCCTTTACCTCGTCATCCCGATCTCGGTCATGATCCTGTACAGCTTCAACGTTTCTCGCTCGGCGCTGCCGCAGGTGACCTTCAAGTGGCAGGGATTCACCACCCAGTGGTACCACGAGTGGAACGGCATCCCCGGTCTGACCCCAGCGTTCTTCCTCTCGCTGAAGCTCGCGCTGATCGCCACGGTGATCTCGGCGATCCTCGGCACCCTGCTGGCCCTTTCTCTGGTGCGCTACCGATTCCGCGGGAAAGCCGCCACGAACCAAGTGTTGTTCGCGAACATCGCGGCTCCTGAGATCGTCCTCGGCGCGTCGCTCCTCGGCTTCTTCATCACCCTGAACCTCTCGCGTGGCTTCAGCACCTTGTTGATCGCGCACGTGATGTTCTGCGTCGCGTACGTGACGATCACGGTTCGGGCGAGGCTGTCGGGATTCGACCCGATGCTCGAGCAAGCCGCGCAGGATCTCGGCGCGACGCCGTGGGTCACCTTCTGGAAGGTGACGCTGCCGCTGATCTTCCCTGGCATCCTCGCCGGCGCGCTGCTGGCGTTCGCTTTATCGATCGATGACTTCGTCACGTCGAACTTCGTGTCCGGTAAGACGCTCACGTTCCCCCTGTGGGTATACGGCGCCGTCAAGGTAGGGATCCCGCCACAGGTCTTCGTCTTGGGAACCGCGATCTTCCTCGGGGGTCTGGTCCTCGCGATCGTCAACCTCATATTCCAGGGGCGGAAACGGGAAACGGTGGCGGCGGCTGAGGAGTGAGGTGAGGCGGGGTCGGGACTCCGCTCGTGAAAACGTTCACGAGCGGCAGCCCATCTGCACTCTGACCTGCGGAAACGGGTGTCATTCGCCTTTGACGGAGCCGAAAGGCTCCGCCTATACTGCCCGCGCTCATGACCGGGGACCAGCGTCCTGATAACGCCTGGTCAGGCATGGGCACCGGGTGGTCCATCACGTCGA
>WNGI01020652.1_pt1 | contig 12994 bp, 14 predicted proteins | sample 5400621 | NCBI WGS metagenome assembly WNGI01 (sample SAMN13153374, study PRJNA577476) | soil metagenome | isolation source: 20 cm soil or saprolite under Garry oak tree replicate 1 | place: USA:California | collected 2016-06-15 | reverse complement strand
GATGGTGATCCCGAAGACGCCCCGATGTGGGCGGGTACGTCCGTCGACGCCGTGAAGAACGTACAGCCTGCTGGCGAGATCGTCCGCGAGCTCGTGCGTGATGCGGAGGCGGCTCTCCGGATCTGAGGGAGCTCAGCTCAAGCTTCCGCGCATCCACTCGGCGACAGTTGCGGCCATCTTCACGCGCGGGCCGGCCGGCGCGAAGTCGTGATCGCCCCCTTCGATCATGACGAGCTCGTTGCGCACCCGCGCCTGGGTGAGCACCGTGGCGTAGCGCTCAGCGTTCTCGATCGGCACCTGGGTGTCGCGGGAGCCCCAGATGAGCAATACCCGTGCGCGAGTGCGCGAGAGCTCGGCGACGGGCTTCCATTTGGGATCGTCCCCGAATGCCGCGGGTGCCGCGGCAAGGACCGCAGCACGCACCCGCGAGTCGCGCCCGGCGGCGAGCGCCGCGACGGCGCCGCCAAACGAAAAGCCGACAATCCCGAGGCGGTCGGGAACCTCGGGATGTGCCTTGAGGACACGGACCGCGCCCGCGGCGTCGGCGAGAGCGGAGGCGAGGGTCATGCGCGGCGGCTGATGGTCGCGATACGCGAAGCGCAGGGCCGCGACGCCCGCCTTCGCCAGCGCCTCGCAGGTCGCGACGATGTGTGGCTGGTCGGGGTCGCCTCCGAAGCCGTGTAGGACCGCCACGCCGCCGACCGGGCTCGCTTCCGTCAGATGGAGGATGCCGTCGAGCTCGCGATCCTCAACTCTGATCGAGACACGCTGCGCGGGCACTAGAGCTGCTTGCGAACGACGGCGAAGCGCTCGAATTGCGCGCTCTGGGAGAAACCGGCCCGGAGGTACATCTCGAGCGGGCCCGTGTGATGGTGGGCGGTCCATGGGATCTGATCGGCGTACGGCCCGGATGGGGGAGTGGTGGTCGGATAGCCCTCCGCGATGCTGAGTCCGTCTCGGCGGAAGCTTTCGCAAGCCGCATCGAGCAACGCGCTCGCGACGCCCTTGCCACGGTGATCCTTCGCCACGATGAAGCAGACCGTCGATCCCACGCGGTCCGCGTCATTCGCCGACGTCTGCGCGATACGTCGGGGCATGGTGTACGCAAGCCGCGCCTTCGCGTTGCACCAGCCAACGACCTTCCCGTCCGCGTACGCGAGGAAGCCGCGATGGCGGCCGCTCTCAATGAGCTCGGTCACGAGCGCGCGGTATCGCTCGCGCCGCTCGGGTCCGGACTCACCCTCCGGATCGGTGGGATCGTCCCAGAACCGGCAGTAACACGCCGACCACCACGGGAAGTCGACGAAGGCGTCGCGGTCGAAGAACGCGAGATAGTCGTCGAGCAGCGCAGGCGTGAGCTCGCGTATCTCGAGCGTCATTCTTCGGTCGTGGCCGCCGCCTTCGTGGGAACCTCGGGCATCGCCAGGATACTGAAGACGCTCGCGCGATCCGGGACGGGCGTGCGCTGGTGGATCAGCTCGAGGACCTTCTTGCGCCCCTTCATCTTGCCCACCAGGATCGCGCCGACGAGCTGCTCCCCGAGGAAAAAGAGCCGCTTGTAGTTGCGGCTCTCGTAGTCCACCTCCACGAGCGCCTCGGCGTCCGGCTCTTCCTCGGTGGTCACGCCCATGACCGAGATGTTCGAGTTGAACATGCCGGAGGCGTACGTCGGCACTTCGACGTATGGCTCTTTCGCGCCGAGCATGTTCTTGGCAACGTGCCGCCCGTGGTTGAGGGAGTTGTCCCAGGTCCCCATGCGGTGGTGCCGCTGGGAGACGACGTCGTAGAACTCGGCAACGTCGCCGGCGGCCCAGACCTCTGGGATATTCGTGGCGAGGAATTCGTCGGTCAGAACGCCGACGTTCGTCTCCAGGCCGGTGTCCGCGAAGACGTCGATGTTCATCGTCAGTCCCAGGCCCACGCCGACCATGTCCGCGGTAGCCGAGAAGTCCTTCGTGCCCGTGACTTTGGTCTGCCCGTTGATCGGTTCGAGCTTGTCGATCGCCTCGTCGTAATGGAGATGCACGCCGGCGTCACGCGCGAGGAGCGTGATGACCTCGCCGCCTTCTTTGTCGAGGGAGCGTCGGAGGAACCAGGGGCCACGCATGAGCCAGTGCGTCTCGAGCCCGCGATGGGCGAACGCCTCAGTGAGCTCGTACCCGATGAAGGAGCCGCCCAGCACGACCGCGATCTTGGACTCGGGGATCCGCGCCACCATGCCCTTGGCCTCGTCGAAGTACTGGAAGTTGAAGAGGTACTTCGCGCCCTCGGCCCCGGGCGCCTTCAGCGGATTCGGGCGCCCGCCCGTCGCGATGAGAAGCCGGTCATATGGGATCTCGCCGCCCGGCTCCATATGCAGCGTCTTCTCGTCGAAAGAGACCTGGTCGACCTTCGTCTCGAGCCGAAGGTCGATCCGATTCTTGACGTGCCACTCCATGTCCCGGACGTAGACACGCTGCTCGAGCAGCACGCCGCGGAGATACCGCGGAAGGGAGACGCGGTTGTACAGGGTGTACGGCTCGTCGTCGATCATGAGGATCTCGCACGCCGCGTCGAGCTTGCGGAGCTGCTCGGCGCAGTACGTGCCCGCCGCGCCATTGCCGATGATCACAAAGCGTGTCGGATGAGCGCCCAGAGTCGTCTCCTCGTTGGTGGTTCGACTAGTCTCGCCGAATGCCGCGCTCAGCGCCCGCTCCGCTCGTGCGCGTCCGCAAGCTCTGCCTTTCGCTCCCCGAAACGAGCGAACGGCTAAGCCATGGAGCTCCGACGTTCTTCGTGCGAGGCCAGAAATCCTTCGTCACCTACATGGACGACCACATGGCGATCGCCGTCTCGCGCTCTGATGCGCGTGCCCGCCGGGCATGCGCGACGGTCTGGTGGAGGCGAACTCGGAAAGGTATTTCGTTCCGCCGTATGTCGGCTACTTGCATCCCTTGTATCTCCGTGATTTAGGTCGTCTCTAAACTTGTGCAAGCCGGCGTAGTCCAACGGCAGAGACGACTCCCTTAAGAGGAGTTCAGTGCGGGTTCGAATCCCGCCGCCGGCACTAGGCCGCAGGTCCCGCCACGTTCACGACGAGATCGCCGCTCCCTGAGCGAACGACAACGATCTCGGACTCTTCGAGCCCGTCGTTGCCCTCGCGGTGTATCTCCCCGCGGGGCACGAAGATGCAGTCGCCCGCCCGAGCGTGAAGGGTCGTCTTGCCACCGGGACCGCACTCGAGCTGCACGTTGCCCCTGATCACGTAGATCAGCGATTCGTAGGCCCCGTGGTGATGCCAGCCCGAGAACCGCCCAGCCTCGGTGAAGACGACGCCGGCCCAAAGGTTGGGGGTGTGCACGGCTTCCTCGCGCAGCATCCCCGCGGTCTGCCCGGTCTGGCGGTGCCGATCGCTCGGCCGGATGACGCGTGCCTTCTGCTCGACCGTGCCTTCCTCCTCGGCCTCCCAGCGCTCGTGCTGGACGTGAAGCTGGGCTCCCCGTCGCGCGATCCAGTTCCGAATGCGCTCGCGGGCCGCGGGATCCGCCGGCAACCGGACGGTCTGCCGATGTCGATTGGCGCACTCAAGTGTCACCCGCCCGTCGTCCTGGGCGACTGGGGTCATCGGCAGACCGCACCGCTCGCAGTCGCGGGTGGCGTCAGGGAGGAGCTCGCTCAAGTGCCGGCCGATCTCCTTGAGACCGATGCGTTCCGTCGCTCTCTCCCGTACACTACGTACATTCGCCGCGGCAGCTGGCCGCGGCGCCTTTTCGCCCCGGGCCAGAGGTCCGCGGCAAGCCCAAGGAAAGGACATTGGATCGCCCCATGCGGCCATACGAGCTCATGTATCTCTGCCCTCCTACCGTCGACGAGGAGCGTCTCGGCGCGGTCAGCGAGCGCATCCAGCAGGCCATCGGCACGCTCGGTGGGAAGGTGGAGAAAGTCGTTCCGTACATCAAGCGGCGCCTCGCTTACGAGGTCGCGCACCACCGCGACGGGCAGTACGGCGTCGTCGAATTCGCGCTCCCGCCAGCGCAGGCCCGCGAGCTCGAGCGCACCATCCGCCTCACGGAAGACATCCTCCGCCACCTCGTGGTGAGAAGGGACGAGTGACATCGTGGCATCAGTGAGCAGGATCATCATCATCGGCAACGTCGGGCGTGACCCGGAGCTTCGGATGACGCCGAATGGCCGTCCGGTCTGCGAGTTCAGCGTTGCGGTCAATCGGGTCACCGGCCGCTCCGACGGCGGCGACCGTCAGGAGCAGACCGACTGGTATCGCGTGAGCTGCTGGTCGCAGCTCGCCGAGCGGGCGCAGCAGTTCATCACCAAGGGGCGCCTCGTCTACGTGGAGGGCCGCTTCACGCCCCGCAGCTACACCGACCGCGAAGGCAAGGACCGCATGAGCCTGGACATCAGCGCGAACGACTTTCAGATGCTCGATCCGCGTCCGGACCGCGGGATGCCCGCGGGCGACGCGCCGGCTCAGCCTCGCGGGACCGAGAGCGACAAGACCTTCGATCCCGACGAGATCCCGTTCTAGGAGCCAGGGATGACCCAAGAGACTTCAAGCTCAGAAGGCGGGCCGCGCTCGGGGCCGCCGCGTGGCGCCCCTCGCCGCGACGGACCGCCAGGCGGCGGTGGCGGTGCCGGCGGACGCTACGGCGGGCCTCCAGGCCTGCGGCGGCCGCGCCGCAAGGTTTGCACGTTCTGCGTCGATAAGGTGCAGCGCATCGACTACAAGGACGTCGGGCGCATTCGTCGCTACGTCAGCGATCGGGGCAAGATCGATCCACGGCGCAAGAGCGGAACGTGTGCGAAGCACCAGCGAATGCTGACCACGGCGCTCAAACGCGCGCGGCCGCCCAAGCCCGAGCGTCCACCGTTCCGGCCCGCGGGTGAGTTCCGTCCGGCGGGCGCTCCGATGCGTCCTGCGCCGGCGCCGCAGCCGGCCGCCCCGGCACCGCAGCCAGCCGCCGCCGCGCCGCAACCGGCGGCTCCGGTCCCAGCGGGGCCGCAGTCTCCGACCAGCGAGGGCTAGCGCGGGAGAATCGGCGCCAGAGTTCCGCTGCTCAGGAGATACGGGATCCCGAAGATCGCGAGCGCCATCAGGATGATGACGAGGATCGCGATGAACGTTTTCGAGCCTGGGCTCTTCCACGCGTGCCCTGCCGCCGTACCGCCGACCGTGCCCATCGTGATCATCGGGTAGAGGAGTCCGAGCGGCAGCCCGATCAGGTACCCGATCATGAGAATGATCCCGCTTGTCGGGATCCGGCCGGACTTGAGCGGCAGGTAGATCGCCGCGGCGACGATCGCCGGCAGCAGGACGAAGATCGTGCCGGTGGCGATGAGACCTGGTATCGAGCCCCCGAGCGTCGAATCCGGATTGGCGGGGTAGAAGACCGCGTCGATGGGGACGGCGATGCCGACGCCAAGAGCGAGCCCGAGCGTGTAGAGCGTCGCCGGGAGCAGGCTACGGCCGGAGTAGCGATTGGTGGCCCAGCTCCACCCCCAGAAGATCGCGACCGGCACAAGCAGCTCAGCCGCGGCGAACGCGCCGTTGCCGCTGAACGAGAACGGCCCGACCGGCGGGATAAGGGAGCCGTAGTGCTCGAGCGCGATCCAGGCCCCCGCGATCACGATGCCGGTGATAACTCCGGTGATGAAGCTCATGGCGGCGAATCCTACGGAATGCCGGAGACCGGTGAGTCCGGAGCTAGAGAAGCAACCGCTCGATGTGGTCGGCCTGCCTGATGCCACCCTTCGGCGTCACGGGATACGTATCGGTGTGTCCCGGGGTGCACTCCGCGAGCGCGGCTAATGGGTGGGAGGCGCCGTGATCGCCGGTGTGATCGGCTGGCCGATCTGCGAGAAGCGCAGATCAAAGGACATCTCGAACGTGCCTTTGCCGGAGGGGGCGGCGGTACCGGACGGGGCGAAACCCATGTCCCCGTCGATGTCGAACGACATCTTCACCAATTGGCGGACGATCTGCGTGTCGTCGGTGCGGACCCAGACCTCGCCGCCGCCGTTCATGTTCGATGGCTTGAACGAGGCCGGGCCCGACGAGCTTTGCATCTTATCGAGGACTTTCTGTGCGTCGACGGTGTACCTGAGATGCCTGGTCTTCCTGCCATCGACCTCGGGCCGGTCGATCTCGGTCACGCTGACCACCCCGGAGAGATCGGTCTGCCCGAGCGGGTCGAGCATCCCGCTCGAGGTCGGATCCGAGTCCCCCTCGGTCCAGGTATCGCCTTGCAGTCCCTTTGTGAACGTGCGGCCGCCGATGGTGATGGTGTCGACCGAGAGCGGCTGGCCGAGAACGGACATCTGCATGTTGAGACGCGACCTGTCCGGGACTTCGGCGTCGCCGGTCATCTTGAAGTCGAACGAGATGCTCATGCCGCCCTTGAGCGCGAAGCTGCCGGTCCCGTCGATGTGGGTCGTCTTGGCGGTCTTGAGGTTCGCGCCCGCTTTTTGCAGAAGATCGCCCGGCGCAGGCTCGGCGAGCGATCCGACCGCCCCGCATGCGAGGAGTGAGCTCGCCGCGATAGCGATCACAAGACCGCGGATCCGCATCGCCGGAGTCTAGGAGGCCGGTCCCGTGCGGACCGGCCTCATTCGCGTCTCAGTTCGATTCGGCGCTACGCGGTCTTCTGCTCGTGCAGCGCTTTCTTGTCGATCTTCAGGATCGTCTGGTCCTTCGCCTGGACGGTGAACGGGATCACGCCCGGGATGAGCCACTCGGTCCACATCTTGTCGACCTCGTGCTGGAAGTGCTCCACGTCCTCGTCGGCGAAGTGCGCGAAGCGGCCCTGGCGCTTGAGGTACTCGTACACGGGCTTGCGCTTCTTGCGCCCCTCGGCGATCTGCCGCGTCGGCCCGGTGAGGTTGCACACGCCGTCCATGACTTCATAGAGCGGCCAGATCCCACATTCGACCGCGAGGTGGCCGAGCTCCTGCGAATACTGGGGGTGGTAATCCCAGCCCTTGGGGCACGGGTCGAGCGTGTGGACGAAAGTGGGGCCGCCAATCTCGAGCGCCTTCCGGATCTTGTTCATGAGATCCACCGCGTACGCGGCGCAGCCAGCGGCGATGAACCGCGACTCGGGGTGACCGGCGGCGAGCATACCGGGCACGTTCTTCTTCCAGCGTGTGTGCATGAGGCGCTTCTTGCTGCCGCTCGGCGAGAACGTCGTCACCGCGCCGTACGGCGTCTGGCTCGAGAGCTGAATGTCCGTGTTGGCGTAGCTCTCGTTGTCGTAGAGCAGGACGAGGCAGTTGTAGTCCTTGTGGGTGAGCGTGGCGGAGATCGCACCGATGCCCATGTCCGCGCCGCCGCCGTCGCCGCAGAAGGCGATGACGTTGATCTTCTCGTCCTTGATCTTGCCCTTGCGCATCAGGACTTTCAGGCCGGCCGCGGTGCCGAGCGCCGCGGAACCCGACGCGCCGAGCTGCGTGTGCATCCACGGCACGACCCACGGCGTCGTGTAATAGGTCGTGTTCGCGACGTACATGCAGCCGGTCGAGCCGAGCACGATAGTCCGGGGGCCCGACGCTTTGACCATGTGTCGCATGACCAGCGCGGACTCGCACCCCTGGCAGGTCCGATGGCCCGAGACGAACAGCTCGTCGTACGGGACGTCCTTGACGCCCTTGATCTGCGGAAGTGTCCCGGTGCCGTGCGTTTCTACTGCCATCTTTAGCTCCTTACGCCGATCCAGTGACACTTGTCACCGGACTTGATGTCGCCCGCGGCGGCCTGGGTTTTCTCGAAGATGTCGGTCGCCATGGGTTGCTCGATCTCGCGGCCGCCGAGGCCGGCGATGAAGCCGACGATCGTCGGGCGGTTCTGCAGTGAATAGAGCGCCGAGCGCACCTCGTTGTAGAGCACGCCGCCGTAGTAGGGCGAGCCGAAGCTGTAGTCGCGGTCGATCACGCCGACGGCCTTGAAGCGCGAGAGGCTCTTCACGATCTCCTGCGTCGGGAAGGGCCGGAACCACTTGAGCCGCACGAGGCCGACCTTGTGGCCCTCCTTGCGGAGGCGCCGGATCGCGACCTTCATCGGGAGAGCGAGAGTCCCCTGACCGAAGACGACGACCTCGGCGTCGTCGGTCATGTACTCGTCCAGGAAGGGGCTGTCGCCACCGCGACCGAAGAGCTTCTTGAAGTCCGCGTGCGCCTCGCTGATGACGTCGTGCGCCTTCCGCATGGCCTGGTCGTTCTGCATGCGGATCTCCATGAGCCAGTCCTGGTCGACCTGAGGCGCGATGGTGATCGGGTTGTCCGGGTGGAGGAGCCGGTCGCCGAGGTCGAACTTCGGAAGGAACTTGTCGACCGCGGCCTGCGTGGGGAGCTTCACGATCTGCTGGGAGTGGGTGAGGAACGCGCCGTCGAGGCCGATCGCGACGGGGAGCGACACGCGCTTGTCCTCGCCGACGCGCCAGGCCATGAGCGCGAGGTCCATCGCCTCCTGCGCCGTCTCCGCCCAGGGGAGAAGCCAGCCGAGGTCACGGACCGCGAGCGAGTCGTTGTGCTCGGTGCCGAACGCTCCCGGATCGTCGAGCGCGCGGTTGCCGCAGATCGCGACGACCGGCAGGCGGAGTCCCGCGGTCACCGCGATCGCCTCGAAGGCGTAGAACCAGCCCACGCCCGAGCTTCCGACGAAGACGCGGGAGCCGACGGCGCACGCGTGCTTCACGATCTCGAACTGGCTGTGCTCGCCGTCGGCGACGATGTATTCGACGTCCATCTTGCCGTTGGCGATGAGCTTCGCCGCGGCTTGCATCACCCCGTCGTACGGGCGGATCGGATACGCAGCCATGACATCGACGTCCGCGAGGCGGATGGCCTCGGCGATCGCCTCGCAGCCGCTCATGAGCTGCTCGGTTTCGACGTCTGCGGGGCGCTCTTTTACCTGGATAGCCATCAGTCGTCACCTCCGGTGGCTGAGGTTGGATTCGCGGACGGGTTGGCGTTGCCTGAGCCTTCCTGACGAGCGGCAGGGGTCCGTACTTGCGGATTGGCCGAGACCCCGCTCTTCGCCTCGAACCACTTGTTGTAGCCATCGTGGTCTTTCTTCCAGAACTGCCACTTGTCATCGTTGTCTTCGAAGCGGAGCTCGTCGACCATCACGATGCAGTCCTTCACCGGGCAGACCTGCGCGCAGATCCCGCACCCGATGCACGCCTGGTACACGACCTCGTAGTGGCCCTCGGGCGTGACCTCGAAGCACTCGTCGGGACAGTCGAGCCAGCACATCGTGCACTTGATACATGTGTCGAAGTTGACGACCGGACGAAGTGTCCGCGCGCCGTACTTCTTGTACTGCGGGTTGCGTTCCCCGGGCTTGCGCGCGTCGATCACGATCCCGGGGCGCATCGTCGTCCAGCCGGGTTTTTCGAATTGCAGCACCTCGTGGCCGCTCGTCCCCTCGCCGACCTTGACCGCGCGCTGCTTCGCGCCTTCGAAGCCGTACTCCGCGGACTGCACCGCGCCCTCGTCCTTGGTCTGCTCCTTGATCAGCGCCTTCACGTCCTCGAGGCGGACCCACTCCGGCAGGACCTTCGCGAGCGCGCCCAGGATGCGGTAATCGGTGTGGTCATCCTTGAACACCCAGAGACCGGCGAACGATGCGCCGCCCGGAACGATGACGAGCGTGTAGGGCCGCTCGGCGGTATCGGTTTGCGAGAGCACCTTGTCCGGTGCGTTCTCGCTGGTGACCAGCAGGAAGCCGTCCTTGCGCAGCGGCTTCCAGATCGGCTGCCGGCCGTACCACGCCCACGACTCGACGCCCTTCACGAGCGTGTCGTCGACGGCGATCGACACGTCGACGACGGCGGGCTCGTACTTCGCCATCGACGCCTCGAGCTCGAGATCGTTGATGGCCACGACCGCGAACTGCTTCGCCGGCACTCCGTTGCGCTCGGGCGAGTCGCCGTACCGCGCGAATGCGGTGCCGGTGTGGCCCCGCTTGCGGGCGGCGAGCACGATCGAGCGGCAGATGCGCTGCGCCAGCGTCTTCTGGAAGATCCCGCGATAAACCACCTCGACGGTGATCGAGGTCTCGGTCTGCGTCATGTGATCTTGCCCCCTCCGATCAGGCGAAGGATTCCCTCGCCGACAGCCTTGATGTGCTCCGCGGCCGCGCGACGCGCGGCCTCCGGGTCATGCGCGCTCAGCCCCGCGAGGATGCGGCGGTGTGCGTCAACCGATGAATGCGCGCGCTGGTTCGTCTGTAGCCACTGCTCGCGCGATTCGCGGAGGACGTCCCAGATGACGCCGAGCATCGTGGTGAGCAGCTCGTTACGCGATGCTTCGCCGATGAGCTCGTGAAAGCGGGTGTCCTCTTCCGCGTACGGCTCCCCGGTCGCGACCTTTCGCTCCTGCTCGGCGAAGATCTCGCCGAGCTCGGTGAGCTGAGCCGGAGCGATGCGCTCCGCCGCGAGGGCCGCGATCGCCGGCTCGATCAACCCGCGGAACTCGATCACGTCGGCGAGCGAGTGGCCGCGCGTGATGAGGCTCGTGAGCGGCCGGGCCAGGTCGTCAGGAGAGGTCTGCCGGACGAAGGTGCCGCCGCCTGCGCGGGTCTCGACGATCCCGAGGAGCTCCAGCGTGCGCAAGGCTTCGCGAACCGACGCCCGTGAGACTTGGAACTGCTCCGCGAGCTGACGCTCAGGCGGCAGTTGATCGCCGGCGCGCAGGTCGCCCTTCTCGAGCAGACCCTCGATCTGGTCGACGATTCCCTGATAGAGCCGGCTCCGGCGGATGGGCTCGATGACGGTCAGGTCTTGCCTCCCCAGGCGCACTTTGTCGCGAAATGGACCGGCATTCGTGCTCTGGTCAGGTGGTCAGACCAGGCGCGGCAAGAGTAGTGCGCTGGCCTGGCGGACGTCAACACGGCGATACGGAGGTGGCTAGATGGACCTTCGGACCACTCGTCGGATCCCGCGCCCACGCTCGCGATCCTGGTCGCATGGTGGGTGCCCTCCCGACCACTTGGTGTCGCGATGCTTTCATGCGCGATGCTTCTCGAGCTTCCCGCGCTGGTGGTCGCCGGCAGCGCGTTCGCGCTGGCGGTCGAGTGCCTGCTGGTCGTCGCGGTCATGGCGACCTACTTCGATCGACCGGAGCGGCCGCGCAAACAGCGGGAGTTCTCGATCATTTTCTGATCCCGGAGCTCCGTGTGGCTGGTTCGTCCGCGAGCCAGCCACGTGCGCGCCGACCTTCGCGCTTGGGAGCGCTGTGCTACGCGGCTTCGCTGTGCCCGGCACGATCCGGCCCTCGAACATCACCGCGATGCGGTCGGACAGCGCGCGGATCTCGTCCAGCTCGCTCGAGACCAGGAGGATCGCGGCGCCCTGACCGCGCTGCTCGAGCAGCCGCTCGTGCACGTACTCCGTTGCGGCGATGTCGAGGCCGCGTGTCGGTTGCGAGACCACGATGAGCTTCGGTCGCTCGGAGAGCTCGCGGCCGAGCACGACCTTCTGCTGGTTCCCGCCCGAAAGGTTGGCCACGATCGCGCGTGGGTTCGGCGGTCGCACGTCGTACTCCGCGGCGAGCCGTCCGCCGCTCTTCAAGATGGTGACCGGATCGAGTACTCCGCGATGCGCGAATGGCGGCCGGTCCTGTTTTCCGAGTATGAAGTCGTCGGCCACGGTGAACGCGAGCACGAGGCCTTCGAGATGGCGATCCTCGGGGACGTAGGCGACGCCGCGCGCGCGGGTGCGTTTAGGGTCGTCCTTCGAGATATCCACGTCCCCGATCCGGATCGCGCCCGCCGTCGGCCGACGGAGCCCCAGGATGCACTGCGCCAGCTCGCTCTGGCCGTTGCCGCCGACGCCCGCGATGCCCAGGATCTCGCTCGCGTGGACTTCGAAGTCCACCCCCCGCAGCGCGGGAGATCCGCGGTCGCTCCGGGCCTCGAGGCCGCGCACGTCGAGCACCACCCCGGCTCCTGGTGATGTGGCGCGCGCTTTCAATTCTCTGAGGTCCCGGCCCACCATCGCGCGGGCGATCTCGCCGGGGTTGGTGTTCCTGGTCACGAGCTCGCCGGCGTTCCGGCCGCCGCGGAGGACCGTGACTCGGTCGGTGACGGCCATCACCTCCCGGAGCTTGTGGGTGATGAGGATCAGCGTCTTCCCTTCGGCGCGGAGCGTCCGCACGATCTCGAAGAGCTCATCGACCTCCAGGGGCGTCAGCACCGCGGTCGGCTCGTCGAAGATGAGCAGCTCGGACCCGCGGTAGAGGACCTTGAGGATCTCGACCCGCTGCTGCAGACCGAGCGGGAGATCTTCGATCCGGGCCGAAGGGTCGACCTCGATGCCGAAACGTTTCTCGAGCTCACGGACGCGGTCCTCGATCAAGCGCCGATCCAGCGCGGGGCCGCTGCGCTCGTCGCCGAGCACGACGTTCTCCGCGACGGTCAGCGGTGGAACCAGCATGAAGTGCTGATGGATCATCCCGATCCCGAGTGCGATCGCGTCGCGCGGGCCGGTGATCTGCACCTGCTGGCCGCGGTATCGGACCGAACCCGCATCGGCGCGGTACAGGCCATAGAGGACGTTCATCAGCGTGGACTTGCCCGCGCCGTTCTCCCCGACCAGGGCGTGGATGTCGCCCTCGCGAACGGTGAGGTCGACACCCCGAAGCGCGTGCAGGTCGCCGAACCGCTTCTGGATGCCGCGCATCTCGAGGAGCGGAGCGCGCTCGGATGCGACCGCCGTCGCCGCGGGTCCTTTCGCACGCTCCGATCGTGGCTCGATGGTCATCAGTGGCCCTCGGTCTCGTACGGGATGCCGTCCGCCGCCGGCGCTCGCGATCGACCGACAAACCCGGCGACCGCGAGGATCGTGAGGACGTAGGGGAGCGTCGAGAGGAGCTGCACCGGGACACGCACGTCGCCGATGGTCGCACCCTGCAGCGAGAACGAGAGCGCCGTTCCGTAGCCGAAGATGAGCGAAGCCACGAGCGCGCCGATCGGTGTCCAGCGCCCAAAGATCATCGCCGCGAG